>WNFX01001393.1_pt1 | contig 26149 bp, 12 predicted proteins | sample 5400111 | NCBI WGS metagenome assembly WNFX01 (sample SAMN13153363, study PRJNA577476) | soil metagenome | isolation source: 40 cm soil or saprolite under grassland replicate 1 | place: USA:California | collected 2016-06-15
CCGGGCGGCCAGAACTCGAAACCAGCTACCAGCCACCCCAGACCAGCGAGGAGAAACTCCTCGCCAGCATCTGGGAAACCGTCCTGGCCACCAGCCCCATCAGCCGCCACGACAACTTCTTCGACCTCGGCGGAGACTCAATCCTGGCCATGCGCGCGACCGCCCGCGCGGGCGAGCGGCTGGGGACCAGCGTGCCGCTGAACATCCATTTCGACGCCGGCAGCCTGCGTGAGGCGGCTGCCCTCGTGCGGGATCTCCTGCAGAGCAGGCCCGACTAGTGCCCCGGCTAGCCAGCACCGTGCCAGGCGTACCGATGAGCCCGGCGCAAACCGGCATGTGGCTTGACCAGTTGCGTTCACCGCAGGACCTCTCCCAGCTATGCTTCGCGGCCTGGTGGCTTGAAGGAACGCTCGACGACGGCGCCCTGCAGTCTGCCCTGCATGACCTGCACTGGCGTCATGAACTACTGCACTCACGGTTCGTCCTTGAACAAGACCCCATGGTGCGGCCGGCCGGTGACGTCCTCCCGCCAACCCTGCTCCGGCTTCCGGGCGTTGACACCCACGAGGACGCGAGACACGCGGTAGAACGCGCCCTGGCGTGCCCGCTTGACATCGCATCGGGTCAGGTGTGGCGGGCTTGCGTGGTGCGGGCTGCCGAGCCAGGAGCCAACCTTTTCTGCACGGCCGTCCACCACATTGCCTTCGACGCCGCCAGCGAAGCCATCCTGGCCAGAGACCTTTCCATCGCCTACGCGGCGAGGCTTCGCCGACAACAACCGTCCTTCCCTGCTCTGGCGCCCTCGTGGTCGGCCGTGATCAGCGCCTGCCGCCGGCCAGCCGCAGGCTCAGACTTGGGCCCGCAGCGTGCCTTCTGGCGCAGCGCCTTGGCTGGCCTGCCGGAACTCCGGCTTCCGCCGGGGCAATCCGGAGCGGGGAGCCTCGGCGTCGCGGACGTAGCAATCAGCGACGCGAAGCTGGGCCCATGGCTGGCGGCAGCCAGAACGGCTGGCGGGACCAGGACGGCGGCGGTGCTGGCGTATGTCGCGTCCCGGCTGGCCGATCGGACCGGCCAGCATGACTTTGCCCTGGGCGTGCCGGTGACGAAACGAATATCCGATGCCTTTGACGATGCCATCGGCTGCCTGATCGACTCGCTCTGCGTGCGGCTATCCTTCAGCCCGGGCGGCCTTTCCCCGGTAGCGGCCACCGTCGTCGCACATCAGGCACTGCGTGCCAGCCTCGAAGCTCGGGATGTGCCGCTCCGCGAGGTCATCAGCATCGTGAAGCCACCCCGCTCCGTCCGCCACCCGCTCTTCCAGGCGATATTCGCCGCGGTGGAGCCGACCGGTCCCTTGCTCAAGTTTCCGGATTGCCGGTCGACATTCATAAGACCCGACCCGCCGCGGGCGGTTGCTGAGCTTGTCATCGAATTCGTGCCAGGGATCCGTGGCTGGCCTACCCGGCTGCACATTACCTACCGGCCGGAGGCGGTCTCGGATTCATTCGTCCGCGACCTGGTCGAGCACATGTGAGATCACCTGCTCGGCCGCTCCGGTCAGACCAGCCAGGCGCGGCCTGCCAGCCACTGCCGGCCTAGCGCGCGATCCGCCGTGTGGCATGCCCAACGCCAGGCTCAGCAGCGCGGCGCGGCGAGGTGCGACCAGGCGATGAAACCACTCGTCGTTGCAGGTGAGCGCGCAGCAACCGAGTCGTACGCTGCTCAAAGCCAGGTAGAGTCGGCCAATGCTGAGGCCAGCGGCAAATTGGATACTGCGGTAGCCGCGCTCCCCCCGCATGGCTATCGCAGACTCCAGGTCGACGGAGCAAACCAGGACAGCCGACGCCCCGGCGGCCGCCGCCTGATCAAGGCAGAGCAGCCGGGTTTCCTGCCGGTCAGCGCCGGCGCGAACCAGCCGCATGGCGTCTGCCTGCCATGCGTACAAGCCCGGGCTCAGTCCCCCAACATCGTGCGCGATCACGTCGACCTCGATCAGGCTCTGGCCCGCGTCCCAGGGCGGTGTGGCGGCCGCGATGCCGAGTGCCCAGAGCATGAGGGACGCAGGAACCCGGTGACCGGGGTCAAAACGGCGATGTGACCCGCGTGCGACGATGACCTCATCGATGGACTTGGGCAGCTCGGCCGGAGGGTGTCCGGGCACATCGGCTAGCTGCCCAGGCGGTTCGCACCATCGGCGGACAGCCACTTCGTCCCTCAGGCATGACTCCTGGTGCGTGGACACGATCAGCGGGAATGATTCAGGGTCCGATCCCACGTCGCCGCGCACAGCTCGCGAGGCAGTGGCGCCCGGCAATTCACCTTGACCGAGTATGACAACTGCAAGCGGCAATTCGCTGGGCGCGACGGCCCCTACTAGGCTGGCGATCTGATGGTCGGGAAAGCCTAGCCGGACCGTCGCCGGGAGTCCGGCAGAACTGGCGGCGGCCAGGAGATTGGCGGTCATCGTTCCCGCGTCCCACCACAGGTGCCGGTAGCCACGCTCGGCATATCGCCAGGTCGTTCGCCAGGGAATTCCGGTCACGACCAGCGAGGCGCACGCGGACCTGGCTTCGGGGCAGATAAGCGTCAGCGAATGGTCAAACGGCTCATAATGCCAGATACCATCATCGAGCCCGGTCACCGATATCGCGCAGACGTAAACCTCAAGCGGATGACAGCCTCCCGCCGAACTGACCGTGCGAAACCACCGCCACGCTGTGCGTCCAGGCGCCAGCGGCTCCGATTGCTCGGTCGTTCGCATCACACCGCAGGAGCAAAAGAGCATCCGGGCCAGATCGGCCAGCCGGATATCCAGCCTGCTCCCGCGGGCCAGGCCCGCCAGCGCGTGCGGGCTCGCTGGCCCGACGGGCCACGACGTTGGCAGCGATATTGTGGGAAGCGAGCTGTCGAAATACTTCAGCGGACTGGGACGCTGACTACCAACCATGGGAAGGAAATCTTGGCGGATCCGCGGGTCCGGGGCCGGCAAAAACCAATGGCGCTCGGCTGAGTATGACGTCAGTTCGTGATACACGCCCGCAGCACTGGGCAAACCAGCCTCCTGGGCGCGAGGGGCAGCGGATCCTCTTATCGTATGCACTTCCCCTGGCCGGACTCGCCGCAGGAGCATCGGCCGAGGTGACCCGCGGTTGGGAGGTGTGGCGTGACGGGGATGCCGGCCAGGTCGGCTCACATCGCGATGATCGAGGTGAGCGTGAACCTAGGCGGATCCTTGATCCTCGACTCGGTTGACCTGAGCATTGCGGCCGGCGAGCGGGTGGGCCTGATCGGCGAGAACGGGAGCGGCAAGACCACACTGCTTCGCGTCATGGCAGGTGAGCTAGAGCCGACTCGTGGACGGGTGCGACGGCAGTTCGACGGCGCGCTGGGCTACCTGCCCCAAGAACCCGCGTTCCGCGGCACCGAGACAGTCGCCGAGGTGATCGCCGAGGCATACCGCGACGTGGCTGAGCTGGCCAGCCAGATGCATGATCTTGAGCAGGCCATGGTCGGCGCCACCGGGGATCAGCTCGCGGCGCTGCTCGCGGAGTACGGGGCGGCCGTCGAGGAGTTCGAGCGGCGCGACGGGTGGGAGGTCAGCTCTCGGACCGGCAAGATGCTCGGAATTCTCGGGCTTGACCAGGTCAGCCCCGACCGCCCGGTTGCCACGCTGTCCGGGGGCGAACGCGCACGGCTAGCACTGGCCCGTCTAGTGCTGGCCAGGCCCCAGGCTCTGCTGCTCGACGAGCCGACCAACCACTTGGACGATGTGGCCGCGGACTGGCTCGCCACCTCCGTCAGCCGCCGGACAGGGCCGTGTCTCATCGCGAGTCACGATCGCACGTTCCTGCGCGCGGTGGCGACCGAGATCGTTGACATCGATGGCAGCCGCGGAAAAACCGTTCAGTACTCCGGCGGATTCGACGCCTATCTAGCGGAACGCGCCGTTGCCCGGCGACGATGGCAAGCCGATCACACCGCCTGGCGTGACGCAGTCCAGAACGCCCAGTTCCGTATCGAACACGCGCAGCGAGCGGCCGGCCATCACCGACCGCCCCGAGATAACGACAAGGCCGCCTACAAGTTCTTCGGCGGCAAGGCACAGCGGGCCGTGTCCCGCGCGACGCAATCGGCTCAGCAGGAACTCCGGCGGCTTCTGTCCTCACCCGTCCCAACGCCACCGGATCCACTGCGCTTCCAGCCACCATATGGCGACGTGCCCCCAGGAGAGCCAGTGCCAGCTCGCGCGTCGGATAAGCCGCTGCTCGCCGCGCGGGATATCCGCGTCGGCAACCGGCTGTCGGTGGACCTGCTGGAGCTGAGCGACGGCGACCGGTTGCTCATCGTCGGACCGTCCGGCGCGGGCAAGACGACGCTGCTACGCGTTCTCGCCGGAGAACTGACGCCGGACTGCGGCTCGATCGCCGCTTGCCCTGGGCTGCGCCGCGGGTACCTGCCCGAGGACACGGCCATCCCATCTCCGGGCCAGTCGCTCGCAGAAATTTTCGCCAGCGCGACAGGGATCGCGCCGGACACCGCAGCAGACTGCCTGCTCGCGCAGGGACTGTTCAGCGCGGGTGATCTCGCGGTGCCCGCAGCCCAGGCCAGCGCCGGACAGCGGCGACGGCTGGCCCTAGCCGTAGTCATGCAGCGGCGGCCGGACGTCTTGCTACTGGATGAGCCGACGAATCACCTGAGCCCGAGCCTCGTAGAGCAGCTTGAGGAAGCCATCGAGGAATTCCCTGGGCCCGTGGTTATGGTGAGCCGCGACCGCTCGCTGCGGGAACGATTCGCACACTCAGCAGGCACCATGACCGTGGGCAAACTGCGGCTGAACTAGCTGCACAACCGCGACCGGGACGAGGAGCCTATCCTGCGGTCGCAGCCGCCCGGCTGTCCGACGGCGCCTCTTCCTGCCCGAACCGACGGACGCCCGGAACCAGCAGCGGTACGGCCGAACTGACCACCATGGTGATAATGCCCGCGGCCACGACCGGAACGATGCCGAAGGCGGACACGGCGACCGGGGCCAGCGCCAATCCCGCTGGCTCCAGGGCGTACGTTCCCAGCATCTCCACCGATAGCACCCGCCCGAGAACCTCGCCGGGGATCTTTCCCTGCAAGGCGCTCATCCAGAGCACTCCGAACAGCGCATACCCGAAGCCCGTCACCACCATGGCAGCCGCGAGCACGGCTAGCGGCACATCGAAGGCCAGGCAGAGCAACTGTCCGGTCAGCAGGAGCAGGCCAAGAATGGCCACCGTGCCACGCTCGGCCGGTCTCCAGCGGCCTGCCACCAGACCCCCCAGCATGGACCCGAGCGCCTGCAATGCCACCAGGAGACCATAGGCGTGGCTGGCCCCCCGCTGGCTGAGGACGAGCGGCAGGAGCACCAGGGCCGGTGCCATGGCGAAGACCAGCTGGACGGTGCCCTGCCCGATGACGACCGCGACCCAGGGACGGGAAAGTACCGCTGAGAATCCGTCCTTCGCCTCAGCGAAGACATGCCAGACACTTGCCCCCTCTGCTTCCCGCCGGGCTTCGGCGATGCCGATCAGCGTCACGATGCTCAGCAGGAAGCTCGCCGCGTCGCACCAGAACGCCACCCGCAGTGAGGCCACCGACACGATGATTCCGCCGATGGCGGGTCCGGCAATCCCGGTGATCCGGGCGGTCATCGACCGCAACGCGTTGGCTGCCGGGAGGGTGTCGGCCGGGACGATGGCCGGCAGGACGGCTCCATATGCAGGCTGGAACAGCGCCGTGCCTGCACCCATGCCCGCCGCGACGGTGAGCAGTAGCGGCAGCCCCATGTGGCCGGCAAGCAGCGCGAATGTCACGGCACCCAGGAAACGCAGTGAATCGGCGAACACCATCACCCTGGTCCGGCGGAAACGATCGGCGACCACGCCGCCGACGAGCGCCACGGCCACGGACGCGATGCTCTCCGCGCCTAGCACATAGCCGAGGTTGACCCCATGGCGCGTAGCTAGCACGGTGGAAACGAGCGCGACCAGGAAGATGCCGTCGCCAAGGGTGCTTACCGCCTGCCCTGCCCACATTCTCCGGTACTTCTGGTGCCGTAGCGGCTCGAGCACCTTTGGCAGCTGCATGAGGCACCATTTCTATCGTCCGGCTGACAGATGAACGAAAGGCTAGAGTGACATCAAGGCAGGGCCGCACCGGCTGTCTCAGGGCGACGGTCCTGACTCGCTAGTCTCCGTCGCGCGCAAGCGCGCCCGGTAGGCCCGCGAGGCCTGGGCCAGGGCCTGCCGGCTGCCGCCGGCCCGGTCGCCTGGGCACTCACCCCGTGGCGCATCCCGGGCGTTGCTCGGGCCGGCTCCTCCTGCCGCGGGGCCGCCGTCAGCGAAGCGCCTTATCGCCTCGCTGATACCGGCGATAGTGGGATTACCGAAGAGTTCGGCGAGCGGGAGTACGGCCTCGAAGTCATCACGCAGACGCGCGTGCAGGCGCATCGCGCCTAGCGAGGTCGCGCCCGCGTCGAACAGGTTCACCGCCCGCGAATCGCCGGGAATTCCCAGGACGTCGCGCCACAGGACCGCCACACGTTCCTCGATGTGGCCACGTGGCGGATCAGGCGGCACTACCGTGACAGCGCTTGCGACCGCGCGGGTAGCGGGCCGCACCGCACTGATGGCCAGCTCCGACACCACCGCCCGCGGCGTGTTGGTGAACCCGGCGAGAACGTCACGGTAGGCATTCAGCAACTGCTCCATCGTGCCGCGCTGGAAGGTGCGCGCGTCGTAAACGACGCGGATGGCGTCCTGCGCCGGATCCACCGCCAGGGTCAGCGGCACGCCGGTCAGCAGGCGAGCATGCTCGGTCCTGGCGCGCAGTGGGTAGTCGGCTGCCTCGTCAGCTCCCCCGCGGTAGTTCTGGAAGACGACGGCGCTTTGGAACAGAGTACGGCTGACGGGGATCGCGGCCCACTCATGAATGTCGGACAGCGATCCCGCGCCAGCAGGCCCGCTCAGCGCAGCTTGCTTGCGCGCCACATCCTGCAGCAATGACGCCACTACGGTGCCAGGGCCGACGGCCACGGCCAGCGGGAGCGTAGACATGTACAGGCCCACCATCGCATCGACCTCACCCAGTCCAGCTGGACGGCCGTTCTGCGTTACCCCTATCACGACGCGGTTCTCCCTGCTCTCCCGGCACAGCAACGCGCACCACGCAGCGACGAATACCGCGCCGACGGTGACGTGGTGCGTCCGGGCGAGTTCGGTCAGGCGTGCGCCGAGCGGCGAGCCGATGGTCGTTTCGACGTCCGCGTAATCGGCGGCGCGCGCGGCGTGGGCGGCTGGCCCCAAGGCGAAATGGAAAGGAGTTGGCCGGTCAAATCCAGACAGCTGGTCCTGCCAGTACCTACGGGCCTCGGAGGTTGACTGGTCACGTATCCAGCGAAGGTAGTGTCGGTAGGCGACCGCCGGGGCAGCCTCACTGAGCGGCGCACGCCCGGCTGTGAGGTCGGCATAGGCGCGCAGCAGATCGCGCAGCACGATCGCTGACGACCACCCGTCGAGAAGGATGTGATGATCTATCCACAGCAGCCAGTGACGTTGGGGGGTGATCGTTATGACAGCGATCCTGAACGGAGGGCGCCCGGAGAGGGGCGGCGGTGAACGCCGCTCGTCCCGCAGCATCTGCCGCAACCGCCGCTCCGCGCGGCCAGGACCCAGCTCACTCCAGTCGATGAAGCGCAGCGGGGCGGGCTCGTCTGCGTGCACGATTTGAACGGGCTCGTCCAAGCCCTCCCACAGCAGCGAGGTGCGCAGCGCGTCGTACCTGCGCACCACCAGCGACCAGGCCTCCGCCAGGCGCTCACGGTTCACGGCCCCATCCAGGGACAGAACCGATTCGGTGTAATTGGGGTCATCGCGGCCGGCGAGCATATGCCGGTAGAGCATCATCTTCTGCATAGGGCTGAGCGGGAATGCGGCCTCCGCACCGAGACGCTCGACCGCCGCACGCAGCAGCGGATGGCGCCGCACCGCGTCAGGTACCAACGACACGTCGGGTGCGGACCGGCGAGCCGGGCCGACCACGTCTGGCGGCGTGCTTGGCACCTGGTGCAGGTGCCTGGTGATTTCACTGACGAACTGTTCGGCACCCGCCACATCGAATGCCTGATCGCTCAGACGGCAGTCGACGATGAGCTGGCCGGCCCGCTGCAGCGCGGTGACCTCGACCGCAAAGGGCATTGCCGATTCTGGCGAGGCCGACGGCCCGGTGAGGTGGTCGAGATCGGGAGCTGGAACCAGCCGACCCACAGCAGTGCGAGCGCTCGGGCCAAGGAAGGTGACCACGACGTTGGCCGATATCGCAATCGGCTCGTGCAGCAAGTACCGCAATCTCCCATAGCCGACGCCGCCCCGCGGTATCGCATCTAGGTTGGCACGTATCGACTCGAAGCCGTCGTCTGCCGAGATCAGGAACGGGAACAAGGAGGTGAACCATCCGACCGAGCGGGACACGTCCAGGACCGAATGGCGCAGCGGGCGGCCATGTTCCTCCACCCATACCGTGCCCTCCTGGCGGCCAGACCACCCGGCCAGCGCGTGAGCCACAGCGGCCAGTAGCCTGGCCTGGGTGGCCCGGCCTGCGGCCGGGCTGGGCGCGGCGTGCATGACATTGATGACGCGCTTGTGGGCATCGCCGACCCGCCCGGAGCCCTGCGGATTCCGTAGCGGCACTGCTAGAGCCGGGGCATTCGCAAGGCTTCGCCAGTAGGATCGCTCCTGGCTTGACATGCCCGCCGCCTCATCCCGGGCCAGCGCCGCCCACTGCAGGTAGTCGGCCGAGGGCGGCAGCGCGGCTGTGCCGGGCCCGGCACCGCCCTCGTTTAGCGCAACCCCCAGATCGTCCAGGATGACCTGCCACGACACGGCGTCGACCGCTAGGTGATGGATGCACATCAGCAACAGGTCAGCCGAGTCGGCCGGAGTACGGGCGAGTACCGCGCGCAGCATCGCCCCGCGCTCGGGATCGAGCGCGGGGCGAGCGCGTTCGGCTGCGGCGAGAAGAGCCGAGTCGTGCTGGGCGCCGACGGCGACGCGCACTGTCTCGAGTGCATCCCCGGCCAGGCCGCGGACCTGGCTTCTCCGCTGGAACCACTGGCCGCCGATGTTGGCGACTTCGGCGGTGAGGGCAGCATGACGGCTGAGGACGAGCTGGAGCGCGGCTCGCAATGCCGGCTCGCTGACGTCGCCGCGGAGGCGGAACCATTGCGCCTGATTGTGCTGTTGCCAGCCTGCGCCGACGGTTTCCATGAACCACTGCTGGATGGGGGCAAGCCCGGTCTGCTGGATCAGGGCGGTGGGCGCCGGCTGCGCCTGCGCCGCTCGGATCGCGAGCCAGGCGGCGAGTTCCGCGACCGTCTGGTGTTCAAACACGTCGCGCGCGGCCAGTTCCATGCCCAATCGGGCGGCGCGGGAGACGATCTGCAGCCAGGTGATCGAGTCGCCGCCTATTTCGAAGAAGTTGGCATGCACGCCGACCTTGTCCACGCCCAGGACATCGGCCCACAGTCGGCAGAGCGCATCCTCCGTGGCGTCCCGGGGCGCGAGGTAATTCCGGTGATCGGGCCACCAGGGGGGAGTCGGCAACCGCCGTCGGTCCACTTTCCCGCTCGCGGTCATCGGGAAGGTATCCACGAACACGAACCGGGCCGGAATCATGTGCCGCGGAAGTGCCTGCTCGAGATGCTGGCGCAGCGCGGTGGCTAGCTCCCGGGTACGTACGGCCTGCGCCGGCGTGTTGGCGGCCGCGCTCGCCGGGCCGGTCTCGATGTTGGCGTGCGGCACGGCGGCCGGGTCGCCGATCGCGATATCCAGCAGACCGCCCGCAGCCGGGCGGACAACCGCTGTGGCGCCGTGCTCGGCGGCGAGATCATGGATGTCCTCGGGGTGCAACTCAGGCCCGGCCTGGTGCGCTAGGTCATTCGGGCCCCAGCCGAGCGATGCGGCCAGGGCGAAGTCACGAGCAGTGCGGGCGTCGCGGACGTCGCGCAACGTCAGCACGGCCCCGGCGCGCTTGGCCACAGCGTCGGCCAGGCTATCCAGCGTGAGAGCGGCTGAATCAAGCCGCACAGTTGGCGCGGTCACACGCCGGGCGTCCGAGGTGGCCGCCTTGCGGTGCAGGACGACATCGTGCCGGTAGCGGTTCATCTCCGTTTCGGTCCTGCCACGTTTGACCCGCACGTCCGCGAGTCCTACGGCCGGAAGAAGGTCACCGAGGCGGCGCAGGTATCGCGGATCAAAGCACAGCTCGCGTTCGGTCTCGACCGCCTCTGCCACCGCCTGGCGCAGCGCGCCGACACTGGCCTCGCCGCGGTAGGCACGCACGGACGCGTGGAAGGCGGGGAGCGCTGTCAGGTCGCGCACGTCTCCGATGAAGACCCGGCCTCCTGGGCGGACCCGGTGCCATATCCCGCGCAGGACCCGTTCGAAATAGTCCTGGCTCGGAAAGTACTGCACCACCGAGTTGAGGATGACGAGGTCAAGATCATGATCAAGCACTGAGAGGTCGTGTGCTGGCGCCAGCAGCAGACGGACCCGGCCGTCGGGAACACCGGTCATGGGCAAGTGGCGACGCACGTAGTCCAGCGCCCGCGGCGAGATGTCAGTGCCGATGTAGTCGTGAGCATGAGGCGCGAGCCGGAACAGGAGCATGCCCGTCCCGCAGCCGATCTCCAGGATCCGCCCGAGCGAGCCCTCGCCGAGCCGCTCGATCGTCGCGTCGAGCCACTGCCTCATCTCGGCGGCCGTGATCTCCAGCTTGGTGTAGCTGCTGATCCATCCGCTCGTGTTGACCAGTGGATCGGCGCCAGCCAGGTGCTGGTTGAACAGTTCGTCGTCATGGACCTGGCGCCACTCCTGAATGCGCCTGTCGTCGAATCCGCTGGCAACGGCACTTCGCCGGGCCCGGGCGTACCCGACCAGCCGGTTGATGCCACGGTCATCCGCGCGCGCGTCGGCGACGAATTGCGCCACGCCTGGCGCCCCATCCGCGGCCCGCTCGACCTCGGCGAGTTCTACCCGGAAACCGTGGATCTTGACCTGTGCATCGGCCCTGCCGATGAGGTCCAGTGCGCCCGATGGCAGCCGCCGGACAATGTCGCCGGTACGGTACATACGCACGCCCGGGACAGGCGAGAACGGGTCGGGCAAGAACCGGCTTGCGGTGGTGCCGGGATGGCCTAGGTAGCCCATGGCGACGCCAGGGCCGCCAATATACAGCTCGCCGGCTTTTCCGTCGCCGATCTTGCGCAGGTGGCCATCGAGGACGTGCAGATCGGCGTGTGCGAAAGCCGTCCCTATCGGCACCGCCGACGTCCAGGCAGCATCACGGCGCAGGTCGGCAGTATCGTAGGCCGCGGAGGTCACCGCGGTCTCGGTCGTGCCATACGCGTTGAGCAACCGGACACGGGATGCGAACCTGGCCTGCCAGCCAGCGACCGTGGCAGCCTCAGCCCGGTCACTCCCGATCACCACCAGGCGCAGAGACGCCGGCCAGCCGCCCCCGGCGGCGATCAGCTGCTGCGTCCATGTCTGCCAGCGGATGACGGGCAGGTTCAGCACGGTGATGCTATGCCGTTCGACGAAACCGTCGAGATCTGCGAGCTCAGGTGGCTGCAGGACCACGCATGCGCCCGCCGACCAGGACGCGAACAATTCCTCGACGGACACATCCACTGACAGCGAGGCGGCCTGCAGGACAACGTCATCGGTTCCCAGGTCGTATGCAGCCGCGGCCGCGGCGCACAGGGCCACTGCCGCGCCATGGTGTACAAGCACCGCCTTGGGCTGGCCGGTGCTGCCCGAGGTGAAGATGACGTACGCGGCAGAATTCCCGGTCACCTGAACGCCTGTCCCGTGCTCGGGTCCGGGCACTTCGCCGTCGGCGGGCTCGCTCGCCGAGACAAAGACCGCACGCGCCAACAGGCCGGCGACGCAGGTGGCGGTCGCCTCGTGGCTGAGCACGACGTCGCAGCCAGCCTGCCTGAGCATGTGCTCGACGCGCGCGATGGGAGAGTGCCGGTCCACGGGCGCGTAGCAGGCGCCAGCTAGCAGCACGCCGAGGATGGCCACGACGGCGTCCGCCGACGGTTCCATCATGATCGCAACGCGGTCACCGGCAGCCACGCCCAGCCCGGCCAGCTGTTTCGCGATCCGGTGGGCCCGCGCGTCCAGTTCGGCGAAGCTAAGCACGCGGTCGCGGTCGCGCAGAGCTGGCGCCCCTGGCCGGGAGCCCGCCTGCCGGCAGACAACACCGCCCAGCCCGCCGTCGGCCCAGGGAACCTTGTGCCCCCAGGCCGACCTGGCGCCCTGGCCGGGTGCTGGCCGAGCGAAGGGGATGGCCACCTCTGGCAGCGCGAACGGGCGGTCACTGGCCAGCGCAAGCAGCCGGGCGTATTCCGCCAGCACGGCTTGCGCCGTAGCTTCGCTGAACACCTCAGTGCTGAACTCCACCTGGACCACAAAGCCATCGCCGCTGTCGGTGATGTCGCAACTCAGGTCAAACTGCGCGGTACGCCGCCGACCGCCGAGCAACTCGACCGCCAGGCCGCCGAAGTCGCTGCTTGCGCAGGGGTCGGGCAAATGCTGGAAGGTGACGTCGTAGAAGGGGTTGTGACCGGGTGAGCGCAGCGGGTTCAGCTCGCTGACCAGCTGATCAAACGGAAGGTCCTGCGCGGCCAGCAGGTCCACCACCGGGCCACGGTGGCGCTCGATCAGCTGAGGCACGGCACTGACTCCGGCCAGGTTTAGCCGCAGCGGCAGCGTGTTGACGAACAGGCCGATCAGAGCGTGGCTGTCAGGGTCTGTCCGCCCTGCGGTAGGCACGCCGATGACTACCTCGCTCGTCTGCGCCGACCGGGCGAGCAGCAGGTCGAAAACGGCGAGAAGCACGACGAATGGCGTGACGCCCATACTCGCGGCGAGCCGCCGGACGCCACGCCCCGTGTCGTCGTCGACACGACCGACCACGCACGAGCCGGCAAAACTGCGGCTAAGCGGCCGCTGGCCATCGGTGGGCAGTTCCAGATGGAGCGCACCGGCCAGCCGATCGCGCCAGTCTCGCACGGCGGCAGCGGTGTCGCAGCCCTGCTGATCGGCCTCCCGCCGGGCGGCGATTTGGCCAAAGGACCGGGGCGGAGGCGCCAGCGCAGAGTTGAGACCTCGGCGGCGTGCGGCATACGCTGCCGCGAGGTCAGCTATGAGCACGGCGGTGGACCAGCCGTCGAAGACGATGTGATGAATGCTGAGAAGCAGCACGTGGTCGTCGTCGGCCAGCCGCAATAGCTCAGAGCGCATGGGCGGCTCGGCGCCCAGATCAAATATTGCCAGTCCGGCCCGGTCGAGATGCTCAGCGAGCAGGCGCTTGACCTCGTCAGGGCCGCCGGCTAGGTCCAGCACGGGCAGCGCCGACCGCGGTGGCTCGGCTACGAAGATCTGGTATGGCCTCCCATCAAGGGTGATGAAGCGAGCCCGCAGTACCTCATGCCGCGCGACGACATCACCGAGCGCCGCACCCAGCGCGGCGACATCGAGTTCTCCTCGCAACCGGATTCCGAGCCCGACGGTGTAGAAAGGGCTGCCCGGATTCAGCTTGTCCATGAACCAGAGCCCACGCTGAGCGGGACTCAGCGGATAGACGCGCGACCAGTCCAGCGAGGGCATCATGTCCCGGCCATCGTCAGTCACCTGCTCTCGCCGCCCCGCCGGGCGAACTTGCCGGACTGCCGGACAGCAAGCCTGCCAGCGCATCCAGTTCAGCCTGGCTGGCTAGCGCGGCGTCGCGCTGGGGCCCGTCGCGGCCCGTGCGGCCGGGCGCCACCTCGCGCCGGCTCGTCGGGCGCTCGCTATCTGGAGGATGGGCGTCGCCAGGCGGCCTGGCAGCCGCGCCCGCTGGCCCAGGGCGTTCCGCCGCCATCGTCAGGGTCTCGGCGAGCAGGCTCACCGTCGGGTTGTCGAAGATCATGCGCATCGGCACCGGCACGCCAAGCGCGCGCTCCAGCTGGCCCGCCAGCCTGGCGGCTGCGAGCGACTGACCGCCGACTTCGAAGAAGTTGGCGGTGGATCCTGGCCACGGCGTGCCGAGCACGCTCGTCCATTCCCGCGCGATAATTCGCTCAAGTTCAGTCAGCTCATCATGGCCCGCAGCGGACGTGCCGGTCTCCACCAGCTCGGGGCCGAGCGCGGCACGGTCAAGCTTCCCGTTCGGCGTCATCAGCCAGCGGTCAAGGACCCCGAATGCGGACGGGACAGCGGCATAGGGCAGCCGGTCAGCGAGGAAGCGCCGAAGCTCCGCCGGGGTCGGCCTTCTCGCGGCGCGAGGCAGCACGAAGCCCAGCAGCGTGCGGTCGCCCGCTGAGCCGTAGGCCACGACCTGGCTGTCGGCAACATCGGGGTGCTCAAGCAGGGCCTTTTCCACTGCCGCCAACTCGACGCGGTGACCCCGGATCTTGACCTGCGTGTCCAGCCTGCCCATGAACTCCACCTGACCGTCGCGATGCCGGCGGGCAAGGTCACCAGTCCGATACAGGCGCGCGCCCGGCTCTGCCGCATGTGGGTCGGCGATGAAAGCGGCGGCCGTGGGGCCGGGCATCCCGAGGTATCCCCAGGCTAGACCGTCTCCGCCGACGTAGATCTCGCCCGTTACCCCAGGACCGCACGGCTCCAGATTCTCATCGAAGATATGCAGCGAACGCCCAGGCAATGGCTGGCCAAGCGGCACATGGCCCCGGGTCCCGTTATCCAGCCGGGCGGCCGACGTGAACGTCGTTGCCTCGGTGGGCCCGTAGCATGCGCCGACGGTGAGGCCGGGCCGTCCGTCCAGGGTGGCCGCGACCTTGGCTGGCGAGACGACGTCCCCGCCGGTCAGCAGCAGGCGCAGTCCATCGAAGCAGTCGGGCCTCTCGTCAGCCACCAGCCGGTGCAGGCCGGCAGTCAGATGCAGGACCGAGATCGAGTGCCGTCGGGCCAACTCAGCCAGCGTGGCCGGGTCGAAATCACCGGAGGGCGTCATGACGAGACGTGCCCCAGCCAGCAGCGTGCACCAGATCTCGAAAGTAGATGCGTCAAACCAGCGCGGGGCAAGTTGCAAGATGACGTCGTCTGGCCGCACCTCCATGAACCGCAGTCCCCTGATGAGACTGACCACCCCCTGGTGAGTCACCCCGACAGGCTTGGGGCGGCCGAGCGTACCCGAAGTCGTCATCACGTAGCACAGATCTCCTGGCGCGCAGGCCCTGACAGCGTCCGCGGCCGGGCCGTCACCGCTTGCGGCCGGCGAGAGAGGCTGGTCATCCACGATCACGACGCGATACTCGTCGCCCCAACGCGTTGCCGCGCTGCGATCACAGACCACAACGCCCTGGCCCAGATAGCTGAGCAGCGGGCGGGAAAGGGCAAGCGGCTGACTGGGCGGCAGCGAGAGATAGGCGTTGCCGCTGCCGAGCACGCCCAGGATGGCCACTAGGAAGTCAGCGCCTGCCGCGTCCACCGCGACTACCCGCCCGGTCCCGGCGCCAGCGACCCGCAGATCTGCCGCGACCACACCCGCGCGGGCAGCCAGTTGCTCATACGTCACCTGACGTGCGCCGTCCACCACCGCCACGGCGTCGCCGCGGCGTGACACCACCGTCTCGAAGAGGTTCAGCACCGTCGCCGGATCACCGGCCGCGGGTGGCCCTTGTCCGGCGGCCAGCAGCCGGGCGCGGTCGGCAGCGGTATGGTGCCGTGCGTTCCGCAGCGGCGCGTCCGGGTCGGCAAGGAGCTGGGACGCGAGCGCCAGGTAGGCCCGCGCCAGCTCAGCAATCGTGGCGTGGTCAAACAAGTCGGTGGCGTAGTCGATGCACAGCCGCAGGCCGCCGTCGGCCGCCTCGGCCACATCCCATGCCAGGTCGAACTCGATCGCGCGGCGCCCAGCCGGCGTCCACTCCGCGTGCAAATCGCCAACCTGCCACGACATTGGCTCAGCCGGCAGGTACTGAAAGGCCACCTGGGCCAGCGGCGTCCCGCCGAGGCCGCGCGGGCCCTTTGCCACTGCCAGAAGCTCGTCGTAAGGCACCCGGTCGTGGCTAAGCGCGCCGACGACTGTGGCCCGCACCGCACGCAGTAGCTGGGTAAAGGTCGCTGATGGGTCGATGTCGACCGGCAGCGGGAAGACCTCGAGCAGAAGCCCGACCGTGTGCTCGGCGGCGGAACTCTGCCGGAGTGTCCGCGGGACCGCGAGCGTCACCTGATCCCGCTGCATCGACTGCCGGGAGATCAGGACCGCCAGGATCCCAGCGAGGGTGATGAACGGTGTGCAGCGCGTCGCGCGGCAGACGTCGTGCAGCACCGCGATCAAATCGCTGGAAATATCGACCTGCAGTTCCGTGGCGCCAAGCGTCGGCCGGGCCGGACGGGGCCAGACGGTAGCCATGTCGGACGGCAGGCGATCAGCGAGCCTGCCGCGCCACCAGGCACGCGCCTGCGCCGCCGATGCGGCGGTGTCGCCGGTACCAGGCAGCACGTCCGCCACCCGGGGAGCCGGCCTAGCCAGCAGCGGGTCAAGCGGTGGGGCCGAGCGCCCGGCCTGCTCCTGCTGGTAGTAGGCCGCGCATTCGCGCAGCAGAATCTGGATGGATGCACGATCGAGACAGACGTGGTGGGCGTGGATCACCAGGGCATGGTCGTGATTGCCCAGCTTAAGCAGCCACCCGCAGAAGAGCGGTCCGCGTTCAAGGTTGAAGGCGACTCGTTGCTGCCGCGCGATGAACTCCGCTAGAGCCGCGTCGCTGTCGGCGTGCCCCGTGAGGTCGAGTGTCGGCACTGTGACCTCAGGGGAGTTGACGTGCTGCAGCAAGCGGTCCCCGGCCTGCCTAAGGGTGGTGCGCAGCGCTTCATGCCTGGCGACAAGCCGCATCACGGTCTGGATGATCGCTGCCTCGCTGAGCGGCCCACGCAGCCTTACCACGACGGGAACGCTGAACAACCCGGCACCGGGGTAGAGACGGTCGAGAAACCACAGGCGTGCCTGCTGGGGTGTGGCGACCTTGTCTGTCAACCGTCCCACACCTTTCGCACCAAGGCCGACATGGCCCGGGCGGTCGGGTTGGCAAGGAACTTACGCATCGGCAGCGCGACATCAAACCGCTTCCTGACCCGGCCAGCTACATCGATGGCGAGCAGCGAGTTGCCCCCGAGGTCGAAGAAGCTGTCCTCGGCACCGACGCGGCTCACGCCAAGCAGTGTCTGCAGGACGTCGCACACGAATGCCTCCACCTCGTCGCGCGGGGGGTCGTAGGCGGTCTCAAGCTCGGGCCGCTGATAACGCTCCGCGTCTCGTTCAGCGGCATCAAGTGCTTCCAGGGCCGTCGCGACGTCCAGACGCTTGCCGCTCTCGACCACAGCATCGAGATCCTGGGTTGAGATATGGACCTGCGGAAGGTCCAGCGTCAGCGCGCGCGTGAATGCCTCGTAGCCCTCGTCCTCCGACAAGAACGAAGCAGCGCCTGCTTCCGACATGACGGCCAGCCTCTCAATGTCACGCATCTCCTCGTTGCCGGCCGCCGTGGAGCCAGCGTTGATGGCCATGCCGAGATCACGCCATCCCGTCCAGTCGACGGCCATCACCTCCGGACGTCCCTGGTGACGGGCCCAGTGAGCGAAAGCGTCAAGGTAGGTGTTGGCTGCCGTGTAGTCGGCGATGCCGAAGCGCGCATCGACGGTATTCAGCGACGAGAAGAGCATCAGGAAATCCAGTTCACCGGCCCGCGTGGCCGCATACAGGAATCGCGCGCCGTCGGCTTTGGGTTCGATGACCTGGCGCACCGAGGCGACGTCGCGGGTCTGGAGGAGGCCGCCACCTGGCAGGCCGGCGGCGTGGATGATGCCATCGATACCGCCGAACCGGCGCCGCGCGACATCCAGCAGCGCGACCACCTGCTCATGCGAAGTGACGTCTGATCGCAGCGCGAGAACCTCCGCGCCGCACCGCTGCATCTCACGCAGCGCGACGATGCGTCGGCTTACCTGATCCGAGGTACTGTGCTCCCGCAGCCAGGTATCCCATAGCTCGGGTGCCGGGAAGCCTGAGCGCCGGGTGAGGACGAGGCGAGCCCGGAGCTTCGCTGCCAGCGACGAGGCTAGGGACATGCCGATGCCGCCGAGCCCGCCGGTGATCAGGTACACGCCATGCTCTGTCAGCCTTGGGTGCGGGCTGACCGGCTGAGCGCGTACCGGCTCGACGCCCTGCGCCCAGCGATGTCCGCCCCGGTGGGCAACGAATGAATCGGGCTCTGCGGTCAGCAATTCGGCTGCCAGCGTGGCCGCGACCTTGTCAGCGCCGCCATCGACGTCAACGATCCGGCAGGCGACGTGCCGCAGCTCGCGGGGGATGACCTTGGCGATCCCGGCCAGCGGCGCGTACCGGGGGTCGAGATGCTCGGCGCCTACCACGTCGGCTAGGCCACGAACCGCGACGAGCAAGTCAACCTGCAGGTCCGGGTGGGCGCCCAGCGCGTTCGTCACTGCTAGCAATTCCCTGATGCTGTGATAGTCGGGACCAGGCGGGACGGCCCCGGTGACAAGGGCGCCCTGGCTAAGTCCCGCCAGGAACAGCACCGAGCACGCCGAACCGGCCAGCGCCGCGCTCAGTGCGCGCTCATAGTCACCGACCTCACCTAGTCGGACGGTGAAATCACAGTCGGACCGGCGTTCGTAACCAGACCCGCAGCGGACGACGACCGGCGAGGTTCCTGCCTGCCTGAGCCTGCGGGCAAGCTGGTCGGTTGTCCGGGCGTCTCCGGCGATAAGGAACATCCGCGGCATCACAGCGGGACTCGGTGCCCTGGTGGCCGCCGAGGACAAGTTCCGCGCCGGAGCAGTCCTGCGCCATGTGGGCATGTAGAACCACTCGGCCGGGTCAGCCAGCCGGGTCATCAGCTTCCGGCTGAGCTCCAGCTGCTCATCGGTGCCGGCGTCAATCCAGAAGCGCCGCCGCTGAAATGGGTAGGTGGGCAGCACGGCGCGGCGGCCATGCTGGCCGCGCTTGGCGCTCCACTCAACGTCGCATCCCGATTCCCACAGTTTGGCCACCGCGATGGCCATGACACGCGAGTCGTCCTCCTGATCCCTGGGATGGCGGGTGAGTGCCACCATCGTCCGGCCGGCCGCCACGTCCGTGTCCGCACGGGCAAGTGATAGCAGCGAAGTCCCCGGCCCGGTTTCAGCAAACGGCCCGGAGACAACCGCGGCCAGGGCGCGCAGGCCGTCGTGGAAGCGGACGCTTTCGCGAAGGTGACGCCCCCAGTACGCAGGGTCACGGACCTGCGCTTCAGAGATCCAGGTGCCGGTCACATTGGAGAGGTAGGGGATCCGCGGTGCCCCGATGGGGACGGTGGCCATGAAATCAGCGAAGCGCTCGGCCGCCTCCTGCATCAGGAATGAGTGGGCAGCATGGGATACGCGCAGCAGGCGGGCGCTGACTTCGCGAGCCGCCAGTTTCTCGCGAAGTCGCTCGATGCCATCGCGAGGGCCGCTGACGACCGTCAGCCGAGGGGCGTTCGCCGCCGCGACCGAGACCCCGGAGTGGAGCAATGGTTCCAGCTCGGCGGCTGGCAGGGGGACCGTGAGCATGGCGCCAGGCGGCATCTCCTGCATCAGCCGACCCCGGGTCGCGACGGCCCGCAGGGCGTCGGGCAGCGTAAGCACGCCGCTCACGGCGGCTGCCGCGAACTCGCCCAGGCTGTGGCCAAGGATGGCGCCGGGCGCCAGGCCGATGCTGTGCATTGACTCCGCGAGCGCCCACTCGGCGGCGAACAGCACGGGCTGCGTGAGGGCGGTTTGGTCGAGCGGCCGCTGATCAGCGCGCCCGGGCGCGCCATCGAATGCAAGCGCGCGGATGTCGTGGTCAATGAGGGGCTCAAGCAGGCCAGCGCAGCGGTCGAATTCTGCGCGGAACACCGGGTCAGTGCGGTATAGCCCGGCGCACATCCCGGGATACTGCGATCCCTGGCCGGGGAAGAGAAACGCGAGGGGCGCATGCGCCTGGGCAACAGCAAATGCTTGGGTGGCTCGTTCCCGCAATGTCGTGGCCGCGTCGCCGCAGGAGCGCGCGACCACGGCCGCCCGGTGCGGGAACATCGTCCGGCCCTGCTGCAGCGTGACCGCGGCGTCAGCGAGCTGCGGCGCGTCCGGAAGCTCGAGGTGCGCGGACAGGGCCATCAGATACTCGCCAAGCGCGCTATCGTCACGGGCGGAGACTGGCAGGATCCGCCATGGTATTTCGCCTTTGCCGGCAGTCGGCATACTGGATTCCGCTGTCCGTGGAGCGTCCTCGACGACAAGGTGCGCGTTGGTACCACCAAAGCCAAAAGCGCTCACCCCGGCCCGGCGTGGTCTCCCACCCGCTGCCGACCATTCCCGGAGCTGTGTAAGAATGAAGAATGGGCTGCTGTCGAGATGTAGATCCAGATTAGGGGCGTCGTAATTTATCTGCGGCGGAATGACTCCGTGACGCATGGCAAGCAGCACCTTAATCAGGCCGGCAACGCCAGCCGCCGCGTCCATGTGTCCAATGTTTGCCTTGACCGATCCGAGGGCACAAGCGTTGCTGCGTTGAGAGCCGGCCCGGAAGGCCTTCGTAAGCGCTGCTACCTCGATCGGGTCGCCAATGCTGGTGGCGGTGCCGTGCGCCTCGACGTAGTCAATCGTCTCGACCGGGACACCGGCCAGCAAGTGTGCGGTCCTGATGACCTGCGACTGGCCCTCCGGGCCGGGAGCCGTGAATCCTGCTTTGGCTGAGCCATCGTTGTTAATGGCCGAGGCGAGGATTACACCATGAATTACGTCGCGATCACGAACCGCGTCACCGAGACGTTTCAGCGTCACGACGCCGATACCGGACCCGAGCACGGTACCTGTCCCAGCCGCGTCAAAGGCACGCGTATGGCCGTCGGCAGATGCGATGCCGCCCTCCTGGTAGAGATACCCGAGGTGCAATGGCGGGGTGGCTGCGACTCCCCCCGCTAGTGCCATGTCGCATTCATAGGTACGCAGCGACTGGCAGGCAAGGTGTATGGCTACCAACGACGTTGAGCAGGCTGTCGTCACGTTCACGCTCGGGCCCGTCAGGTTGAGCTTGTAAGACACCCGGGTGGCGAGGTAATCCAGCTCGTTTTCCACCGACCCGACTTCGTGTAGTTGTGCGCCTTCACGGGCCAGCGCCTGTGCTTGCACGCTGCTGCGGACCTGATTTACGTATGTGTTGAGGCCGGCGCCCGCAAAGACGCCGACTGGCATGTGCAGGGCGAGTGGGTCGTATCCAGACGCCTCGATCGCCCGCCAGCTGTGCTCGAGGAAAAGCCGGTGCTGCGGGTCCATCAGCTCGGCCTCACGAGGGCTCATCCCGAAGAAGGCGGCGTCGAACATCTCGGGATCGTCCAGGCAGGCGGACACCATTACATAGCCGGGAGAGGCAAGCAGAGCCGGGTCTTCTCCGGTTTGGAGCAACTCCTCTGCCGTGAGCTTTACGACTGACTCCACTCCGCCGCTGATGTTGCGCCAGAACTCCTCTGGCCCGTTCGCGCCCGGGAAGGAGCATGACATTCCGATAACTGCGATGTTCAGCTCGGGAAGATCATCGATCACGAGATCGTCCTGTCGTTCGGAACGGCAGCTATGCCTGGATGACTGACCCGGCGCGGTGCGCTTCGGATCAACACGCTCGCCTTTTAGCGGATTACAAGGCTGGCCATGTCACAAGCTCAGGTCTGCGCTTGGCGGAGCTGACCTCCCCCGTTTACCGCTAGTCCGATGATACCAAACCCGAGAATCCAGGGTCAGGCCGGGCAGACGTGTACCAGCGGCGGCCAGTCGCGCTAGCACTCATCGGCCGTGTCGGTGCCAAGAACTCGACTATGGCCTGTGACCTGGGGTTTGTCGTTGGCCGGACGTACCCACAGTCAGATCGGCAGGATCGGGTTTTGTGGCTCTTCGACTGTTGTATCTGATCTTCTGTATCTGATCTTCGTTCGGCTCCTGGGTTGGGCTGATGACCGCCGAACAGGACCAGCCAGCCGCAGACCCGGACGAAGATGAGATAGAGCAGGCGCAGGGACACAGATGATCATGATGCCCCTGTGGCTGACGCTAGGCATCACTGCAGCTCACACGCCGCGCACACTTCTGCCACCCCACAGCAGTCAGCACTTTCGGTCACGCATCACCGCAGATCAGAGGCCAAGCCGACTTCTGACACCCCGCAGGGCCTGAAGATCGATCAAATTCCCGCGATCCAGCGAGACGTTTATGACCGACGAGACTCCCTGCCCGGACGGACGAGGGCGATTCAACCATGCCCGCTCAGTCGTCCATGCGGATGTGCTTGGGCACGGCGGCCTGGAAGGGTGAGCCGCTGGAGCGATGGCAGTACGAAGTGACCGGCGGCGGGCGCATCTGGTACGTGATCGATGACGCACGGCAGACCGCTTGGATTACCTACGCGGGCACCGGGCATCCTAAGGCGACAGACTGAGGTCAGGGTTCAGCCGGTCCGCTGGAAAATGAGGAGCAGTCGGCAAGGGCAGCGTCGCTGGTCGGCTGCACGGACCCCGGCTGGCCTTGCCGACGCCCCGGGACTTGTCCGCCGTGCCCGGCGGCGTTGCACGGGGGATGCCGCCGGAGTGGGCGGCGCTTGGAGAGGCGAGTCGTCACGAGACTGCGACGGCGGGCCGGTGTTCCAGGATGCCGGACAGGAGCTTGACGGCGATCAGCAAGGCGAGGCCTGGGCCAGCCGGCGATGATCCGGCTGCCCGGGCCCGTGCCCGCGTCGGCGGTGGCGATGTTCGCGGCCAGGCTGGCCGCTGTTCCGACGGCGAGCGCGGCCCAAGGGAGCCCCAGCCGGACCTTCGGTCGGCGCGCCGGTCGGCCAGCAGCACAGCACCAGCGACGCCACGATCTCGATTCGTCGACCGAGAGCGGGAAGGCGTGGGCGTGCCATCCGGTGTCGCCGTGCACCTGGGCGAGCACTCGTCCGGGCCAGCAACAAGTCAGGTTGTGACTCCGTGGCAGCCTGAGCGCTTCCCTGTGGCCCGTGATTTCAGCGGCTGAATTTGACCAGCTCACCTGCAATGCTAGCCACGTCGGTGTAGCGGCTCTCGGCGATCGCGACCATGAACTCCTCCGCCGCGTGCTCGTCGAATCCGGGGTCGAGAGAATGCCCGTTGACCGTCAGGAAAGTGAGCGTCGCGACCCAAGCGGTTCGCTTGTTGCCGTCAACCCAGCCATGGTTGCAGGCGAGAGATTGCAGGAACGCGGCGGCTTTCTCCCAGATCGTGGCGTAGGCGTCCTCACCGAACGCTGTCGCCTGGGGGCGACCCGCGGCCGACTGGATCGCGCCCGCGTCACGGATCCCGGATGGCCCGGCCGCTACGTTGTGGATCGCGAGAACCTGCTCGAACGTCAGGTAGACCGTCACCGGTCTGCGAGCCTCTTCAGCAGGTCGCGGCTGAGGCTGGTTACCTCGGCTGCGGCCCCCATGACAAGAGCATCGTGATTGGCGCGGGTGGTGCTTTGGACGAGGACGTCATGGGCAAGGCGAGTTACCGGGCGGCCCTCAGCCTCCGCGCGGAGGCGGAGTGCAGCCAGCTCGGTGTCGGTGAATCGGATGTTCAGCGCGGGCATCGCGACCTCCCTTGGTACTAGATTTAGTACTAACGTTAACCGACTTGATGCTCGCTGTCTTCCCGGGAAATTCGGGAACTGGACAGCGCAGTGCCTGGACCGGTCCTCGCTCTCATCGCCACCATCATCGCACTGCACGGCCTGGTGAACCTGGAAATCGCCGGGAACTTCGCGTCCATGGGCATCGATCCCGACCAAGTCTTCGAGGCACAGGTCGGCACGCTCACAGCATGAAGACGCGCCTCAGCGCCACACCCACGTACTGGCGGCCACCCGGACCCGTCCGCCAGCCAGCCACTGCCCGGTGCTACAGCGGCGGCCTACCAGCCGCCGCAGACCGCCGGTGGGAGCTGGGAGCTACCGGCCACGGCCCGACCGGAGCAGAGCTGGCCGGCCGGATCTGCGACCAGATCGCCGCCTGGGACCGCGACCGCTCTGCCCACACTGTCATCAGCGCCTGCCCAGCGGGTGCGCTCGCCGGGTGATGGTTGCGGTAGCCACCGCACCGTCACCGGAGCCCGCGATGAACGTGATCGACACCGGCGCCTACTCCGCGCAGTTACGTGCCAGGGCCGTCGACACCACGCGCCAGGCACTGCTGATCACCGACCTGCGCGGGTCAGCGCAAGAAGATGACCTGTCCGAGCCGGTCAACTGCGGCGGCTAAGGCCGCATCCGCCATTTCACCGCCGCGACCAGCCACGGCTGGCCGCCGAACCCGCTTCCAGCCGCCCCGGCAGCCGCGGCGCTCGGCCTCCCGCCAGCCGGGCAGGTATGGGCGCAGGTCTTCCAGAACGCGATCTGCAACTGGCGCTGCGCGGTGTCCGTCAGCGTCCGTTCTCGTAGCCTCCCGCGGGCGGCGGGAACCGGGGCAGGGTGGTAGCGGCTCTCTGACACGGCGTACGGGAAGGATGCGATGAAGCGCGGTTTCGCTGCCTCGGAGATCGACACGAGCCGGCCGCACCCGGCCCGGATGTACGACGCGTACCTTGGAGGCAAGGACAATTACGCTGCCGACCGGGAGGCCGTCCGCCTGGTAATGCGGGCCGCGCCGCAGGTGCGCGACACGGCCCGTGCCAACCGGGCGTTTCTCGGGCGGGCGGTGCGGTTCCTGGCCAGTGAAGCGGGGATACGCCAGTTCATCGACATCGGCACCGGCATGCTGACCGGGAGCGGGACCACCCGGATCGTGCTGGCCGACCTGCGGGAACCTGAAGCCATTCTTGGGCATCCGAAGGTCGGTGAGCTGATCGATTTCGGTGAGCCAGTCGGCCTGCTGCTGGTGGCGATCGTCCATTTCCTCACCGACGACGAAGGTCCGGCCGGCATTCTCGCCAGGCTGCGGCACGCGCTGGCCCCGGGGAGTTTCCTCGTGCTGTCTCACGGGACTGCCGACTTCCAGACCGAGGCTGCCCGGCAAGCCGCCGCTGTGTACGACCAGGCCACGTCCACGATTACCCTGCGCAGCCACGCGCGGATCACGGCGTTCTTCGACGGCTGGGAACTGATCGAGCCGGGCCTGGTCCAGATGCCCTTGTGGCGGCCGGAGGGCAAGCCGCCCCGCCCGAAGGAACTCAGCAAGATCTGGGGATACGGCGGTGTCGGCCGCCGCGGCACATAATGAACAGCCCTGCCCGGGATGGCCGTCCTCGCCGATTCCGAGATCGGGCGTGCCGCCTGCTGTGGGGCGCGGAGCGGCCTGATCGCGGGAATGCCAGCCTTCTTGCGCAGCGCCGACCGTGACCCTTAACACCTGCGCCGATATGGGCCGGCATCGGGGCCGCACCCGAGCCGCAACTGAATCGCCATGCGCACGACAGCAAGCGTGTATGACGCTTCATGATCACGGGGAGATCCCCGGCTTCCTGCGCGCTCTGTAGGCAGGCGCGAACGCCGCATCGTCATACCAGCTGCCCCAGCTCGTCCCAGGCGTGGGGATCGCCAGCATTCCCTTCCGCGACGCCTTCCTAGCGATCCTGGCGGTATCGGCTGGGACCTCTGGCCACGGATGCGGCTGCATAGACATGACGACCCGATCTTGCGGCCGGAAACGGGGAAGAGGAAGGCGGCGCAGGAAGATCATGAACACCATCAAGATCAGCGCGCGAGAGGCGCTCCGCCGGGCGCTCCGCCTGTCGCGAAATTAGCCAACGGGTCCTACAGGGGGACCCATGGCATTCGGTCATAGAGTGGACACAATTAGAATGGCCGCAGTCGCTTGGCTGAGTCCGCGAGTACAGTCGTGGCCCTTCCCCGGAAGGAGTCCGGTGCGTGGCTCTGATCGGGAGAGACCGTGAAGTCGCAGCGGTTTGCAGGTTTCTTGCCGAGTCGGAGGGCGGGCCCTCGGCGCTGGTGATCGAGGGCGAGGCTGGGATCGGCAAGACGGCGTTGTTCGATGCCGCTTTGGCCACGGCGTCCGGGCTGCGGATACTGACGACCCGTTGCGTTGAAGCGGA
>WNFX01001262.1_pt1 | contig 26145 bp, 5 predicted proteins | sample 5400111 | NCBI WGS metagenome assembly WNFX01 (sample SAMN13153363, study PRJNA577476) | soil metagenome | isolation source: 40 cm soil or saprolite under grassland replicate 1 | place: USA:California | collected 2016-06-15
CAAGGGGCCCGGTAGCGTCTGCGGCTCACCCCAACGACGCCGATCAGCGCCTCGTCGTGACCTAGGCAGCGAACGAACCCTGATCGGCCCTGGTCCAAGTCCAGGTCAGTGATGCTCCAGGATCCGTGTGGTCGTCGTTCGGGTGCCGGTAAGAAACGCGCCACGAAGTTCCATGTGGCCCGCGCTCGTGCCCTGTTCGGAACTCGGCGGATAACCGGTCTTATCCGCTGAGCCCTGGTAGGATCCCAGCGGATAACGTGGCCCTGCGGGGGTCGCAGACCCTACGCAGGCTCAGCGGATAAGAAGGAGCCACCGATGCGCAGCCGCCGACCCGATCGTGCCAGCGCGGCGGCGCCGTGACCGCCGACGTCATCCAGCTCCACGCCGACGCCAGCGCCGCCGGGGTCGCCCAGGCGGCCGCGCAGGCCCACGCGGCCCTCACCCGGTACCTGGACCGCTGCGCCCTGGCGGCCAACACCGTGCGGGCCTACCGGCGCCAAGCCGCCGCCTACGTCGCCTGGCTGGCCGCCCACGCCGCCGACCACCCCGACGCCTTCACCGACACCGTCGGCGCCGAGGCGGCCGTGACCCGCTGGCGCCGGCACCTGCTGCAGCGCAAGGCCAGCCCCACGTCGGTCAACCAGGCGCTGGCCGCGGTCACCCTGCTCTACGAGCACGGCCCCCAGCTCCGCATCACGGTCAAGCGCGCCCGCGTCGAGCGCCCCGGCGAGCCCGACGCGCTGACCCCGGCGCAGCAGGGGGCGGTCGAGCGGGCCGCCGACCGGCGCGGCCGCCGCGACGCGGCGATCATCGCGGTCCTGCTGTACACCGGCGCCCGCGTCGAGGAGTGCACGCGGCTGGACTTCGACGACGTCGCGATCAGCCCGCGGACCGGGCAGGTGCGGCTGCTGGGCAAGGGCGACCAGGTCCGGGTGGTGCCGCTGCCCGTGCGCGGTCGCAAGCGGGTCTCGGCGTGGCTGCTGGAGCGCGGCAGGACGCCCGGCCCGCTGTGGCTGGGCCAGCGCGGCCCGCTGTCAGTCTCGGGCGTCACCCAGGTCGTGCTCGCGGTCGGCGGCCAGGCCGGCATCAAGGGGTTGCGGCCGCATCGGCTGCGGCACACCTATGCCACCCGGCTGCGGCAGGGCGGCGCCGATCCGGCGCAGGTGCAGGCCCTGCTTGGCCACGCCTCGGTGGAAACTGCCGGACGGTACTTCCGCGCCGGCGCCAGTGAGCAGGCCGACGTGGTCGAGCGGGTCTTCGAGTAGCTCGCCGCACTGGCCGCCGATCCCGCTGCTCGACGCCCGGCGCGGCGGACTCGAGATCACTGCCGGCATGGCGGCTGCCGACACCGACCCGAGCGCACGGCCGATGGGTGGCGCCCACGGCCTGGGGAGTCTACTGCAGTCATCCGGCATTACTGCGGTGCACGGACGGGGCTGATCGTCCTTGCCAGATTCACCGGCGGGTGGGGACACGCGCTGGCCACGAATCCACCCGCCGCCGGCGACGAGCACACTGCCCAGCACGCCGCCCCGCGGTCGGTGCCGAGGTCGGCGCCCTAAAGGAGGTCCGCTGTTCTGCTGGCCGCAGAGCCCGGTCGCACATTCCGCACTTCCCCGAAACTCGCCTCGCTACGTGATCATGGAGACTCCCACTGGTAGCCGAGGATCACCATCACGTCCTGGACCTCATCTTTTGTCAGGTTCCCGCCGGCTGGGCGCGTCATCTTGGCCTGCCACGTCTGGGGCGGCATGGCCGGATCGATCTCTACATCGATCTCTACTGCGGCGTCGCGGTCGGGCTTCTCGCCGAAGTGCAGGCCACCGTAGTCGGCACGCCTGGACAGCGTGAGCTGGTTCGCCTTGGGATCGGACCCGGTAGGGAGAGGGAGCGGGGGCGTCAGCGTCACTAGGTAGGCGTCCGCGTCTGCGCGTGCCAGGAACGCGATCGTGTTGACCTTGAGGGTCTTGCCGGCGTCCTTGTACGGGAACAGGTCTGGCGACACCGGCAGCTCGAAGACGTTGCCGTCGGCCGGGGTGGCGGGGTTGAGGAAGCGGCTCCACTGCGTTGGGAAGTCGCGGCGCAGGTTGAGCAGCAGCAGCGAGGGCGTCGCAGCTGCTTGCGGGTCTTCCGCCCTGAAGTGCGCGCGGAGATGGGTGATCGCGTGGTTCTTCAGCGGGCCGGCATCCTCCCTGGCGGTGTACTTGAGGTGCAGCACCGCGTCGGAGATGGAGCCGTAGTCGAACTGGCGAAGCGGCCGACCGAAGTCTGGCGGCTTGGTGGGGTCGGGGTTGTTGGCGGGCAGGTCGTTGAACAGCTCCAGCGACCACTCGCTGTCGGCGCCGGCGCCCTCGAAGGGCAGGTAGCGCTCGTCGTGGAAGCTGAGCTCGAAGACGCCGGGGTCGTTTTGGCCGCTGCTGGCCGCGATGGCCTTGACCGGGATGGTGGTCTCGACAAAGCGTGGGTCGTCCACTGGCAGGCCGGTGTCGTCGGTGTTGCGGGGATAGTCGCCGCCGGTGCTGATGCGGACGGTGCTTTTGAGCAGGCGCAGCGTGCAGGAGATCGTGGTGTAGGGGCCGGTCACGCAGGGCAGGGTCAGGCTGACGGACTTGATGCGGCGGAAGTAGTGGCCGGGGTAGTCGTGGTCGTAGATCACCTCCGGCAGCCGGAAGAAGCACCGCCCGGTCTCCCGCAGCTTCACCAGGGCGTGCGGGTCGAGCAGCGCCAGTGACACGTGCTTGGTCAGCTCGAATTCGCGCCGGTTTTGCTCCAGGTAGCTCGTCTCCAGGCGGCGCAGGTCGTACTGCAGCTGCTCGCCGGCGAGCAGGCCCTTCTTCAGGCTGTCCCAGTAGCCAAAGCGGATGATGCTGCTGTCCTGCAGGCCGAGCTCGAAGCGGTAGCAGCGTTCCGCCCGCTTGGCCAGGTCGTGGGCCAGCTTGTAACTTTTGAAGTACACCTGGGAGATCTGCCCCACCTGCCACTGGAAGAGCTCCTGGTTGGTGTACTTGGTGCGCATGAAGTCGTCGATGGCCTTGGCGTTGTCGATCTGGGCGAGATGGTTGGCCAGCTCCTTCTCGGCGATCGCCACGCGCAGCTCGGCGGCGGCGATCGACTGGTTCAGCTGCTGGATCTCCTTGACCGCCAAGTCCCGCTGGTGGTCCCAGTCGTCTTGGCGGCGCTGATAGGAGGCGACCGTGCTGGCGATCGAAGCTCCCTTTTCGATGATGTGCGAAATGCTTGACAGGGTCTGCGCGGCGTCCCCGGCGATCGCGCCGAGCGTTTGACCGCCGGTCTCGGCGTTGAAGGCCGGTGTGCCGCCAAATCCCGCCCCACCGATGTTGAACTGCGGTATGGCTTTGAACACCCCCGACAGCGAGTAGGCACCGGGGATGCTGGCGTCGATCGGGATGGTGGAGGTCGTGAGCCCGAGCGCCGCGATTTCCCCCAGGCTCATGAAGGGCCGGCTCTGGTAGTACTGCCGTTTGATCTCGGCGAGCTCCTTGCTGCGCTTGACGCCCTCGAGGTTGTCTGTTGCCTCGTCGATCTGCTTTTGGCGCACGTCGGCCTGCGCGGTGAGTACGCTGATCTCCTGGCTCTGGCGGAGCAGGCTCAGCGCCTCTGCGTCGGTCTTCTCCAGCGCCGACAGCAGCGCGGAGCCGAGCGCCTTGACGTCACTGCAGACCTCGTTGGCCTTCTGCAAAAGCACGGTGAACCGGTGCAGCGGCAGCGGCGCACCCAGGTCGGCCAGCGCCGAGCTGAGGTCGACGCCGGCGGCAACGGCCTTGACCAGGGCGCCCGGGTCGATGGGCGGCTCGAACAGCGCCAGCTGCCGCACCACGCCCTCGATGTTCATGCAGTGGCGGATCTTGTAGAGCCGGTCGGCGACCGTGTCCCAGTAGCCCAGCAGCTTGTCGTTGTGCGGGATGCAGAAAAACAGCGTGGGCAGCGGCGCCGTGGCCGTGCCGCTCTGGCCGGTGCCGGCCTGGGGCGGCACCAGGTTCTCGACCTCGACCAGGGCGTTGGCGAAGGCGTCCAGTTGGGGCTGCAGCTCGTTGAAGCTCGCCAGCGGCGGCTTTTCCTGCGCGGGCACCCGCCTGGGCGGTGGCCCCAGCAGCTCCGCCGCCAGGATGTACAGCTGGGTGGCTTCGTTGATGCTTTCCATGCTGTCCTGGGCGAACAGGTAGTCCCCCCAGGCGAGCAGGTTGTCCAGGTACTTCATCACCACCGTCTTCTGGTAGGCGACGGTGCGGTAGTTGGCGATGCGGTGCGGCTCGAACGGGTGGGTGCGCCAGTCGCCCACCTGCCGTTCCAGGTCATCCCTGGTCTGCGAGTAGCCGGGCACGCTGGTGTCGCCGGCCAGCATGGCCAGCAGGTTCTCGATCCGCTGCTGGACGTAGTCATCGTGACTGGTCTGGTAGAACGGCTTGGTGATCCAGTACTTGCTCGTAATCGAGCCACCCGGGACCGCGCTCTCGACGCCGATCGGGTTGAAGATGAAGTGGTACCACTCGCGCGCCTCTTCGAAGCGCTGGTTCCGGCTCAGGGCGTTGGCGACCAGCAGGGGGCCGTGGAAGAACAGCTCCCAGTTGTAGGGGGAGCAGGCGCCGTCCGCGGTGAAGTCGACGACCTCTTGTGGGTAGAACCGGTCGGTGCCCCAGTCGGCGACCCTGGCGGTGGGCCCGTAGCTGCTGGCGAAGCTGAAGCCGCTGTCCTGCAGCTGGACCTCCCGCCGCATGAGCCCGTTGATGCCCTGCAGCGGGTTCTCCACGAGCTTTGCGAACTCGCAGACGAACGGGTGGTAGAAGTTCCTGAACTCGAACCGGGCGGTCTGGAACAGTTGCAGCGACAGGGTGCCGAGGTGGTAGTCGACCAGCTGCATGACGATGCGGAGCAGGTGCTCGCGCCGCTGCTGGTCGGTGAACGGCGGCGCCTCCTCCCCGACCGGCACCTCGAGCAGCTGGCGCATTGTGGGGCTCAGGGTTGCCAGGTCGACGGTTGTGACCCAGGCGGGCACCTTGGCTTCGTAGTGGGCGTGCAGGGCGCGGAACTCCCGTTTGATCTCCGGGTAGTAGCGGTGCTCGTCGCCGTTGGGCAGCGCGACCGTGGTGAACAGGTCGTGGCTGCGGCCCGGCAGCTCGGGCAGGACGAAGAAGGTGCGCTTTTGGTCGTTGTAGAAGAACGGCAGCCACGTCCCGGCGGGCGTGAACCCGCGCTCGCCGGTGAGCTGGTAGCGCAGCTGGGGGGACAGGCCGAGCCAGAGCTGGTCGAGGTAGGACAGCTGCCACGGCGGGCTCATGTCGAAGATTCCCGGTGTCCGCTCCAGGAGGGGTGTGAGGGCGGGCGCCCTGGCGGGGGTGAATGTGCTCTGGAGGGTGAAATCGTCCTGCGGGTTGTTGTCGCGAGCGTCGAGCTCCTCCCACTTGAGGAAGCTGGTGAACTGGCCGACGGACTCCTGCGTCGGTCGCAGGGGATGCTGGAACCAGCCGGACAGATCGCCGAGCTCCGGCACGCCATGGCAGCCCGAGATCACGAACGAGCCCGAGAGCGCCGCGTACGGGGTCTCGTCTGATGGGTCGGGGCCGCGGCTGCTGCCGCTGTAGGCGATCCCGAAGCGTCCGTCCACCGACGCCCGGTCGATCGGGAAGAAGCTATACTGCTTGCGGACGAGTTCGCCTTTGTAGGTGGCACTCGGGACGTAGTCCTTGGACACTCGCTTGGGCGTCCACTTGCCGTTGCGGTAGTCACTCACCGCGATCTGGAGCCTGAGCTTCTTGCTTGCCTTCTGCACCTCCATCAGCTCGCCCTTCTTGGAAGGATCCAAGTCCGGGGTCGGGACGCTGCTGTTCCCCGCATCGTCGGGGACCTCCGTGAACACCGGCCAGAACAGGAACAGCCGGTTGCCCACCACGGCCGGGATGAGGTAGTCCTCCTTGATGTCGAGGTCGACCTTCTCCCAGGGCGTCCACTGCCAGTAGTCGAAGCGGCGGTAGTAGTAGGTGTGCGGCTCGGTGCCCCTGGTGCGCCCGAAGACGTGCACGATCGTGTTGGCACCGTCGTCTTGCTGGTAGAAGCCGGCGGGCTCCAGCTGCGCGACACCGGTCAGCTTCTCCAGGTAGTTCGCGAAGGCGGTTTCGGCGCTGTCCTGGGTGAGCTCGTTCTGCGTGAGCTCGGCCTCCAGCTCCTTGAAGAACGACGAGCGGTCCTTCTTCAGCTCGGGCTCGATCCAGTTCTCCGGCCACAGGAACACCTTGCGGTTTGCCTCCCAGACCCGGTACTTGCGCATCCACGCCCACCAGCGCCAGGCGCTGTCGCCGTCGGGCCCGTCGGCCTGCACCGTCACCTGCGGCTCAAGGCCCATGAAGCAGCGCTGCACGAACAGCTGCACCGACCCAGAGCCCCCCACCAGCCGGCTGGTGAGCTGGCAGGCCGACATCTCCACGTCCAGCAGGTAGTAGGCGTACAGGTCGTTGGGGTTCTCCCACTTGCCGGTAGGGGCGTCGGCGGGCTTCGGCAGCGTGAGCAGGTAGGCCACCAGCGCGTCCCGCTTGCGTTCGCGCAGCACGTCCTGGATCTCGGTGCACAGCGCCAGCCACGCCTCATCCCCCAGCGCAGAGCGCAGCAGCTTCCGCAGGCTGGTCACGTGGTCGGGGGTCATGGTGGCAGCGGCGAACGCCAGCACCCCGGCCGCGCTGGCGTTGAGGCTGGCGGCAAACGAGAAGGCGCGTCGCAGGCGCTCCCAACTCTCGGCCAGCAGGTAGTCGCCCGGGTAGGCGAGGTCCAGCGCGCCGACGAAGGCGGCCACGTCGGCGGCGCGCCAGGCGTCGTTGAGGCGCTCGACGTCGGCGGCGAAGCCGGCCCGGGCGGCCGGGGTGGCCGGGTCGCCGTAGGCGCCCTCGCTCAGCTTGCTGAGCACGTCCAGCAGCGTGGTGGCGGTCTCCGGGATGCTGTGCTTGAACCGGATGAGGCGGCTGGTCCGCAGGACCTGGTCCAGGGGGGCCATCGCGGCGGCGTCGTCGAGCGGCAGCGCGGCGAAATCGAGCAGCTTCGCTGGCACATCGAGCGGCTTCGGTGGCGTGGTGAGCTCGTCGAGTTGTTTGCACTCCGCCACCGTCAGCTTCCACTTCTTCCACAGCGCGGCGACGCGGTGCGCCCAGTACCAGCCGTCGAAGGCGGGCTTGAGCGCGGGGTTGGCGTCGTCGACGGCGCCGCCGGTGGCCGCGAACGGACCCGTGAGGTAGGCCAGCAGCGGTTCTGGCAGGAGGTCGTAGTGGGTGAGCAGGCGGCGGGTCAGCCCGTCGGTGAGGCCGAGCTGCCCGCTTGCCCGCTGGATGACCAGGCTCTCCGCGGCGGCCTTGGCCAGGTAGCCGAGGGCTTTGTTCACCGCGGTCGCAAGGTTGTCGGCGAGCTTGTCGCTGGCGGGGTCGTCCAGGTTCCGCAGCGGGAGCTGCAGGTCGGTGTCCTGCAGCCAGATCCGCTCCGGCGGCAACGTGCCGGCGGTGGGCTGGGTGAACAGGCTGGTCACGGCCTTTTGGTAGTCGGAGTGTGCCGGGTCGGCGGGGTCCCCCGACAGGGCGGCGAGGGCGTCGCGCTCGGCCGCCGAGAGCGCCCCGACGACCTGCAGGGCCCCAACCTCGGCGTCCCAGGAGACCCTCGCGGCAAGGGCCCGGTCGGACAGGGCGGCAAAGTCCACTGCCGCCGGAAGGCTGGGCAGTGCTTCGGTGAAGACGGGGTCCAGGAACTTCAACGCCAGGCGCGGGCCCTGGAAGAACGCCTCGACGGCGTCCTGGTAGGCCTTGATCCCTGTCACCGCTGCCAGCGAACTGTCGTGCAGCAACGTCGCCCGTTGCGCGTCGGTTAGCATGCCGGTGAGCCGCAGCGTTGTGGTGGGCTCGTCGTAGCTGATCCGGATCGTGTTCTTGATTGCGTCGGGGAAGTGGAAGCCCGCGGGCAGCCCGGCGACCACCAGCTGCTGTTGCACCTCGTCCCGCAGGGTGGCCAGGACCAGCTGCGCCGCCGGCTCGTCGCGGTGCAGCTGCGGCAGCAGCGTGGCGAGCAGTGCCTGCAGGCGGTCGACGTCCGAGGGCGGGTCGAGGTAGTCGTACTGGGCCGGGTCGTACTGGGCGTGGACCGCCTGGATGTCAGTGCGCAGCGCCGCCAGAAAGCGGGTGGCGTCGGCCTTCTTGACCGCCGCCCGTGCCGTCCGGTTGGCCGTAAGCAGCCAGTCCAGCTCGTCGGAGGTGAAGCCGGTCGCCACCAGCTGGTCGACCGTGTCGATGAAGTCGAGCGCGGCCTTGGGGCTGGCGAAGCTCCCCACGTCCTGCCCGATGAGCTTGAGAATGGTCGTCCAGTCGTTGACCTTGACCTTCAGGGTCTTCGACAGCCAGGCGTGCCGCCACAAGAAGGACAGGTTTCCGAGCGTCAGGTCGTCGGTGATGTAGGGCGTGTTTGTGGGGCCGGTCAGGCCGGCGAGGAGATCCAGCTGGGCATCCCGCACGCCCAAGGCCGCCAGGATGACCTGCCGGTGGGCCGAAATCTTCTCGGCGGTTGGCCCGGGCGTGTCGACCGCGGCGACCGCGAACGCGGGGTCCAGCGGCTGGGTGAGCTTCTTGTTGAGGAACAGCCGCTGGTACAGGCCGTCCGCGCGCCTTTGGTGCTCCTCGGTGAAGTGGGTCTCGGTGTTGAGGTCGTCGACGAGGGCGCACAGCTGTTCAACCGTGGTCCTGGCGCCGAGCCGGGACCAGACCCGGTCGAGGTAGTAGAGGTTGATCAGGAAGGGCTCGTCGAGCAGGAAGGACCCGTCGGGGGCGCGGTGGCCGATGCCGTCGCTGCGGATCGCCCGGTCCAGCTCCCACATCGCCCAGCCGTCGAGCTTGCGCCACAGGCGCAAAAAGCGGTGGATGCGGTCGAGCGCGTCGAGCGTGTCGGCGGTGAGGCCCTGGATCAGCTTCTTGTTGGTGTCACACGAGCCGTCCAGGTGCTGGATGGAGAGGTCGCCGGCGGGGTTGATGAACGGCAGGTCGAGCAGGGCGAGCAGCTCGTCGTAGTCGAGGGCGGTCTTGCCCAGGAAGGTCTTGACGTTGGCGATGGTGCCGAGCCAGCCGGGGTTGCCGGTCTCGCCCCAGACCGCCTGCTGATCTTCCGGCGTTGGGGGGGTGGTGAGAATGAGCCGCTTCTCCTCGACGGGGGCGCCGGCCTGGGTGCTAATGCCGAAGTACTCGGCGGCGACCTCCCCCTCGGTGGCGTTGTTGGGCGCCGTGGGCCCGTGCAGGGTGCCCATCAGGTCCCAGCGCTGCAGGTTGCGCTTGCGGAAGGCGGCCCTGACCTCCTCGGCGGACAGGTCGAACGGCAGGCCGAGCGGGAAGCGCGCCTGCCGGAGCTTCTCGTACGCCTGCGGGTCGGCATAGGCCGGACAGGCCCGCAGCTCCTCGCTGCTCGCCTTGGTGTTGGGCAGCACCTGCGCGAAGAAGTTCGCGGTCGCCTGCTGCTTGAGCAGCAGCGTCAGGTCCTCACCGTGGACGACCCACCGGTCCGCATCAGCCGGGTCGACCTGTGACAGCGAGAACCGCGCGCCCGTGTCGAGGTCCTTGGCGGCCAGCGCCGCCGCCACCTTGGGCTTGTCCGCCTCCGCGTCGGCGATGGCGGTCAGCCCCTTCAGCTCGACCCCGCTGTCGCCGGCGGCGACGGCGCGCTCCAGCACCTCGCAGACCAGGTCGACGTACGGCAGGGTGGTGGTGGTGGCGTTTTCGCAGGTGAGCTCCAGGTAGCCAAGGTCGGCGCGGCGCTTGAACAGCACGTCCTTCACCGTCGAGGGTGGGGCGGTGGCGAGTTTGCGGTCGTTGAGGAACATCAGCAGGTCGGCGAAGTAGGCCGCCGGGCCCAGCACGGACCGGCAGTCGTCGCAGGCGCACAGGTCGCCGGCCTGGAACAGGTTCTCCCAGTTCGGGAAGCTCTCCAACGCCGCGTCGCCGGTGCCGGTCTGCAGCACGACCGGGAGCTGCTCGGCGCGCAGCGCCTGCAGCTCGCCGACCACCGTGAGCACCGCCGCGTAGGTGTCGGCCGCGCGGTTCCACACCAGCCGGGCGTCGTCGGCCGACAGGCCAGGCACCTCGGCGTAGCGGCGGACGAACTGGCTCTCGCCGGTGCGGTACACCCGCTGGGCCGAGTGCAGCCCGTCGCCGAGCAGGGCATCGGTCCCCGCAAACGTCGGCGCCAGCTTGAAGACCCGCTGCACCGCCTTGAGCTCGCGCCGGAAGCCCGCGTCGCCGGCGAGCGGCTGGAAGTCCGGCTGCACGCCGTTACTGAGGAATGGGTCGATCGGCGTGGCCAGCAGCTCGAACTCGGGGTGGGCGTCCAGGAACCGTGCCAGCGGCTCGGCATGGGCCATGCCCGTGGCGCCGCCGTTGCCCAAGGCGCGCTGCAGCCCGCCGGTGAAGGCGGCGGTCGGGAAGGCCTCGCGGAACTGCCGCTCCAAGACGCTGGCATAGAGCTCCGGCTGCGGCGCCTGCGCCGGCACCGACGGGTCACTGAACTCCGGCGGCAGGGTGATGCTGCCATCCTGCGCCCGGGTCTGGATCAGCTCGGTCCACTCCGGTTGGCTGAGCTTGGCGAGCGAGCGGACCTGCTCGGGGCGGCGGATGTCGAACTGGTCCTTGAGCATCCTGACCACGGTGAAGTCGGCCTGGGTCAGCTCGGCGAGCCGGTAGGAGGTCGTCAGGTCGGCGATCTCCGCCTGCTTGAACGCCCCGTTCTTGCTCAGGGTCGCCAGCAGCTCCGGGGTGAGCGTCCGGTACTGGCTGAAGATCTCCGCGAACTGGTCTTGCCGCTCCGGGTCGTGGATGCCCGCGTGCTCCAGTGCCAACTTGGCGAACGTGGGCGCCCCGTCCTGTTCCAGGCAGCGGCGCGCCATCAGCCGCACGAACCCCTCGGTCCAGGCTTGGGTGTTCTGGTGCAGCGCCGGGTCCAGCTCACGCTGGGCGAAGCTGCGCTCCAGCGCCCTGCCCGCCGCGGCGGCATCCAGCGACGCCAGCGCGTTGGAGGTCCTGGACAGGTTCTCGTCCAGGCTTTGGTCCTCGGCGTAGCCGAGCGGGGCGCTGCCCAGCAGCGCGAACCAGAACTCCGGCTGGATCCCCATGCGGGCCAGCCGCTGCGCGAGCGCGAAGCGGCCGAGCAGCGCCCTGGCGTAGCCGGTCTCCCCCGCCAGGAAGGTGAGGTCCTGGTGCTCCTCGCCCTCCTCCAGCTGGTCGACGGGCAGCTCTCCCAGCAACGGAACAACGGCGGTTTGGAGGCGGTCGAACAGCGCGGGCGACGGGGAGCGCTCCAGCGGGATCGTCAGGTCGACCTCCGCCAGCGGTGGCGCGTTGAACAGCACCGGTGAGGCCACCAGCAGCGAGCCGTTGGCGTCGAAGGCCTTGACGACCAGGTCGGCGCTGCCCTCCTCGGCCCCGCTGGCCTGGTCGGGGCCGTAGCGGATCTGGTAGCGGCCCTTGTCGGTGGTGGTCTCTCCCAGTAGCTCCTCGGCGCGCAGGTCCCGGTCGAACGCGCGCACCACCAGGCCGCCCGCCACGGCCACCGGCGGCCCGTCCGCTTGCGCCGCCAGCACCTGCCCTTGTACGGCGAGGGGCCGCTCGGGCGCGGGCTCGATGACGAGGTCGATCGTCTCGGCCGGCTGCGCCGCGGCCACCACCGGCGAGGTCGCCAGGACCGCCCCCTGGGCGTCCAGCGCCCGCACGAGCAGGTCCGGGCCGGGCCGCTGGCCATGCCGGTCGTCGAAGTCGTGGGAGGTGTAGGCGATCGCGTAGGCCCCGCCGGCGCTGCTCGCCGCCTCGCCGAGCAGGATCTCCCCGTGCTGCGGGTCCTCGTCGAAGGCCCGCACGACCAGGCCGGCCGCCGGGGTGCCGTCTGTCTGGTGCACCTGCCCGCGCACGCCGAACTGCCGGGGTGGCAGCGCATCCACTTCGGCGTTGACCGCCGCCGCCGTGCGCTCATCCACCACCCCCGACGCCTCCAGCCCCTGCTGCAGGTGCTGGCGCTGAAACACCAGCACGGCCTGCTGGGTCCCTTGGTCGAACAGCTGCTGCTCGATCTCGACCGCCGGAATGGTGAACCCCAGCAGCCCCAGCTCGCGCTGCAGCAGCGCGACATCGTCGCCCCGCATTTCGATGCTTAGGGTTCGGCCTTGAAGCTGCATTTTGCCCCCCGACAGAGTCCTTTGGCTCACAACTCAGTACGTCTATGAGAGCGCCCACGGACGATGACTAACACTATTGTGATTCGACTTGCTTATGACCATACCATCACCGTTGGTGTCCCCGGAAGTACCAGTCGCCGTTCGGATGGAACTCTGACACGCCTGATGGGCTTTCAGCGGTTTTGGGGACTCCTTGATGCTTGCTGATACTAGGCATGGTGAAATCCGTGCAATTTGGGCATGGATCCTTCGTGACTTTGACATGATCGGATACCATAGCCGCTTGCGCTTCGGCGTGGCTATCATTGTAGTCTGGTCCAAGCGCAGGGAAGCGCGGGTAGATCCGCTGCCCTCCGGCTGCCTTGGTAGCTTTGGCCACCTCCGAGGTATAGTTGGGGATCCCCGGGATCTTGTGGTTCGGGCCGCTTACGGTGACGACGGATCCGCCTCCCTCTGCGATGGTCTTGGAGGCCGGGATTGTCTTAATCCGCATGCTCGGTGGCGCATAGGGCAATCGAGACGGTGCCTCTTGTGTCGTTGCATTAATTGTTTCGCTTGCACTCCCAGCACGTGCCGGACCAGGCGGGAGCGCACGCACGCCCGGCGGTGTTTCTTCTCCGGCCGCCATTGCCGGAGTGGGCGCTCCCCTCCTCAACCATGCGCCGGCAGGGGGAAGAGTCGACGCGGCCTCACGTATCCCTTCGATGGTCAAGTAGACCGCTGCAGCATTGTGCGCGGTCCAAAGCGCGTCCTCGCCCGCATCTTTCAAGTGCTGCTTGGCTTGGTTCCAGGTCGGTGCAGCGACTGCGGCAGTGAGATCCTGATCCGTTTGGTTCAATCCTCGAAGTGTTTCACCCGCTGCATTGATGACGCCTCCGACCGTTTCCACGGCCCCGCCAACCAACCCGATACCGAGAGCCGCTAGACCGTAGCCGACTCTGGCTACAGCGGAGTGCTTCGTGTCGTCGACATCTATGTTGTCATAAGCAATCCGAGTGTATTCGTGGACCTTGTTCCGAGCCCATTCCATGGGCTCGTAACCGTTGCCGTCGGAGAATGACACCGGGTTTGCACGGGCGTAAAGGAAAAGATTCGAGCCGTCGATCAGTCCTGACGGGTCTGGCGCAGTCCAGCGTCCGAGCCACGATGCGTAGTAACGCGCACCATGATAGGCGAGCTGCGTCTCATCATCCCTTTCCTTTCCAATGTAGCGATATCGCTTGGGCGTCTCGGTCTGGCTGCGAACGGCTTGATACGACGTACTGCCGTACGGGTAGTACTCCTCGTATGAAATGACCTTTGCCTCTTGATCCAACTCCAGGCTGACCGAACCCAGATGGTTGCCGAGCTGGTAGCGGATGAGCCGTGCAGGTGAGTCGTCGTTGCCCTGGGTGCGGGTCTCGACCAGGGCGATGCGCTGCTTGTCGTCCATGATGTGCAGCGTCTGGCGGACGACGGCCTTGGCGCTGACATCGTGGCGGCGGTAGACCTCGAACGCGCCCAGGTAGATGCGCTCGTCTTTGAGCTGGCCCGTGGGGAGGACGGTGACCTTGCGGACGCGCTGGCCGGCAGCGTCGTAGACGTACCAGGTGCGCTCGCCCTGGTGCTCGTCGCCGTCGGGGTCGTCGTCGTTGACCTTCTGGCGCTGGGTCAGGCGGAGCTGGTCGCGGAAATTCCACTGCATCGCCTGCAGCTGGGGCATGCCGAGCATGTTGCCGTGGGCGTCGTAGCCGTCGCCGTTGGTGCTGTAGGTCTCGGTGGTGTTGCTGCCGATGATGGTGCGGGTCAGGCGGTTGCTCCTCTTGGTTGGCTCGAGCAGGCTGTCCTCTTCACAAAAGTAGGTGCGCGTCCAGCCGGGGTTTGACGGGTCGGTGCCCACGTGGATCATCTGCTGGAGGTTGCCGACCTCGTCGTAGACGTAGCGCTGCTGGTAGGTGCCCATCGCCTTGCGATCATTTGGCTGCGGCAGGCCGAGGCGGGACCTGTCGTTGTAGGAGGTTGGCGTGGGCGGCAGCCGCGCCCCTGCGGCGTTCTGCCCGAGGTGCTCGCGGCCGGTGGCTTGGATCAGCCGGTAGATGGCGTCGTAGGTGTAGTCGTTGCTGGGTTCGACGCGTTGCTGGCGGAAAAAGATCTTCTGCTGGGCGTCGTCGCGGATGTGGGTGATGTCGCCGGCCGGGTCGTAGGTGTAGTGCAGGTCCTGGAGGCCGCAGCCGGGCCAGCCGGGGTCGGGCTCCTCCGGGCAGTCGTCGGGGAAGCGAGGATGGGCGGGGTCGGAGGGGGCGGTGGTGCCGCGCTTGGTCGTCAGGCGGATAAGGCGGAAGGTCTCCTCGTCATAGTCGTAGGTGGTGGTGATCTCGAGGTTGCTGCCGACCTCGCCGGCGTACTTGATCAGCGTGCGCTGGCCCTTGGCGTTGTAGTCGATGTCGGTGACGAACGGGGTGAGCTGCGCGGCGCCCTGCAGGTGGGCGTCGACCCGTTCCAGCAGGTTGGCCTCGTTGTAGGCGGGCAGGATCACGCTCGCGTCGGGGGTGGTCAGCCGGGTCGGGCGGTTCAGGGCGTCGAAGGCGGTGCTGGTCAGGTAGTGCTCGCCGCCCTCCTCCAGCAGCGGCTCAAGGGCGGCCTCGAGGGACGCAAGATCGAGCGGCTTAGTCGGATCGTCGGGGAGGCTCGCGTCGACGCTGCTCCAGTCCACCGCCTTGGTGTAGTCGCGGGCGAGCCGGCGGGTGCTGTGCAGCAGGTTGCCCTTGAAGTCGTAGGCCTCGGGCGTGCCGGTGCCCTCGGGCGTGCCCGTGGCGAGGTTGTGGTTGGTGACCACGCCAGCGCTGTCGAGGTGCAGGAACGGCCTGCCGCGCAGGTTGAGCGCCTCGGCGTGGGGATGCTGCTCGCCGTAGACGACCCGCTCGAACAGGACCGGCTGGGCGAAGACCTCCCCGCTCGGGTCGGTTGGCTGGCCGCCCTCGACGAACGACCGCAGCGGGCGGCGCAGCCGGTCGTAGCCGGTGCGAAACGCGTGCCCGCGGCTGGTCCAGGACCGGATGGGCTTGCCGGTCACGTCGTTCAGCAGCCAGCGCTCGCCGGCCTCCATGCTGGCCTGGTGGATGCGGTTGCCCAGTAGGTCGTAGGCGTAGCGCATGACGATTCGGCCGAGGGCGTCGCCGTTTTGCACGATGGCGTCGCGCACGGCGTGCTGGTTGCCCTCGATGTCGAGTTCCACGCGGGTCGGGTAGCGCTCCTCGACGACGCCACCGCCCCGCTCGAAGCGGTTGTGGGCGACGGTCAGGAAGGTGCGGCCCAGGGTGTCGAAGCAGGCGACGGCGGGCGTCCCGGCGTGGACTTGGGTTTTCTGGGCGGCCTGGGTCTCCCCCGCGCGCACAATCGGGTCCGGATAGCGTGCGGCGAAAGCGGCTGCGTGGGCCGGATCGATCCGCAGGGCATGCCAGGTCGGGAGATACTCGGCCTCCGGCAGGCGGCGGAAGAACCCCCCCACGTCGGGGTCGGTCCTGGGATCGGCCACAAGGACCGTGTCGTTGACGTCCCAGGTGGCGACCGTGTCGTTGACGTCCCAGGTCGCCTGCTGCCAGGGATCGAACACGACCTTCTCGTAGGAGTGGTTCGGATGCAGCGTGGCGACCACCCGCTCGACCGGGTCGTAGAACAGGGTGCGGCTGACACCCTGGATCCTGGCGAACTCGAACCGGTGCCGTTTGTCGGCGAGGGTGCTGAAGAACGGCTCGTACTGGCGGACGGGCTTGCCCTTGTTGTTGAAGATGGTCCAGCCGCTGCCGACCCAGTTTGGGTCGAGGCCCGGTTGCGGCTCGGCCTGAATTTTCTTCTGGATCTCGCGCCCGAACCCGTCGGAGTAGTCGAAGCTGAGCTGGATCTTCGTCGTCCCGCCACCTGGGTCGCTGACGTGGGTCTCCCGCGCCAGGGTGGCGGCAAAGGCCGGCATCCAGCTGTCGGGGTTGGACGGGTCCGTGTCGTGGGTGCGGCGGAAGCGGTCGAGGTCGTACACGACGCGGGTGGTGGCCTTGCCGAGCAGGCCGGGAGCAAGCGTGTGCGGATCGCTGGCGTCGAAGAAGTCGTCAACCTGCTGCGCGGCCAGGTCGGCCTCGAAGCCCTCCAGCACGTCGCCCTCATGCTCCCCCTCCCCCAGCTTGCCCATCACCGCGGTGGCCGCGACCAGGCCAAGGGCGTCGAAGGCGACCTCGGAGCGGTTGCCGTTGGGGTCGGTGACGCGCTCGGGCTGCAGCACGCGGTAGTCGTGATCGGCGCCCACCGTGTTGCCGACCGGATCGGTGGTCTGGACCACCAGCAGCCGGTACGGTTCGTCGTAGGTGACCTCGGTCGCGTTGCCGAACGGGTCGGTGAACCGCTGCGGCAGGAAGAAGTGCCCGCGCGCGAACAACAGCTCATCGGCGGGAGGGGGCTCACCGGGCGCGTAGAACACCAGCCCCGAGGGGACCCACCAGCCGCCGTCCGATTCGAAGCCGCCCTGGTCCCCTGCCGTGCCGCCAAGGACGCTGGAGGGGTCGGGCAGCAGCTCCTCCTGGCCGCGTCGGTAGACCTGGCCGGGCAGCTCCGGCGTGAACGCCAGCGAGGAGTGCTTCCCTGGCAGCGCGCGCGATTTCAGCGTGCCCAGCGGCAGCAGCCCGCTGAGGTCGTTGGCGCGGTATAGGGTGCGGACGTGCTCGATCAGGCGCCGCGCCGGCTTGGTCACGCTGGCGTCCCACTGCTGGTAGGCCAGCTCGTTGGCGGCGGCCCGCTCGACCTTGCCAGGATGGTCCGGGCGGCCGGTCAGCTCCTCGAAGCCGAACCGCACGGTGATGCCAGCGGGCGGCGGGTCCGCGGGCTTGGGCTGAAGCCCGAGCAGCTCATAGCTGCGTGCTTCGCACGGCAGCGGGGCGCGCCAGGCGTTGGGCTCGTCGACCGCGTTGGTGTAACGGTTCTCCGTCAAGGTGAGCAGCAGGCGCTGCTGGCGGTCCCGGTCGGCCGGGGTGAGCAGCGGGTCGGGGTCGGCGAAGCGCCGCCCGTAGCTGATCGCCACCGACTGCAGGGGGTTGCCGTACTCGTCGGCCTGCAAGGTGAGCGCGTGGCTGACGCGGGGGTCGAAGAAGTGCTGCTGGTCGCCGACCTGGTACAGGGTGCGCTCGTAGTGGAAGTCGACGGTCTCGCGCGGGTGGGCCAGGAAGACGGCGTGGCGGTTGCCGCCCTGCGGCTGCAGCAGCTCCAGGGTGTAGTTGCGCTCGGCGACGCTGTAGGGGCGGTCCTGCTCGTCGTCGGGGCGGTCCTGCTCCTCGATGGCGTCGAGGGCGTAGACCTCCTGGCGCAGGATCGAGCCTTTGAGGGCGCGGGCCGCCTCCCGGGCCTCGTCGGCGGTCAGCTGGTACTCCCGCTGTTGGCCCTGGCCGAGCTGGACGGTGGTCGGCAGCACCGTGTCGTCCAGCAGCATGGCGGCGGCCTGCTCGGGACTGAGGCCGGCGAGCCCCTGGCTGGCGTCCGACTCGCGCCAGTACTCGCGCTGGAACTGGCGGGAGATCGCCTCGCCCTCGACCAGCGCGCCGGTGTGGAACCAGGTCTTGGTCCGCACCGGCGGCACGTACCAGGCGGCGTCGAGGTTGGTCGCGGTGTCGGCCGCGCCGCTGTCGCGCAGTGCCGCGAACTGCTCGGTGTCGGACTGCTCCACCATGCCAAAGCCGCGGAACTCCCGCTCCACGCCGTCGAAGTGGCCATGGTGGTAGGCGTAGGCGGTGACGAAGTGGTTGCGGCTGACCAGGTCGAAGGTCTCCACCCGCTCGACCACGTGCACGGGGAACGGCAGCCTGGTCGCCCACGGGGTCCCGGCCCGCTTGTCGGCCAGGTAGAACTTGGTGGACGGAGCGTAGTGGATCTGGGTCTGCGCGCCCAGGTTGTTGCTGACCGAGACCAGCAGGTGCGGCTTGGTCCCGCCCATCAGGTCCAGGTAGCGCATCGGCCGGCGCGCCTGCCCGGGCAGCGGGGAGGACCAGACCAGGCAGGCGGTGCCGCTGCCAAGCAGGTCCACCACCGTCACCGACGACAGGTTGTCGGTGGGCGGGAGGTTGGGCAGCGCGCGGGCCTGGCTCCAGGCGTTGCCGGCCTGGTTGCAGTACAGGCGGGCCTCGCCGCCGGCGGCGAGGTAGACGATGTCGGAGGTGCCCGAGCCGTCGATATCGGCAAGCCGCACGCGGCGCTGGTCGAACAGGTCGGGGGCGTCAAACCAGGGCGCGTCGTCCATGGTCACCTTGGCCCCGAAGCGGCCGTAGCCCAGGTTGGGCCAGTAGCAGACCTCGCCGTTGCGGACGCGGACCAGGTCGGTGAGGCCGTCGCCGCTCATGTCGGCCACGAAGATCGACTGGGTGGCGTCGGCGAAGACCAGCCGCGGCCCCAGCTCCTCATCGCGGGGCGTTGGCGCCGCGACCGATGGGCCGAAGCCGCTCTCGGCCAGCGACGGATACCAGGTGAAGACCTCGTCCTCGGTGACCAGGACGTCGGCGTGCCCGTCGCCGGTGAGGTCCACAAACCGCAGGTTGGGGTCGTCCCAGGCCAGCCGCGGCAGGGACGCGAAGGGGATGAACTGCTCCCAGCGCTCGTCCCGGGTTCGCTCGAAGAACCCGGGCACCGGCCCGCCGAACTGGGCCAGGTCCAGCTGGCCGTCGCCGGCCAGGTCGAGCAGCTGCTGCCGCCCGGCGCCCAGGGCCGCCAGCGACGGCCGCGTCGGCACCGCCTGCATCGGCCCGAACTGGCCGCCGCCCAGGTTCGGCTTGTAGAACCAGGCGTCGGCCTGCTCGGTCAGGACGCCCGACAGCCCCTCGCCGTCCAGGTCCACCCACTGGTAGTGGGAGCCGTCCAGCCCGGCGGGCAGGTTCTCCAGGCTGCCGGCGTCCACGTCGTGGATGGGCTGGCTCGCGAGCTCCTCGGGGCTGGGCACCCGGCTGTACTCCAGCTCCAGCGGCGGCAGCGACCGCTGCAGGTAGATCCCGCCGCCCTGGTGCACGTAGCCGGACTGGGTGATGGTGGTGATGAACGAGGCGACGGGATCCTCGGCGTAGCTGAACTCGGTCGAGCGGACCAGGTAGTTGTCGCTGTTGAGGGCGTCGGGGAAGTGGTGGAGCATCAGCACCCGGCGGCACAGCCGGTAGGTCCGCACCTCAAAGCCCGCCCGGTAGCTGGAGAAGGGGTCCCGACGCGCCGGCCAGGCCGTCGGCGCGGGGTCGGCGACCCGGACCAGCTGGCGGTCCTGGGGGTCGGGCGGCAGCTCGGTGTACTGTCCCTCGCCGTAGTCGAAGACCACCTCAAAGCACCAGCCCATATCCATGCTGGACAGGTCCGGCCAGGCGGGATCCGGACCGGCCGGATCCGGCTGCTGGAGCAGCCACGAGGTGCGGTTGCCGTACCTGATCCGCTTGAGGTAGCGGTTGGCCGAGCGGCTCTGCTTTCCGCCGCTCTCCTTCTCGCGGTTCTGCTCGTGCGCCTGCGCCAGGTCGACCCCGACCGTGTCCTCGGGCAGGTACTCGTAGACGGCGGCGTTGCCCTTGTCGTCGTAGCTTGCGCACATGAGCCAGCTGAACACCCGCGCCGGATCGGCGGGGTCGGCGATCCGGCTGTTCCCCGTCTGGCCGTACAGCGTGGTGACGTTGTCTTTGGAGATCGAGCGCCAGTGGGCCTCGCCGGTCTGCACCTTGGTCCAGCGTTCGATGCGGGCCAGCAGCCCCTCCACCCGCGGCCGGTACCGCTGGACCCGGTACTGGACGCCGCCCACCAGCCGCGGATCGAGCGCTTCCCGCTGCCACTGCGCACCGGCCTGGACCAGGACCGGGACGAGGTCCTCGGCGCCGGACAGGATGAAGGTGTCCGACTCCTCGGCGTCCAAATACCGCGGCAGGCCCTTGTCGGTCTTGCGGGTGATGGCGGGAAGCCCAAGCTGCCAGCCGAACCCGAAGGGCCCGTTGCCGGCACCCGAGTCGTACGACAACGCGAGCTGGGGCCCGAAGCCGGACCGCCCGGGGCTGGTGAAGATCGGCACGCTCAACGAGCCGGTGCCGGTGACCGGGTTCGCCGAGAACTTCTCGCCGATCCCCCGCACCGCCCCGCCGCCCTTCGGCAGCGACACCGTGGGCGGCGCGAACGGTGACGGCGCGGCGCCGTCGCGGCCCTGGCCGTCCTGATCAACGCCGTGGACCCCGTGACCCGCCCCGGGGGGCGCATCCGTGGTGCGCACCCCCGGCCCCACCGCCGACCGCGGCGCAGCGCCCGTCCTCGCGTCAGGCTCACCTGCGGCCACGCCGCCCCCTCCTTCTACGTTCTGGTCGTGCCGGTTGCTGGCTATGGCACCGAGGGTGGATCGGGCTCCAGAGGCCTGGGCATGGATGGGTCACCCACCTCGAGCAGGCGCAACAGGTCCAGCCAGCCGGAAAACGGCTCCGCCGCCGCAGCCCCTTCGCGGAGGACCTCGCCCTCCACGCCCTGCTCGGTGTGGCGAAGGTCAAGGACGAAGCGCATGCCACCTCCCACGATGCGGTGAGGTGACGGTAGGCGGCGGAGACCTCGCGTCGCCCCAGGGGCAGTCCTAGGGATCGCCCTAGGGTTTGGCGAGCCGCCTGGTGAGCTGCCCCCGGGAGGTGACCTGCAGCTTGGCGTAGACGTGGCCGAGGTGGTACTCGACGGTCTTGACGCTGACGACCAGCTCCCGGGCGACCTGCCGGTTGCTGAGCCCGGCGGTGACCAGGCGGGCGACGGCCAGCTCCTGCGGGGTGAGCCGGGCGGCGTCGCGCTCCTTGCGCCGACGGGGCCGCAGGCCGCAGGCGGCCAGCTCCCGCTCGCAGCGCGCAAGGTCAGGGCGGGCGTCGAGCCGGGCCAGCGTGTCGCGGGCGGCGCGCAGCTGCGCCGCGGCCGGGGTGCGCTTGCCCGCCCGGCGCAGGAACGCGCCATAGGCCAGCTGCAGCAGCGCACGGTCGAACGGCAGGTTCACCTGGGCGGCGTGGGCAAGCCCCGTCTGGAAGGCCTGGTCGGCCCGGGCGTGGTCGCCGCGGGCGGCCTCCAGGTTGGCGCGGGCGCGGGCCGCGGCCGCCATGGCGGAGTGGCGCTGCCGCGTGGCCGCCATGGCCTCGAAGGGGCCGAGCACAGCCGCTGCCTGGTCGTGCCCGCCGACGGCCACCAGCGCATCGACCAGCAGGTCGTGCCAGGCGAACACGGCGGGCTCGTCGATGCCGTCACGACGCTCCAGATGCAGCAGCGGGTCCAACGCGGCCACGACGGCCTCGGGCTGGCCTCGGGCGCGAGCCAGATGGGCGGTGGCGGTGGCGGCGTAGCCGATATATGCCAGATACCCGGGGACCGCTCCAAGCTGGGCGGCCTCGGCGTGGGCGGTAGCCAGCTCCCACTGGCCACGCGCGGCCCGGACCAGGCAGGCCATGGCATGGTAGAACGGCCCAAACCAGGTCTGGTCGGCGTCGGCGGCGATCGACACGGCAAGGTCGCAATGGACCACGGCGTCATCCCAGCAGCCCAGGCGGTACTCGGCCTGGCCGAGCATGGCCGCAGCAAGCAGCCGAAACGCCACCGACTGGTCGTGCGCGGCGGCGAGCACGCCGGCCAGATCCTGGCGGGCGCCGGCGAGGTCGTCGGTCCAGGTGCGCAGCAGCCCGCGGCCGAGCAGCGTGTCGAGCTCCGCGACTGACGCGACTGCCGGGTCGGGCAGGGTGGCGACCGCGGCGAGCGCCGCGTCGGCGTGGCCGCTGATGCCACGGCCGACCAGCGGGAGGTAGTGGATGAGGTCGGTGGCGGTCTGCTCAGGTGCCAGGCGCAATGCGAGGTCGGCCCAGTCGGCGGCGTCTTGGCCGCGGGCCTGCAGCGTGCACAGCCCGGCGAGCTGCCCGGCGATCCGGGCGCCAAGCGCCGGGTCGGTGGCAGGGTCGCAGCGCTGCCAGGCGTCCCGTAGCAGCACCTCGGTCTCGGCCAGGCGGCCGGCGACCAGCGCCAGGCGTGCCAGGATGTAGCTGCGCCAGCCGGTCGTTCGGAAGGTGCGCAGTCGGGCGGTCAGCCCGGCCGGGTCGGCGATGTCGCCGGTGAGCACCTGGCATTCGATCGCTTCCAAGGTGAGCTGTTCGTGGTCGGCCCGGCCAGAGGCTAACCGCGCGGCCGTGGCCAGCTGCTCGGCGGCGCTCGCCCACGCGCCAACGGTGGTGTGCCGGCGGCCCGCCCGGGCCAGGTCGGCGGCCAGCGCAGCGTCGGGGCCGCTGGCCGCGCGGACACGATGGCGCAGCCGGGCCGGCTCGTCGTCAGAAAGCCCGGCGGCCCGGGTGTGCAACCCGGCGCGGCGGGCTGGCCCGAGCTGCTGGTAGATGGCCGCGTGGACCAGCGGGTGGGGAAACCCCACGGTCAGGGTGGCGGGCTGCTCGACCAGCAGCCCAGCGGCCACCGCCTGCTCCACGGCGGGCAGCGGGTCGTCGAGCTTGGCGAGGGCGGCGGCCTGGTGCAACCGGCAGCGCATGCCGAGGACGCTGGCGGCGGCGACCAGTTCCTGGACGTCGGCGCTGCAGGCGGCCAGGCGGGCGAGCACCAGCAGCGCGAACGAGCGGGGGGCGGGCAGCGGCACCTGGGGGTCCTCGAAGGCCTCGGCGGGGATCTGCTCGAGTAGCGCGCGGGCGTGTAGGGGGTTGCCGTGGGTGTGGGCGCGCAGCCGGGCAGCCGCCCACATCGAGAGCGGCCGGTGGCCGAGCCGGCCGCTGAGGGCGCGCAACTCCTCGGCCTCTAGCCCACCAAGCCGCAGTCGTAGGGTCTGGTCGTCGGTCAGCAGGCGGCGCAGGCCCTCCGGCAGGCGCGCATCGGCCACCTCGCGCGTGAGCACCAGCGTGAGCACGCGGTCGACTCGCAGGCGGCGCAGCGCAAAGGTGAGCGCGCGCAGCGACGGCTGGTCGGCCCAGTGGAGGTCATCGACGACCACCACGACCGGGTCGGTGCGTTGCAGCTCACCGAGCAGGTCGAGCAGGACCGCACCAGCCGCCAGCGGGTCGACCGTGCCCTCACCGGCAACCCCGACAGCCGCAGGGCCTGGCGGTGTGGTCGGGGCAGCAGCGAGGAGCTGGGCGAGGACCCCGAACGGCAGGTTCGCCTCCGCCTCTTCGCCACTGGCACGCAGCACACACCGCTCGGCCGCCTCCTCGAGGAACCGGCGGACCAGGGTCGTCTTGCCGATTCCGGCGGGCCCCTCGATGAGCACCAGCCGCGGCTCGCCCGCGCGGGCCTGCTCGAGCCTTCGGCGAAGGCTAGTGAGCGTGGGTTGGCGGCCGACGAACAGCGCCTGCGACCGCTGGGCCGCTGCACCGCGTGGCGAGTTGGCCCCCATGGCCATCGCCCCCCTTTGATGGCGAGGTGCCGAGCACCAAGAACAGAGACTTGCTGGGACCGGACCAAGCCGATACCCGGATGTAGATGGATGTCGCCTTGGCGCATTCTGACGCCTCGACGAGCATTGCTCCAGACATTTGGCTGTGCCGCAGCAAAGCGAGCAGACCTGGGGAAGCTAGTCGTGCCAACAAGGATGGGGCCAGCACCGGCTGATCCTCTCCAAGGAACTCCACCGCCACTACCAGCAGACCAAGCCGTTGGAGCACAGCGTCTTGCGCGTTGATCGCCGCCGCAGTGACCGCCATGTATTCCCGCCAGCCCGCTCGGCGACCGACCGCACTGGCGGTGCAGAAGGCGCTCCTGCCCTGAAAGCCCCCAGGACAGGCCCACCGATAGCTTCCAGCGCAAAATCAACGATTACGGCCGATCGTTGATCGGGATAGGCGTGGGGACTGGGTGGTACGTCCGGCTCTGGCGCACCTGCGGGGATTCGCGTAGCGTGCCGGGACTTCGATGGCGGCCGAGTTGAGGCGGACCCCTGGTGGCGACCCGTGACGTGTTCTCCGATGCCGAGCTGGCGCAGCTTCGTGGGTTCCCGGAGATTACCTGGGCGGAGCTGATCCGCTACTTCACGCTCACCGACGCCGACGAGGCGTTCGTGCGGAAGTTCCGCGGCCAGGGCAACACGCTGGGCGCGGCGGTGCAGCTGTGCGCGCTGCCGTGGCTGGGGTTTGTGCCCGATGAGGTCCGCTCGGCGCCGGCCGCCGCGGTCGCACGATTGGCGGAGCGGCTCCAGGTCCCGGTCGGAGCGCTGCGCGGCTATGGGCTGCGGGAGCAGACCCGCACCGACCATCTCCGCGAGGTCGCCCGATACCTGGGCTGGCGCACGATGGACGAGCTGGCCTGGAAGCAGCTGCAGGAGTTTCTGTTCGCCCGGGCGATGGAGCACGACGCGCCGAAGCTGCTGTTTCGCCTGGCCTGCGAGTACCTCGCCGCGGCGCGGCTGATCCGGCCGGGCTTGGTGAACCTGCTGGAGCGCATCGCCACCGCCCGCGAGCAGGCTCGGATGGAGACCTGGGCGCGGGTGGCGCACCTGCTGGACGATGCACGCCGCGCCGAGCTCGACCAGCTGCTGGTTGTGGATCCAGTGCTGGGCCGCACCCGGCTGGCATGGCTTGGCAGCGGGCCGACGCAGGCCACGCCCGGTGCGGTCAAGGCTGAGCTGGACAAGCTCGCCTACCTGCGCCGGCTGGACGCCCACACGCTGGACCTGTCGGGGGTGCCGGCCGAGCGGCGGCGGTTTCTGGCCGGGGTTGGGCGGCGGTTGACCGCGCAGGCGCTTCAGCGGCGGGAGGCGGTGCGCCGCTACCCGATCCTGCTGACGCTGGTGGCGCAGTCGGCGGTCGACGTGCTGGACGAGGTCCTGCTGCTGTTCGACCAGGCGCTGTCGGGCCGGGAATCGGTGGCCAAGGTGAAGTTGACCGAGGTCCTGGCCGAGCGCGCCCGCAGCGGGGAGGACCGCCAGGCGCTGCTGGACGAGATCCTCCAGATCGTGCTGGACCCCCAGATCGACGACGAGCAGGTGGGTGGGCTGCTGCGGGCGGGTGTGGGCTGGGACCGGCTGCAGGCGGCCTGGGCGACCCGCCCGCAGCGGCTGCCCCGCGACCACGGGCACCTGGCGATGCTGGACGCCTCCATCGGGTATGTGCGCCAGTTCGCCCCCGAGGTGCTGCGTGCGGTGCGGTTTGCCGGCGGGACCGGCACCGAGGAGCTGCTGCGGGCCGTGCAGCTTCTGGCGGAGCTGTATGCAACCGGGGCGCGCAAGGTCCCCACGGGCGCGCCAGCCGGGTTCGTCCCAACACGGTGGGCCAGCTACCTGGACGCCGCCACGGCGGCGGGCGACGCCACTGGCTACCGGCACTACTGGGAGCTGTGCGTGCTGCTGGGCCTCCGCGATGGGCTGCGCTCTGGCGACGTGTTCGTGCCCGGGTCACGTCGCTACGCCGACCCGGGGTCGTTCCTGCTCACGCCCGAGCAGTGGGCGCCGCTGCGAGAAGAGTTCTGCCAGCTGGTCGGCAAGCCCGCCGCCGCAGCCGACGCCCTCGCGCTTGCCGACGAGGAGTTGCACGCCGCCCTGGGAGACCTCGACGCGCTGCTTGGCAAGGCCCGCGCCAACGCCGCGGGCAAAGGCGCAGGCATGGGCGATCCGGGGGAGGTTCGGCTGGGCGACGATGGGGAGCTGGTCATCCCGCCGCTGTCGGCCGAGGACATCCCCGCCGGGGCCGCGGCGCTCCGCGACGAGCTGGCCGGCATGCTGCCGCGGGTGCCGGTCGCGTCGGTGCTGGTGGAAGTCGACGCCCGCACCGGGTTCCTGGACCACCTGGTCCATGCCGGCGGGAAGGTCACCCGCCCATCCGAGCTGAAACGCAACCTGATCTACGTGCTGGTCGCCGAGGTTATCTGGAGCCGGCTAAAGGGTGCCTTTCACGTTGAGCACGAGCGAGTGAGGCGCCTGGATCTGCCTGGTGGATGTGGTTATCTGCCGCCGTCCATCAGGCGGATCCCCCGGAGGTCCGATGCTCGTTCAACGTGTG
>WNFX01001532.1_pt1 | contig 26140 bp, 26 predicted proteins | sample 5400111 | NCBI WGS metagenome assembly WNFX01 (sample SAMN13153363, study PRJNA577476) | soil metagenome | isolation source: 40 cm soil or saprolite under grassland replicate 1 | place: USA:California | collected 2016-06-15
TTCTCTGCCGAGGCGCAGGAAGTTGTAATATTGAGCGACGACCTGGTTGCCGGGACGTGAGAAGTTGAGGGCAAAGGTAGGCATCTCCCCGCCAAGGTAATTGACGCGGAAGATGAGATCCTCCGGCAGTTCGTTCCTGTCGCGCCAGATAATCCAGCCAACGCCAGGATAAACAAGCCCGCACGTCTTGACACAAAAAGCATTCTTTTCGTGGGTGATATAAGCATGTAAAGCACTACGGGTACATGAAAATACGGGATGGTCTAACTTAGACCGTCCCGTTTAGTATATCTTTTCAATCTGTATAGTGTCCAGGTTGTAGAACACATGTTCTTGCCTGCTTTGCAAAAATTTTCCGCCCACCTGGGCGGCCTAGTTTCCCCCACCCGCCGTTATAGTCGCACCTTGACAGCATGCACCTTCCCTTACTCATAGAGCTTCTCTAGATAGACATCATCTATGTGATACTGCTTTCCCGTCATCCGGTTTAAGTGAGCAACCATTCTCTCAAGTCGTGGGCGTACAGCCATATTGGTTTCATAGAGGACAGAAATATCATCGGTCGCAACTGACAAGCAACTCTCATAGAACGCGAAAAATGAAATAGTGTTCTCTTCCAGCAGGTTCTTAAACGGGGTTCTCTTTTCTTGTGTCATTGCCTCTCTCCTATTATAGTGATATGGATATATCCATGTGAGTATACCCAATGCCATCAAAGCATATCACTATTTCGGTATGTACGTCTAGCGGTGAGCGGCGTATCATGAACATAGCCATATAAGTCTGAGGGGAGAAAGTGATCAAGATACGCCTAAAAGAGTTGCTCGATGAAAAGAAGATGAGCCAAGCACGATTATCGCGTCTTGCTGACCTCTCCCCCAATACCATCCAGGCAATTTACCATGAGCCGACAACCGATGTCATGCTTTCAACCGTCGAGAAAATAGCAAAAGCACTAAATGTCACCCTCGATCAACTGCTTGAGATGGACTAATACCACTGCTCTATAACGTTACGAAATCACCCGTTGCAACAAAGATCAGGCGAGTTGACGCCTCCTTTTTCCCACGTCGCAGAATGGCTTGATGTCCGACTCCCACATCTGATTGACAGCAAGCAGCTTGTGGCATAAACTCTACAATTATATATGCCCAAATCCAAGCGAGGCTTTGCCTTAATGTCGCTTGAACAAAGAAGAGCTATAGCCAGACTCGGCGGTAGAGCCGGTCATACGCAAGGAACAGCGCATGAGTGGACAAAAGAAGAAGCGAGCAGAGCCGGAAGAATAGGCGGCGGCAGAAAAAAGAAAAAACCGGATAAAGAGAGCTAGCCACGAAGGATGTATCGTGTAAATACTCAAAGGTGATGCTTGACAACAGCAAGAAAACCTGAGATATATTGTAGTACTTTTATTATGGTATTCTGGAAGAAAACAAAAAGTGTTGACCAAATATCTCAGGAGAAGAGCAAAAGCCAGCACTCCCCCGCAGGGAATACATCAGCAGAAGATAAGACAACATCGTTTGAGGAAGGATTACAGCATATGCTTGGTAAAGACCTGTTTCAGGAAATCAAAGCGCAGGCCATGCAAGAAAACAAAAGCGTCGAACAAGTTTTTCAAGAGCGGTATGATGAATTATGTGATCTAGTAGAGCTTGGTGTCCTGCAATGTCAGTGTCACCCGGATAACAGTGATAAGTACATTTTGCCTTGAGCATTTCATTGCCAAAGTTGTTGATAAAGATCAACCATCTTATCCCATGACTGATCTTGCGCCCACCTGTACGCCGCCTCAACTCTCTCTTTTTCTTCATTCGGATGCTGCAAAAAGTACACTACTTTTTCACTTAACTCTTTCTCATCTTCGGCAGTTACAATCCATTTGCTAAACGGAGTCATTGTTAGATAATCTTTTTTCAGTGGATTATCGTACACTGCGAATACCAGTCTTCTCGCAGCAAACGCCTCAAGAATTGACAGATATCGTGAAACAAAGGCAAAATGGTAGTGCTGAAAATATTTCTCCGGGTTTTGTTGGAAGCCAAGTACCCGCACTTGCTTCTCAATCTCCTTGCGATATTTCCCGTCACCGACAACCAGTAAATCAAACGCAGGGAACTGCTTTCTCAGCATCTCCGCCGCTTTTACATATGTTACTATTCCCGTCTGTTCGTCAAGCCGGCCAATGAAGACCGCTGAGTCTTTCTTTATCTTATTGTTAGTTTTCGCTTGTGTGTTTTTAATCTCTACGGCTCCATAGGAGACATAGCTAGGCTTAGCCTTATACCATTTTTTGATAAAGTCACCGATGCAAATAGTGCCCCATGACAATTTCTCCGAAAGCTTTCGTATAAAAACCGCTTTTTGAGAAATCGGATAGCTCTCATAGCCGTGGAACGTGGTATAGACAGGCTTCCAGGGAAACAAAAACCGGAACGGCAGGTACCAGAAGAACACATCATGGCAGTGAACCACATCCGCCTCTTTAATCAACTGTCTGTTTTTCCAAATCCCCAACCAAATCCTGAATTTTTTCCACCAATCATTATTACCAACTGGTATTCTTTTTATGTGTATTCCGTCTAGAGCAGCATCAGGCGTTGATAGTCTTGCAGAGCTATCTGTATTCTCTAACTCTTCTGCAACAACCGTCACCGTATGTCCCTTTTTTATAAATCTCTTCCTTATCTCCATCACGTGCTTCTCAACGCCGCCGATCTGCGGATAAAATCTGCGGGCTAAGAAAAGAATAGTCATCTATGACTGGATTATACAAAAATATTAAACTGTTTAGAAAGGAGCATTGAGCAAAAAGGTACTTAGTAGGTTGGAACATTGGTACTTGACACAATGCCATTGAACAATTATAAATATTTAGTGCTCAGTTCGATCTTTAGCGTGAAACAGATTTTACGTTTATCATCGTTTTTACTTGTACTTCTATCACTACTTTTTGTGGCAACTCCCACATTCGCCTACCCATATCCCGGTTCCGGTTCAATTACTGTATCTAACGTATCATGGAACCCTAATACCTCTAACCTTTCTTTCGATGTGGGTACGGTCAACCCGGACGCACCTATACAAGGGGTATTTTTGTTTGTAACCGACTCAACGAATATGAACGACGTAGAACTTCAAAAAAATGACGATGTAAATAATTTAGGTAATATCTATTGTTTACGAGAACATTTTTGCAGTGTAAATCTCACCTACTCTTTAAACGCTTATAATGGCTTCCCGCACGCATATATACTGATAAATTCAGGAGGCCAATACTTTAGCTCGCAAATACTAAATTATGCTGATATAACTACCACATCATCGGCAAATCACCCGCCTGTTATAAATCAAATCCCTAGTGCGACAATTAATCAAGGAGATACATACTCACATACTGTCTCATTTACCGATCCTGACTCAACCTCCTGGACAGGGGAGGTTGATTATGGCGACGGGAGCGGGGTGCAGCAATTATCCGTGAACCCCGATAATACATTCTCACTCAGCCATCTCTACAGCGATCATGGGATATATACCGTTACGTTGGGTATTAGGGATAATCAGGGAGCGGTTGGTTATGCTCAACTGGCTGTAAGTGTTGATGGTGGATCACCCCAGTATCCATATCCCGGTTCCGGTTCATTTACTGCATCTAACGTATCATGGAACCCTAATACCTCTAACCTTTCCTTCGATGTGGCGCCCGGTTCCTGGGACGGGGGTTTACAAGGGGTATTTTTGTATGTAACCGACTCAGCGAATTTCAACACACTTGAGATCCAAAAAAATGATGCAATAACTTCACCTACTGAAGCGGGGTGCTTGAATAACGGTCACTGTACTATAAACTTACAATATTTTTTAAACGCTTATAATGGCTTCCCGCACGCATATATACTGATAAATTCAAGCGGCTACCTAAGCTCTCAAATATTAAACTATGCTGATATACTATCATCAGCAAATCAGCCGCCTGCTATAAACACATTCCCCGGAGGCACAATTAATGAAGGATCAACTTACTCAGCAAATGGTTCCTTTACCGATCCAAGCTCAACCAGTTGGACAGCAACCGTAGACTATGGTGATGGCTCAGGAACACAACCATTAAGCCTCAGTGGTACAAACTTCACCTTAAATCATACATATACTACAGCAGGTCAGTTTACTGTTACCGTGAACGTAACTGATAATCAAGGCGCGACAGGAACAGGAAGCGCAACAGTGACGGTAAATGCGCCACCGCATATAAATTCCTTCTCCGGTGGAACCATTAACGAAGGGGGTACATATACAAGTAATGGCTCATTTACTGATCCTGACTCAACCAGTTGGACAGGAACCGTTGACTACGGTGACAGTTCAGGTTCACACTCATTAACCCTGTCAGGCATGAATTTCTCCCTGAGCCACGTCTATAAAGACAACGGAACCTATACCGTCACAGTCAGCGTCACTGACAACCAGGGAGCAACCGGAACCGGAACAGCGACTGTCACCGTGAATAATGTTGCCCCAACCCCCGGAGCTATCACCGCTCCCTCAAGTCCGGTTCTCGTCAATACTGCAATCACCGCCTCAGCAAACTTTACCGATCCGGGAGTCTTAGATACTCATACAGCCTCGTGGAACTGGGGAGACGGAAACACCACGACAGGCACAGTCACAGAGTCAAACGGCTCAGGATCAGTCTCAGACAGCCATACCTATTCCGCAACAGGCGTCTATATGATCACCCTTACCGTCACTGATAAAGATGGAGGCGTGGGTACATCAACATTCCCATATGTATCTGTGTACGACTCTAATTCATCGTTTGCTGGCGGCAGAAGCTTTGATAACCCAACAAATGCCTCTCCGAGCACGTCAGGCAAGGTATCGTTTGGCATCAGCGCAAAATATAATAATAGCAATGTCCTCACGGGAAGCGCAAAGATAGACTTTAAAGCAGCCAATCTCGATTTTGCCTCAAATTCCCCCCTCACATCTCTTGCTACAACAAACGGACGGGCATACCTCAAAGGCACCGGTACTCTCAATGGTTCCGGCACCTATACCTTCCTTGCAACAGGCATTGACGGCAGCGTTGCAGGAGGCAATGACTTGATCCGCTTCCAGATCAAAGACAGTTCAGGAAACGTTGTCTATGACTCCCAACCAGGAGCAGGAGACACTACCGATCCAACAACCCCAGACGCTACAGGGAATATCAGAGTCCATTAATCTCTTCCGACTTCATATAAAATGTCTTATACAAATCCCTCTTCCCTACTTTGTGCTCAGTTAAAATCCTGAATGGTTTAATATAACGCGTCCAAAACAGAGTTATACAAACCAAATTTTTTAAGCTCGTCTGACGAGTATAAGATAAAATTGTGCAGTTTTATCCACTAGAGGACGTGGTAAATATCCGGACGGCCAAGTTTTCTGCAGGAAGAATTGAGGCTAAAAAAGAGGAAAATTTGCGCAGTCTTGGAAAAACTCGAAAACTATGAGCTTGCCTTTTCTAAGCCAGGCTCTATATACCGGTACAGCGTCGCGCGGGAGATATGCAGGCTCTTACAGATTTCATCAATTGAATGTTGCTTGCTCTCGTAGAGTTCTTTAAGCATTGCTACTTTATTACCGGTTAATGACTTCGGCCTCCCTCCCCTTTTTCCTCTCGCTCTTGCTGCCTGTAGTCCGGCCTGTGTCCGTTCCCTGATTAAATTTCGCTCAAACTCTGCCAGCGCACCGAAGATATGAAAGATCAATTTTCCCCCGCTGGTGGTGGTATCAATATTCTCAGTCAGGCTCTTAAACCCAATCCCCCGCTTTTCAAGGTCTGTGACGACTTCAATCAAATGTTTGAGCGAGCGGCCTAACCGATCTAACCGCCAGACTACCAGCGTGTCCCCTAGCCGGAGATACGCTACTGCTTCATCCAGTCCTTTTCTCTCCTCTTTTACGCCGGATACCGTATCAGTGAAGATTTTTACGCAACCTGCTTGTTTCAGACTATCAAGTTGCAGGTCTAAGGTTTGCTCAGTGGTTGAGACGCGGGCATAGCCGACAGGAACATAACCGATATTCATAACTCACCTGTATCATACAGAACTAGGGTATTTTTGGGAAACGCACCCAAAAGGTAAAATAAGAACTCCTCAATTTCAACTATCAGACGACGGAAAAGCTTAGAAGATTGCCAACTGGCCGTTTTTCTTCTGCTCCTCCCTCTTATAGTGCAGCCCTAATACCGCTTTGTACAACACCCGCGCCAGGAGAAACACCTGATCTATTTCCTCAGTCTTCGGCACCCGGCCTAATTCACTGTGCAGCGCAACCGCGATCTTTGCTTTTAACAATCTCTTTTTCTGTTCGTTGGTTGTCATACTCTATTAAGATTGTCTCAAAACTCATTGCAAATGTCAAGATATAAAACTATGATTTTGAGATGCAATTTTGAGACAACCCATCTTGCTTGACTCCCCTGTTCCGAACTCACCAATAGAAGAGTATCAAAAAGGAAGGTTTTTGAGACTTAAGTATAAGCAGATTGTCCAGCTTGCAGTCAGACCATTCTTTGCTATACTACCCTCCTATGCCACGCAATCCAGAGCAAGAACGACCAGGTGAGTTGCCATCTCCTCCGTTTCTGCTTTCCTCCCGATTTGAGAGCCGTGAGTCTTCGCAACGTCCGTACGATACCATTCAAAGCATTGTGCAAGATGAGCAAAATGATGCAGATTTTTCCGTCCTTCGGTTCATCCAAAATTGGCCGGAGTCTCTAGCAAAAGCACCGCCAAGTAGCAGGCGGTGGTATGTGGCCGCCATAGGCAATATGCCGCCCGAACCCACTGTCAAACAAGTCATGCAAGCACTGAGTACCGGTGAACCCGTACCTTTACCGGATGAGGTCATAGCCGAACTTGCCAGACGACGAGAACAAGAAATAGCCAGGCGTCCCTATACGGAAATCCATCGTACCTTTACCATCTTTCGTCAAAGTGATCATAAAAAAGAGAAATTGAAGCGTCAAATGCAAAAGCAGTCACGCCGGAAAAATCGCGGAAAATAAGCTTACTCGAACAAAAAGAGAAAGAAGGAAAATTTGAATTTCAGAAGCAGCAAAACGCAATTAATTTTGATGCCATGATTAAAAGCCTCGAACAAAAAATCGTATGGCAACAATTAAAAACAACTGAGGAGTTAAAGTAACCTACTTACTTTACCTTTTTGCGGGGTTGCCCAAAAACTGCCAAGCTCTTATCAAATGCTCTAATTGCTCCAAATACAATACATTACTTGACAACTTCAGCGAAGTATGTAAGTATTTATAGTAACATGGACATACTTGAATATTTTCGTCTTGATGAAGAACCTTTCAGACTCTCACCTAGTCCCCGCTTCTTATATCTCAATGACCAGGTCAAACAGGCGACAGCAAAGGTTGAGTATATGACCAAGCACCGCACCGCACCCTTATACCTCCATGGTGAGATTGGCTCAGGGAAAACCAGCATTCTCAGACGGCTGTATGAGGGATTAAGCGAAGATGAAACATACACCCTCCGGTTACTGATTGCGCCAAATATTAAAACGTCCAACTCCTTTTTACGCGCTATTATGGACGCTTTCAGCGTTGCTACAGACCGAGCATATGAGCGATCTTTAAAAAAATTTGAGGCATTCTTGATTGACCAATATAAGCTTGGCAAAGTCCCTACGCTCTTTGTCGATGAAGCCCAAAACATGACCCGCGATATTTTAAAATTGATCCATTATTTGCTGAACTATGAAACCTCTGATGTGAAGCTATTACAGGTTGTCTTAACCGGACAGGAAGAACTGGCTGACAAAGTGAAACGGTATAAAGAGCTTGCTTCCCGCATGATCCCCATTGCTCTTAATCCCATGTCCCCTACTGATCTTGAAGATATGCTCAAATTTCGATGGAGTATCGCATCCGGTAATAAGTCCGAGCTTCCTTTTTCGCAAGAGGCAACGGCTGAAATATTCGCCTTTTCTAAAGGCTTGCCCAGAGATGCTATTAAGCTCTCCGATGAAATACTCAGACATGTCTACTTGCAGCAACAGACACGCGCATCGCTTGAGCATGTCAGAAACGCAGCAAAAGATTTAGATTTAGAAAAATAATATGGCCGACTACGAAGCATTATTAAATGCTGAAAAAAAGAAACATTCACCTTCTCCTCCTTCAGCACCAGAAGTACCATTCACGCCGGAAAAGACAGAGCAAATCAAAAAACAAACGACTCATCAGTTTATGAACCAATCTCCTGAGCAATCGATTAATCAATCAACTCGTCGATCTCTCGATCAATCGATGAGTCATTTTTTCAGCTCTGCTAGTAACCGTGTAATGGATAAGCCACGAGGATTTTATATCACCGAGCAGCTTAACCAAAGAATTGATGAAGCAGTACGATACTATCAAGAAAAGCATCATCTGAAAAAAGTAGACCGTTCTATTGTTGTTACCACTCTGCTTGATAACGAGGTCAACTGGACAGAAGAGACGTTGGATTTACTCTTAGAGAAGGTAATCAGACAATTAACCAATCGATTAACCAATCGATAGGCCAATCAATTAACCAATTGACTGATGAGTTAATTGACTCAATGTTCGTATTTTTCTTGTCTTGACAAGCTAACTCATTTTGATATCTTAGGAAGAGAATAAGACGACGAGCATCTCAGTGATCTATGCAAAAACTGTCCGAATTGTCTCATTTCAAAGAGCAGCAAAATATTGTCCTGCAAGGCTTTGATCCACTCTCAGCAGGCGGCTTTACTCAAGTGCCGAATTATTTGCTCAACAATTCTAAGCTCACAGCCAATGCAAAAGTCGTTTATGCAAAATTGCTATCATATGCATGGCATAATAACAGGGTATACCCAGGTCAAGTACGCATGGCTGAGGAAATAGGCTCAACAAAATCAACGGTTAATCGGGCAATTATAGAGCTTGAAAAAGAAGGATGGCTAGAAATCCAGAGAAGGGGACAAGGCAAAACCAATGTGTATATCTTGAAGTTTGTGATTAACAAAAGTTGAGGCTGTTTCCCACCGGTGGGAAGCTTGTTTCCCACCGGTAAACCTCTAGTTTCCCACCAGTGATATTCAGAACGAGGCTATTTTAGCCTCAGCTAATTATATACAGTATAAAAATACAAAGTATAAAAATACAAAGAAATTAGAAAATCTAAAGATTTTTTAAATAGTAATTATTAATGAGCATTCTATGTAAATACATCTTTACTCTGGCACGGGAAGACCGAGAGTACTGCTTACCATCTTCTTACTTGCTGCTCTAGAGTTGACCTGCTAGGATAGCCTCACGATTTTTCTGCAAACCGTTCTATGGTGAATACCGATCATGCCCAATTCACACAAAACAGCAGCCCCCGACAGGGACAACGCGCAAACGTCCCACAACCGCCTCGCGGTGTATGGCAAGATAAGAGCGCAACCCCACGCGAACGCATAGCCACGCGCCAGCCTGCATCGTCTGAAAAACCAATGCGAACGCAGCAAATGAGTACACAGAGAGATCGTTCACAAAACAAAACTGTTCCAAAAAGAAAAACGGTTTGTATCTCATTATGGGTAAAGCCCGTAGTAAAACGGGAACTACAGCGAATAGCAGCAGCAGAAAAACTAAGCATTTCAGTAACCGGCGCGACGTTTCTTGAAAAATCACTCTCACAACATCTTGATAGTGAACACGCCGGACTGATCCAGCCTGTTATTGAGAAAGCCATCAAAAAAGAGATGCGTGCATACAGTACCCGCCTAGCCGTGTTACTGGTACGGGTTGCCTTTGCTTCAGAACAAACGAGGAGCATTGTTACCAACATTTTAGGCAGACAGCCAGGCATAACGCCCGACGCGCTCAACACCATTCTTGACGGTTCAAGTAAGGCGGCAAAGGGGAAAATCACGTATAAAACGCCGCAGCTTGCAGATATTATCGCAGAGGTTGAGCAGTGGTTTACGGAACAGGAGCGCGAAGGCACCGGCTAATGGCAGTTATGAAAGCGACGTACACGAAGAAAGCAAACGGAGCAAAGGCAGCGATCCGGTATATTGAACACCGGCCAGGAAAAGACGGAGAAAAAGTAACGCGCGTCCTGTACGGGATTGATGGGGCTATGGGAAGGTGGCAAGCATACCGGATGATTGACGAAGCAGACAAAGGAAGCTACTTTTACCGTTTTATCATAAGTCCCGACCCGAAAGGGGAAGATAGTAAAAAAGACATTTTTTTACGGGAGATCACAGAGAAAACCATAAACAGCCTTGCGGAGCGGCTACAGACACAAATTGCATGGATAGCGGCAGAGCACAACGACCACGCGCCACACCGGCACATACATATAATGGCTATTGTGCCTGAAAGACTCAACGTGCAAGACTTCCAGGCACTTCGACAGAGCGCAACCGCAGCTTGTTTAGAACAACGGAAAGAACGCGACCTTACGCGTGAACAGAGCCAGGAACAAGGGGAGGGGAGAGCATGGGAGCGGTAACAGTGGTAGCAATTCCGGTGTTACTCCTTTTGTTGCTACTTCTCCTGTCTCTTTTCCGTTTTGATGCCAGACTCCATAGGGCGCGGTTTGCACGGTTGAGCGAACTAAAAAAATTGCTTGCAGGTATTCCCCGGTCAGACGGGCTACTCATGGGAAGACTAAACTTATTTCACCGCTTTGTCTGCATTGCGCCGTGTCCTACGCGACGGGAAATAGGCAACCTGTTACTTGTTGCACCGACACGCGCGGGTAAAGGACTGTTAGCAACCAGTCAACTTTTGACATGGCAGCACAGCGTTATCGTCAATGACATTAAAGGCGAGCTGTTTCACCAGACCGCAGGCTACAGAAGCAGGCTAGGGGATGTCTACGTCATTGACCCGCACGGCACCGGCCACCGTTTTGACCCGCTGCGGGGAAAGACGACAGAAGACGAGCTTTTTTCATCTGCTTCCCGACTGCTTTTCCAGGCAGATGAAGGCGAGGGCGCAATTTTTACGCAGCGTGCAACCGTGATGCTGACACAGCTTTTGCTTGCAGGAAGGCGCGAACACGCGCCGCCCTTGCCCTATGTCCGCCAGATGATACGATCAGGACTACCAGCCGCAGCCGAACGACTGAATGCCATATCCCCGCAACTTGCAACACAGTTTCTTGATGTCAGCTTTGCCGACGCGAACTTAACAGACCGTTTTTTACTCTCAGCATGGGGAACACTCACCGCCCGGATGCGACCCTTACTCACCGAAACAGTCATCCGCTCTTTTGCCGGTTCAGATGTGACACCGGCACAGTTTATGCAGGGGAAAAAACCAGTCAGTATCTATTTACGCTGGCCGGAGCGTGATTTACTGGCACTTTCCCCACTGGTACGCCTTGTATGGGGAAGCCTCATTGATGAACTGATAACTACCTACGACCAAGCAGAAGGAAAACATTGTAACCCTGTCCTTCTCCTGGTTGATGAAGCAGGCAGAACCGCCATACCAACCCTTGCAGAACACGCTACAACCGTCGTAGGACGCGGTATTTCACTCTGGCTTGCCATTCAGTCACTTTCACAACTAGAGGCGGTCTACGGAAAGGCGCGCGCCCAGGTGATACGCGACAATATGGAAAGTCAACTCTACTACCGCCCGACCGATTTAGCCACCGCAAAATATCTTGAAGAGCGATTAGGCAGCCACAGTCAGTATGCCCATTCAACAACCCTACGCGAAGGAGAGGAAACCAGTCAAGGACTGGCCGAACGACCCATCCCCTTACTTACAGCTCAGGAGATTTTACAGCTCAAGGATGATGAAGTTATTGGATTTCACCGCAATCTCCCACCGTTTCAGATGAAACGAATTGATTGGAGACAGTACCCCGACTGGAAACAAAAACGAAGCATTCCCGCTCCAATCTTAACAAACCTGCCAGAACTAGAAGAGATACCAATGTTGCAGGGTAAAAAAACCTTTTCAGATGCTTACATTGACCCTGATGCAATTTCATAATTGCACATCTTGGAGTACTCAATTTTAGACCTCACCAGACGCCGTAGGATTTGATTTGAGAGGGGTTATCCCCCAAGGATGATGTTTTATATATCTCAGGAAAATCGCTTGTTTGTTGCGGCTGTGGATGAAGGGGTTGTATAGTTGCAGCAGAAAGGCGACGGACAGTGAGTTTCATTTCAGATGAAAGAAAAGTAAGCGCGAGTGTTCAGAGGAAAGGAGTAAACCATGACAAAGACAAATAGAAATATAGATGTATGGGTAAGTTATGATGGAAAAGAGTTGAAAAGACAAGTAATCATGCATAAAGGAGAAAATGACGGGATAGAACGCGCTCAAGCTGATTATCCCCATGCTGTATATCGGGACAGGCTGAGCGTTGAGTGGATTGCAAGTCAAATAGCTCAAGAATTCCATAATGAAGTTACTAGCTTGTATAAGCGATATGATGGTAGTTGGAGTTTTGCTAATCCTCATGATCCTGAGCGGGTTACAACATGGGTGGAAAACACTTCTGAGGTAAAGCGGCTCTATTCCACAGCCTTTATTGCTGGCTATGAAGAAGAAGTAGCAAAACGTGATGAGGCAGCCAGGCCGAAAGTACAGCCGCAACCGGCAGCGACACCGGCGACACCAACGGGAGCAACGGTCAGAGTAAAAAATGTAGATCGAGATAACCCTAATCAGTACGTATACTACCTTGAGCTTGTTGACCCTACCTATATTGATGGAGTGTTTGAGATAAAAGACCCATTAGTCGTATATTTTGAAGGCGCGGCAGCGCCGGAAACCCCAACTCCTACGCAATTATCATCTTACGGAGCAAGCAGTACAACACCTGGAAGAACAACCGCAGGTAGCAGCTACGCAGCGTATGAGGCTACCAGCAAACCGCCTCAGAGACCAAGAAAACCACATGGCAGTTATTGGAAAAAACAATAAAAGACTCGCTTTATGCAGCTTTCGGCTTTCGCCAGTAGCTACCAACCGGCTTTCTTGGACGAGCAGTGCGGGATGGTTCACCCCAATAGCTACGTGCTTGTTTTGTAACCCATTGCCCGTTTTCGCGTATTCTGATTAGCTGTGGGATTTCTCCCCCCCGACGAAGAAAATAGCTACCAACCGGCTTTCTTTTTCTTCGTGGATAAAATACAAAATTATATATCTCATGTCCTGGCTTACCAAAGTACATGCGCGGCTTTCTTCTGGTATCAGGCTGAGAAGGTTTGCGTTCTCTTTCCATAGGATGATACCCTATAGCATACGACAGCGTTTATTGCAAGTGAGGAATTGAAAGAACGGCTTAATGAGTGAACAGAGACCAAGAAAACCACTTGGCAGTTATTGGAGAAAATCTAATAATGCGGGTAGTGCTAACGTTCCTGTCACCAGACAACACTTATCTTATGGACAGGGCGAACTTGTACCGAGAAAGCCCGCAGGTTCATACTTTGGGCAGCCTGAACCCGCCCCCGTTCCATCAATCCCCTATGGCTCTATCATCCTCGGTCTGGACACCGACACCGGCCAGCCTGTTAGCGTCTCACAGCTTGACCTCTGCTCAGGAACGTACATTGCGGGTGTGCAGGGCATGGGAAAATCCCAACTGTTAGAGCAGGTTGTCTATCAGCAGATGCAGCTTGACGAGGCAATCATTGTCATTGACCCGCACGGCGACCTCGTGAACTCAATTATTGCACACATGCCGGAGCGGAGACTAAGCAACACCTACCTGCTCGACCTGAAAGATAGAGCCTACCCCTTTGGCCTCAATGCGTTCACTTGTCGCAATCCTAATGACGAGGAAGAACGCGACACCACCCGCAACCAGGTTATGCACGCCTTTGAAAAACTGTGGCCGGAGACGCGGGAAGGGCAGTACTTCAATAAAATGCTTCGGCATGTGATAATCACCCTGCTTGAAAACCCTGTGCTTACTCTTGCCAATGTCCGGCGGCTGCTCCTTGATGCAGACTACCGCAACCGCTACACCGGACACCTGAAAAACTCAGAAACCCGCGCTTTCTGGCAGCAGGAGTACAACAGCTTATCTGAGAGCAAACGGAATACTGAGAGCAGCCCCTTGCGCGGCAGGCTTGACCAGCTTTTAACCGAGCCGGTTATCAACGCCATTCTGAAACAGACGAAAAAGACCGTCAACATCCGCGAACTGATTGAAGAACAGGCAATCCTCCTTGTCAAATTGCCGGTCAATGAGGAAGCGTACAAGTATTCCTCGCCGGTCATCGGCACGTTTCTGATGAGCATGATTTACGCGGCGACGTTCAGTTTTGCGGATGTGCCACTTGAGCACCGGCCAGGCTTTACCCTGATTGTTGACGAGTTTCAAAATTTTGCAACGGATGAGTACGCAAAACTGTTTGAGCAAGGACGCAAATACAAAGTCAAACAATTCCTCGCCCACCAGCATAGACAGCAATTAGAGCGCGGGCAAACTAGCAAAACAAACCTTGCCGCGACCCTCTCAGCTAATACCATTGTTGCGTTTCGGACGACCATTCCCGACAGCCGCGAGCTAGCAAGCCTATACCTCAATGTTCCGAGATGGACTATGAGCGAAAGCCCAATTTTTAAGCTCAGAGAGCACCCGCACCCGCTTGTCAAGGATTTTGACAGGGAAATTGTCCGAGACTTCAGAGAAGCAGCAATCAGTGCTGAGGGTAAAAGCCATGAAGAAGCGCATATAATGGATTTATATTATCGTGGGAAAACTGCGTTTTTACACCCTCCCACGTTCCAACCGCCGCTTCAGCATGACTTCGGTTATGGCAAGATGACGTATGGTTCAGGGAGAATTAGAGCCATCTTAGATAAACTCAACACGCTCTTCTATGAGAGCGAGAAAACAAAACAGGTTGACCGGCGCTTGAAAGAGGCAGTCTTGCAAGCGTACTTGCAGATTGACTGGTATGAGGAAGACGAAATTGACCTTATCACAATGACCTGGCGGCACGTTTTCTATTATCAAGGAGAACGGAGAATTCGACCGCCTGAGCCTATCCCACCGGAGAAAATAGCAGCAGTCAAACGGCTTGAAAAGCGGCTTGATGCTATTCTTCCCCTCCTTATTAAGCAGCCGCTCCTCTATCACCAGACAATGCTTGATAAAGCTACCGACAGTGCGCTTTATCTGCAACGGCTTGAGAAACGCCATGCTCTTGTGAAAATCGGCACAACCGCATACTTCTTAGTCACGCGGGATACCAGGCATTTACAAACGTCAGTCTCAGCAGCCGAAGCGCGAGCCAGGCTCAAGCAGGTACAGCAGCAGACGAGAGACCGCTATTGTGTTCACCGCAGCGAGCTTGAGGAATATGAAGAAAAAGAAGAAGAGGCGCAGCGCGAGGAAACTGAGGAGCAACCACCACAACCCCAACCGATTATAACGGAAGCGCAAGAACCAGAACCGCTTGAAGTATCTGAGCCTGAAATACAGCGTCCAGAACCACCACAAGAGCCGGAACAGCAGTCACCAGAACAGATACCGGCAAGCAAAGACACCATGAACGTGCTCTCTGCTCAGTTGCGTGCAAGGGAGATTGACCCCGACACAACAATACTAGCCGCACTTGGGCAACACTACGTTTTAACCATCAAACAATGGATGCGACTGTTTGAATGGAAATCATACCCGCGAGCAACACAGTATTTCAAAGAGCTAAAAGAAAACGGCCTGATTTATCGAAAAGACCGAGAGGGCAGGGGAGGGACACTAGCACAAGGCGACTGGTTCTTCCTGCTTACCAAAGGCACAAATGAACTCCTGAAACGAAAACAAGCGACCCCACAGTTTAGCTTAGAACCAAACGAAGCAGGCAAAGCATCCGGCGATACGCTGTTTCATACTTACTTAGTCAATGAACTGCTTATTCATCTCCGACTCTTGGAACGCTCCCACCCTGACCTTTTCCAGATTGCGAACATAGACCACGAACGGAGTATGAGACGAAACTATCTTGCGGCACTTGGCACAGATACCAAGCTCTACCCCGATGGATTTTTACGGCTCTTAGTACCAACAGCAAACGGATTGAAACGACGGTATCTGTTTCTTGAGCTGCAACACACAACGCAGAAGGATAAACATAACTGGCAAACAAAAGTACGAAAATATAGAGACCTGTTTGACCGTCCTGATCTTCTTGAAAAGTTTTTCTCAACCAGAGCACCGCAGGCACTTGTTATCACGACGGATGAAGCATTTGTGGCTTATCACAAGGCATGGACGGAAGAAGTGTTAGCAGAGGCAGGAGAGAAAGGACGAAGCTACAGCAACCGCTTTCTTATTGGCGCGTATGACAAAGGTATCAATGATATGAGTATGCCGCCTGATCAGTTCTTCTGCACACCCCGCTTTTACGCACCCTTTCAGGATGTGGCTTATCCTGTCTTTGAACTATAAGTACGAAGTACATATATATTTACACCACTCTCTTTAACTTACCCTTTCTCTTTCTTTCAGTTAGTAGACAATAATTTTTGTGCGCTCTTTAAAGCACAAAAATTATTGGATACGATGAATGAAGAGAAGTAAGTTGAAGGGAGTGGTGTAAAATAGCTAAGGGGATTTTCGGGATAGTACGAATGTTCTTGAACACAGGTTCTAAGCGGTCTCATGTGGTTTTTTGCAACGGATTTTAGGGTAAGTCTGACTTTCCCCGTAACTTACCCGCTCACTTATCTGTAAGAAGGTATGTATTTATTCTCATCCTTTTGATCTTTTGGTATTTTCCCTCTGTTTACCGTTGACAGGAAGGAAGCCTATAGTTTATTCTTCTTATGTATACTTTGTGTTGTTGGAGATAGCAATGTTAGATAAACCCTACTATAGCCCCGATGAGGCGGCAGATTATTTAGGTGTCAGTGCTGAAACCATACGAAATTTATGTCGGCGGGGAGAAATCCCAGGAGCGCGGCAGGTTGGGCGGCAGTGGCGTATCCCCCGAAGCTATTTACTATCAAACCCTGATGTTAAAGATGAAAGAAAAGACGACGACCAACCCAAACAATAATACTCTCTCGTAACCCTGTATTCCAGGGTTGCATTAATCTGTAGATGGATTTTTGTCATTTTTTGGAAAGGAGTGATGCCATTGGACAAATAAGAAACGTTTAGCATATTTCAGCTAAACGTTCTTTTGACCTTTGTTAAACCTGTTGTGTATTGTGCTTCAGTCGGCAAACGTGAGCCACAGTACAAACAGCAAGTACCTATCCGTTTTACTGATTTTGTCAGTGGCAACACGAACCTTGATAAACGGGGTTTGTGTTGCCAGGACAGGCTAAGGTCTATGCTCATTGTACGCGCTTTCGGCCTTGCCTGTCAATTGCAGTGAGGATATATGCAAAGCAAATCTCTTTGTTATAACCCACTAACAAAAGACCGTGAGGTACAGCGATGAGCAGGCAGCCGTTACCAGAGCAACAGGCAGTTCACTCCTACAACCAAGAGCAACGTATCCCCAAACGCAGGAGCGCAACCCAGGAAGAGAGGGACGCATATTTTCAGGGTACTGTACCCGCACCGCCTCGACAAACCCTTGAAAATGATCTCATTAGTGCTAATCCTCGCAGCGTTCTACGCTATCGACCCATAGAAAGTACGTACATTATCCCGTTTACCGACGGTTCAGAAATGCGCGTCACCGAGCATGAGTTAGGCACGCTACCGCAGCACTACCAACGAGCCGCACAGCTCATAACGCCGCAACGAGCAGCTCCCAGGCAACGCCGCCAGCCACGCCCCAAGGTACCCGTACAAGATGCGAGCGTGTACGAACTGCCGCCAGCAAGAACAGACGCGCGCGAAACCGAAGAGGTACCCAGGCAAAAAGGCCGACGTTTGCCCCGTTTCCATTGGCTTGTATGGGTAGGGCTTATCGTGCTGCTTATGATTGTTGGGTGGTATGGGTTCACCGTCCTTAGTAATTGGTGGAGTACCACCGTGGACGACTGGCAGTATGGCAGACCCCGCACCTACCAGATAGACGCAAACGTTGGGCATGGAACCGCCCACAACCCCGACAGTCATTTTATCGCCCAAAACCTGAACCGGAGGATTATGGTGATTGAGGAACCGGGAGACGATCCGGGCAAGAGCAAAATCTACGTTGGCCCCACGCTCATCGGAAAAGGGCAGGAATTGACCCCTGTCACGCTGAGTTTTGAAGACGTGAATAACGACGGACGGGCTGACCTGATTATTCACCTGGGAGACGGGAAGGTTGTTTTTCTCAATCAAAAAGATGGAACGTTTACACCGGCACCCACCCAATAGAAAGGAGTAACCAGATGGCAATTGAGGATGACGTGAGGGAACTACTGCAAAACTTAGACGAGCAGCAAGACCTGAACACCAACCCCCAGGACGAGACAGGAGAGCAACAGGCAAAGCAAATTATTCATGTGGATAAATACGCTCTTCCCGATGGAAGCGCATTATTTCGCTTGCCAAGTGGAGAAGCGGTACTCGTTCCAAATAGTACCGCTACGGAAAACGAGCTTGACGCACTTGACGCGAAGAGCGTTGAGAGCGTAGCGCCGATCCAGGGACAAGAAACACCTTTAACCGAAACGCCGACGATGCCACTTATCCAAGAGGAACCGCAGGAAGAAACACCCCAGGACGAGCAGCCAGAGCCAGCAGTTACCGGAAGAAAGAGACAAGGTAAACCATATCTTGTGTTCGTTTGTCTTTTGCTGCTGAGTATTCTTGCATCAGCAACCACAAGTTATCTCTACCTCTTGCCATTGGCAGCAGCCGCAACAATAACGATAACCCCAAAGGCAAGAAACGTCCATGCAGATGCGACGTTTCCCATAGCAGGAAGTCCCAAAGCAGGACAAATACAGGGAAGAAGTTTAGCAACTAGCAGCTTGACGCAGAGTAAGACCGTACCCGCCACAGGTCACGCACACGACGACGCCACCAGCGCGACAGGGGTAGTAACATTCTACAATGCCGACTCACAAAGCTACACCATCCCCGCAGGGACGAGCTTTACCCTCCAAAGTGTGACGGTAGTAACGGACACGAGCGTCATTGTTCAAGCAGCAGTACCGCCCTCGTTTGGCATAGGCATAACCCAAGCGCACGTCATACAAGCGGGAAGCGCGGGAAACATACCAGCCCACACCATTGATACCCGTTGTTGTGGCAGCCAATTTATCACAGCAACCAACACAAGCGCGTTTTCCGGTGGACAAGACGCCCGATCCTACAGCTTTATTCAATCAAGTGATATTCAAAATGCTGCAACCGACTTGTTACAGAGTCTTACGCCCCAGGCAACAGCAGCACTACAAAAAGAAGTGAGACTAGGAGAGCAGCTTGTTACGCCACTGTGTACCCCAACAACCCAGGAGAGTGCACAGCCAGGAACAGAAAGCGCACGTGTAACCGTTTCTGTTACCCAAACCTGTACCAGTGTTGCCTACCAAACTTCCTCACTCAACCAAGTAGCAACAAGTACCCTTGCTCAAAGCAGAGGTCTTGCCAACTATCAGCAAGAGGGAGCGGTACAAGTGACGGTAAACGGCTCTACCTATGCCAACCATACCGCACTGCTCAAAGTTTCCTTATCCGGTGTATGGATATACCATTTCACCCAGGCACAGGAAACAGCCCTTACCCAAGTCGTAGCAGGAGAGAGCCAGGAGCAAGCGAAAGCAACCCTTGAAAAACTTGACGGGGTAGCACAGGTGAACATCCATCTCCAACGACTTGACTTGAAAGACCAGCTCCCCACCAATCCACAGAAAATTACCGTACAGTTTTTCTTGATTGTCCCGTAGAGCAGTAGTAGCACAACCACCAGATCAGGAGTTGACGCCATGCAGGTGGAATATCTACAAAAGTTATTGAGTCCGTGAAAGTATAGGCGACTCACTCGCATCTGTCTAGGTCGTATTTCTCCGCTTCGCTCCGAAATCTCCACCTAGACAGCTACTCGCTTGCCGCCTTTTTTTCTTTTAGACTCAATAACTCTTGAAAAATGGCAGGGTTTGCCCTTTTTTCAAGGAACGGTGATGTACCAGGAGCAGACAGGAGCGGTAATCATGATGAAAAAGGCAGAACAGCGAAGCATTGCACTCCGTGCAGTCAGAAGCCAGTTACGCCACATGGGTATTCCCGTTGATGCGTTTCTCCCATTTTCGGATGTGCTCAAAGTGCTTGATGATCTGTCTCGTTCTGAGTCTGATTTAGTAGCCTCCCAATGGTACAACAAGGCAACCGAGCGTCAGATAGGACTGCTCAGAAAGGAATGGAGAGAAGCAGTCAAGCCAGTGTATGAACAAACCCTTTGGGTACACGTTTTGTAGTGTCCGTTTTAGGGGAAGTTACCGGATAAGTTACGCAGTAAGTGAGGCTGAAAAGCCTAGTCAGATGATTATTCACCAGGCATACTAGAGACGTGTACACAGGAAGGCAGAGTCGATGCCTGATTTCTCTAGTACTGCCAAAATGTCTTGGGAGTACCTTATGCCACAACGAAGAGAACGCGCAGGCCGTTACATCCGTGAAAGTGATGAACGTCTGGTCGCAGGGACAACCACGATGGAGTCAGCGACAAAGTTAGTGAATACCTATTGTGATAGTCAACGGTATATCTGTGAGCCTGAACATGAATGGCGCGAAGCAATATCAGCCGTTGAAGTTCCCTACATGGAACGAAAAGCGTTATTAGAGATGCTTGCAGCGGCCAAACGACATGAGTTTGATGTCTTGGTTATTCCAGAAATCCGCGCCCTCGCACGAAAACAAGTTGAGGTGCTTGTGATTTACGATATGTTGCAGAAATATGGGGTACGTCTGGAAACAGTGAAAGAAAAGTTTGGTGAAGATGCAATGTCAAAAGCCATTCTTTCCCTTCGAGCTATGTTTGTCGAAATTGAAGTAGAACAAAGTAAAATGCGAATGATGCGCGGGAGAGCAGACAGGATTTTAATCGGCAAAGCACCAAACGCACACCCCAAACCTGCCTACGGGTATACTCTCGTTGATACCGAGCAGGAAGTAAAAGGAGAGTATCAGTTCAACGAGACTAGTATCTTTGTTGATGCAAACGGCGCTGAATGGAGTGAGTATACAATTGTCAAGTTCATTTTTGCGCTTTTCAAACAAGGGAATAGTATTCATGCCATTTGCCGGACGCTGAACGAATTAAAACTTCCCACACCGAAACGAAAACAATACTGGTTACGCGGAAGCGTTCACTTTATTCTTACTAACCGCATTTATTGTGGTGAAGTATGGGCGAACCGCTACGGCAAAAAGAAGACCGCCAATGGCAAACTCACCAATGTTATTCTCCCCAAAGAAAACTGGGTACGCCTGCCCGATGCGCCAGCAGTCTTGAGCGTTGAAGAATTTGATGCGATACACGTACAGCTCAAAATTAACAAAGAGGAGTCCATTCGTAGTTACAAAGGCAAACGCGAAGAATTAGGACTCTTGCGTTGTGGTTACATCTTCTGTGGTGTCTGTGGCAGACGGATGCGGTCAGTACCACCTAGCCCGTCAGCAAAGAAATTAGGCAGCGTTCCTACCTATGTTTGCTACGATACCGAACGGGACGACCATGAAACAGCTCATCACAATACGCGGATTAGTTTACCCAAAATTGACGGTGAAGTGAAAGCGTTAATTATACGAATCTTGCAAGACCCGCTGTGGTGTCGTGAACGGGTAAAAGAACTTCGTGAAGAGCAGAAAAAAGACGATCCGGTGATTAATAAAGAGGATGTGCAGGCAACCATTAACGGGTTAAAAGTTGCTCTTCGTAACCTATACAAGTTAGCTGAACACGCAACCGATGACGATACCATTGCCGAACTTGCCCAGAAAATGAACGGCCTTGAAAAACAAAAGCGTCAAGCTGAATTATTGCTGTCTGACTTTGATGTAAAAGATGAAACAGAGGAGGAATTAGAAAAAGAAATCCAACGTTTTGAACAGTGGGCAGAAAGTGTCAGACCGCAATTGACTGATCCAACCTACAAACCAACCTATCAGGAGTTACGCCTGGCTATCCGCATTCTCGGTATTCGTGTTATCGTCTATCCGTCAGGAGGAGGAAATCACCCCTACCGACGCAAGATAAATGTAACTATCCCGAAAATCATGGAGGTCTTGTCAGAAGACAAGACCCATCCATATTTGTGTCCGGAGGCGTTGATGGATTTGACACGCGGCACGCGGAAATCCCATTCGAGGTCTAGCTGCAAAAATGGTGCCACAAATCCCCCACTGGCGGCGTCAACATGGATGGGGATGTCCAGGCCTTTTTGCTGTTGCAACTGGTCGAGGGCAACGCAGATCTCTTTAACGGGTTCGTAACTACCATCGAAGGTGCTGCCCATAATCGCAACCACGCCAATGGTGTTCTCATCACACAGCTTCACAGCCTCTTCAGCACTAAGGTGATAGCGCTCCCCTTCCATCGGGACGAAACGCGGCTCGACATCCCAATAGCGACAGAATTTCTCCCAACATACCTGTACGTTGATGCCCATGATGAGATTAGGCCTGTCTGTAGATTTGCCAGCAGCTCTCATGCGCTCTCGCCATCTCCACTTTAATGCCAGCCCTCCTAACATGCAGGCTTCGCTGGAACCGACGGTAGAACAGCCAGTAGCCTCTTCATGCTCGGGAGAGCTCCAGAGGCGGGCAATCATATTGACGCAGCGCATCTCCAGAGCCGCGGTCTGCGGATATTCGTCTTTGTCGATCATGTTTTTGTCGAAGGTGTCGGCCATCAGCTGGCGAGCTTCGGGTTCCATCCAGGTGGTAACGAAGGTAGCGAGGTTCAACCTGGAGTTGCCGTCAAGCAGCAGTTCGTCATGAATCAAGTTGTAAGCAGTTTCCGGCAGGATCTCTCTATCAGGAAAGTCATAGCGTGGGACTGGATTACTAAGCGCATGCCTACAATAGACAGGTGTCAGTTCCTGTTCGGCATCGCTGAGGTCTCTCGTATCTATTTTTTTAAACAGCATTGTTCTCCTCCTGATGTCTCTATTTTCCGTCCTATTCTACCATCTTTTCCCAGGTGTAAATACTGCTCTCAGGCTTCGAAAAGGATCGTTTTTCAGGTATAAGGTTACATTGGAGCATGGCAACGCTTCGAGAAAAATTGGAACATTTGACATAATAAAAGCATATTTACATTCTCGCTATTGCATCTAATATGCAAAAATGATATACTTGATTGGTACTTAGAGTAGCATTTTTGTCGTGCATTGGCAGTACCCGCATGGCAAACGGCCACCTAATGCTGTTTGCCGCAAATTAGCGCACTTGACCGACTCTGGATAGCCAGAAGCTGTTTTCGTCCGAGTGACTCTTATCTACCTGAGAGGAGTAGCGAGCAGTGGATGGACATACAACAAAAAAGGTAAATATTTTCTACTGCTATGCTGATTATGCGGATAAAGACCTCAAGATGCTCAAAGAGCTCGATAAGCATTTGAATGTCTTAAAGAGCCGAGGTTGGATACAGAGCTGGCATGAGGGTGAAATTCCACCAGGTACGGAGAGGGATCGTAAGGTCGAGGAGCAGCTCAATGCTGCTGATTGATTTTTGCAAGGGAATAATGGGCCAATTTTTACGCGAAATCCTTATCAAGGGAGAAATTGACAAAAACAACTTTTGAAACGAAACCTGGGCCAGTTTGTAATCGAAAAGTGGGCCACATCGGACACAAAGAGGTCCCGGCGAAAGCGGTAAGAAGTTCCAACAAATTCGAGAATCGTCGCGCGGTGGGTGAGTCGATCCAGGAGCGCAGCTGACATACGCTCATCACCGCCCATGACACTCCCCCACTCAGCGAAGCGCAAATTTGTCGTGATGATGAGAGCCACCCGTTCATAGAGGGCGGAGCAGAGTTGAAACAAGAGCTGGGCTCCGACCGCAGTGAACGGGATAAAGCCCAACTCATCCAGGACAATCAGATCATGCTTGCACAGTCGCGTCATCAAACGAGACAGCTGATACTCTTGTTGGGCTTTAATCAGGTCGTTGACCAACCCAGCAACATTGTAAAAGCGCACCCGTCGCCCTTGCCGACAGGCCGCTAGAGCCAGCCCGGAAGCCACGTGACTTTTTCCCAGGCCAGGATTGCCAACCAGGATCACTGGCTCATGACTTTCGATGTAGGCCCCGCCGGCCAACTCCAGGAGACGTGACTTGGGAACGGAAGGAACGCAACTCCAGTCAAACTCGGCCAGATCTTTGAGAACGGGGAAGTGGGCTTCCCCGATTGCTCGTTCGATCCGCCCGGCCTGGCGGTAGGCCACTTCTTCGGAGCTAAGCGCCAGCAGATAGCGTTCGTAGGAGAGATTGGTGCGCGCCGCCTCCTGAGCCAGCGATTGATAAGACAGCACAAAACGGGACAAGCGTAAGTCGTGCAGATGGCTTTCCAGAAGCAATTCTTGTTTCATAGCTGAGCAGACCTTTCGAGCAGTTGATCGTAACACTGTAAATCAATAGGTTGCTTTCCCACCAGCGCCAGGTAGGGCCGGTCCGTAAGATCAAGCAGTGGGATGCGGGAGCCGGGCTCGCCCTGATGTTGCAGGCAATGCAAAACGCCATCAAAATGGGCACAGCCATAGCTGAGAGCTTGTTCCACCGCTTGCTCAATCTCTCTGGCTGGATACTGCTGGTGCAGCCGGAGCACCTGGACAAATTCTTTGACCCCTCGACCCTCTGGCCATTGTTCACGCAACCGACGTAACAGGCGATGATAGCTCTCCGGCCAATCCTGCCGCCATTGCCGCAGGGGTTTGGCATACTCCAGCGCTCCAGGGCATCGCTCAAGCAAGAGGAGGTAGTGCAGGGGATCAAACACGTCCTGCTTTTGCCCAAAGCAGCGTTCATGGCGAGCCAGCACCCCTTGAGAGGATCGGATCTCGACATGAAACGGATAGGCTTTCAGGATCAGCTCACGCAATGCCTCTTCGACGGGCACTGAGTAGCGATTGGTTTCATAGGTCACCTGGCTGTACCCATTCAGATGAACTTGACGGGTCACACAGCAGTCAAAAGGTCGCTTGGGCAGCGGACGCAAAAACGGCTGCTCGTTCTTCCAGGCCTCTCCAATACTGGCTGCTTGCCGATCAACCACACGCACATCATCACGCAGGCAGTGTTCCAAGAGCTGCTGGTTCAGTTCCGCGTAAGAGGCGACACGCGGCATGGGCACCAGATAATTTCTGCGACTAAACCCCACCGACCCCTCCACACCGCCCTTCTCATGCCCTTGCGCAGGAGTACAGAAGTGAGAGTCGAAGAGGTAGTGACTACGAAAGGCGATGAAGGCGCGCTGCTCTTCTCGGATACGCCCCTGCATCAGCGGTTTAACGGCTGCTCCCAGATTGTCATAACTGAGGCGATGAGGAACGCCTCCAAAGAACTCGAAGGCGCGCACATGCCCGTAGAAGAAGGCTTCTTGCTTTTGCGCGGGAAAGGTCATGACAAACGTCCGGCGAGAGTAGGACAGATGCATGACGAAGACCTGCACCGTCGCTCGCTCGCCTTTGAGAATGACTTGTGCTTCTCCCCAGTCGACCTGCGCGTCCTGACCAGGCTCAAATGCGAGAGGCAGAAAGGTGGCCGGGCGTTTATGAACTTTGCGCCAGCGGACCGCATACATCTGCACCCCCGCTTCACTGCCTGCGTAGCCCTCTGCCTGGATCAACTGAAACAGCTTGTGAGCGGTGTAGCGCTGCTTCTTAGGCATACGCTGATTCTCAGCCAGTAATTCCTCTAACCTGTCCTGATAGGGACCCAGGACAGGTGCCAAGCGCGGCTTGCTCATCGTGTAGGCAGGAGGCTGCTCCAAACTCAGGGCTCTGCTCACCGTTTGTCTGGAGCAGCCCAGTTCGCGGGCGATTTGCCTTCCTGATTTCTCTTCTAGATGGTACATCCGACGAATCTGGTCATATTGTTCCAAGGTGATCATCTCCTCATCTCCTATCGTGCTAGAGATACTTTTGCTCTTTGCACGATAGCAGATGTCTCATCCCTGGTAAACATTTCGCGTAAAAATGTTCAGTGCTGGTGGCCTACATTCAGTTTACAAGAAACA
>WNFX01001263.1_pt1 | contig 26139 bp, 22 predicted proteins | sample 5400111 | NCBI WGS metagenome assembly WNFX01 (sample SAMN13153363, study PRJNA577476) | soil metagenome | isolation source: 40 cm soil or saprolite under grassland replicate 1 | place: USA:California | collected 2016-06-15
TTCAGAGCATCCGTTTTTTCGATGGCTTCGCGCGCCGAACTGGCTTCTGCGATCACGTCAAATTGGGGATGACGTTCTAATAAAGATTTTAGTCCCAGCCTCACGACTTCATGATCGTCCACTAGGATAATACGCTGCTTGGCGGCTTGTTTTGGCATAATCCAGATTTTACCCCAATTTTGTCAGAATATAAGCAATAAGAAACAATTTGTGGATAACTATCCGTTCTCTCGGCCCTGTGTTGCAACTCATTTTTGAGGGCTTTTCTTCCCTTTTGTCGTTTCTGTTAAAAAGTGACAGTCACGTTAGACGTGACTGTCACTTTACAGGTTATTTTGCTTTGACGGTGATCGTCTTGGGTTTGACCTCTTCTGCTTTCGGCAAGGTGATGGTCAGAATGCCGTTATCGAAATCAGCTTGTGCTTTGTCTGCTACCACATCGGTTGGAAGAGCAACCGAGCGCTCAAACGAACCCCAGCGGTGTTCACGGATATGCCAAGCCTTATCCTTCTTTTCCTCTTCGTGCTTCAACTCGCCTCTAATGGTTAGCACCTCACCAGTGACGTTGATCTGTACATCATCCGCTTTGAAGCCCGGAAGAGCGGCTTTCACAACGACTTCGTCATCAGTCTGGTACATATCAATCGCAGGTGAAGACAAGCCGCCATCCCTGAGGTTGATCGGGCGTGTGAACGCGTCATCAAAGAGACGGTCCATCGCCTCACGCAGGGTCATCATCTCACGAACAGGTTCCCAACGGGTTAAGTTAGACATAACAACCTCCTTGAAGTTATAGATTTATATTTATGCCCTTAATATAAAAAGCCTGTGTTAAAAAAACACAAGCTGTTTATAAAAATTTCGTCAGAGTTCTTTAATCGTTTATTTAGATTCTGCTTTTTGTCTCTTGTAATCTACAAAGCGATAACCAACGCCACGCTCGGTAAGGATATATTTCGGATTAGCAGGATCCTTCTCTAATTTCTGGCGGAGGTAATTTATATAGAGGCGTACGTAATGCGGCTCATCGCGATATTCATATCCCCACACTTTCACAAGCAGCTGATCGTGTGTCACAACCCAGCCCGCATTTTGCACGAGATGATAGAGTAGACGGTATTCCGTGGGACGCAGCTTGACGAGTTTACCCTCCAGCCAAATCTCACGGCGATCGAAATCGATCTTGAGGCGATCATCCACTTCGATGATGTTATGCATTGAGCCGCCTGCGCCCTCTGTTCGGCGAATGACGGCTTTCACGCGGCTGACCAATTCACGAGGGCTGAACGGTTTCGTGATGTAATCGTCCGCGCCCAGTTCGAGGCCACGCACGCGGTCATCTTCCTCGCCCTTGGCTGTGAGCATGATGACAGGCACATTGCTCACTTCACGAATGGTCTCAAGCACTTCAAACCCATCGATATCTGGCATCATTACATCCAGCAGGATTAAGTCAGGGGTAACGTCGCGTAATTTTTGAATAGCTTGCTTGCCGTTGAAAGCTTCTGCGACTTGGAAACCATCATGCTCCAGGTTCATGCGGATGAAACGCACCATGCGCTCCTCATCATCCACGACAAGGATGCGGCGGTGGTCAAATTCTTCAGGCATTGATTACTCCCTTACGAAGCCAATCAGGTGTTCTTCCTCTTCACTTTCAAGCACTTCGATCAATGTTAGTTTATTTACGGGCCAGATCACTTTGACCACATTATGTTCGAGATAGTGAATATCCTTACCATCGCGTAGGCGAGGATTGGAAACCGTGATCAGGTTATCAGACGGTTTTGGCAAGTCCTCAACTTCACCCAGAATCGATGGTTCACCAGGCATATGCAAAATGACGGAGTAAGCCATTTCTAGACCTTTCCAAAAACATTTTCTAGATATTACGAAGAAGAACTTGGATCTTGAGTTTACCCAGCGCAACAATGTCGCCGTGACTGAGCGGCTCTTCCACATGGGGATTGATACGACGCCCGTTAACGTATGTACCGTTGGATGAGCCAAGGTCCATAACCAATACGCGGTTGACATCCCGTTTAACAACAGCATGCAGGCGAGAAACACCTGAAGCATAGGCCTGATAGGGAGTCAGGTCAATATCAGGCATGATCGGCTGACCTTCACTGAGACGCCCCAGCGTGAACTCATTCCTGGAAGCAAGCGGAAGGATTTTTCCGCTATCCATGAGGTGCAAAGAGATCCAACTATTGATAGGAGTCGATGCAGGTTCAGGACGGGCAGGTTTCTTGGTTAGTTCCTCGGCAATCTGTTCATCTGTGATAGCCTGTGTGATCAAAGTATCTATACCATCCAGTTGTGCCCCACACTCAGCACAAAACATGGCACCAGCGACATTTTTATGCTGGCAATTTGGGCAAATAATCATTGAATCAACTCCTTCTTTGACGGCGCGTTAAATAAGGCCCGCGTACCATATTTGATCTTCTTGCTTCCCTCGATTGTAAGTCCATTTTGGTTCTGCAAATGTTCCACTTCCAAAAGAATTGTCTGCGCCAGACTACGCTCACCCTGCGTCAACAAGTTAGCCGCAAGTGTTTGAAGCTGACGTGTTCCACCGTCAATATTACCTTTTTCTATCTCCTTGCGAGCACGTTCTTGCATACGATACAGCATCAATCGTGATAAGGCTTGGACAATCTGCGGAGGCGGCGGTTCAGTTTCAGGAGAGTTTGATACGGGTCGCCTGAGACGCATCCGAAGTGGAGGCACCGGCATCACCTGTGAGGCAATCGCAACTTTGAGGGTGCCGTCTAGTATTGTAAGCAATTCCGATTTTACCGCTTTTGGATGAATAATGTATTCGAAAATCACCTGAGTGGAAGTATCCTGCAATATTGAGCCCAAGTGAAGTGTATCTTCACCAAGCGCGATTGGAGATGGCTCAGGCTGAAGGCGGAATGCATAGGTTAGTTCAATATCCTCAATAAAGGTAGTATCTAGGGTGATGTCTTCTGCATAGGTTTGCGCCAATGCATTGAATTTTTCGAGCAACAACCGCTTGATATCCTGCGGTTTAGCAATGTAAGCACTACTCCCACCAGTTCGAGTAGATAGGACATCCAGAAAAATATCGTTCCATTCCTGCCCAATGCCCATGCCGCTGATGCCTATTCCGTGTTCAGCAAGTTTCGAGGCTAAAGCAATGCATTGCTGTTCATCTCCATAAGTATGACCGTCCGTAAGGAGAATAATATGATTGATACGTTTGGTGTCAAGACTGCGCATTACTTCTTTGGCACCTGCTTCGAGTCCCTGATATATCTCTGTCGCGCCAGACGGCTGGATCATTTGAATCTTCGCTTCCAACCTCACCTTCTCCTGGTGATAAGAGGCGGGAATGATCACTTCAGCGCGATCGCTGAACGTAACGACACTCAGAATATCCTGCGACCGGAGATTGCGCAGAACTTGAATGGCTGCGGCTTTGACAACATCCATTTTTTCGCCCTGCATCGAAGTAGAACGATCCAATACCAGAGCGACGTTCAGTGGCGGAGATGGCGACTCGCGCGCCTCACGAGGTGCTTCCAATTCAAGAATAAAATAGAGCATTTGAGGTTCGTTCAAGTAAACTAAATTTGGACGACTATATAGGATTTTATGAATATAGGGAAGGGAAATTTTTTGCTCAGGTGGCAATGTTGCGTCGTATTGAATCCGCCGCTTGGGATTGGACAGCATCTCATAAGCCTGTTGAACACCTAGAAATAATTCTGTTTCACCTGCCGCTGTATTTTTATCAGGATGAAGCTTTTGCGCAGCCTCAAAATAAGCGCGCTTAATCTCTTCTTGTGAGGCATTCCGTGCTACACCGAGAAGAGCATAATAATCCTGCTTGGGCAACATAACTATCCAATCAACTGAACAAGTATTACACTAATATTATCCGGTCCACCCGCGGAATTGGCTGCATTGATGAGGTTTTGGCAAGCGCGCTGAAGACTAGATGCCTCGTTTATGGAGCGGGCAAGATCCTGCTCTGTGAGAACTCCCCATAAACCATCACTGCAAATCATCAAATAACCAGGTTGAGGAAAGCCAACTGTAAAAATATCCGGATCAAGAATTTCACCCTGGCCAAGCGCACGATATAAGACATTCCTGTGTGGATAATTCACAGCTTCATCAGGAGTGATGTGCCCAAGTTCTTCCAGGCGTTTCACAAGCGAATGATCGCGGGTGATTGGCTCGATCCGCCCATCTGGATAGACAAAGTAAGCGCGGCTATCACCAACGTGGGCAATCGTAATCTGTTGACCGAGTACAAGTGCAGCAGTCAACGTCGTTCCACTACCAGGTGCCTCTCTCTGAATCGCACGTTGAGCTTCATTCACTGCTGCTTGCATAATCTCTTGAAAGGATTCGTCCATCGTATCGGCTTTGATGTGAAAGAGATAAGGATGAAACTTACGTAAGATATATCCAGCTACAGTACGGATCGCGGCATTGCTTGCAACTTCTCCAAACTGATGGCCGCCCATGCCATCTGCAACGATATAAAGCCCGAATGGCAGATTCCCTGAATTGCCAGCCATGATTGTGGTAAGGGAAAGTAAACTATCTTCATTCAATTCGCGCTGTTTACCCACAGACTGCCCACAACTAGAAATGAGTTGTTGAAGATCAAAACGTGGATTCTGACTATTAACAATCGCCTGAATCTGCTGTTCAGATAGGGGAGCAGTATTGGCGACGTCCTGTGCAGGGGTTGGTGATTTTTTATTGCCAGATAACCAGCGGAAAATTTTATCCACAAGAACTCCTTCTTAGGCAAGCAGGGCGTAAATTTGATGATCGGTCGAACCAATATATACAATATCATCAAACACCAATGGCGTGCCTGTGATAGCTCCCCCGGTGCCAAATTTCCAGCGTAAGCGGCCCGTACGATATTCAAGGCAATAGAGATTTCCATCCACTGAGCCGCAATAAAGTGAGTCCTTATACACAACTGGCGAACTATTCACCTGATGCTCAGTTCGGAAGCGCCAGACCTCTTTAGAACTTTTGCTCTCCACAGCATAGATAAATCCATCTGACGCACCGACAAAGATAAGATCCTCCGTAATACAGGGTGTACTGATAGATGGCTTGCCCAGGCGGAACCGCCAAAGCACCCAACCATTCCGGGGGTCTAAGGCGTAAAGCGTGCTATCCACTGATGAAAAATACAAAGCTTGCTCTGTCCCCATCGTGGACGCGGTGATGGCGCGCTTGGCATGAAAGCGCCACTTCAGTTCACCACGGAAATCCACTGCATAATAATCGCCGCTTTCGCAGCCCGTATACACAAGCTCATGGAGCACAAATGGGGTTGAGCGAACAACATCGGCAGTTTCGAATTTCCAAGCCATACGTCCGGTATTCAGGTTCACCGCATGAATATGGCTATCGTCTGAACCAAAAAAGATATGTCCTTCCGCGATGCGCGGAGATGAACGAATGGGACCGTTCGTATAATACGTCCAAACCACTTTGCCAGCGCGGGCGCTGATCACATGCAGGCGTTTATCTTCCGAGCCAAAGTAAATATTTCCATCGAAAAATGTGGGGCGCGTCACAATGCCTCCGTCGGTTGGATACTTCCACTGAAATTTTCCATCCGCTGCATTCAACGCATAGAGATTATTATCATACGAGCCAATATAAAGTAGGCCTTGAGAAATTGCTGGCGTACCGCGTATCTCATCTTCACATTTGAAGGACCATAATGACTTGATTCCACCTGTATTCACTGGACCGGTTTGTGTCTTAGTAGTCACAAGCGCACCGGTCTTACGCGCAACTACCATGAGCGCTTGTTTCATATCTGCCGAGCTATGAAAACGACTTTCGGGGTTGTATTCCAAAGCCATGTTGACAACAGTTTCCATTTCGGGGGAAACATTAGAGTTAATTCGGCGGAGGGGGCGTTCTGAGAAGGAGAATGGTGGCTCAAGACGCGGGTCACGGCGTGTCAACGCATGGTGGATGGTAGCGCCCAGAGCATAGATATCAGCAGAAGGAGTGGCTTCGCCGCGATATTGTTCAGGAGGGGAATATCCCTCGGTGCCAATCATCGTCCCCCTGATCCCAGATTGGAACGTCTTAGCGATCCCAAAATCCACCAGCATTACATCACCGCTATGATTGATCATCACATTCGAAGGCTTCATATCCCGGAAGATGATAGGATCAGGTTTATGCTTGTGCAGATAATCAAGCACATCACACAATTCAACAGCCCAACTCAGCACCTGATATTCGGGCAGAAAGCCATTGGTCTCATTGATGATTGCTTCCAGATCTTTGCCATGTATAAATTCAAGGACTAGATATGAACGACTTTCAACTGTGAAATAATCGTAAATACGCGGAATGGATGGATGATGAAGCGTGGCAAGCAGGTTCGCTTCCCGCTCAAAATTCTGGACGATTGTTTCGCGCACAAGAGGATCAGGCGCAGTATTAATCATTTCCTTCACCGCTACCAACTTGGTTACGTTGGGGAAATGCATGTCACGGGCGCGGTACACTGAGCCCATGCCGCCTACGCCTATCACTTCCTGAATCGAATAGCGATTGGCAAGTGTAAGACCTGCCTGAAGTTGACGCGGAGGGGGAGAACCTTGATCACCCCGATCATCTGACAACTCAGGAAATATCCTTGTCTCCAGTGTAATTCTCCTAGGTTTATCGATTATAGTTTGCTGTGCGAGGTTTGACAACCGCCTAAAGGTAGGTAACATTTCAAATTCGTACGCGAGCTTCTCATTACAGAATGATACTCCCTTGCAGGGAAGTTCGTTCTAAGGCACAATACGCTATTGTGAAGATCCTTGCAGTCAGTGATGAAGTTGTTGAACGCCTTTACAACCTTTGTACAAGCGGTCATTTTAGCGAGATTGAACTGATCCTCGGATGCGGAGACTTGCCCTATCCCTACCTTGAAAACCTACTGACCTTTTTGAATGTCACCTTATTTTATGTGCCTGGCAACCATGATCCAAACTATAATTTTGATAATTCCTTAGCACATGTGGAAGGCGGTTCAAACCTGGATCTGAAAGTGGTTCGCTTTAAAAAGTTTTTGATCGGCGGCTTCGGTGGTTGCATTCGATACCACCCAAATGGAACGAACCAATATTCACAGAGTGAAGCCTACTTAAGAGCCTTTCACCTGCTTCCCCGTTTGTTATTGAATAGAATCAGTTATGGGCGTTCCCTCGATATTCTTATCACACACTCACCTCCTTTTGGCATCCATGATGAAGAAAGCGCAGCTCACCAGGGACTAAAAGCCATCAATTGGCTTATCCGTATAGCCAAGCCACGCTACCATTTCCACGGTCATACACATTTTCAGCGTGGTAACCTATCCCCTTCAGAAACAATTCAGGTCTTGACAAAGATCGTCAACGTCTTCCCTTATAAGGTCATCGAAGTCAGTCATTAAGAAACTACCTTGTCAAACTGCTGAGCAGGTCCTTCCAATCATTAAAAACTATGTCAGATCAATTTTCTGAACAAGCGCGCACAGACTTTCAAAGAGCACGCTTCAAAGCCTTTATAAACCGCGTATTGGGTGCCCTCTCAGGCCAACCCACAACTTTGCTTTCTTATGATGAGATCAAGGAAAAATTGCGTATTGGCGGCCCCATCTATCGGGGAGTACAAACCGTTCGCGTGGATCAGATCGCGGGGAGTCTGAACCGTTATCACGAATTTGATCGCGTCTTTCTGCCTGCCAGTGACAAGCTGGCAAACCGCTGGCAAAGTGTCAATCGCGCCTTTTATGAAGAAATAAGCTTGCCGCCTGTTGTTTTATACAAAGTGGGACAAGTCTATTTCGTTGTCGATGGGCATCATCGTGTCTCAGTTGCACGCGAACAGGGCCAGATCTACATCGATGCGGAGGTGCGCGAGTGTGCCACGCGCGTAAATCTCACACCAGATATTAGACTTGAAGACTTGGAAATCCTCGGGACGAAAGTAAATTTCCTCGAGCGCACTTCGCTTGACCGGTTGAGACCGGATGCCAACATCAAAGTGACTATCCCGGATGGTTTCGACCGCATGTTGGAACATATCGCTGTACATCGTTATTTTATGGGTATTGATTGGAAGCGAGATATTTCCGAAGAAGAGGCCATCACTCACTGGTATGATAATGTTTATATGCCTATCATCAAAGTGATCCGTGAGACAGAGATCTTAAAAGAATTTCCCGATAAAACTGAAGGTGATTTATATTTGTGGGTGTTGGATCATCAGCATACCTTGGAGGCAGAGGAAGGCATTCCGCTTCAACCGCCTGAAACCGCGGCACACACTTTTGTTGACGATGGTATTAAAAAGTCGTCACGGAAGACACGTTCTGATAAAGGCAAGAAGAGAAAGAAGTAATCACAGAAATGTCATTGCTTCGCATAGAGCGCTCGCAATGATATATATAAGGAGAACATATGACATCACAGCATTCCCTTGCAGGAGTCTACGCTGCAGCGGTAACTCCCCTAAAAGCCGATTCATCATTGGATCTTGAATCTATTCCCGCTTTATTACAATTTCTTGCCTCGCGTGGTTGTCACGGAGCAGTGCTCTTTGGCACTACGGGCGAGGGTCCCTCCTTTTCGCCAGCCGAACGCGCAATGCTAATGCGTTCAGCATACGAGGCTCGCGAATCTATGCCTGGCTTTCGTTTGATTGCTGGCACAGGGACCCCGAGTCTTTCGGAAACCATAGACTTAACAAAACTTGCTTTCGATCTCGATTTCGATGGCGTATTGGTTCTTCCTCCTTATTACTTCCGCAAAGCGACTAATAATGGTTTGTTTGCATGGTTCAGCGAACTGATCAAAAAAGCCGTTCCCTCAAATGGACATTTGCTTGGCTATCACTTTCCAAGTGTTGCAGGGATTGGTTTTTCAATAGATTTGCTTGCTCGCCTCAAAGAGGCTTTTCCTATCCAGTTTGCGGGGATCAAAGACTCATCCAATGATTCCGACCTAGCACGGACTCTCGGTGAAAAGTTCGGCTCTGATTTGGTTGTCCTCACAGGAACAGATTCTTATCTTCAATTTGCGATGCAAAACAAAGCCGCGGGTTGTATTACCGCGCCAGCCAACCTTATCTCGCCTGATCTTCGCGAAATATGGGATTTGATGAGAGAAGGCAAAGACGCTTCAGAAGCGCAAGAATATGTCAAAAAACAAAGGGATATTCTTGCTAAATATCCGCCTTACCCGCCTGCATTAAAAGCCTTGCTTCACCGTCTGCATGGTTTGCCGCGCTGGTCTGTCAAGCCGCCATTGGAGTCAATTTCAGAGGAGTTAGAAGAGCAAGTAGTTCAAGAATTTGAAAGCCTAAAAGTATAGAATATCCCTCACGCTATCCCAGTGCTAGAAGCAATATTTGGATGCCTCGGACTTAAAGTTTGCCGATTTTTTGACTAAGATAACTTTTCCCATCGTGGAGAGCATGGATTGCAGTGACTAGCTCAGTGCCTGCTGAGTCTTTCAGTAAATAACCAACCGCGCCCGCTTCTAAAGCACGTTGCAAGTAATCAGTGGTATGGTGCATGGAAAGAATCACTACTTTTGTATTTTCACAGATTTTGCAGATATGCCTGGTAGCTTCGATACCGCTCATAATTGGCATAGAAATATCCATTACCACCACATCCGGGCAGTTCAGGGTAGCTTGATCCACAGCTTCCTGACCATTGGTTGCCATTCCGACGATTTGAATATCCCCTTGTGCTTCAAGCAAGTAGCGTAAGCCATCAAGAAGGACGGCGTGATCGTCGGCAAGAAGAACTTTGATCATAAAAGTTTCTCTTCCCAAGTTTCTTTCTGGCTTGTAATTGGAATACTCACCTCAACCTTTGTGCCCTGACCAAGGACTGATCTCACCTTTAAATTGCCTCCAAACGCCTCTGCACGTTCACGCATAATCGTCAAACCATGACTGCCGGGACGATTTGCCTCCTGCCAAGATTCAATGCCTATGCCGTTATCTTCGACTGTCATATGAATTGCATCCTTCTCCTCCCGCAATGCCAATTTGACCTCATTCGCATGAGCATGACGTGCAATATTCATGAGTGCTTCCTGTGCAATTCGCAAGAGGGTCATTTCAATGCTGGGCCCCAAACGTGGAATAAGAGAATCAGACTTTTCAAGTCTGACATTGATGTCATATCGAGACTTAAATTTATCCACATGCGATTCCAGCGCTGCTTCCAATCCATAATCATCGAGAACAGCCGGCCGCAAATCGGTCATCACATCGCGAACCAGGGCGATCGTTTCTGCAACCAATTTCATCGAATCATTCAGCCGCGTGCCAATTTGCTGAGCGACATCCGTTGAAAGCTGGCTACCGATGATGATCAAATTGATGTTCAATGCCGCAAGAGTCTGACCCACCCGGTCGTGCAGTTCACGCGCGAGCGCGCGACGTTCCTCCTCTTGAACTTCGACCAAACGTTGAGAAAGGATACGTAAGCGTTCATGGCTTTTACGCAATGCGCTTTCCATCTCTTTGCGTTCTGTATTATCACGGATTGTGACCATCACATCCCAATCTGAGATGTTTGATACTGGGGTAAGCATCACGTCTACAGGGAATTCATCGCCGTTTTTACGTCGCCCAAAAAGATCCATTCCCAGTCCCATGACTCGTTTAAGTTGTTGATTGTTATAAGTGCGACGGTGCTGTACGTGCAGATCATGGAAACGTTCAGGAATCAGAACTTCAATCTGTTTGCCAAGTATTTCATCCGGTTGATAACCAAACAGGCTTGCAATTTGCGCATTGGCATGCGCAATTACACCCGTCTTATCGGTAATCACGACACCATCTGGTGCAGTATTCAATAGTAAGCGCGCAGTTGCCTCACTTGTTCGCAAGGCTTCCTCCACCTTTTTACGTTCTGCTATCTCATCACGCAAAGACCGATTAATTGCTTGGATGGTAGCAGTACGCTTTTGCACACGGTCTTCCAATTGCAGGTTGAGCTGGTGGAGAGCTTCCTCAGCCTGTTTGCGCGCCGTAATATCCACTTCAACTGCAACGGCTGATTGCGGCTTGCCGTCTATATCCATAATTGGAGAGACACTAGCATCCGCCCAAAGGATCGAGCCATCTTCGCGAATGAGGCGTCGTTCGAGCTTGAACGGTACGCCTTCCACCATCATGCGGTCATATAATCGCTTGTTTTCCTCTATATCCTCATTGTGCATGAGTTCCCAGATCGTTTTACCTAGCAGTTCTGATTCGGTGTAGCCCAACATGTTGCAAAAAGCTTGATTGACAAATATCAACCTGCCCTCAGCATCCTTGCGAACGATTCCTGCTGTGGCTTGCCTGAGAATCGCGCGGAACCGTTCTTCCGATTCCCGAAGTGCCTCCTCGGCCTGCAAGCGTTCGGTGATATCAAAGGCCGTCCCGCCAATTAGTGCTGTGTTGCCGTCCGGCCCCGGAATAGGGAACTTGCTGACAAGGGAATGATGGAGAACGCCATCATCTTGCTTCAACGTTTCAATGACCTGCACACCCTTCTCATCCGTTAACGTTTGCTCATCGTTCTTTTTGAATTGAGCTGCAACCTCTGGAGGAAAAATATCCTGATCAGTCTGACCATAGAGTTTCTCGCGCGGAGCGTTGAAGGCTTTCTCGGCAGCCGCGTTGGCATACACATAACGTCCCTGCATGTCTTTGATCCACGCGAGTCCGGGCAGATGTTGCATAAACTGGACAAAACGCTCCTCACTCTGTCGCAACGCCTCTTCCACCTGCTTACGTTCGGTGATATCGAGAGTGACAACAATTGCCTGTCCAAGGGAATCAACCAAGGGCGCGTATTGTGACCAATATACATGTCCTTTACGCACTGTCTCAGAGCTGGTAATTTGACCCGCGAAGGCCCGTCGCAAGTGCTCTTCCAATCTCTCTTTGTTCTCTCCCCTGAATATCTCAGACACAGTATGACCCTCAAGCATCTCTCGCGATAATCCAAAAGCCTCAGTTACTATTCCTTCAGCCACCAGATAACGCATGTCTTTATCGACCACATAAATCCCACCGCCCGGAATACTACGGGCAATCGTTCTATACAAAGATTCACTCGCGCGCAAAGCCGCGTTAATCCGTAGCTTCTCAACTGCTATCCAAGTCCGATCGGCAATGGTTTCAAGCAAAGAAACTTCTTCTTTGCTCCACAGACGTGGCATATCATCGCTTACCCACAACGATGCAACCCAACGGCTTTCGCGCATCAAAGGAACGGTTACATAAGCGCGCTCACCATATTGTAAATAAGACCTTTCGTAATCAGGTGCAGTCCTAGGATCTATTTTTGAATCGTGGTTGACAACGGTTTTTCCGGTTACCATCTCGGTGGTAGTAATACTGCTATAATCGGAAACTTTATGCATACCCGCCACCGATTCCACACCGCGACAATAATCGCGGTGAACCATTTCGCGGTCATTTTCGAGGTCAATTTCATTGAATAAACAACGCCTTACTTGGAGATGCTCACCCACGGCCTTCGAGACAGCGAACAGCAATTCGTTCGAGTCTTCTAATCTCCGCGTCAATTCGCTGATTTCTGCCAGCAGAGTCAGGCGGCTTTGTGCTCGCTTGCGTTCGGTGATGTCTTGCAGAAGCGCGACGAAATAATCGACTGAACCATCTGAGCGATGCACTGCTCGTACTGAAATGGTGCTATCGATAATCTTCCCATCCTTGCGGATCCATCGTTTGTCCAGCGAATAAGCATCGATCTCTCTAGCGAGCACACGATCGAACTGTATCATATCCGCGTCTAGGTCATCAGGATGCGTCATCTCAGTCCAGGTCTTCGTCAGTATTTCGCTGCGTTCATAGCCCAGAATCTTGCAGATCTCATCGTTGACTTCGAGAATGCATTTAGAGGGCGACGTGATCGCCATACCAATAAGCCCAAGTTCGAAGTAGCTACGGAACCGCGCTTCGCTCTTGCGCAACTTTTCTTCAGCGCGTGTGCGGTCAACCCCAAAGGCAAGCTGATGGGCAATCGTCAGACTGAAATCGACCTCGTCTTCATCGAAGACATGCGGTGTGTTGTAATACGTCATAAACTTGCCAATGAGCTTTCCATTGACAACAAGTGGCATAAATGCAAGTGAACCAATGCCTTCTTTTTTGATCACCGCTCTAAGAGAGTCGCTCAGATCAGCCGTGTCAATATCGTTCATACAAATCGGCTCTGGATTTTTTGCATCAGGCTTCCATGGTGAGTGACCATCCGTGGCTTTACGATAATCATCAGATAACCCGCGCCAGGCGACAAACCGCATCACGTCTGTATTGTCATAAAGCAAAATCGAAGCCCGGTCGCACTGCAACGAGCTTAAGATCGCATCCAGTGCGGCATTGAATACATCCTCCAGTGAATTGGTACGCTGCAATTGATCTGCCAATTGATAAAGTGCCTCTTGCTGTTGTGCAAATTCAGCTAAAGCTTGCTCTGCGCGTTTGCGCGCGGTGATGTTTTGCACAGACGTGATATAGCCGACAATTTGGTTATCTCTTGTACGCAGGGGAACGCCATGCACCTCAACGTTTATCGCGCGTGCATCTCTGTGATGGTGAATCGTCTCGAAGGTATAGTGCCCAACCTTGTCTATTTTCGCCATGATGGAAGCGCGTTGTTCTTGAGTAAGCTCCGACTGAACGACCTCCGCACCGGGACGTCCCATCGCTTCCGCGGCAGTCCAGCCATATAATTGCTCTGCCGCGCGGTTCCAAGCATTGATCCGCAGTTTATTGTCCGTGGCGATCACCGCGTCATGCACATTTTCCAACAGATACGCCTGAAATTCGATCTGCGCCTCTGCCTGCTTGCGTTCCGTGATATCACTACCATAGAAATTCACATAGCCAGCCTCACGGATCGGAGCCAAAGTGGCAAAAAACGTTTTGCCACCATGCTCAATTTCAAGTTCCCTCTTCAGGCCCGAAGTAAATACCTCTGCAAGGTATTTTTGCAGCTCATTCGGGATCGTCTGATTGCCTTGCTGCTTCCAGAAGTCCAATAAGGATGCACCGGCATTGTTTGCATATAAAGCTTTGCCATCCGGCGTCAGGCGCATGATTGGATTAGGATTTTCGGCCGGCATTCTTGAAATGATCGCGATTTCATCTTGTGCTTTCTTGTTCGCGGTGATGTTTTGCGCCACACCAAACATTCGTTCTGGATTTCCCTCATAGTCGTAAACTATTTTTGCGTTCACTTCCAGCCAGACCACCTGACCATTTTCGGGATTGATCACACGGCACTGCAAAGAATGCAGATCACTATGGCTTTGGATGGCTTTTGCAGATAAGTCCAAAACAATCTGGATGTCTTCCGCAGGGGTCAACTTATACACAGTTTCCACACTGTTTTTTGGCAGCAAACCCGCTGAGAAGCCAAGCACCTGAACAAAGTTATCTGCCAGTGTATAAATCTGTGTCTTAAAATCCAACTCCCAAGTAAACATACGTGCGGTTTCTGTAGCGAGACGCAGACGTTCTGAGGAATCGCGCAGGACTCTTTCCACATGTTTGCGCTCCGAGATATCGAGTACTACACCAATCGTGTAAAGAGCTTTTCCATCTGCATCGTGAACCACCGAACGTGTCAGTTCAGCCCAAATGATCCCGCCCTCTTTGCGCACATATCGCTTTTCAAGTCTATAAAACGGAATATCACCTGCAATCAGTTTTTGATGTAGTTTGATGTCAATTGGAGCCTCATCCTCATGCGTAATATCTTTAATACCCCTCTTGAGCAATTCCTGTTTCTCATAACCTGTAATGCGGCAAAACTCTTCGTTGACGTTGATATACTTACCATCCAGTGAACATTCCACGATCCCAATCGGAGCATGTTCATAGGTGGTTGGTGGATGCTTTCCATTCGATGGAGCAGGCTTCGACGCCGCGCGCCGCACCTTAGTACCCGCTTTTAATTTGAGCGAACTTTTCTCCGCCTTATTTTTTGGAGCTGTTTTCATACGTTACCTTCTACTCAAAATTAACAAAACGACGCACAAAACAGTCCCCGCTTGCCTTATAGATCGCTTCAACGGCAATTATAATATTCTCTTAATGAAATGGCGACGCGTCATTGGTACTGCCGCGTACGGTGCAAAGCAATGATCTGACCTCGCGGCACGGCGATGAGCCCCTCATCTAATTGTACAACAAATTTTGCGTTCTTTCCTTGCTTTTTCATTCTACTGTCTAACTTAATAGCCTTGCGAAGGTTTGATCCTGTGCATGGATGGCAAAATAAGTAAACCTTCGCAAGGCTGACTTTAGTCTATTTTGAGCGAATGCTCATCACGATTTAGTACAATATCCTTATGAATATCTGGCGACTCCTCTTTACTCCGCCCGTGCCCGGCGCGTGGAATATGGCTGTAGACGAAGCTATTCTTGAATGCATTGGACGTGGCGAGTCTCTCCCGACCCTCAGGCTGTACGCGTGGGACCCGGCTTGTCTCTCCCTCGGGCATGCTCAGCCCTTCACTGACTTGGATCCCGCGCGCCTCAAGGAGCGCGGCTGGGAAGTGGTCCGCCGCGCCACCGGTGGACGCGCGATCCTGCATACTGACGAATTAACCTATTCGGTCATCGGAAGCGCCGAAGAACCTGTGCTGGCAGGCGGTGTGCTTGAAAGCTACAACCGTCTCGCACAAGCTTTGTTGCTTGCCGTAAAAAATTTAGATTTGTCGGTTGAAATGAAAGAATTTGTAGGTCACGTTTCAAACGTGACCCACACAAACCCCGTTTGCTTCGAAGTTCCATCTACTTATGAAATCACTGTGAATGGAAAAAAATTAATCGGCTCCGCCCAAGCTCGTAAAAAAGAAGGCGTGCTCCAACACGGATCACTACCTTTAACAGGCGACCTGACCCGTATTTGCCAAGCATTGGTTTTTGAAAACGAGTCAGCGCGCGAGGAAGCCTCAAAACGGTTATTGGCGCGGGCTACGACTGTGGAATCCGCTTTGGGGCGCGCGGTCAGTTGGGAAACAGCCGCGCAGGCTTTCGTCGACGCGTTTGAATCGCAATTAGGATTATGTTTCGAGAGGGAGGAGTTATCTGAATCCGAATCCAAAAGAGCAGAAGAACTCGTGAGAGAGAAGTACGATCATCTATCGTGGACAGAACGCGTATGATGTAGGCTCAGGCAGCTGCCTGACCTTACATCATCCCTGATCGCTTACAAAGATCGTGTTTGGGTACCCCAACGCAGCAAAGAATTTAAGTAGGTATGCTTGCGCGTTGGTTTGGGCTTGTTCAAGGATGCCGTCCTCGAGCGCAGCTTTGCGAATTTCGTCCTCAGCCTTTTGCCGCACGAGAGTCTCAAGGTTGACATCTGGCTTAGCGATCAAACCTGTCTCGCGGTTATATACGTAAGATTTTTCATTATCAAGCGTGGCGATGAATACTTCAGCCGGGGGTAGTTTCACACGCAGCACGCCATTCTCAAAATGCATGTCTTCAGGTTGAAGCTTTGACATATCAATGCCTGCAATCACAGTGCCATGAGCGACGAAGAGTAATTTATCACCGAATAAGAATCCGAATGTTCCTTGACCTGTTTCACCTGTCACTACTTTTTCAACACTGTATTGGATCGTCTCTAAGCGCGCCAGCGCGCGCACTTCATTAATATATGTGACAGGATCTGGGATAATCGTGGGAGTTGGATGCAGCAGGTTTGCCATTTGTGTTTGTAATGCCTGATTTGCCTGATTGACCTGCTGGAACGGTGCAGTAGCAGCTTGGGCAGTTTGTCGCACGGTTTGCACAATAAAATACGCGCCCACCACGATCGCACCGATAATCAAAACCGAAAGCAAGCTATTGTTTTTCATGTAGGTATTATAATCTCAACCAACCACACGTGAACCAAAAATATTCGCTGTTAATAATTTTCATAGTGACCACCGCTTTTCTTCTTGGAAATTGCAATTTACCGCCTCTCAGTGTTAATATCGCTCAAGCGACTGCGACACAGACTGAAACGCCGAATGACGTATTATCAACAGATACAGCCCTACCGTCTTTCACTCCGAGTACGGTGGAACTGGGTCTGGCTGAGAATCCGCTGATCCTTACTCTGTCGCCTTCTACTAACTCCCAGGAGCAAATCGACGCGGCAAAGGTGATTGCATCCCAATTTACCCAACGAACTGGCTATACCGTTGTTACGGTCATCCCTGATTCCTATACTGAGCTGGTAGACGCCTTGAGCAAAGGCAATGCACACATTGTATTGCTTGATCCTTATGCCTATGAACTTGCTTATCAAAAGGATTTGGTCCGCGCGGCTTATGCAGTCTTAAAGGATGGCGAGGGGACATATGGGGCGCAATTCCTCGCGGCGCGCAAAAGTGGATTCACTTCTTATTTCGATGAACTGTTGGACAAGAATACAGAAGATGCGACAGTTGCACTCGCACAGTTTGCAGATAAAAAACCTTGTTGGAGTGATGAAACCTCTCCATCCGGTTATGTGATTCCACTAGGCTATCTCAATGCAAATCAAATTCCTACGAAACCTGCTGCCTTTGTGGAAGGTCATCCAACGGTTGTGCGTTCGTTATATGCGAGCGGCATCTGCGATTTCGGTGCGACCTACATCGACGCGCGCAAATTCCCTTCACTTGAAGATGAATTCCCTGATCTGATCGAGCAAGTGATTGTCGTTTGGCGAATCCCTGCAATTATTCCCTACGATGTATTGGCATTCTCTACAAACATGCCGCAGGAAATGCGGGATCTCTTTGCAAGCCTCATTCCTGCTATTATGCAAACCGATGCTGGAAAAGCTGCGTTCAAAACTGCTTACAACATTGAAGAACTACAGGCTGTGAATGACGGATATTATGCAGAGTTTCGTACCTACGTGAATGAATCGGGGATTGATCTCTCATCACTTGTTAAATAGTTTCTAACTAAAACCACTCGTCTAATTATTGAATACATTGTATTATCCCCGCCGTCAACGAAGTTTTCCCCAGCTTTCAAGAGGAAAAGATTATGAAGAAGTCAGTACACTTGCTTTTTGTTGTTATGGCGGTCCTCACGTTACATGTCTCTGCATGTGGCGCGCCTGTCACTCCAACAGCTGCTCAGCCGCTGGCTACACAATCACCTACAGAAATGCCTGCTGCAATACAAGCTCCAACAGAAGCCTCTATAGCTACGGAACTGCCCAGGCCTGAACTCGGCACTACTGATAACCCATTAATTATGCCGCTGGTGTCCTCCGTCACAAGCCAGGAACTACAGGCTGGCGGTGAAGCTCTCGCCACGAAATTGAGCGAAATGACCGGGTATACAATCAAGGTCACTGGGTTAGCCGATTATGCCGCGCTGGTTGAAGCGATGCGTGCTGGCAGTGCCCACATTGGCTGGTTGCCGCCTCTGGCATATATGCTTGCTAAGGAAAAAGGCTATGCAGATGTTGGTCTCATTGTCGTGCGCGCCGGTTCCGATCATTATGCCTTCCAATATGTAGCGAATGTGGACCGTAAGAACGATGATGGGACGCCAATGTTTACATCCTATGTCGATCCTGATACCGGCAAGAGTATAGCTAATGCTGCCATCGCCCTCAAGCAATTCGAAGGTAAGAAACCCTGCTACACCGACCCGCTCTCTGCTTCAGGCTTTGTACTTCCCTCCGGCTTACTCGCCAAGGAAGGTGTGAAGACTAAAGCTGGCGCCTGGGTACAGGATTATTCCACTGTAATCAAATCTGTGTACCTCAGTTCGAGGGGTGAAATCTGTGATTTCGGCGCCACGTTTATTGACGCCCGCATCTCTGTTATCAAGGATTTTCCAGATGTGAATGATAAGGTTCAGGTACTTTATGTCTCTGATCCAATCATCCCGAATGACAATGTCTCTTTCGCTTCCAACGTCCCCGCTGATGTACGTGAGAAGATCTCCCAAGCTTTGCTTGATCTGGCTAGCACGGAAGAGGGCCGCACCTTGCTCAAGAATGGCGGTTACGACATCGGGGGTCTCAAAATTGTTGATGACACTTTCTATGATGATTTCCGCGTCTATCTCGAGGCTGCTGGCTACGATGTAACAAGCTTCAAATAAATCCATTCCTAAAAGAGGGAGGGCAAATTGAAGTGATATTATCTGTGGCGCAAGATATCGTTCGAGTACTATGTGGCATCTTGCGTTACGCCACTTATCAATATCCAGAGACAAAAAACGGCCATGCTGAAAATACAAAACCTCACGAAAACTTACCCAAATGGCATACAGACTCTAAAAAGAGTTTCGGATTTATGTGCATGCCTCAGGGGTCGATCTAACTGCTCTTGTAAAATGACAGTAATTTCAGTTTATTTTTTTCTAATCAAAAGTCACTTGTCCAAATTTTCAATACATTGTATTATCAATTCTGACAGGGAGTTCTTCCCGAATCCAAATCTTTCACGAGGAGAAGATTATGAATAAGTCACTGCATTTGTTTCTTGCTGTGATGGCGGTTCTTGTGTTGGTTATTTCTGCTTGCGCGCCCGCCACACCAGCGCCCACCCAACCACCTGCGACGCAGGCGCCCACAGAAGTGCTGCCGACTGAAGCTCCGGCAACAGAAGCGCCGACCGAAGCTCCAGCAACGGAAGCACCAACCGCCGTACCACCAACCGCGACCCCCGCACCACCACCCGTCTGTGATAAGCTGCCCGACGCGCCAGCGGCTCCAGCTGCGGGCGAACTTGGTTCAGCCGATAATCCTATTGTGATCACATTCGTTCCCTCGGGGGATACAGGCAAAATTACCACCGCTGGTACCGCCATTGCTGACTGCCTCAGCCAGATGACCGGGCTGAGTTTCAAAATGGAAGTTGGCACCACCTTTGCAGCATCCATCGAAGCGATGGGCGCAGAGAAGGCACAAGTTGGCTTCCTTAACACTTTCTCTGCCTTGTTGGCAGGAGCGAAATATGGTGTTACCCCAGCGCTCGTCGCGGTACGTAAGTATGCTACCAACGACTTGGATCCGGACAAGAATCTTGCAGGCCAACCAGAGCCCTTCTACAAAGGACAGTTCATCGCAAATGTTGACTCTGGCATTAAGTCATTCGCCGACCTGAAGGGCAAGACCTTCTGCTTTGTGGATCCGAACTCGACCTCGGGCTACATTGTGCCGCGCATCATTCTGGCGGCCAACGGCATCAATCCTGATACGGATTTTGCAGCCACCCAGAACGCTGGTTCTCACAATAACGTCGCCATTGCCGTCTACAAAGGCGACTGTGATGCAGGCGTAACCTATATCAATGTGCTTACCGATACCTCTGCAAACCTGGCGGCTCAATATCCCGATATCGCCGAAAAGGTGAAGGTCTTTGCAGTAACTCCTCCCATCCCGAATGATGGGATGCAATTCATCAAGTCCCTCGATCCAAATCTACGCAAGGTTATTGTTGAAGGTATGATAGCCATGACGAATGATCCGGGTGGGAAGGCTGTGCTGAAGAGTCTCTATAACTATGATTCGTTCCAGCAGGTTGACGCGACCTTTTATAACGATTTCTTGGCCGTGCTCAAGAAGGCCGGCGTCGATCCTTCTACACTTGTGAAGTAATTGCTTTTAAGCCTGGCAGGTGCATACCTGCCAGGCTTTTCTTTTCTTCCGTCCTAAATTAACCTTTAAGCTACTATCATGTTAAAAGTCGAAAACCTCACAAAAGTCTATCCGAACGGCACACAGGCATTGAAAAATGTCAGTTTTGAAGTTAAGGATGGAGAATTTCTGGCAGTCATCGGGTTGAGTGGTTCGGGCAAGTCCACGCTCTTACGCTGTATCAATCGTCTGATCGAACCAACTTCGGGAAAGATCTACTGGGATAACCAGGCTGTTACTGCAATCCCAATTTCGGAAATGCGAAAGATCCGTCGGCAGATCGGTATGATCTTCCAGCAATTCAATCTCGTGAAACGTTCTTCCGTGATAACCAATGTGTTTTCGGGTCGTCTGGGTTATGTTAATACGTTATCGAGTTCGTTGCACCTTTTTTCCGCAGCAGATAAAGCGAAAGCGTTAGCCAGCCTGGAACAGGTTGGCTTGGCAAACAAAGCTCATGTGCGCGCCGATTCTCTTTCAGGTGGACAACAACAACGCGTGGGTATCGCCCGCGCGTTGATGCAGGATCCCAAGCTGATTCTGGCGGATGAACCGGTCGCTTCATTGGATCCGGTCCTGGCGCATTCGATTCTCAAGTATCTTGAGCAGCTAAATAAAGAACGCGGTATCACGGTGCTTTGTAGCCTGCATTTTCTCGATCTGGTACACCGTTATGCCACTAGCGCCATTGCCCTAAAGGATGGTGAGTTGGTCTTTCAGGGCTTGCCAAAGCAAATCGATGATGCCCAGTTCAAGGCTATTTATGGTCAGGAAGCTGAACGTGTTTCTATCGTTTAGTCTTAATCAACACTAAGCGAATATCTATCATCTCGAAAGCTATCTTCTAACTAAACAAGAAAACATTACTGCCTTTCAAATCTTTTTTCATGACTATTTCAGAAAAGACATTCGGGTCTTCAAATAACTCCGCACCGAGTTTGTTTTTTTCTTTGATCGTTCCCGGACTTGGGCAATTCTTACAGAAAAGGCGAGAGCGTGGATTATTGATTTTCCTGACCACGATAATCCTAGTCCTTTTGATTCAGTGGTCGTTGAAGAATCAAGGGATTGGAAAAGTTAGTATTGGTGACATAACAACAAGCTGGTTATGGTTACCATTAATCATGTTTTGGATCTGGAATGTATTGGATGCGCGCGCGTTCGTAGCCAACAGAACATTCACCCTCTTGCCAGGAATATTATTTGCAGCCATTATCATTTATGTCATTGCCTGGCAAGTGACAGGTATCAAGCTGGGCCGTCTCGTGGAACGTTTCAATGATGCGCGAATCGTAGCCACCAACCTGCTTAATCCAGACGTGATTACCATATCCGTGCAGGGCCAGGACAAGATATGCGCCTGGAAATGCCTATACTCTTATATCAGTGACAAGCTGGCAGGACGGCCAACAGAAGGCGTTATCCGGCTCAGCAAGAATCTTTTGGATATTCTTGGCGCAGTGAAACCTGTGCCTGCTTCTCGGTGGCGAGTTGGGTTGGGTCTGGCAGAGCCAGGCAGCAAAGTCAATACGTTTGTGGCCGGCACAATGATTGAAACGATTGCCATGGGCTTGATGGCAACCCTTTTCTCAACAATCCTGGCGCTCCCTGTTAGCTTTTTGGCTGCCCGTAATATTATGTCGCGCTTCTCGGGTGGAACGGCCATTTATTATGGAATGCGCGGCATCCTGAATGTTGTGCGCGCTATCGATACCATTGTATGGGGATTGATTGTCATTGTTTGGGTAGGGCTGGGGGGCTTTGCGGGTGTGATCGCTCTGACCATTCACTCGGTTGCTGCTCTGGGAAAATTATTTTCCGAAGAAATTGAACATATTGACCCTGGCCCAGTCGAGGCATTGACTGCTACGGGTGCTAACTTGATTCAAACCATCCGTTATGCCGTCATTCCACAGATCGTGCCATCCTTCCTTGCGTATTCATTGCTGCGCTGGGATATTAATATGCGTTCAGCGACAGTGATCGGGTTTGTAGCCGGCGGAGGCATTGGCTTCTTTGTCGTGGAAACAACGCGCATGGGGGGCTATCAGCAATATGCAACCGCGCTGTGGGTTGTAGCGATTGTTATTATTCTAGTTGACTATATTAGCGCGAAGTGGCGAGAAGCTATACTGAGAGACCAACCACAAAGGGATGAAAGTAATAGGAGGACAACTCTTAATACTTTACGTTTGGCTTTCTATGGTATTTTGGGGCTGGTAGCTTTTATATACTGCTGGAATCTCACTGAGATTAGCATTAGAAGTTTATTGCATCCAGGTAAAAACTTCGGTCAACTTATCCTGGATTTTGTGAGTATTGATCTCACGCCGAAAGTGTTGCAAGTGGTCATCCAGCAGATGCTTGTTACCATTTTCCAAGCTATGCTGGCGACTACCTTAGGTGCGTTGGTCGCCTTACCTTTCAGTTTTTTAGCGGCTAAGAATCTGATGGGGCGTAACCAACTTTCCACTTGGCTTTATTACCTAGCCAGAGGAGTATTGAATATTTTGCGCTCGATCGAGGCGCTTCTTTATGTGGTTATCTTTGTCTTTTGGGTAGGCATTGGTCCGTTTGCGGGTATGCTGGCACTGGCAGTGACATCCTTTGCTCTGATCGGAAAATTGTTTTCAGAGGCAATTGAGAACATCGATGAAGGTCCGATTGAAGCAGTCACAGCGGCAGGCGCGAACCGCATGCAAATAATAGCATACGCCGTTTTGCCACAAATCGTCCCACCCTTTGTCTCCTACCTTATCTATCAGTGGGATATCAATGTCCGTATGGCAACTATTATTGGATTCGCAGGCGGAGGCGGCATCGGTTTGACCTTGACTACATTCTTTGGTTCTCTGCAATATCATAAAGCCGGAACAGTGGTAGCTATCATTGTGGTCGTAGTGGCTCTCATGGATTTTGCCAGTGCAAAGCTAAGACAAGCGCTAATCTAGTAAAGTAAAAAAGTCCCGTCGTATGACGGGACTTTTTTGTGCTCAAATGAGCAGGTTACGGCAGAGAGTTGCTGATGGTGCTGAACGTATTGCCAATCTTGGGTCCGAGCAAGCGCATGACTGCAATCACAACGATGGCTACGAGAGCAAGGATGATTGCGTATTCGACAAGGCCCTGACCTTTTTCTTTTGGTGCGAATAACATGGTAAATTCCTTTCTAATAGAATTGGTTAGCTGAGGTTCACACTCAGGATTCTTCACAGTATATCTATTTTGACAAAAAATTCAATCCCCAGATAAGAGAATGCAATTACAAGTTTGTTAATGTTTAAAGTCAGGAAATCTCTACTTAGGATTACTCTAGCTCTATATAATCTCAGTTTTTGAATGCCTAAAGCTTTTCTCTCCAGTTGTCAGGCATTTCTTATCTCAAGTTTGGAAATAAAAAGAGACTTGATTGTGAGATCAAGTCTCCTTTGCTCAATCTATGAAACGAGTTACAAGGAATTATTGATTGAGCTAAACGTATTGCCAACCTTGGGTCCAAGCAGACGCATGATGGCAATTACGACCAGGGCTACGAACACGAGGATGATCGCGTATTCGACAAGCCCTTGTCCTCTTTCTTGGGGTGCGAATAACATGGATGAATTCCTTTCTGAATAAAAGTTCGAACGCGAATCGCGTGAAAATCATAAAATTATTCTATCACTCTGCTTTTTAATCTAACCTTAAAAAAAGTGCTTTCAGCTTTCAGTATCGCAAAGACTGATAGCTTCTATATTTGGGGGTAGGTAAAACCCCCATATCCCTTTTTTGGAGATGGAAACTGTGGATAACTCGCGATTTTTTGTGGATAAACAGCTTTCGCTGTGGAGAAGTCCTAAGGTGACAGAAAATGTCCATAAATATGCACCCCTAAATATGGGCAGGGATTTAAAGGATCGCCAAGATATGGATAGAGGAAAAAATCGGTTTTTGCGCGGATAATTCTGTGGATGAGTCTTGCCGATTCTCTCCACAGGAGAGCTGGTTCCGTTAACGGGAGCAGACCCAACATCCAGTGTTAGGTGTGGGTCATCATCCCACATATGAGGCTTTTTGGATTCTATCCACACTATCCACATTCCCTACTACAACTACGAATCTAAATATATACTTAATGATATGCTTGTATCTAAGTCATAAATCCAGTACAATATTAACCTAAGTTCTAACTCTAAAGCTTGGGAGGCTCATCATGGATATTATCAAGGTTTCAGCAAACTCCCGTACATCTGCCGTTGCAGGTGCGATAGCAGGTGTAGTTCGTGAACATAAACGAGCGGAGGTGCAGGCGATTGGGGCGGGAGCAGTCAACCAGGCGGTCAAGGCTCTGGTGTTGGCGACAGGATATCTCAAGAACGATGGCATTGATGTGACTTGTGTGCCTGAGTTCGCAGATGTGCAAATCGACGACAAGGTGCGAACGGCTATCAAACTTGTGATCGAGCCGCGCGCGTAATTTATATCAGAATTCGTTAGGGTGGTTTATAATGCCGTAGGGATACAGAAGACATCCCTGCGGCATTTTTCTATGAAGCATTCAAAAGGTTTTTGGCGCAGTCTTTTTTTCATCTTGCTGATCGCTACTCTATGTGGATGGCTAGCGTTGCCTGCCATCAGCGCACCCGCGCGCGCGGCACCCCAGATGCAGACGGCAACGAATGTAGTAATTAGTGAATTTCGTTTCCGTGGTTCTGGAGGAGCATCTGATGAGTTTGTTGAGCTTTTCAATCCAACAGGAGGAACGGTTAATCTCAACAGTTGGAAGCTCAGAGGTTCGAATAATGCTGGATCTATTTCAGATCGCTATACTTTTACAACAGATGTTTTATTAGCTCCGGGACAACATTTTCTTCTTTCAAACATAGCAAACGTTGACGGTGTGTCAGCGGATGTGACCTATTCAACGGGGATTACAGCCGATGGAGGCGTTGCTCTAACTCTCTCCGACAATACAATTATTGATCAGGTTGGATTAAGTGCAGGCTCTGCTTTTAAAGAAGGAACATCACTTGCATCTTTAACTACAAATGTGGATCAGAGTTACGAGCGTCGACTCGGCGGCATTTCTGGAAGTTGCGAAGATATTAACGATAACTTAACTGACTTCACTTTAATTTCAACTAGCGATCCGCAGAACTTTTCAAGTTCATCGACTTATTGCGTTGGTGTAAATACCTTTACACCAACTGCTACATTTACAGATACACCTACAAATACAGTTACCTCAACCTCAACTTCAACTGGCACTCCTACTGCCACATCAACGGCTACAAATACCTCTCCTCCTTCAGCGACAGGTATAGTAATCAGTGAGTTTCGAACAAAAGGAACAAACGGCGGAAACGATGAATTTATTGAACTTTATAATCCGACCGGTTCACCGGTTTCAATTGGGAATTGGAAGATAAACAAATCTAGCGGATGTGGAACTT
>WNFX01001264.1_pt1 | contig 26137 bp, 25 predicted proteins | sample 5400111 | NCBI WGS metagenome assembly WNFX01 (sample SAMN13153363, study PRJNA577476) | soil metagenome | isolation source: 40 cm soil or saprolite under grassland replicate 1 | place: USA:California | collected 2016-06-15
GTGCGCGAAATGACTTTCAAATCTGCGATCTTGGCCAGCCGCGTCAGGATCTCCTCTTGAATGCCGTCGGCAAAATAGGCGTTCGCTTTTTCTTCGCTCAAATTTTCAAACGGTAGAACCGCGATGCTCTTTTCGGGAATAGCAGCCAACGCGCTAGCAGCTGTTGCCCCGGGGGCAGGCGCTCTGGTTGCCGTCGTTGGCGCTCGATTGAAAAAGATCAAAGAACTAATAACGAGGGCAACTGTCGACACAAGGATGGCGATTAACAGCACAGATTTTGGCCAACGCGGCGCACCGATTGGTCGAACCGGAACAGCAGCCTGCTTCCACCTCTTCCCTCGCTTGAGTTTCTCGGGCAGATGTGGATTTCCGAGACCGTCTTTATAGAGATTAACCAGGTGCAGCCTCAGCCCGTACTTCACTTCACATTCGCCCAGGTCATGCAGGTGAGGCCGCCAGTGTCGATACTCCGCTAAGTCATCGGCCAAATGTTTCGACAAAAGAATGTGTCCGGCGTCACCGCAGTCCAGCACTCGCTGCGCAACATTGATCCCCGAACCCGCTATGTTCGTTTTCTCGTTAACGTCGGTCACTCGGTTGACCGGACCGCTGTGAACTCCCATCCGCAGCCGAATGCTCGGATGATCTTGCAATGCTCTGCTAATCTCGAGCGCACACCGGGCCGGTTCTTCCGGACTATGGAAGAAAACCAGCGCCATCCCATCGCCAGTCGGTACTCGGATGAGTTCATTCCTTGCTTCCGCAGCGCGAAAACATTCGGTACTCCTAACGATTTGCTTCAACTCTTGCAGCAATTCAATCTGCTCGTTCACGAGCAGCTTTGAATAACCGACAACGTCGATTAACAGCAGATGTGCAATCTCGAGCTGGAGATGCGGGTCATTCTCGGCGGATGTGTTTTGCGTGTTCAACCATCCCTTTTGCTACCCGACGATACCGACAATAGCGCTTCGTCGTCGAGACTCAACAATCGCGTTCGTTAGCCGCTGTTAGTCGATTTATCCGAGTTTCGGTTTAATCGCTGCGGAGTTGCACGTTCCTCCCACGGAACCCCGACGCGTGCGAAAATTTCGAGCTGCTCGATATGGATCCGATCGGAGAAAGAATTTGGTTCGTTGGGCATCCGGCAAGATTAGAGGACCGCCACTTCGATCAACACTCGTTTCATTAGGAGTCTGCAGACCTACTTCGGTGCCAGCGAGGCGACGATCTTCTCAAAGCGCGGATCGTCGCGCAGCGGATCCCAGTACGGATGCAGACGGAGTTCGCCATAACTCACAGGGCTAGGGATCCGTGCTGCGATGGCTAATTGTTCCAAAGCCCGATTGTTCTCGCCTGTCCACGCATAGATTAACGCCAAAAACTCCACCAGTCGGGCGCCCATGAGCGCGTCCTTCGTTACCGGCAATAACTCGACCGCGCGACGACCTTCGCGAATGGCGTCCTCCTTGTGACCTAGGGCCGCGTCAGCCACCCCGAGCACGCAAAGTCCTTCCGGATAATCAGGCTGTTCCGCAACCAGTTTGGCGGCTTCAGCACGCATATTGGTAAAGGCAGCGTGCGCCGCAGGTTTATCACCGCGCATTTGAGCGACGACGCCTTCGCACCAGGCCCGCGGAAACGGAATGGCATCTTGATAGCACCCCGCAGCAGGAAGAGCACCAAGCGCGCGCAGCGCACTATCGAAATCGCGGTCGCATAGCGATCCACGAAGCCAAAGCTGGGCAATATTTTTAGCTTCGCGCGAATCTTCAGCGAGGATCGCCTCTATTGTCGAGAGCAGCGGACGGGTGTCGGCATGCCAATCAATCTCGACTTCCGCACGCTGAGCTCGCAGCACTTCCTCCTTTGGAGTAACCGCAATTGCGCGATCCAAGGCGCGCTCTTGATCGGCGTAACGCCGCAGAAGATAATAGCTGCCAGCGATTTGCTGGAGTACGTGAGGGTTTTGCGGGTCGAGTTCGACTGCGCGCTCGAGATTTTTGGTCGATTCAGTCCAGCGTCCTTGCCGTCGGTCGATATAGCCAGCCAACACAAACGCCCACGGCTCATTCGGCAAACTCTTTTGTGCGAGACTAAGTTCCTTCCGCGCACGGTCGTAATCGTGGTAACCCCAGTACAAATGCTTGGCTAGAGCAAGATGCTCTTCACCGGAATCTAGAAGTAAGCGAGCGAGCGATTGGATCGCCGCATCGGCCATGGCCAACCGCGCAGGAGTGTGGTCGAGACCGGCGAAGTAGATCAGATCATGAGCGTGAGCAAGTTGGTAATGGGCAAGCGCAAAGGCGGGGTCGCGTTCGATTGCTTGATTCAGCAGACTAACGGCCTCAAACAGGCTCTCCTGTAAAGGTGTATTCCAAACAGCAGTCGCGATGAGTGTTTTGGCCCGAATGTACAGGTCGTGAGCAGCAAGATCACCCGTTGGTTTTTGCTCGAGCGCCGCCTTTTCGCTGGGAGAAATTTTGGCTTGAAGCTGCGCGACTATCTTCCCGGCCAGCTCGCTTTCGATTGCAAACACATCGGCAACATCGCGATCGTAACGTTCCGCCCACAGCTGGCTGTCCGTCCGCGCATCGATCAACTGAGCGTTGACGCGCACTCGACTGCCGGCGCGCTGTACTGTGCCTTCTAACACGTGTGCGACGCCCAGGTCGGCTGCGACCTCGCGCAGGTTCGGCTTCAGCCCGGTCTTGTACCGCATCACCGATGTGCGGCTAATCACCTTCAGGTCGGCAACTCTGGAAAGGCCGGTGAGGATTTCGTCCTGTACGCCATCAGCGAAGTAAGCGTTCTCTTTCTCGTTGCTTAAATTCTCGAATGGAAGAACAGCGATGCTCTTTTCGGGAATCGCAGCTAGCACACCAATAGCTTTTGCCCCAGGAGCGAGTGCTTTCGTCGTCGGCCGCACTCGATTGAGAAAAATCAGCGAACTGATAACCACGGCGATTGCGGACACAACCAAGGCCGTTATAAGCACGACTTTGGGCCAACGGGGAGCAGTAACTGGACGGACGCTAACAGCAGACGCGGGTCTCCTTCTTCCTCGCCGGAGCTTCTCGGGAACCTGCGGGTTGCCGAGACCATCCTTGTAGAGGTTAAACAAGTGCAGGTGCAGCCCGTACTTCACCTCGCATTCGCCCAGATCGTGCAGGTGAGGCTGCCAGTGGCGATACTCGGCCAAATCTTCCGCCACGTGCGCCGACAAAAGAATGTGTCCGGCATCGCCACAATCCAGCACTCGCTGCGCAACATTGATCCCCGAACCCGCTATGTTCGTTTTCTCGTTAACGTCGGTCACTCGGTTGACGGGACCGCTGTGAACTCCCATCCGCAGCCGAATGCTCGGATGATCTTGCAATGCTCTGCTAATCTCGAGCGCACACCGGGCCGGTTCTTCCGGACTATGGAAGAAAACCAGCGCCATCCCATCACCGGTCGGTACTCGGATGAGTTCGCCCCTTGCTTCCGCAGCGCGGAAACTTTCGGTACTCCGCACGATTTGCTTCAACTCTTGCAGCAATTCAATCTGCTCGTTCACGAGCAGCTTTGAATAACCGACAACGTCGATTAACAAGATGTGCGCGATCTCCAGCGGGAGATCCGGTTTAATCTCGGCGGACGTGTTTTGGGGATTCACCCGTTTCCAAGGCCTAACAATATCTTTCACGCAGTCGAGAGCAAACGAGGGCGGCGCAGTGGAATCCACGACGAAGGACCCAAGATTCCCGGCGACTTATGAGACAATTTCTTGTGGCCGCAGGCTCATTCTCTCGTGCTCCGCAGAGACGAAACCCGGCCAGAACGCTGCCACATTAAGAATGATCATGATGAACGCGAAGAGATACATCCCCATGGTGAGGCCAATCCCGACGTGCATTGCACAAATGCCGATCAACCAAATCGTTCTTGTCCTGCTGTTCCAAATAAAAAATGGATATCCAAATTCCAACATACAAATAAAGATTCCTGCAACTGGAAACAGGTACCTCCATCTTACGAGTATCTCGGGATCAATGACGTCGAAGGGTGGGCGGATGAGAGCGCGCCAAACATTCGAGCCATCCCACCATCCGCTACCCAGGCATTTCGTTAGGCCGCTGAAAAAATAGATCAGGCATAGGTGAAGTTGCAGGACCCGACGCCAGAAACCGACAAGCTGCGGACTTTTCGGTTGCAATTCGCGTAGTCGCCAGTCGAGAGAATACTGATCGGGCACCGGCGATAACATCAAATAAAAGAGTCCGATGGTCATAAAATTATCCACACCATACGACACGAACCCGCCGCTCTTGGCTGCGCATAGGTGAAGAAACCAAGCGAGAATCGCGGAGAATCGACAGGCAAATCCGACAAGGAGAGTGCAGCCGGCGGTAAGTAAACAAATCCACGCAACAAAGAGGACGGTCTCTTCACGCAGGCCGATGTGCGCCCCGAGACCGACGAGCCATCCAAGTCTCGGGACGAAATGGCTTTCCAGGGAGAGAATTGCTTCTCCCAGACTTCGGCTAATTAGTCCATGGCCTGTTCCTGCAAGGAGATAATTCCAATCGTCCCGCAGTGACAGCGCATAAAGTATGACCTCAAGACCAAGACCGATTCTTAAGACTGCAAGCCACGTATCAGACTCAGCAGGAAAACAGAAATCGACCAGTCGTTCCCGCCATGCCGACAATCTCTTCATGGTCGCCTTTGCTCAGTCGCTTTATCGGTAACGCTGAAGTCGTAGGCATATAGGAACTCGTATGATTCCCGTTTTCCATGCGCGAATTCTGGCGCGCTTGGTAAAATTACCGATCCGAAGATCGCGCGAATCATTGTTGCGTCCGCGTGCTCCCGCCATATCGAATCAGCCAGCATCTTGACCATCGTTTGACGAAACGGCTCGGAACGAGTGCGCCCAATCTGGTCCAACAAACCGGCAACACGAAGGACAGATGCCGCATTGGACACGCGCGGCAGTTTGTATTCAACGCGCCCGTCTGGAAAACGAAGTTCGAATACGAGCTTGTAACTACTTGGGATATTTGGCGCGAAGAAACCGTATCCAACTTCGATTCCCGAAAGATGCAGATACCCAGTCAAAATCTGGCGGGCAGGGTTCGAACGCGGTAAGCGTTGTCCTAACGGTGTCGATGCGATCTGCTCGGCTCGCTGCCAAAAGTTTTTGGACGACTCCGGGAAAACAGTCCTGCTCTTTGAGAGGACCCAGAACGTGTCACGCGTTGAAACGGCGATGATGAGAAACAGTTGCAGGGCAAGGCCTGCCAAGTAAACGCGCTTCTTGCCTAAGGTCATCCACTTCCACCATCTGATCCGCGGTTCACACCCGGCTGTGCGAAAGACAAACGCTTACGGCGGGGGCGGGGTCGGGGTCGGAGTCGGATTTACGGTGGAGAAGAACGTTTGCGCCTCATCAAGATCGGCAAACTGCACCTTCTGCAGAACATTAGTTGGATCTGCGGGTGCCGGATTCCCACTCTCCTTGGAACCAACTGCGCCGGTCATCGTCAGGGGTCTGTGCCATTTCTTTTGCTGGTTCTCGTCGTAATAATCTACGTTACACACTTTTGGCCCGTGTTTTTTGATTAGGTCATCGAATGCTTTTTCAACAACCTCTGAAGAAGCTCTGACTTTCATTCCAGGTTCGCCCATGAAAATAAGAATCGGCTTTTTGGTGCCTAGGAAAAGAAGTTTCCAGCACGCAGAAAGTAGGACAATCGAAGCGGTGACGCCTGCCGCCAGAACCACGAGTTTTAGTGCGAATGTTCCAGATGGGGGTTTCATAGCACCTGCTGGTTTGACTCCGGGCATCTTAATTGGCAAGCATAAAATTAAGGTTGCAGCCTATCACGCATCGAACAGGGCGAACTTGGAAGCGGATCCGATGGGTCCGCGCGACCCCTGCATGCCTACCTTGACGTAGTCACGCGCGCGTTGAGGTTGAGTGCGCAATGAAAACGGTCTGGCGCGTTTTTGCTTATTTGAAGCGATATCCGTGGATGGCTGCAGGGACGTTGACCTGCGCGATCTTGAGCACCGTCATGGTAATTGTCTTTCCGGCGACCACGAAATGGATCATCGACGATGTGGTGCGCGCGAATCGACCGGACAAATTGCTGCCGCTACTGACGCTGGCAGCGGTCGCATTTCTCCTTCAGCACGGGTTCAACGCGCTGCGCATTGTGTTGAACAACACCTTTGAACAAAAAGTGATCTTCGATTTGCGCAGCGATTTGTATTCGCACATTCAACTATTGCCACTGCGGTGGTTCGACAATCGCGCCACAGGCGATCTGATGACGCGCGTGATTGAGGACGTGAACTCGGTCGAGCGCGTGCTGATCGACGGAATCGAGCAGGGCTTGGTCGCGGCGCTGCAAGTGATTGTCGTTCTCGGCGTGATGTTTTATTTAAGTTGGAAATTGACGTTGTTAGGCCTGGTGCCCGCGCCGTTTCTGGCCGGTGGCGCGCTTTGGTACACGCTCACCGCGCATCGCCGTTATCGATTGCAACGGCGCGCTTCCTCAGCCGTGAACGCGCTACTGCACGATAATCTCGCCGGCATCCGCCAAATCAAAAGCTTCGGACGCGAGGGCGAACAACACGCGCGATTCAACCACGCGAGCAACGAATTGCGGCGGGCAACGCTCATCGTCATGCGGGTTTGGGCGGTGTATCACCCGTCAATGTACCTGATTGGCTCGTTAGGCGTCATCCTCTTGATCGCGGTTGGAACAAAAGCCGTTCTGGCCGGCGCGATGCAACTCGGTGATCTCATCGCTTTTCTGATGCTCACCGGATTTCTTTATGAACCGATCGGGAAATTGCATCAGCTTAATCAACTCGTGCAAGCTGGACGCGCCGCCGGCGAACGCGTGTTCCAAATTGTTGACGAACGCGCGGAGCCGGGATTTGTAGCCGCGGGCTCTGACCGCGGCCAGCTGTCGATCGGCGCTGAGCCTCAGAGCACTCCAATCCTGGGAGATATTCGCTATCAGAACGTCAGCTTCAGTTACGTGGAGGGATTGCCCGCTCTGAAGAATGTTTCCTTCCATGCACCGCCGGGCACGACCGTCGCGCTGGTCGGCGCAACCGGCGCCGGTAAGTCGACGCTGGTGAATCTGCTCGTTCGTTTCTATGAATTCACCAGCGGGCAAATATACATGGATGGGAAACCGATTCGCGAATATGACCTGCGTGCGTTGCGCGAGGCGATCGGTGTGGTGACACAGGAAAGTTTTCTGTTTAATGGATCGATCCGCGAAAACCTGCTCATGGGAAAACCACAAGCGACTGACGCCGAACTATGGCGCGCGGTGGTTGCGGCGAACGCGCAGCAATTTATCCAACGTTTACCGGACGGGTTGGAAAGCGTCGTGGGCGAGCGTGGAGTGAAGTTGAGCGTAGGCGAAAAGCAACGACTGTCCATTGCCCGCGCGCTACTGAAAGATCCGCCGATTTTGATTCTCGATGAAGCGACTGCGAGTGTGGACACTGCGACAGAGCGCTTGATCCAGGAAGCGCTGGAGCGCCTGATGGCAAACCGCACATCGATTGTCATCGCGCATCGGCTTTCCACGATTGTGCATGCGGACCAAATTCTGGTACTCGATCATAGCCGGATCATCGAGCGCGGCACACACGACGAATTGCTGGCGCTCGGTGGAAAATATGCGCGGTTATGCCAGCAAAGTTTGCTCGAAACTTCTCCACTGCGGGAAACAGAATCGCCGGCAGAAATCGCCGCTTCACAGACGCCCGAAGCCAAGGAACAACTGCCGGTCTGCTGATAGAAAGGCATCCGTGGGTGCAACCACGAAACTCTTCTGCCTGGTTTTTATTTAGCGGAGTGCAACCCCGTTAGCACACCCGGCTTCGCCAGGTTTCGGCATGGCAGGCAGATCCCAGATTTATGTTTCGACACGCTGAATGACCGCTTCGTATTTTGCTTTTAGCTCAGCGTATCGTCGCTCGGCTTCCATCAGCGCACGGCGCTCTTCTTCCAAGCTTTGTTCGAGATCACGAATCTGCTGTTGGAGGCGAATCGACATTCTCGCCACCGCCGGTCCAACAGGATCGCCCAGTTGAATTTCGGTTTGAGCCTCCCCGGCATCTGCTCGTCCCGTCTCCCACAACTGCGGCATTTCCTGAATCTTGCAACGAGCGCCGTTGCGAGTGTTGATGACGAGAGTTTCGCCATCGATTTCACCGAGCCGAATAAATTCCTGGAGGGCGCCCAGGGTTGTCGGGCCGTAATAATGCTCGCTCGTAAGCTCGACCAACCAGTCCATACCGAGCTGAGCCAGCATCGGCGCTTTCACCCAAGTCTGCCGGTCGTTAGAAAGCGTATCGTGTGGTGCAATTTGCGCCGTCGCTGCCCAGTGCGCGATTTGATCAAAGCGCACCGGACCGAAGGTGCTTCCATCTTCGTGCTTGCGCAGAAACCAACTTTGATTCACGAGCCTTGCTTCACTCTGTTGGCGATGGCGAACTGGAAGCCGCAGGCGACGCAGCCGGGATAAGAATGGTCTGTCCGGCCTGCAGCTTACGGCCATCTTCGATATGATTGGCGTTTTGCAATTCGTCCACGGTAACCTTGTACATTTTGGCGATGGAAGTGAGCGTCTCGCCGCGCGCGACGATGTGCGTATTGGCGCCAGCCGGATGTGGTGAAGACCCGGCTGCAACGGCAGCGGCAGGGGTAGCCGCCGAGGGCGTACTTTCTCCAATCATTACGCCCGGGCGAATGTGCGCGATTTGCTGTTCCAATTTGAGGATCTCCTGAGAGAGCGCGTCAATCTTCGCATTCTGTTCGTCTATCTTTTTTGCCAGCGCTTCAAGTTGAGTAGCATCATCTGATTTGTCAGGCTTCGGCGCAGGCGTTTGAGCAGACGCAGTGCAAAGCAACCCGAAAAGGAACGTCGCACAAAAAATCGCTGCGAGCTTCATTGGGGCAAAACTTTGCCATCAGCGGATTTGTCTGGCAAGCGTCATCAAAATCGAAATCCGAATATTCCGCTTCGGAGCGATGCGGCGGCTTGCCTTTCCAATTTTTGCTCTTAGATTTTTTTATGCCTGAGCGCATTCAGAAGCCGGTGGAACCGGCTCCATGGGGTCCAAAACAAGGCGATGGTGGAGGTCCACGTTCACCGGATATTTCGCGGCCGGACACGAAGGATCTTTTAAAAAAAATGCGCAAGGTGGATCCTAATCAATCCAAGCGCTATCGCCAGCGCACGGGCCAATAATGGAGCGCTCCCTGGTGGCGTTTGACCAGAATTTTTCTGGTGCAATCGGCGATTTTCCTGCGCTGCTGCAGCGCAAAGGCCTGCTTGCTCCGGCGGTTGCGAATCCGGTGCCACAAGCGGGAACACCTCAGAAGATGTGGCAACCAACTGAGGCAACGACGATTCTGGCCTTCAAATTTTCAGGCGGCGTGCTGGTGGCAGGCGACCGCCGCGCAACGGCTGGCAATACCGTTGTGTACGATCGCGCTGACAAGGTTTTGGAAATCGATCGGCACTCGATCATGGCAATTGCCGGCGTGCCAGCGACAGCGTGGGAAATGGCGCGCGTGCTCGAACACTCGTTCCAGTACTTTCGCCGGACTCAACTGCAGGAAATGAGCGTCGATGGCAAAGTGCGCGCTCTGTCCAAGTTGTTGCGTGACAATTTCGGGTTCGTCATGCAGGGCGTGGGAGTCGTGGTGCCGATCTTCGCAACCTACGATTCTCATCCGAAGCCCGAGGCGCGCCTTTATTTTTACGATGCGATGGGGGCACAATTTGAAGCGACCGATTACGCGGCAACGGGGTCCGGATCGCCAGCGGTGCGCGGCATTCTTTATTACGAAAACAATTGGAGCGCGAAGCCGCTACAGGAATTAGGCGAAGACGAAGCGGTAACGATTGCGTTGCGTGCATTGAATACCGCTGCGGAATCCGACACCGCGACAGGCGGCGTAGATCGCGACGGCAAGATTTATCCGCTTATCAAAATTGTGTCGCGCGAAGGCATCACTACTTTGCCGGAGAGCAAAATTGCTGCCGTGTTCAAGGAAACGGTCGCATGATTGAAGAACCGTATCGTTGGGTCGAAGCAATCGCCAACCGCCGCGAGTACATCGAAGCGCAACTCGCTCCGGGTAGTCCGATCGCGGCGCTCGGTTATCGCGACGGCATTTTGTTTCTCACCGTCGGTCAGACGCGTCAGAAGCTTTTTGAGATCTACGACCGGATTGCGATGGGTGCGATTGGTCATCCCGGAGACATCGAGCGATTGCGAATGGCGGCGATCGAATTGGCCAGCACGGAAGGCTTCACCCGGTCTGCGACAGATGTTTCATTGCGACGGCTCGTACATTACTCGCTCAGTCCGGTATTGAAGAGCGCGTTTGAACAGGTCTATGGGCCACCGTACCTGGCACGAATGCTCTTCGCGGAGGTCGGAGAACGGCCCGAGGAGGATTTGTTTTTACGAGTGGAATACGATGGTGAGATCGCAACAAACGGCGCAACCTACGCGCAAGCGCGGCAGGACTTCGCCGCACTCAGCGGGACACAGCAATCGAGAGAACAAATGGAAACATTTCTCGCAACTCAGCACATGCACGATGCCGATCTTGAGACGGTGCTCAACTCCGCGCTCGACGCCTGGAGCATCGGGCATATGACTTTACTAACTGACGATGCAAAAGAACCACCAGAGCGCGCTGCGGTTACGCAACATCGACAGGAGCAGCTCACTAGAGCTGGAATCGAGGCGGCATTGCTTGAGCGTGACGCCAGCAGGGCAATTCGCTATCGTTCGTTGTCAGACAAAGAATTACGTCCCTTGATCCGCGACTAATATATGGGAAAAAATCATCCTCCGGAGGTCACAAGTGAAACCGCTTCGGAATATCCTGGCTCTCTCTGGCTTGTTGCTGATGATGGCGTCTTTCGTCTGGATGCAGTTTCGCCAGACGGAAAGAGCTAAGTCCGCCGCAGAGCCGAGAGCAGCACAGCCGTCGGCTGCACCCGGTCCGTTCGCAGTAGTCGTTCTTGATCCCGGCCATGGGGGACAGGATTCCGGCGCGATGTGCGGAGAGTTGCTCGAAAAAGATCTAACTCTGGACGTGGCGCGACGAATCGATCGTTTGCTCGACTCGGAAGGAATCGCGACATTGATGACTCGCCTGGGAGATACTTATGTCTCGCTGGCAGATCGCGCGGCGTTCGCGAATCGGATCAGAAATTGCATTTTCGTCAGCATTCATTTCAACGAGGATAACAAGCCGGTCGCCAGTGGCGTGGAGACTTACTACGCCTCGCATCAAATCGCCATAGGCTCCTCTCTGCCCTCGTGGCTGCCTTTCTTATGGCAGCCACTTTCCGAGTCGCCGAATCCTGAAAGTCAAAGGCTCGCAGGATTCATTCAAGAAGCGCTGGTCGCCCGCACACGGGCTATCGATCGGGGCACACAGCCCGGACAATTTTTTGTGATCGCAAACGTGACTTCTCCTGCCGCCTTGATCGAAGGAGGATTTCTCACGAACAAAGAGGATATTTCCAAACTTGCGAGCGAAGATTACCGCGACCAGATCGCCGCAGCCGTTGCTGACGGCATTTTGCATTATCGCGACGCGACGAGTCAGCGTAAGCCAACGTTGGCGGTAACAGATCCAGGAAAGCGCTGAATAGGCGGGAAAACGAAGGCGTCAAAATGACATCACAATGAAGGCCAAGATCGCTGCGCTGATATTCATCGGATCCCTCATGATGGCGCGTGCCGACCAGATGATTGAAAGCGTGCAGCAAGCCTTGAAAGACCAGGGCTTTTATTACGGTGAGATCACCGGTCAGATGAGTTCGGATTTAACTGCAGCCATTCGCCGTTATCAAATTCGCAGTGGACTGCAGGTGAACGGTCAGCTCAATAGTGAGACACTTCAATCACTTGGAACTAACTCTTCTGCCTCCGCACAACCAGCGGCAAAGCCTGCATCGCCCAGCCCCTCTTTATCCAGGTCCGGCGACCAATCTCCCATTGAGGGAGCGAACATGACGCCGGCGCCGGTTCAGCCTTTCCCGAATGCGCCGCAAGATCAGCAAGTGTATTCCTCTAACCCCGTCGCTCCGCATACCTCGGCGGCGGAAGTACTTGCGCGGACGCCTTTTGAAACTGCCCCGCCCGAAGTGCAACGCAACGTGATAGTTTCTGCTCAAATCGCGCTGGCGCGACGCGGCCTTTATCACGAGGAGGTCAATGGAATCTACGGCCCGGCAATGGAGTTTTCGCTGCGAGCGTATCAAGCACGAGCCAAACTTCCGGTAACAGGCCGGCTTGATTTGCAAACGCTCGCCGCGCTCCGCTTGTTACCGCAGCCACGCGACCCATTTTACGATCCCTCGCACAGACGTTGGCGTCGCCCGCCCGGCCCACCGGTTCGCGGTGAATGGGTTCCTGAGTGACGTCGCGCGAGAGCGTACGGCCCGCCGCGGCGGCGAGACGCGTGTGCTATTTAGGATTGTCGAAGCGCACCGATTGTAGCTCGGCAAAAACTGTGCCAACGAAGACCTGCGCTTCAATGCGAAGTAGAAGTCGCTCCGCATCATCGGATACCCAGATCGTAGCGCGACGAAATTTCCGGTGCGGTTCTAATTCGCGGTGCTTGCCAATCCGCTTGAGCTGCAAATCGAGCTTAATTGCGCTGTAACTCCCAGCGTGCAGCGAGATTTTTTCCCGGCCAATTACTGTGACAATAGCAAGGTAAGCATTGGTCGCGGGATAGGCCACAACGCGGTAAACGCTGTGATCTTTAAGCGGCTGACTGCGCAAATAAAGCATGGCCGAAAATAGATCGAAGAGGTTGGGAAAATTAAACTGGCGAGTCTTCGCTTTCGCTGCGGCCTTACCCTCTGTTCTCGAGCGAGTCACTCCGTTATTTGTGAAAGTGAGATGCGTGACAATTTTCTTTGATCGATAACTCTCGATTTGCTGGGTTTCGATCGGCCGCAACGTCTCGGCACTGGCGGCTGCCTGATAATTCACATCCAGTTTCCACAACGCTCGAACAAAACCAATAGTTCGGCCCGTTCCATCGAGTTGAAACTTGTTTTCAGAGGGCTTTGTGAAGTGGACATCTCCATTAGCTGCCGTAAGACCAGACCAGCCGAAGCGATAGGACGCGCGCAACGGACGCAGCTCCGGAAAATTTCCGGCCGGGTCCTTGCTGAGCGTCGCCTCCCAATTCTCCGCGAGCGAGCTTGAGCAGAGCGCGAGAAACGCAAAGATCGCCTGCAGGATTCGAGGTCGGATTAGAATCGATATTTTCGCAGGCCGCAACCGCTCACCAATCGTTTCCCTTTCATATGGGTCGCTCCTTTTCATTCGTACGAAAAAAATACACGCGAGTTTAGCTCGCGTGTATTTCCGAATTGTCGAAATTTAAATGTTAAGGCTTCGCAGCTCTTGCCGGAGTGGCGGATGGATTTGTTTTCGCAGTTGAGCTCGCAGCGCGTCCTGGCTTGTTGAGCACGGCGATGATGTCGTTAGTAAAATCAATGTTGTCGTGTGAGTACAGCAGGAACGGGACACCGTTAATGCTCATGCCCGATTTGTCGAACACGAGATCCAGATTACTGGCTTTGACCTTCTCCATCACGACATCGGTGATTTCCTTTACGATTCCCTCTCGCACGCGCATCAACTGTTCCTGCAATTGTCGTTCGCGAGTTTGACGGAAATCGCTGATCTCGCGCTCCATATTTTTAATGTTGGCAATCTTGTCATCCCGTTCCTTTGCCGTTTGGGTCTTCTTATCCGCGCTCAGGGCCGGCGACTCCAGCTGCTTGTTCAGATTATTAATTTCGTCCAGGGCCTTTTTGTAAGACTCCGCTCGGTCATCGTACTCTTTCTTGGCGGCATTTTTGGCATCATTGATTTTTACTTCGGCTTCCTTGGTCTTGTTGTATTCCTTAAACGCGCGCTGCATATCAACCGTTCCGATTTTCAGGGTGCCTTGTGCAAGGGCCGCAATCGGTAAGGCTAGCGTCAATGCAAGGATCGTAGACAGAGACTTTTTCATAAAATGGAGGATACAGTGCTCGGAATCGCGTTAGACTGCAACCACATATATTCGTTCAAAATTGATAACCCACGCTGAAATTGAAATGACCGCCGCCGTTATATCCATCGCGCTGGATCGGATAGCCATAATCGAGGCGTAGCGGGCCAATCGGCAAGTCAAGCCGGAGCCCGACACCAATGTCGGAGGCGATGTGGTTGAAACCAAAAGACCACTGGCTGGTGTTAACAAAACCGGTGTCGTAAAAAACTGCGCCACGCGCTTTTTCGATAATCGGAAAAGTCCATTCAATCGTCGTGCGCCACATTGACTTTCCACCTAGTGGTTCGCCATTCTCATCCTGCGGGCCGACTTCACGGAATGGAAATCCGCGGAGATTATTTGAGCCTCCCAGAAAGAGCCGCTCGAAAATGGGCACATCATTCCCGCTCCCCCATTGACTCACAGTCGCGATTTCTCCGTTGATGAGCAGGATGGTGTCCCAGGGAAGATGAAAATATTGCGATCCCTCGAGGTCCCACCCGTAAATCTGAACATCACCTCCAAGAAAGCCGCCTGAAATGTAAGGTGACAAGCTAACGCGTTGTCCTCGGCGCGACAGCAAAGGATTGTCGCGGGTATCATACACAACGCTGCTAAAGATCTTGCTCTCTACAGACGAGCCTTGTTGTGACAGGATAAAATCACCAGCGTTGGGGTCCACATTGAAAATGTCCACGTCCTGCAGCATGTACCCGAGGCTTGCGTACGTGTAGGCATTGATCGGTTTGCGCGCTTCAAACGAGAACCCGTAATTCCGTTGATCATATTGGGCACTCAAATAATTTGCCTCCGTATAGAAGGCCTGAAAACTCAACGACAGTCGCCGATCAAGAAAGTACGGCTCGGTCAATTGAAGGACGAAGTCTTTCCGCTGCGTGCCGTATTGGACGCGTAACCTGAATTTTTGGCCTCCACCGGTAAAAGAAGGCCAGTTGAAAAGATCGAAGTTGCCCTGTGTAAGCTCCGCGAATCCAACCAACTGATCGACCGTGCTGAATCCACCGCCGAAACTAAGCGAACCAGTCCGTTTTTCTTGCACCAGGATGGTGAGGTCCTTGCGCCCGGGAATGTCCGTCTCTTCTGGATAAGTCTCGACTTTCGCAAAATAACCCAGGTTCTCCAGACGCTTCTTGGTGATGTCCACCCGTACCGTGTTAAAGACATCTCCAGGCGCAACGAGCACTTCGCGCCGGATGACCTTGTCCTTGGTGCGCGTATTGCCCTCGATGTTAACCCGATTTACGAACGAGCGAGTACCTTCCTCGATATTATAATGCACGTCGATCAAAGCAGGACCCGCCGGCGCCCCTTCGGGCTGGACCACAAGATCGACGTAGCCGCCACTTCCATAAGCATCCGCAATTGCTTTCGCGTCATCGCGCAGCTGTTTCGGCGAATAGACACTGCCTTCCTTCATTTTTAACAGGCCGCGAATCCTCTCCTCCTTCGCAACATGGTAGCCTGTAATGGTCAGCTTGCGGACGTGATACTGAGGACCTTCTGCAATCACGATCGTGAGAATCAACGGGCCCTTCTCCTTGCGTTCCCTGCGCACATCTTTGACTTCGACATCGATGTAGCCGTGGTCCTGATAAAATTCGCGGACCTTGTCGAGATCCTGTTGCAATTGGACCTCTTCCAAGCGGCCCGACTTATCGAGGAAATAAATGAGGGTTCTGCCGCGCGTCTTCATCTGTTTACGCAGCACCTTGGCGCTGAAGTGCTCATTTCCCTCGAACTGAATCCGGCTGACTGCGCCTCTCGCTCCTTCGCTGATAGTGTAAACAACGCGAGCCGTTCCGCGTTTCTCATCAATTGGATCCACTCGAAATTGAACGCTGACATCATTGTAGCCGCGTCCCTGATAGACCTCGATGATTTTCTGGCGGGCTTCTTCCAGTTGCTGTTCGTCAACCGCCTGGTTTAGTCTCAATTTGATTTCTTTGCGCAACCTCTGCGCTTTCACCCGCTCGGCTCCATCGATCACGATCTCGCGCAGGATCGAACGCGTCTGCACAGCTACGATCACCTTTACCCCATCGCCCTGCGGCTGAGCAAAAATACGAACGTTTTGAATCGAGCCGGTCTTGTAGAGGGCCGCAATATCGTCCTCGACTATCTCATTCGAATATGGCTGGCCCACCCTCGTCCGCATTTGCGCTAGAATTCGTTCCTTGCTGACAGTGCCGGGGCCTGTGTACTCCACGTCAATTGAGCGGACGATGGGAGGCCCCTGCGGCGCCGCCTGCGGCGCCTGCGCCCGCGCGACTGTGGCACCAAGGAATGCGCAAATAGAAGCGGCCCAAATTGCAAACGGCGGGGGGCGCATCCATCCAGAAAAATATCTCATAGGTTAAGAAGCGCGGCCCCGCGCAAGCGAGCCCACGCAGGACAGGCGGCTATATCGGAAAGAAGGGGTCAGTCGTCAAGGTGAGAATTTTCACAGAGGCAGCCGGTTTGGTCACCGGCGGCCGGCTCCGTCAATTCAAAAGTTCATACCAATTGTTTCGAGGGTGCGGTTCGTAACCTGCATCGCGAATAAGCGACTCAATTTGCCCGGCATCTAATCGAAATGTTGTTCCGGCGCTGCTGACGACGTTCTCTTCCATCATCACCGATCCGAAATCGTTCGCGCCGTATCGGAGTGCGATCTGGCCGATCTCCGGACCCTGCGTGACCCAGGAGCTTTGTATATTCTCGATGTTGTCCAAAAAAATGCGGGCGAGCGCCTGCGTCCGCAAATACTCGGCCACGCCGGTCGGGTGCTTGACCTTCAAGACGGTATGCTGAGGTTGAAACGTCCAACAGATGAACGCCGTAAATCCACCGCTGCGGTCCTGCTGATCACGAATGCGCCGCAAATGTTCGACCCGCTCTTCAATGCTTTCCACGTGTCCAAACATCATCGTCGCGGTGGATTTTAACCCGAGCTCGTGCGCTGTTTGCATTACCTCCAACCATTGATCGCTGTTAATTTTCAATGGCGATATTTTCTTCCGCACCCGATCCACCAGAATTTCTCCGCCGCCGCCCGGAATCGATCCAAGCCCAGCCTTCCTGAATTCCGAAATCACTTCGCGGAGCGGCATCCGGAAGGTCTCCGCGAAATGCTGAAATTCCGGCGGACTGAACCCGTGAATATTGATGTGCGGATATTTTTCCCGAATGTGACACAGGAGATCGATATACCATTCGAAGGGCAATTTCGGATGATGCCCCCCTTGCATCAGAATTTGAACACCGCCAACGGAAGAAAGTTCGTCGAGTTTCTGATCGATCTGATCGAATGAAAGCACATAATGATCTTCATCCTTCTCCGTTCGATAAAATGCGCAGAATTTGCAGTAAACATTGCAAACGTTCGTGTAATTGATGTTTCGATCGACGATGTAGGTCACGATCTCGCGTCCACGTCCGGCGTAACTTTTCGCCTTTGCCAAATCGCGCCTCGCATTGGCCAGCGCTCCCACCTCTTCGAGCGGCCAGCGATACAATTCGAGCACCTCGTCCACAGAAATTCGTTCGCCGGCGAGCACCTTCCCGGTTAGTCCATCTCGATTTAAAGAGACCATCGCCCGCCATCTTATATGACGTGGCAGTCCATTGCACGTAGATGATTCCGATGAATCATCGGGTGGCAATCGTCGGTGCCGGCGTCTCAGGTCTCACATGCGGCGTCGTTTTCGCCGAACGGGGACATCGAACAGCGATCTTCGCCAAAGAAATCGGCCAGCAAACAACCTCTGGAGCGGCTGCGGCGCTCTGGTTCCCCTACGATGCGGAACCCGCACACAAAGTCATCCCTTGGGCGCTCGAGACATTTGGAGTGCTTGTCGATCTTACGCACGATTTCAAAAGCGGTGTTTCCATGATCGAACTCCGCCAATTTTCGCGCACTGGAGAAATTCAGATTCCAGATTGGGCGATTCCGCTTGCGGCGAAGGCTGTCATCCCGAGCCAAGTCGAGACGTCTCTCAAAATATTCAAGAGTGGCTTCTCGCTGAACGTTCCGTTGATGGACACGACGATTTATCTGGATTACCTCGTGAATCGTTTTGTCGCCGCTGGCGGATCAATCGCCGCGAATACGCATTTCACGAAACTCGAAGAAGTAGATCAGCAATTTGGTCTCGTGATTAACTGTGCCGGGATCGGTGCCCGCGAACTCGTCCGGGACATCGACCTTGCGCCCCACCGCGGCCAGGTCGCGATTGTGCCCAGAATCAAAGATCTTTCATACGCCGTCGTTTGTGATGACGTCCCACTCATGTACGCAATCCCGCGCAGGAATGATTGTGTTTTCGGAGGGACAAACGATCGGAGCGGCGGCCTTGTCGTTGATTCCGCAACAACCGCGCGAATCGTCGCCGAGTGCAGCAGCGCATTGAAGATCGACAAACCAAGTGTTCTCGCCGAGCGCGTCGGGCTACGTCCATTTCGCAAATCAGGCGTTCGCGTAGAGCGAGATCAGTTGCCCGACGGTCGCACCGTCGTTCACAACTACGGCCACGGCGGCTCCGGCTTCACACTCTCCTGGGGCTGCGCAGAAGAGGCCTTCGAGCTTGCAACCGACAGCGCTGGGTAGCGCCTGCGCTACCCTATGTCAGCGCGATGCACTGAAATGAGCTGACGACGTCGTCTGGGCCCTTTTCGGCAAAAAAGCTTTCGTAATAGCCCGGGCCGAGATCCCAGTAAGGTCCCTTGTAGTAGTCGTCACGATAAAATCGCCAAACGCCACTCACCACAATCAGACAACTAATGCGGTCGTTCCAAAAATCGCCGACGTAATGGAAACTCAAGTTGGTGCGAGCATAGGCACCTTTGAATCCAACGTGATCGTAAAGCACAATTTCCGGCAGGCGGGTTGACTGCGTCACAAGCGGCACGGGCTCTTTCCCAGCCGCAGAAGCGTGATAACTCAGCGGAGCAATTTGCCATTTCATATCGATGACGCAGCCGTTATCCGGCGACAATTCAGTTTTGGGTATTCGTGGCATAGGCGTGGACGGCAGTGGTTTTTCCAATTTGATCAAATGAAACGAGCGCTGTCGAGCAAAGAGATTTATAAACCGTTTCGGGGACCACATTGATCAAGCGCCCAGGAATGCGAAGGCGCAACCCCACAATTGCGCTCACTGGCTTTTTGCCCGACCGATGACGCCACAGGCAACGCGCGCGCCGGAGTCGCCAGAAGGCTGGGATTTTAGATCGTCCGCCTTGGCGTGTACCACAACGGAGCGTCCGATCACAGACCGTTGGTCGTTCGTGAGCGAGATTTGATGGTCCACGTATTCGAGCGTCGCCTTGCCCGACGCGTCTGCTTCTACATTTCCCATATCACCGACATGCCGTTCGGCTGCGTCGGGTCCCGCATGCGGATTGTTGGTCGGATTAAAATGAGCACCAGCTGAACTCGCATCGGCTGCGGTGCAATCGCCGAACTCATGGACATGAAAGCCATGATTGCCAGGAGTCAGGCCGGTGATTTCCGCCCGGACCTGCACTCCATCGGCCACTTCTGCGAAGGTAACAGTACCACTGACTTTGCTGCCTGCGGCGGGATGAAGCACCGCGACAGCTTTCAGGGGCGCCGACGGTTTTTCCGCCGGCGTTTGGGACTGCGCGCTGACGCCGGCCGCTAGTAAAAATATCAGCGCAATGAATGAAGCTTGGAAGGAATTCATAGTAGTACCTCTATTTCGCAAAGCCCGATAAGTCCAGCCGCATGAATACGTAAAAACTGTGCCAGGGAGCACCTCAGAAAGAGAAAATCGCAACCGGTCGCACGCGCTACATTTGCATTGTCCGCAAATAGATCTCTTCCAACCGCTGCGCCTGGGCGCGCAGATCGAAATTCTTCCGAACGATCTCGGCGCCATTGCGCGCGATCCGCGAAAGGAACCCGGGGTCTTTCGCTGCATCGAGCAGCGCAGCCGCCAATTTTTCATGATCTCGCTCAGGCACGAGTACGCCAGATACGCCGTTCTCGATTGCTTCGGGAATGCCTCCATGCTGGGCAGCAAACACAGGCAGGCCGCTGGCCATTGCTTCCAACATCGAATTTGGAATGCCTTCCTGATTTCCGTCACGGCCCGTTTGGCTCGGATGTAAAAAAATATGCGACGCATAATAGATTTCGCGGAGTTGTTCCTGCGAAATGAAACCTGCGAATGAAACGCGACCGTCGATATTCAGGTCACGCGCCAAATTCTGAAGTTGGCTGAGCAATGGTCCTTCTCCCGCGATCGTTAGCTTCGCATTCGGATGTTGCCCCAAGAAAACTGCAAAAGCGCGCAGCGTGACTGGCAGACCTTTCTTTTCGATCAAGCGACCAGCCTGCACGAATCGCCATTCGGTCGCCGCGGCGACGAAGTTTCGTTCACGAAAAGGAAATTCATCCAGCGGAATCCCGGTTCGCTGGATCTCGATCTTTTTCTCGTCGCAGCCAAGATGAATGACTGCGCGCCGCAGCGATTCGGAGCGAACCAGGACCAGGTTGACTGCGTTGAGCATTTGCCGTGTGGCTTCGCGATAGGCTGGCTTGTTCATGTCTACGGTCACATCGGCGCCGTGAAACGAAACGACGGACGGTTTTTTCCATGCGCGAATCAGCGGCAGGAGATGGACAGCGATTTGGCCAAAGTAAATGTGCACCAGGCGAGCGTCGGCCTTCCTTAAAATGCTCTCCAATGCGCGCAGTTCGCCATCCGAAATCTGCCATGGTGCATCACGCAATTGCCTGAACCAAAAGCGTCGCAAGAAATGCATTGCCGGCTTGGGAACTATGTAAATTTGGTCAAAAGGGTAGCGTCCAGCTTGTTCGCGCTTCTGCGCAATCACCACAGGAATACATCGCTCCAGGCCTGTGATTTGCCGATAAATATGCAACATCTCTGGCTTGAGAAATGTTGCGCAATAACAAGCGATGACCGGGCGTGAATCAGAAGATGGAACTTCCAAGGCCCAACGCTCAACGCTCAACGCTCAATGATCAACTCCTTGAAACCCAATTTGGGTTGAGAACTGCGCGCGCACTTCCGCCGATACGCGCATGGGTCGACTGGTTCGCGCATTTATCGGGCACCAAAGAGTCCGAGCCTTTGACAAGAGCCGACCGTCGCGATTGCGCCGGATTTCTGTGAATCGTTCGAACGTAAGCCGGCTAGCTTTGCCCACCCATGTTCGCAGGACGACTTCGTCGTCGAGGATCGCAGGCGCTTTATAGTCAACCTCATGTCGCAAGACAACCCAGGCGATGTTCTCCTGCGCATCCGGGCTGGCGACGGCTTGCCAATGAGCTGTAGCAACATCCTGGACCCACCGCAGGTAAACGGTGTTGTTTACGTGATTTTGCTCGTCGATATCGCCTGGCAGCACCGGAACGATCATTTCGAAAGGCGCGGACGACATCGGAAAATTCGGGAGAAATTAGAGTACGAATTCGAAAACGTGATGGAGGGCGGGTCAGCTCATATGAAATCGTCGCATTAATTCTTGCCGGGCCTCCATCGCGAGTTCTGGATTCATGCGGCTGAGAACTTTTTCACGGCGTTCCGGATCCATGGCTGCCAAATCGCGCACCAGTTTGTCACGCGTTCTCCATTTCGCATACTTGCTCCAGCCGATGCCGATCGCCAGAAGCGCGGAGATGATCCAAATGGTGATATCTGTCGCTGTCACGAGAAGAATAAAGAAGCAAAACGCGTTAGCGACAACCCAACACCTGTTCTCCGACCGGCTGACCCCCGGGTCTTTCACAGCCGTGACGTCTTGCGCAAACGGACGGAGCAGGAAATCGATGAGTAATTACAGCGCCGACTTGCGACGGCGACCGGATCGTGGGATCACGAAAAATGTATTCAGTCGAGATCGATCGATCGAAGCGTCTCCTGGTGATCAGCGCTCTGCAACGAGTCACCGCGGAGGATGCGAAGCTCGTCGCGCAGCAGGTACGCGAGCTTTTGCGCGACGTTCCGCCCGGCTTCCGCGTTCTTGCTGATTTCCGGTGGTTGGAATCAATGGATTCTGCAGCAGCACATCACGTTGCCGAGATTATGGACACGCTTACCGAAAAAGGGGTCGCCTCCGTGACGCGAGTGATGCCCGATCCGCACAAGGATATTGGACTCAATATCCTGTCGCAGTTCCATTACCGTCCCGAAATCCCAATCGCTACTTTCGAGACATTAGCTGATGCGCTGCAAAGTCTGACCGAGGAATGACCGTGGAAAGTGGCCGGGCGTAGCTGGCGCAGCCATACGCCCGACCAACTTTGAATTGAAGCAGATTCCCTGATTTCGATCTATTGACCCTTCGCTGCGGCCCTGTTTCCTTCTTTGGTCGCCTCGGCCTCGGTCATGTACTTGCCCTTCTTGGTCGTGCCGTAAAAACGCGATCCTTCCCTGTGGTAAACGTGACTTTCTGTATTCACCCACACCAGACCGTGACCGCCGCCGGGAGCAGGCGGGTTGTTGGCTGCTTCGGCGCTCGCGTTTTTTGCCGGGGCGCTGGTAGCGGCCGCTGGACTGGCCGCCGCGGAGCTTTTCGGCTTGAACAAGTCGCCAAGTGAGAATTTGCCAGGCGACGGTGACGGGCTCATCGCCATCTCCGCTTTTTTGCGGCCGCCTCTTGCTTTGAGGGTGGCTGCAGGCGACGCAGCGGCTTCGCCTGGTGATGCCGTCGTTTGAGCCTTCTTGTGCGTGCGATGTTTTGCCGGCGCCCCTGCGGGCGATTCGCCTGGAGTAGGGGACTGAGCCTCCACAGCGCAAACGCTGGCAAAACCGATTGCAAAGAAGAGAGTAAGGAGTCGTTTAGTCATGCGGGCGAGCGTAAACAAACTGCGGGATTACAGTCAACGCATTTCCCAACGAGCAGCCCATTTTCTGCGCAAAAAAATAGGCAAATCACTATAACTTGCCTCCCGCAACGCCCGGAATAGCGGTGCTTCGGCCGAGCCGAAAATTTAAGGCGGCTGAGGCGGGCGCGCGCTTGACTGCGAAAGCTTTCGCGAGTTGAGCGCGGCATTCGCCTGCGCTACAGTCGGGACGGGATGCTTGACACCATTCTGGGATGCCTGAAATGGGCCGCGGTCGGTTTCATCGTCGCGTTTGCGCTGATGAAGCTGTTCGAGGCCAGTCATATTCACGACGACATTCCCAAGCCTGCCTTTAAAATCCGTCAGACAAAGCGCGCGACTTTCGTGTTATCGACATTCGCGGCGATGCTCTCGGCCCTGGTCTGGTTGCTCGTACAAAAACTGGACTAGTTCCTGTCCGCCGTAGCCTTGGCGACGTCGGATCAGCCCATGTAGAAGCCGCCGTTTACGTTCAGGACGTGTCCGGTGATGTACGAAGCCATCGGGGAGGCTAGAAAAAGGACTGCGTTAACAATTTCACTTACATCACCGAGACGGCCGAGCGGAATTTGCTTTATGAAATTCTGCGTCACTTCTTCGGGCATGCCTTTGCTCATGCCCACGTCGATGAAGCCAGGCGCGATAGCGTTTACCGTAATGTTTTCGCGCGCAAACTCGCGGGCTGACACTTTGGTGAGTGCGATGATGGCTGCTTTGCTCGATGAATAATTTGCCTGGCCAAACAGCCCGAGCTGGCCGCTGACGGACGACATATTAATGATCCGTGCGCCGGTTCGCAGAATCGCGGCAGCCTTTTGCGTGACTGTGAATGTGCCGGTGAGATTTACGCGCACCACGCTTTCAAAATTCTCGACCGACATTTTCTTAATCGTGCGATCACTGATGATGCCGGAATTGTTGACAAGAATGTCCAGTCCACCATGCCGATCTTGTATTTGCTTCATCATCGCCTCGACCTGCGTCGGTTTTGTCACATCGCATTCAATCACCAGCGGCTTATTGAGTTCACTGGCTACATTGGTGGCGTCGGTTTTGTTTTGTCCCTGCGCGTCGGCCACATAATTCACCACGCATTGCGCGCCGCATCGGCCGAATGCCTTGATCATCACCGCGCCAATCCCGCGCGAGCTACCGGTGACGAGCGCGACTTTGCCGCTGAAATCGAGTGGATCAGGCATTTAGTGATTTAATGAGTCAGTGATTTAGCGATTGCAATGGCTAAATCAATGAATCACTAAATCTGTGCAAATGGCTTCACCCATTCGGATTTTGACGGCGGTCCCGATTTGCGACGGACATGACAGCGCGATCAACACGATCAATCTGGAATTCATCCGGCACGGGATCGAGGTCGTCTATCTTGGCTACCATCGATCGGTAGGCGATATCGTGCGCGCCGCCATTCAAGAGGATGTGCGCGCCATCGGCATCTCGAGTTACAACGGCGGGCACATCGAATTCTTCGCGGAAGTCATTGCTCTTTTGCGGAAGCGTGGAGCGAACGACATCAAAGTCTTTGGCGGTGGTGGCGGAACGATCACGCGTCAGGACGCTGCAGTAATGAAGCGCAAAGGCGTGGACAACATTTTCTTTGCCGGAACCTCACTCGCAGAAATGACCGATTATGTCCGCAAGCACTACGGAAAGCCGCGCAGGAAAAGGTCGCGCTCACGATCGCCTGATCAGGAACTCGCCCATAAGCTAACCGGGATTGAGGACGCATATGCAGCGGGAAGAAAACGCCCAACGCTCAACGCCCAATCAAAAATCCGCAATCCGCAAGGAGTTCACCCGCCGCGGCGGGCAATCCGCAATACAAAAGTCGTCGGTCTCACCGGTCCCGGTGGCGCCGGCAAAACAACGCTGATTGACGAGCTTGTGCTCCGTTTTTTGAATCAAAATCCGCAGGGAAGAATCGCAATTTTGTCGCACGATCCGAGCGTGATCGGCGAAGGAGCGTTGTTGGGCGACCGGGCCACCATGATCAACTCGCAGAACGATCGCGTATTCATGCGCAGCATGGCGACACGCGGCCAGGCTGGCGGGCTTTCCCCTGCGACGCAAGACTGTCTGGCGCTGCTCGCGCGCTCCGGGTTCGATTACGTGATCATTGAGACGGTGGGTACTGGCCAGGAGGCGATGCCGTTCCAAAAAAACGGCATTGTCGACCGGACTGTGCTAGTAATGAATCCTGATTATGGCAGCCGGTTGCAGCTGCAAAAAATCGTGATGCTCGATCTTGCTGACATTGTGGTGGTGAACAAAAGCGATCTTCAGCGCGCGCGCACCGCGCACACGGAAATCGAACAGCGCTTGGAGCAAAACCGGCGTGATCAGCGGCTGATCGATACGGTGGCAAAACGGCATCGCGACCCTGGCGTAGATGAATTATTCAAGCTAATTTCCAGCGACGGCTAACGAAATCTGTCATGTCGAGCGAAGTCGAGACATCTCTTGGTATTTCCAAGGCGGGGAAATAATTAGAGATTCCTCGACTCCGCTCGGAATAACAGGAATGTAAGGCCCGAATCTATGAGCAAGCTCGGACAAGTCATTGAGTCCATCGAGAACTACAACAAGTTCGTTCTCGATCAGGTCAAGCGCGCACGCACGGATGAACAATTCGGGCGTGAATTGCTGGGGCGCTGGAACGACACCAAAGCGAAAATTCCAGTCACGCGGACGCCGACCGGTGTGCCACTGCCGCGCCTGGCGTTGCCCGAGATCGATGAGCCGGGCGAGATCGCCCGCTATCTCTTTGGCGAAGGATTACCAGGTGAATTTCCATTTCTCAACGGCGCCTACCGCGAGATGTATTTGGAGCCGATTCGCGAGGTCGAAAGCTTCGAAAAAAACGGCGAACCTCCGCAACGATCAGCGCGGCCACCATTGCCTCAAGCCGAAGAACCGACGCGATTGTTCTCTGGCTTGATGCTCGCCGAGGATACCAACGAGCGTTTTCATTATCTGACCCGGCATCAACGCACGCACCGGCTCAGCACCGCGTTCGATGGGCCGACGCTCTATGGCATTGATAGCGACGCGGATGGGGTCTTCGGAAAAATCGGGGAGGGCGGCGTGGCCATCGACACGGTCGAAGACATGGTGCGGCTCTATGATGGTTTTGATCT
>WNFX01001424.1_pt1 | contig 26093 bp, 14 predicted proteins | sample 5400111 | NCBI WGS metagenome assembly WNFX01 (sample SAMN13153363, study PRJNA577476) | soil metagenome | isolation source: 40 cm soil or saprolite under grassland replicate 1 | place: USA:California | collected 2016-06-15
CCTGCCACGGTCAGCCCAGTCCCGCGCCGGCTCAGGCCCGACACCAGGGATCGGCGGGCCGCGTTGGGAATAAGCAATACATGTGCCACTTCGTGGCTCTCCCGTGGGGGATGAAACTGGGTTGCCGCGCGCCCAGCGGGAACCCAGTTCGTGTCAGCCAGCAGGGTCCAGAGCGTTGTAATCACGCCCGCAATGCCGCCCATTAGGGAGCGTCTCGCAATAACACAGTAGTTCCTAACCTGTGGTATGCAACCCCACGACGTGCGGATGTCAACATGGGGCCGGATCATCCCGCCCGCAGCGAGCAGGACACCTTCTTCGTCCAAACGGCGGCTCTTGCCGGTGTCCAGCGCCGCGGTATCAAGCCTCTTGGCATCGCCGCAGGTCGGGACGCCCCAGCAGGTTCGCGCCCGCGAAACGCAAAACCTGCGTGTTGATCACCTGTAGGTCCTTACGCCACTGCAGCGTACAAAGACGCATCGGCGCCGTTGTGCCAGTCCGGTTGACGGAGCGCAGAGGGGCCATGCGGCATCGCGGCTTCGGTAACACAAGCTGATCTCCGCGGTCGCGGTTCGGGTGGTCGGCCATGGTTGGCCGTGGTCGGCCGCGCGGGAGAAAATGTCAGACCCCCGAGGTATCCTCCGTCGTTCACAGTGTTATGCATAGGGCACCTCGCGCGTCAAGACCCAGTCCGTACTCGTGGATTAGAGCGTTATATCCACAGGCGCCAAATATTCCCCGTCGACAGCGATATTTGCTGCCATCATGCTAGGTGGCATGAAACCAAATCCATCACCTGAAAGCTTGCCGCCGCGCATTCGCCCAGATTCACCACATTCGTTAGATTCACCAGATTCGTCAAAGTCACGAGATTCGTCAGGCTCACCAGGCTCACCAGATTCACCAGATTCACCAGATCGCCGGGACCAGCCGCCGGTCAAAATTGGCTCACCGGCGGAAATCCTCGCCGCCGTGCCCTACCTGCTGGGCTTTCACCCGACCAACAGCATTGTGGTGATCGGTGCCCGGCCACCCCGCGATCGCGTGCACGTGTGCTTCCGCTATGACGTGCTCGATCCGCCCGAGCCCGGATACGCCCGCGAGATCGCGACCCATGGCGCCAATGTGCTCGCGAAGCAACATGTGACGGCGGCGATTGTAGTGGGATATGGACCGGGCGCGCTGGTCACTCCGATCGCGGAAGAATTTCGCGGCCAGCTGCACGTGGCCGGCGTCAAATTGCGCGAGATGCTTCGGGTGGAAGAGGGCCGGTACTGGTCATACCTCTGCCAGGACGCGGAGTGCTGCCCACCGAGCGGCGTACCCTTCGATGTCTCGACAAGTCCCGTCGCGGCACAGCTGACGCTTGCCGGGAACGTGTCGCTGCCCGACCGCGCGGCGCTTGAGCGCACGATTGCGCCACATGACGGGGCGGTGCGCCGGTCAATGCACGAAGCCACGCTTCGTGCGGAGAGCCGTGCCACTGCGCTCGTTGCGCAGGCTGAGCGTTCCGGCCGCAGGCGCCGCGAGCTGCTGCGCCCAGTGATCGATGCGGGCCTGCGGGCGGTCAGGGACGCGGTCGGAACCTACCGTGGCGGAGGACGGATCGCCAACCATGACGAGATCGCTTGGCTCACGGTGACCCTGGCCGATCTGCGCGTGCGCGAACGTGGCGATTGCGCGAGCGCTGGACGTCGATCCCAGCTACACCATGGCGCTCTTGCTGCTTGAGGCGGTTTCGGGGGGCCTCCCGCCATCGGCAGCTCGGCTGCCGATGACACCCGAGGAGGTTGCCGCTTCCTACGCTGCGGTCGAGGGCAGCCGCAGGCCGGCCAGCAGACGGCCTTCCGCATAACGCAGGGCCGCAGGCGGAAGCTCGCCAGGCGCTCCGCTCAGCAACACCTGGAGCACGGACGCCCCCATATCGGATCCACGAAGATCGTTGCCAGCCGGCCCACCCGGTCCAGCCGGCCCACCCGGTCCAGCCGGCCCACCCGGTCCAGCCGGCCGAGCCGGTCCAGCCGGTTGAGCCGGTCGAGCCGGTTGAGCCGGTCGAGCCGGTCGAGCCGGCCCAGCCGGCCCAGCCGGCCCAGCCGGCCCAGCCGGCCCAGCCGGTCCAGCTGAACTGGCCGAGTTAGACGAGTCGGCGGACCCGTCGGGTGGTTCTTGGCGTGGCGACCCCGATGGCGTGGCTTGCTCGGTAGGTCCGGTGGGTGGTGCGTGCCGTCCACGTCCTGGGTACGGCGTGCGCCAGCCCGGCTCGGGCGATGGTGTATGCCAGCCCGGATCCGGCGATGGCGGGTGCCCGCCGATGTTCTCGGGCGGTGCGTGCCGCCCACCCGGGTTCTCCGGTGGTGCGTGGCGGCCGCGCGCTGCGTACACAGTGTGCCCGCCCGGGTCCGGCGTATGGCGGCCGGGATGGGTGGCTGGTGTGTGCTGGCCCGGGTCGGCAGGTGATGCGTTCTCGCCCGGCGTCGCGGCGCCTGAGGCTCGGGACGGGTCGGCGGACCCTGACGCCGCGTGCTGTGCTATTGCGACGGCGTCCGCGGCGCCCGCTGGCCGCGCGGCAAGTCGGCGAAACGCCTGGGCGGCGACAGCGGGCGCCGAGCCGTGCAGCCGGACCCTCGGCAGGGCGCCGCGGATCCGGTCCATTACAAGCTCGTACTGGGTGCAGCCGAGCACTATCGCCCGTGTGTCGGCGGAAGTCGCCGAAGCCGCGGCGAGCACCGCCGCCGCGATCGCCTCCTGGTCGGCTCGTTCGATCGCGTCGGCGAGGCCTGGGCAGGCCACCTCGGTCACCGGCACACCATCGGCGAACTGACGGATCAGTTCTTGCTGATACGGGCTTCCCGTCGTGGCAGCGGTCGCCCAAATCGCGACCGGGTCGCCGCTCGCCGCCGCTGGCTTGATGGCGGGGACGGTGCCGACGACCGGCAGGTCCGGCTCGAATTCGGATCGCAGCAGGTCAAGCGCCCGCACCGACGCCGTGTTGCAGGCGAGCACCAAAACATCCGGCGCCCACGGCAGTGTTGCCTCGGCACAAGCGAGCGCCCGCTCGGCGATGTCGTCAGGGGTGCGCGCGCCCCACGGCATGCCCTCTGGGTCCATGGACAAGATCAGTTCCGCGCTTGGGCACAGCCTGCGCAGATGCATCGCCGCGGGAAGGACACCGAGGCCCGAATCGACGAGTGCGAATCGCATGCGCCAACCTTAGCGGCGCGGCGCGCCTCATCCAGGCGATCGTGACGAACCTGGCCACGGCTGCTACCGCCGTCCTCAGGCGGCTCTTATCAGCGCCCAGACCACCTTTCCGTCCAACCCGGGATCACGTTCGGTTAGCTCGTAGCGCCCGCCAGATCCCCAGTCCGCCGTCGGCGCAGACAACTCGCTCGGCATGATTTCCTGCACCACGTTGTAATAGCCCCAGTTGGTGCTCACCGCGTCGACCAGGAGCAGCCCACGCCCATTTTCCATGGTGAGATTGGCCTCGGCGCGCACCGGTGGCTCGGGGTTGCTGTCCCACACCTCGACAAGCAGTTGCCCGTCCCCTCCCGTGAGACGCAACCAGATGACCGGCAGGCCAAGCACGCTGTCCGTGTCGTGGTAGGTGACGGCCGCCTTGATCGCGTTCGTTGCCAGCTCAGACACGACAAGTTCGACGGTCTCGGCGAGAGTGTCGAGTCCCCACTCCCACGCGACCTGCTTGGCGTGCAGCCGGGCGCAGGCGACCGCGCTCGGAAGAGCACCCAGTTCAAGGTTCGACTGAGGTGTCCTAGTCGTTACGGACAAGACCCGTCCCTGGTCGTCATCGGGCCAGGTTGACCCGTTGAAGGTGTGCCCCGCCGGGACTGATGGGCGGATGCAGGTAGTCCCCTCTGACAATGCCAGCTCCTCGCCAACCGGGGGTGCTACTCACCGGACACAGCGCCGATACGTCAGGGATTGTCACACCTTCCCTTCGCGTTTGGTTCAACACAGTGAGTGATCATCAGAATGCCCCTGCTCCTTAGGCGCCAGAATTCACCGATCTTGCCCCTCAGATCCGCGATGGGATTGGACCCGCCGGACAGATCCAGAATTTGGACGAGGCGCTGACCTGCCCGGGGCCCCGACCGAGCGCGGCGGGCACCGCGCGGTGGGCGACGAAGAAGATCGGGTGGTCCAAGATAAACTCAGTGAGCCGTTCGTCCAGTTCGGCGTGCTGCTTTCCCATCGCAACCTCCTGCGACCACAGTGCAGGACAGTGCCCGCCACCGGGGAGGGGACAGGCGCGTGACAGGTGTCACAGGCTCGGGTGCGGCAGGCCGCGCAGCCGCGGGCGGCCTCACAGCGTCCGCGTCCGCGGGCGGCCCCACAGCGTCGGCAGCCGCGGGCGGCCTCACAGCGTCCGCGTCCGCGGGCGGCCCCACAGCGTCCGCGGGCACGCGCGACACACCGTCCCCCCTCGTCTCCGCGCCCGTGCCCGCCGCCGCACTCGACCGGCATCGCGCGGCGGTCGCCGCCGTTCGCGGCGATTACGCCAAGCTCACCGAGCAGGGCGGCGCCGACGGGCCAGTCCGGCTGGCAAAACGGGCGTCAAACCTTTTCCGCTTCCGCGACTCGCTGCCGGGCCGCCAGCGTGGCCTCGACGGCACCGGATTCAGCCGCGTGCTGCACGTGGATCCCGCGGCGCGGATCGCGGTCGCGGGCGGCATGACGACGTATGAGGACTTGGCCGACGCCACGCTGCGCTACGGTCTGATGCCGCTCGTCGTGCCGCAGCTCAAGACGATCACGCTGGGCGGAGCTGTCACCGGCCTTGGCATCGAATCCACCTCGCTGAGAAACGGCCTTCCGCACGAGTCCGTGGTCGAGATGGAAATCCTGACGGGCGACGGCCGGGTCGTCACCGCCGCCCCGGATGGGGAGCACGCGCGGCTCTTTCGCGGTTTTCCAAATTCCTATGGCACCCTCGGCTACGCCCTTTCACTCACCATTGAGCTTGAGCCGGTCAGGCCGTATGTGCACCTTCGCCATCTGCCGTTCGGCAGCGCGCAGGAGTGCATGCGCGCGGTGGGCCAGATCGCCGCAGACGGCGCTGTCAACGGCGCGTCGGCCGACTTCGTAGATGGGATCGCCTTCGGGCACGACGAGCTGTATCTGACCGTCGGGACGTTCAGCGACGTCGCGCCATGGCGCAGTGACTACACCGGCCAGCAGGTCTACTACCAGTCTGTTCGCCGCTTCAGGGACGATTTCCTCACCACCCGCGACTACCTGTGGCGGTGGGACACCGACTGGTTTTGGTGCTCACGGGCGTTTGGCCTGCAGAACCCGGCGATCCGCCGGATGTGGCCACGTCGGTACCGGCGCTCGGACATCTACCGGCGGCTGGTCGCCTTCGACCGCAGGCACGGGCTCACCGAGCAAATGGACCGCGCACGGCAAGTCAGCCCGCGGGAGACCGTCATCCAGGATGTCGAGATCCCGGCAGAAAAGGGCGCGGAGTTTCTGGACTTCTTCCTCCGTGAGATCCGGATGAGGCCGGTGTGGCTCTGCCCGCTGCGGCTGCGATCCGCCGAGCCCTGGCCCCTGTACCCGCTGGCGCCGGGCCATGTCTATGTGAACTTCGGTTTCTGGGGGACCGTCCCGCTCTCGCCCGGCCAGCCCGGAGGTCACCACAATCGCCTGGTTGAGCGGGAGGTCGCGGCCCTTGGCGGTCGCAAGGGCCTTTACTCGACCGCCTACTACGGTGAGGACGAGTTCTGGCGGCAGTACAACGGGCAGGAGTACGCCGAGCTGAAGCGCGCCTACGATCCCGGCGGCCGCCTGCTCGGCCTCTATGACAAATGCGTGCGCGGGCGCTGACGGCGCCGGTGCCGGGCGCTAACTGGCGCTGGTGCCGGGCGCTGACGGCGCTGGTGTGACGAAAGCTGAGAGATGGCTGCATGAGGAGGGCGGGAATCGATGGCATTGGCGGAGGTGTTCGAACGGGTCGCCGGACCCGGCACGCCCCTGGAGTTCCAGGCATATGACGGCAGCACCGCGGGGGAGCGAGGTAACGGCATCCGGGTCGTGATTCGCTCCCCGGCCGCCGTCTCTTACCTCGCGCAGGCGCCCGGCGAGCTCGGCTTGGCGCGCGCGTACGTCGCGGGGCACCTCGACGTCCACGGCGACATGTACACGGCGCTGACGCGCATGGCGCAGGCCCAGTCGGGCACGTTCGCCTGGCCGCAACGGCTGCGCATACTCCGCGATCTCGGTGGGATGAAGATCCTTTTCCCGCGCGTGCCGCCGCCTCCGCAGGAGGTGCGGCTGAATCGGCGCTGGCTGTCCGGGCGGCGGCATTCCAGGCAGCGTGACGCTGGCGTCATCGCGCACCACTACGACGTGTCGAACCGGTTCTATGAGTTGGTTCTCGGTCCGTCGATGGCCTACACATGCGCGTGCTACCCGCATCCAGGCGCTTCGCTTGAACAGGCGCAGGCGCACAAGTTCGACCTGGTCGCGCGCAAGCTCGGGCTTCGTGCGGGGATGCGGCTGCTTGACGTCGGCTGCGGCTGGGGCGGCATGGTGATGCACGCGGCGCGGGCGTTCGGCGTTCGGGCGCTCGGCGTGACGCTGTCGCGCGAGCAAGCCGAGTGGGCGCAGCGAGCGATCACCGTGGCCGGCCTGAACGGTCTCGCGGAGGTGCGCCACCTCGACTACAGGGACGTGACCGAGACCGAGTTTGACGCGATCAGCTCAATCGGGCTGACCGAGCACATCGGCCGGGCCCAGCTGCCTGGGTACTTCTCGTTCCTGTTCGGGAAGCTGAAGCCTGGCGGCCGTCTGCTCAACCACTGCATCACGCGGCCGGACAACCATGAGCCGGCGATCCGCCGCGGCGGCTTCATCAACAGGTACGTGTTCCCCGACGGTGAGCTGGCAGGGCCGGGCCTGCTGATTTCGCTGATGCACGACACCGGGTTCGAGGTCCGTCACGAGGAGAACCTGCGCGAGCATTACGCGCGCACGCTCGCCGCGTGGTGCACGAACCTCGACGCGCACTGGGATGAGGCGGTCGCCGAGGTCGGTCAGGGCACCGCCAGGGTGTGGCGGCTGTACATGGCCGGGTCGCGGCTCGGCTTCGAGCGAAACAAGATCCAGCTGCATCAAGTGCTGTGCGTGCGGCTCGACGCAGCGGGCGGTTCGGGGATGCCGCTGCGGCCGGCGTTCGAGCCCGCCGCTGAACCGGTGACAGCCGCGGTGCCCGCCCCGCCCGTTGACCAAGAGATGGCCGCCCAGCTCGGTGAGCCGGAGGCAGCCGCGGCACCCACAAGTTGAGCCGGAGGCAGCCGCGGCACCCACCCGTTGACCAAGGGCGCGGCCGATCATTCAGCGGAGAATCGCCATCAGGCCGACCTGGTCATGATCGAGACAGCAAGTGCCGCCGGAACGCCGCTGACCACGACGACGGTGCTGGCTATGGCGTTGTCCGCCGCGCGCAACAGGATCCAGCCGTCATCGTGAACAGCGCCAACCGTGACGGGCGATCCAGCAGGCAGGCCCGCCTTCGTCAGGCATGCCGCCGCGGTCCGGATCCGTGCCCGCAGGGTATCTGGCCGCTCGCCGCAGCGGTCTCGCAACCGCTCGAACACGGTTTGCCAACCCGGCACGCCGGGCAGCGATCCGTCCCCGCGCGCGCCCGTCGGCGCCCACTCGCAGGCGACGCGGCAAGCCGCGTCTGCCCTCAGGGCGAGCCCGTCCAGGTGGCTGTGGCAGCCGCGACCCGACTGCCGTCCGCTAACAAAGAACAGGCCGCTGGTGCGAAGCCCGCCCGCGCCGACGCTGCCGAGAAGCCCGCCTGGGTCGGCGCTCGCGCCAAGCCAACCCGCGCCTGCGCTGGTGAGTAGCCCGCCGCCGGCGCATCCGCAGGAAAGCTGGCGCGGGTGCTCGGCGCGCACCGTGACGTGCAGCGTGGGGTCAAGGCCCAGCCCGATCGCGCCCCGCTCGAGATAGGCAGCGAGCAGCGCGGGTGGCCAGGGCTGCGCGTGGCGAAGGGGGCCGGCGTCAGCGACCCGCAGGCCATTCCACGCCGCAACGCGTTGGCCGTGAGTGTCGAACGCTTCGACGTCCCACACCGATTCATCCGCGGTGGCCGGCCGCTCGCGTGCCCGGCATTCGACCGCGCCATCGATCATGAGCCCGGTCATGGTGATGCTCTGGCAGCCGCTCGGCTTGAGCCGCCGGTGCGGCATGCACGCCTGCAGCGCGTGAATGGCCGCGTCGTTGACGCCAGGGCTGCCCAACAGCAGCGGTCGCTGCGCGAAGTCCGGGCCGAACCACCGCGCGTCGTCGGCGCCACGGACGAGCGCGCGGTAGCTGCGGGACGTCAACTCGGGCAGGAAAGCAACCCGGCGGAAGCGCCCGGTCTGGAAACAAAGCGGCCCGTACAGTTCGGTGCCATCCACGATCCCGGTGCTCACATGGTCAACCAGCCTGCCGTTGCGGCCGCGGCGGCCCGGCGCGGAGGCGAGCGGCGCGCCATTTCCGTTCACGGCGGCATTGCCAGGCGCTGCGCCGACGAGCGGGAAGACCGCACGCATATGTTCGGTGCGGTAACCGGTGTCTGCGCTGCGAAGCACGGTCTCAACCCGGTCGCCGTGGTGCAGCGCACACACGCGGATCCGGGCCGCTCCGTCCGCGCCGATGGCCACCGGGCTCGCCAGCGCGACATCCCGGGCCCGCCGTAGCGGGCGAGCGGCCAGCACGGCTGCCGCTTGTGCCATCGCCTCGAGCCCCAGCGCAGCAGGCAGGCTCGCCTGGCCATCGAGGCAGTAGTCGCCCAGATAGGGATCGGATTCCAGGTCGAGCGCCGCGTCGGCGACGAGCTCCACGCCGGGGTAATGCACGCGGACGGCCTGAACGAACCGGCCAGGCGAGGCGATCCGGGCCGGCGCCAGGCCCGCTCGCCCGTGTACGGCGACTGCTTCGGCCGGGCCCGAACTCGCGATCAGCCGCAGCAGCATCACGCCAGCCTCCGCCGCTGGGATAGCCGCCACCCCCGCCGCGACAGGCGCCACCCCGGCCGTGGCGGGCGCCGTCCTGGCCGTGGCGGGCGCCGTCCCAGCCATGTCAGCCAGGCCAGGCCCATCCGTCCCCGACCAGGCCGGCCAGTCGATATGCAGCACACGGCAGCCCGGCACTTGCCGGGCGAGCCGCGCGGCCTGATCGCGGAGCACGGCACTGGCCAGGCTGTGATGGCACGCGCCTGCCTGCCCGTACCAGCCCGCCAGGGACCCGAACGTGACGACGAGCCGCAGCCTGCCAGGCCGGACCGCGTCGAGCGCGCTGATCAGGCCCGCCATCCCAGGCCGAAGCTCTGCGTCGACGTCGTCGGCGGTGAGGTCGGCGAACGGGCGAGGCGAGCCGTGGGCTGCACAGTGCACCAGCGCGGTGACCGGGCCGAGCCTTTCCTCCAGCCGGCGCACGGCGGCCCGCACGGCAGCCGGGTCAGTCACGTCCGCGGGCTCGTACCCGGCGCAGGCGCCGGCGCCGCGAAGCCGATCGAGCCCGGCTTTGACGGCGGGATCGTCGGCCGGGTCACCCCGCCCGACGAGGGCGACGGCCGCGCCCGTGCCCGCGATGACCTCGGCGCATGCGACGTTCATGCCGTCGGCGCCGCCGGTGAGAAGCACGACATCCGCGGCCGCGAGCGGGGTCGCTCCCGCTCCTGTGACCGTGACAGGCGCCGCGGAAACGAGGACCGGATGATCATCGTCGGCCACGACTATCTCGCGGAACACGCCGGGTGCCGCGGTTGAGAACCGGCGGGCGCGCCGGAGTCCTTCCTGGCTCTGCGCGACCCGCAGCAACGTGATGCCGAGCCGTGGATGCTCGGCGTGCAGGCTTCGCAGGAACCCGGCGAGCCCGCCGCCGTGCGAGATCACGACGAGCCCATCACAACCGAGCGCCTCACGCGCCGCGTCGAACAGCAGCACGGCGGCGTCCGGGTCGCCGGCGCCGGCGACGCAGGCGAGCACGCAGTCGGCGTCGGGGCTGTCGGTGAAGGTATCGCCGATAATCTTCCCGAACGGCTGCCGCGGCGTGACACGCACCCGCCACGGCCCGCTGGGCGGTGGGGTGGTTGGTTCGGTAACCGGGTCCCTCACCTCGGCGAAGCAGCGGATCCAGGGCCCGATGCCGGGGATCTCGGCGTCTTCGTGTGGTGCCTGATCGCCGCCGTCGCCGTGGTCCTGATCGCCGGGACACCCACGGGGCCGGGCCGACGCGGGTGCGCCGCCCATCGCGCGGCTCGCGCCGCGTTCTGCTGCGTGGCTCACCGCGCTGGCGCACGGCTCGGTTGCGAACTCGCGTTCGCGCCAGACGTCGATTGGCCGCGCGGGCCGCCTGGCGAACAGCGGCCTCAGGCTGCTCGCCGCGCCCGCTGCGAACAGCGCCGCCGCGGCGTTGGCGCCCGCGGCGTCCTTGCGGCGGCCGTCGCTGTCTGCGCTGCTGACGCTGCCGGTGCTGATCACGGGCAGCGGGCAGCATTGAGCCGCAAGCCCGGCCAGCGCGCGGCCGGGTCCCGCCTCGCAGAAGAGGTCGGCGACGCGCGCAGCCGCCCGTACCGCTTCGTGGAACCGCACCGGAGCGGTGACCTGCTCGCAGAGCAACGCGCGGATGTCGTCACGTGGCGTGAGCTCACGGCCAATCACGGTCGAGATGACCCGCCGACGCGCCGGGCCGAACGTGATCGAGTCGAGCACGTCTTTCAGCGCCGCCGCGCAGCCGACCAGCGCGGCCGTGTCGAGGCCTGGTCGCGTCCGCACCGCCGTGGCGGCGATACCGCAGCGTGCAGCCCGTTCCGCGACGGCGTTCAGCGCGGCCGTTGGTCCGGCCAGCACGTGCGCGTGCGGTCCGTTGTAGGCGGCGAGGACGACATTGGTGCCTTCGGCGAGCGTCCGCGCCGTGGCCGCGTCGGCGGAAATGCTGAGCATGCCGGTGCCGCGCGCGCCGCACCCGGTCAATGCTCGTGCGCGCCAGGACGCCAGGTCGGCGGCATCCGGCTCGGACAGGCAGCCCGCCCAAGCGAGCGCTGCGAGCTCGCCCCCGCCGTGGCCGACGGCCGCGGCCGGGGTGACACCGAGCCGGTCCAGCCAGCGCAACGCGGCCCGCGCCGCCCGATAGGCCGCGGCCGCCTCGGCTGCATGCTCATCGTGTGTCGCCGCGCCGGCCGCGTCGTCGCAGCGTCCCGCCGGTGCCGCGGCCGGGTCTGCGAAAAGCAGCACCACCCGGCCACGCGCACCGTCGCCGGCGAATACACCGTGCTCATGGTGTGTCACGCCAGGGCTGAGCCTGGTCGCAAGCTGCGCAGCGTGCCGTGCGCGGCGCGCGAGTTCCACCTCGGTCGCGGCCGCGAACGCGACCCGCAACGGCCCGGCGTGCTCGAGGCGAGCCTGCTGGCAGGCAAGATCACGGCGCTCCCCGTCGGACAGCGAGGTGGCGATCCCGGCGATCCTGGTGAGCGTCGCCGCGAGTTCGGCGGGATCCTCGCCGCTGAACGCGTAGACCTCGGTGTGGGGCGGCGGCGTGGTGTCGGCTCGCTGGGTCATTCTTCGGCCATGTTTTCCGAATTGCTTCGAGCTGACCGTATCCGTGCGCCACGCTCAAGAACGCCGACTATTTCCCGCACCGTTTCCCCCACGTTTCCCCCCACGTTTCCCCTAAACGCGCCTGCTGCAGAACGGCGTCAGGAAAAGCGCCGTTAGAGCCAGTTTGAGCGCCCCGGCAAAGCTGGACCGGGATTCTCGAACAGACTCTAACGGCGCTGGGGCGTGGGGCGGGCGCGGACCACCATAATCGGGCCTGCGGGGTCAACACCCGCCGGTCAGCAAGTGCCGACCGACTCCCACTGGTCGGGCGTTCGTGCCGAGTCGACCTTGATATTACCGCCGTAGTCTTCCCGCACTCCGCCCTCCGTCCACCATTTCCGCGTGCCTGCCGGGTTGCACGCTCGTCGACCGAACACACAGGCCGAACCGGCCGGTATCCGTCCGCAGTCATTCGGCACGTCCCCCGAACTCTGGTCGTTCATGTAAAGATTGTTGGTCAGCCAGACGTGGCCCGGGGGAGTCAGCACTGCTGCGGCGCGCGCCACGTGCCGGCGACGTCACGGCGGATCGCATGAACCGGGCTCACGAATGCGACGCCTCGACTTCCTCCCGCCTCTTCGCGTGTCACCGGAAGCCGGGACAGCGCGGCCAAGCCTTGACGATCCCGCGCCGGGGGGCCAGGAAGAAACGCGGCAAGTGCCCGGCAGAATCGCGCGGCGCTCGCTCGGGGGACGACCCGGGACCCCGCAGCCCGCAGGTGGTTCGCGCCGCGGCAGCCGTTAGGGACACGGTGGGTTCAAGCCTTTCTTGGCGGAAACGGCGAGCGCGCCGGTCACGTGTGACCACCTGGCCGTGTGCTGGCGGGGCCGAACGTGCGCTACCCTGGCGGCGTGCGCCCGGTAAGGCTGCTCCTTAGCTAGCCGCGTCGACTTCCTGCCGTCGGCGCGGCTGCCCCTCGTGACCGGGGGGCCTTTTCTTTGCAGGGCGCAGAGCAGGATCGACACATCTTTGAGGAAACGATGACAGGAGAAACTGCCCGGGCGGGTGCCGCGCAGTATGACCCGCGGGACGTTCAGGACAAATGGCTGGCGCGCTGGGCGGAGCTTGAGTTGTTCCGCGCGTCCAGGGATCCTTCAGATCCGCGGCCGCGCGCCTACCTGCTCGACATGTTCCCGTACCCGTCCGGCGACCTGCACATGGGCCACGGTGAGGCGTTCGCGATCGGTGACGCCGTGGCCAGGTATTTGTTCCATCAGGGCCGCAATGTTCTGCATCCGATCGGCTGGGATGCGTTCGGGCTGCCCGCGGAGAACGCCGCGATCATGCGGAACGCGCATCCGGCGGACTGGACCTACGGCAACATCGAGACCCAGGCCGCCTCGTTTCGCCGCTACGCCGTGTCGTTCGACTGGTCCACCCGGCTGCATACCTGCGACCCGGACTACTACCGCTGGAATCAGTGGTTGTTCCTGCGCTTCTACGAACGCGGCCTCGCCTACCGCGCCGACGGCTTTGTGAACTGGTGCCCCACCGACCAGACCGTCCTCGCCAACGAGCAGGTGATCAACGGGCGGTGTGAGCGCTGCGGCGCCGAGGTCATCAGGCGCACGCTCACCCAGTGGTACTTCAAGATCACCGAATACGCCGACCGGCTGCTCGCCGACATGGCCGAGTTGGAGGGGAAGTGGCCCGACCGCGTGTTGCTGATGCAGCGCAACTGGATCGGGCGCTCGGAAGGCGCCGACGTGCGCTTCCCGATCGAGGGCTTGGACGAGCCTGTCACGGTCTTCACCACCCGGCCCGACACGTTGTACGGCGCGACCTTCTTCGTGGTCGCCGCCGACTCGCCGCTGGCGCAGCAGCTGTGCACGCCTGATCGCCTGCCCGCGCTGCAGTCTTACGTGGCCGAGGTGCGCAAGCTGTCCGACATCGAGCGCCAATCGGTTGAGCGGCCAAAGACGGGGGTGTTCCTGGGCCGCCACGCGATCAATCCGGTCAACGGCGAACGCATCCAGGTATGGGCCGCCGACTATGTGCTGTCGGATTACGGCACGGGCGCCATCATGGCCGTGCCCGCACACGATCAGCGGGACCTGGACTTCGCGCGGACGTTCGGGCTGCCGGTGCGCGTCGTCGTTGAGACCAGTGAGCCCGACCCTGCGGATAGCGGCGTGGCGGCGCCCGGTGAGGGGACGCTGGTCAACTCCGGGCCACTGAACGGGCTTTCCAAGGCGGACGCCATCCGCCGCATAATCGAGCTGCTGGCCGCCGACGGCTCTGGCCAGGCCGCGGTCAGCTACCGGCTGCGTGACTGGCTGCTGTCACGGCAGCGGTTCTGGGGCACGCCGATCCCGATCGTGCACTGCCCATCCTGCGGTGAGATCCCGGTGCCCGATGATCAGCTGCCGGTTGTGCTGCCCGACCTGCGCGGGCGGGATCTCGTGCCGAAGGGGGTGTCGCCGCTCGCCGCGGCGACCGACTGGGTGAACGTCGATTGCCCGAAGTGCGGCGGGCCTGCGCGGCGGGACACCGACACGATGGACACCTTCGTCGACTCGTCCTGGTACTTCCTGCGGTACAGCTCGCCTTCCTACACCGACGGTCCGTTCGACCCTGCCGCTGTTCGTCAGTGGTGTCCCGTCGACCAGTACGTGGGCGGCGTCGAGCACGCCATCCTGCACTTGCTGTACGCGCGGTTCTTCACCAAGGTCCTTTACGACATGGGCATGGTGGAATTCACCGAGCCGTTCACCCGGCTGCTGAACCAGGGGCAGGTGATCAACCGGGGTCACGCGATGTCGAAGTCGCTGGGCAACGGCGTCGACCTGGGCGAGCAGATCGCCGTACACGGAGTGGACGCGATCCGGCTCACCATGGTGTTCGCCAGCCCGCCCGAGGACGACATCGACTGGGCCGACGTGTCACCCGCCGCGTTGGTGAAGTTCCTCGGCCGGGTTTGGCGCGTGGCTGTCGAGGCAGGCGCTGCCTGTGGTCCCGGCACGGATCCGGCTGCCGGTGACGCCGAACTGCGCAAGGTGACGCACCGGACGATCGACGAGTTCACCCGCCTGGTGGAGGCGTTCAGGTTCAACGTCGCGGTCGCGCGGCTGATGGAACTGGTGAGCGCGGCGCGCCGGGTGATCGACGCTGGCGCTGGTGCCGCCGACCCCGCCGTCCGTGAAGCCGCGGAGACCGCCGCGGTCATGCTGTCGCTCTTCGCGCCCTACACCGCGGACGAGTGCTGGGAGGCGCTGGGCCATCCGGCGTCGGTTGCCATGGTTGCCTGGCCAGCCGCGGATCCGCGGCTACTGGTGCGGGAGTCGGTGACGTGCGTCGTTCAGGTCGCGGGGAAGGTCAGGGACCGGCTGGAGGTGTCACCGGAGGTCTCGGCCGACGAGCTGCGGTCGCTGGCACTTGCCGCTCCCGGCGTGGAGCGAGCGCTTGCCGGGCGTGCCGTCAAGAACGTGATCGTTCGTCCTCCCAAGCTGGTCAACGTGGTCCCTGCCTGACAGTGTTTGTCCCGCCGCGTCGGGTCTTTTGTGTGGTCCGCCGCGTCGGGTCTTTTGTGTGGTCCGCCGCGTCGGGTCTTTTGTGTGGTCCGTCGCGTCGGGGTCCGCGGTGCCGTGTTGTCCGGCGGGTTGCGGTCGCTTGTGAGGCCCGCCACGGCGGCTTTGTACTCCACAGTGTTGCTCCGGCCCCAGAAATACCGGCCAATAACGACCTCCTGGAGTACAAAGCTGCTGTCGCTAGCCCCGACGCCGCGAGTGTTGTGACGGGCGAGGCCAGTGTTGTGACGGGTGGGTCCGCGGTTGGGCTGCAGTGCTCGCCGACGTGCGTGTGCGGCACCCAGGCTGCGGCGCGCCGCCAGCCGAACACCGGATCTGCGGCCGCCACGGCCGTCCGGGCCGGGTCGGTCGGGACAACAACCTCTGCGAGAGTCACGGCAACTTCGGCTTAGCGGTCACGATGTTGGCGACCCTGCGCGGGACGATCACAACGCGCGCCACGTCCTTTCCCTCGGTGTAGCGCGCGTAGTTCGGGTGCCCGGTCAGCTCTCGGTGGATTTCCTCCTCGCCCGCCGACTCGGGCACCTCGACGCGGAACCGCACCTTGCCGTCGATCTGCACAGGTATGACCACGGACTGCTCGGCCGCCAGCGCCCGATCGAAGTCTGGAAACGGGGCAAAGGCCAGTGAATGGGCATGCCCGGTTGTTGCCCACAATTCCTCCGCGACGTGGGGCGCAAGAGGGGCGATCATCAACAGCAATGGTTCGGCGAGCGAGCGGGGGATGGCGCGGTAGCGCGAAACGAGCCTGCTTGCGTGAGTGTTCAGCTCGATAAGACGAGCAATCGCTGTGTTAAATCGCAGCTCCGCGAAGTCCTGGCGGACGCTTCTGATCGTCCGGTGCAGCCGCCGCGTCGTTTCCTCACCAAGTGGACGGTCGTCCACCCTGGGCTCACCCGTTTGCTCGTCGACAATGTTGCGCCAAAGGCGCTGCAAGAACCGGTGAGCACCCACAATGTCGTCGGTGCGCCACGGTCGGTCAACGTCGAGCGGCCCCATCGCCATCTCATACAGCCGAAGCGTATCCGCGCCGTAATTGGCATAAATGTGATCAGGGCTCACGCTGTTCTTCAAGCTCTTGCCCATTTTCCCGGTTCTGCGGTTCACTCGCTCACCACGGTAGGAGAACTGGCCATCTCGCGTCGCCACCACGTCTGCGGCCGGCACATACATGCCGCGGGAGTCGGTAAACGCGTCAGCCAGGATGTAACCCTGATTGAACAGGCGCTTGAACGGCTCCTTGGTCGACACGTAACCGAGGTCGTACAGCAGCTTGTGCCAGAAGCGGGCATAGAGCAGATGCAGGACCGCATGCTCGACGCCACCGACGTAAAGATCGACACCGCCGTCTCCGGGTTGGGCGCCCGTCGGCACCATCCAGTACCGTTCTAGCTCCGGGTCCACAAGCTGCTCGTGGTTGGCTGGGTCGAGATAGCGGAGGTAGTACCAGCAGGATCCGGCCCACTGCGGCATCGTGTTCGTTTCCCGCCTGTATCGCTTGGTGCCATTGCCGAGATCCAGCTCCACATTCACCCAGTCAGTCACCCGGGCGAGCGGCGGCACCGGGTCACCGTAATCCTCCCGCTGTGGCTGTGGCTGTGGCTGTGGCTGTGGCTGTCGCTGTCGTGGTGGCTGTGGCTGCGGTGGTAGCTGTGGCTGCGGGCGGAAGTCGGCCATTTCTGGAAGCTCGATGGGCAGCATTTCCTCGGGCAGCGCCACCGGCATCTGGTGTTCGTCGTAGATGATAGGGAACGGTTCACCCCAATAGCGCTGACGGGAGAAGAGCCAGTCCTGCAACCGGTGCGAACGCGCGCGACGGCCGGCGCGTCGCTGTTCCAGCCAGGCAATGGCGGCCTCGATTCCCGCGTCTTGACTCAATCCGGCAATGTCAAGCCCGGGCACGAGGGAACTGAGGTACGGGCCCTCACCATCAAACGCTGTGGGCCAAAGGCTTGCAGCCGTCTGCGCCGGGATGGCTTGCTGAGTGAACCACTCCGCCCCCGGATCGAGAACCGGCTTGACGTCCAGCCCGAACCGGCGGGCAAACGCATTGTCTCGTCTGTCGTGTGCGGGCACCGCCATGATGGCACCAGTGCCGTAACCCATGAGCACGTAATCCGCGACGAACACCGGCACAGGCACGCCTACCATTGGGTTGATCACATACGAGCCCGTGAACACACCGGTCTTGTCGCTGCGCTCACCAGTTCGCTGCCGGTCGCCAAGCTTGGCCGCCATCTCACGGTAGACGCGGATCGCGGTCGCGGGCGCCCAGTCATCCGCCGCGTCGCTGCGGCCCTGTGGGTATCGCCACCCAGGTGGAGTGCCCACCGGCCACGCGGCGGTCGCCAGGCTGTCCACCATGGGATGCTCCGGAGCAAGCACCACAAAGGTCGCGCCGGGCAGAGTGTCCGGCCGGGTGGTGAAGACGCGGATCGTGATGTCGGATCCGGTGCTGACCTGGAAGTCGATATTTGCGCCGACGCTTGGCCCGATCCAGTTGCGCTGCATTGACTTGACTGATTCGGGCCAGTCGACAAGCTCAAGGTCGTCTATCAGGCGAGCGGCGTATGCGGTGATACGCAGTTTCCACTGCCGCAACACGCGCCGGTAAACGGGATAGTTGCCGATCGCGCTGCGGCCATCTGCCGTTATCTCTTCGTTGGCGAGGACCGTGCCAAGCGCCGGGCACCAGTTGACAGGTGCCTGCGACATGTAGGCCAGCCGGTAACTGTCGGTGACCCCGCGGCGTTCAAGGTCAGATAGTTCGATCCATGATCGGCCTGCCGTATTGGCAGCGCTCACCGGTTCCCGCTTACCGGACTCAAACTCGGCGAGCAGATCCTCGATTGGCCTGGCGCGATTGGCCTTGTCGTCGAACCAGCTGTTGAAGATCTTAAGGAAGATCCATTGCGTCCAGCGGTAGTAGGAAACGTCGGTCGTAGCGAACTCCCGGCGGCTGTCGTAGCCAAAGCCGAGGCGGCGCAATTGACGCCGCATCGTGGTGATGTTGTTCCGGGTTGTCACTGCGGGATGCTGCCCGGTGTTGATGGCATACTGTTCGGCCGGCAAACCAAAGGCGTCGTAGCCGAACGGGTGCAGCACGTTGTGGCCTGTCATGCGCAAGAAGCGTGCGTATGCGTCGGTGGCGATATAGCCAAGTGGGTGGCCGACGTGCAGGCCAGCCCCGCTCGGGTAGGGGAACATGTCCAGCACGAGGAACTTCGGCCGGCCTGCCACGTTGTCGAAGCCGTCCGCCAACGCGCCCTTCGGGTTCGGGGTGGTGAATGTTCCCTCCTTCTCCCAGTGGTTCTGCCAGCGCAGCTCGATCTCGTTAGCCAGGCGCGGACCGTAGCGGAATCGCGGCTGATCTCCGCTGCTTCCCTTCGGGTTGGTAACCGTCCTCACCGGATCCTCTGGGCCTCGGCTGGCGCGAGGACATCGCTGGCCGGCGGGTTTGGGTCGCCGCGGCGAGGCGGTGACACCGGTGCCGCGGCCAAGGGGTTAGCCGCCGCCCGGCGCCTACACCCGGCGCAGCACGGCAACCACGCGCCCGAGCACGGTGGCCTCGTCACCAGGGATCGGATCGTACGCCTCATTGTGCGGCATCAGCCATACGTGCCCATCCTTGCGCTTGAATGTCTTTACCGTGGCCTCGCCGTCGATCATCGCGGCCACGATGTCGCCGTTGTCTGCGACAGGCTGCTGCCTGACCACCACCCAATCACCATCTGCGATCGCGGCGTCAATCATCGAATCACCTGCGACCTTGAGCAGGAACAAGGTGCCTTCGCCCACGACTTGTTTCGGCAGCGGGAAGACGTCCTCCACAAGCTCTTCGGCAAGAATCGGGCCACCTGCGGCGATGCGCCCGACGAGCGGAACGTAGGCCGTTTCGTGCGCGGCTTCGGCACCGGTGCGGCCGCCGGCATCGCTGGCGAGGGCTTCGGCCATTCCGTCCGTGACCGCCTCGGCACGTACTGGCGGCCTGCCAGGCAACCTGACCTCGACCGCACGCGGCCGATTGGGGTCACGGCGCAGATAGCCCTTGTTTTGCAGCGTTGATAGCTGATAGGAGACGCTTGAGGTGCTCGTCAGACCGACCGCCTCGCCGATTTCACGCATCGAAGGCGGGTAACCCCGGCGCTGCACGGATTCACGGATTACTTGCAGAACGCGGCGCTGCCGCCAGGTGAGCACATGTGATGGATCTGGCTGGTCGGGGAACTCGAGAACGGTCGGATTTTTTCTCTTCCCCTTCTTCCTCGGCGTCACCACCGGGTCAAGCGGGTGCTTGCGCGGCCGGCCCGGGCTCCGCCTTGTCGGCGCGTCGTTCTCATTGCTGCTCATCTTCGCGGTCTCCTTATGGCTGTTTACCTGGTCGATAGCTGGGTGGCCTCGCTCGATGCCCGTCGGCCGTTGCATAGCTCGCTGCCGCGCGCACGCTGGCTGTCGGCTGATACATGGCTCGTCGCCTCGTTCACGCTGGCTGTCGCTTGACGCATGGCTCGGGTCACCTCGTTCCCGCCGAGTGCCCGCCCGGCCGGCCTGCGGATGACCGTCCGCTGACCTGCTGGCGTGCGCAAAGAGTGCTCGCTTACGGAGCAGACGTTAGCGGTTTCGATGCGACACCTCAAACACCTGTTCGAGGGTTGTGGAAAATGTCGTACCCCTGAGATACAACCGTACCTGTGTTCGATCGCACGTGAGTTCGATCGAACGCCTGTGCCCATTCGGAGGGAGACCGCGATGACTGCAACCCCCGCCGCCGGACCGACACTCAGGGCCCGCTCGCGAGGCCCGGTTCGATCCGGGAGTGGCTCATCCGCGCCCACTCCTTCGCTGGGTCACCGACAAGGTCGCGACCGGAAGCCGCGCATGAAGGACACAGCCCTTGCTCGGGGGGCAACCGCGCCGAACCCACGAGTGGCGGTGTCGCCACGCCACCCTCAGGGTGCGCCACCCAGAAACGTCCCGAACGCTGCCAGCCGGAACGCCGGTGCGGCGGTGCCCCCGAACCCTCCGTGGGCTGTCAACCGGAACCCTGCGGTGGAGACGCCAAGAGACCTCCGACGGGGCGCCACCAGGAACTCGGGGGTGGTGGTGCCCCTCAACCGCCCATGGGCTGCCAAGCGGAACCCGGGCGTGGCAATGCGGGCTGCCAGCCGGGACCGCCCGGGCGCGAACCCACGGAATCAACTGCGCGCTGCCGGTTGGGACCTCGGAAAGGCGACGTCCATAAGGCCCGCCGGGGCAGTTGGCTGGAGCGGTCTTGGGGCGACCCCCCGGAATCCCCTGCGGGCGACCAGCTGGGATGCGCAGGGGCCGCCGAGCCTGCTTGGCGCTTCGGGACAAGCTCCTCTTACGCTCACCCGGCGCGGCCGGTGCGTGCTCGTTTGCCTGTTGATCCTTGCCGCAGTCTTGGTCGGTTTTGCCGTAGCAAACGGCGCGGCGGCCACCAGGACAGGCGTGCCGGTTGGCGTCTATGAGAAAAACTTGTCTCAGGTCGTTGTCCGGCCGGGGGACTCGCTTTGGTCCATCGCGGCCCGCGCCGAGCCTGACGCGGATCCCCGGCTGGTTATCCAGCAGATTACGGAGATCAACGCGTTGCCCGGCCCAGAGATCGTGGTCGGCCAGCGGCTCTGGGTGCCCAAGAGATAAGTCCTGTCGGCAGGGACTGCACCCGGCTGGCCGATACCTCCATTCGCGTAGGCGTGTCACGAACTCCATCCGAGTCTGGGGCGTCGCGGATCCGAGTCGTCGTGTCGCGCAAGTAGCGGTGCCGGTCGTCGTGTCGCGTATCCGCGTCGGGTTTGGCGCAGGTCGCGGCCGTGTTTCCGAGCCGGCGTGCCGCGCGGTCGTGGTCGTCGTGCCGCGGCGTTGCCCGTGGCGACAACCTTGCACGCTGGAGTGTCGCTCGGGAGCCCGCTGGGTCCAGTCCTAGCGGCATGTGAGAGTACAAAGACGCGCCGCCGGTCGCTCGGCGGCTCCGCCTACGCCATGCCGGACGCCACGACCACAGCGACGCCCGACACCACCTCGGCACAGTGCGGGCCGAGCAGCCGCAGCCCGGCGCCCCTCCCGTGTCGCCTGCTCACGGCAACCTCGTCAAGTCGGCGGGTTGCACTTGCGGACGGCACCCGGCTGTCATACGGTTGACCACAATATCTAGTAGTTACACCGCTGTAGTTAACCTACAAGTTGTGTTTCTAGGTCGGAGGCCGCGTGCATTGTCCGTTCTGCAAGAACCCGGATAGCCGGGTTATCGACAGCCGCACAGCCGACGATGGGATTGCCATCAGGCGTCGTAGGTCCTGCACGGAATGCGGGCGCAGGTTCACCACCCAAGAGGCAGTGATCTTGATGGTCGCGAAACGAAGTGGCGTAACCGAGCCGTTCACTCGTGAAAAGATCATCCGAGGCGTCCGCCGCGCCTGTCAGGGCCGTCCGGTTGGTGAGGATCAGCTCGCGATCCTCGCGCAGCGGGTAGAGGACACGATCAGGGCACGCGGCTGCGCCGAGATTGGCTCGCATGAGGTCGGTCTCGCAATTTTGGGGCCGCTCCGTGAACTCGATGAGGTCGCCTACCTGAGGTTCGCCTCCGTCTACCGCGGATTTGACTCGCTGGCCGATTTCGAGGAAGAGATCGCCTTGCTGCGGGCGGCACATGCGAATGTACGGCAGCTGCAACGTGCGGATATTGCCCTACGCAGCGATGGGCTCGGCGCGGCGCCAGCGCGAGGTCGGGTCATGGCGAGCGACACGGCGCGCGCCGCAGTCACCAAAGCAGCTGCGGATCCCGGCGATTCACGCCGTGATACCGCCGAGCAGGCAACGCAGGACACGACCGGGCGAACGACGCAGGGCACGACCGGGCGAACGACGCAGGGCACGACCGGGCGAACTACCCAGGACATGGCCCAAAGGACATCAGCGGCGGGCCCAAGCGGGGCCATGACGGATCCAAGCGGATCCCGGGAGGGGAGAGCATGACCGAGACGGCGAGCGGCTGGTCAGCAAGCGGCCGCAGCGGCGGGAAGGGCGCGCACAAAGGTCTGGGTCAAGGGACGGAAAAGGGCCTAGGCCGCGGGATGGACAAAGGCCCGTCCCAAGGGACGGGCCAAGAGACAGGCAAAGGCCTGTCGCAAGGGATTGGCCAAAATCACGGCAAAGGGACAGGCAAAGGTCCGGTGAGCGGGCTGGCGAGTCGGCGCATCCACACCAAGCCAGGCGTCCATCCCTATGACGAGCTGACCTGGGAGCGCAGGGACGTCGTCATGACCAACTGGCGGGACGGCTCGGTCAACTTCGAGCAGCGTGGGGTCGAGTTCCCCGACTTCTGGTCCGTCAATGCCGTCAATATCGTCACGACCAAGTATTTCCGCGGCGCGATCGGCACGGCGCAACGTGAATGGAGCCTAAAACAACTCGTCGATCGCGTCGTCGATGTCTACGTCACAACCGGCAAGACGAATGGCTACTTCGCCACCGATGAGGACGCCGAGATCTTCGACCATGAACTGAAATACGCGCTCGTCCACCAGGTCTTCAGCTTCAACTCGCCAGTGTGGTTCAACGTCGGCACCACGTCGCCGCAACAGGTCTCGGCATGTTTCATCCTGGCCGTCGATGACACGATGGACTCGATCCTCGAGTGGTACAAGGAAGAGGGTCTCATTTTCAAGGGCGGCTCCGGCGCGGGCGTCAATCTTTCCAGAATTCGCTCCAGCAGGGAACTCCTGTCGTCGGGCGGGACCGCAAGCGGCCCCGTGTCCTTCATGCGGGGCGCGGACGCCTCGGCGGGAACGATTAAGTCTGGCGGTGCCACGCGCCGGGCAGCCAAGATGGTCGTGCTCGATGTCGACCACCCGGACGTCGAGGAGTTCATCGAGACAAAGGCCCGCGAGGAAGAGAAGATCCGGATTCTGCGGGATGCCGGATTCGACATGGACCTGGGTGGCAAAGACATCGCGAGCGTCCAGTACCAAAATGCCAACAATTCGGTCCGGGTGTCTGATGAATTCATGCGCACGGTCGAGTCGGCTGCCCAATTCGATCTGTTCGCACGGACGACAGGCGAAGTAATCGAGAAGGCTGACGCCAAGGCGCTGTTCCGCAGGATGGCACAGGCGGCGTGGGAGTGCGCCGACCCAGGAATCCAGTATGACGACACCATCAACGACTGGCATACCTGCCCGGAATCGGGCCGGATAACCGCAAGCAACCCGTGCTCCGAATATGTCCATTTGGACAATTCCTCGTGCAATCTCGCGAGCATAAACCTGCTTAAATTCCTGCGTGACGACGACACTTTTGACGCTGAACGTTTCGCCAGACTGGTCGAACTTGTCATCACCGCGATGGACATTTCCATTACCTTCGCGGACTTCCCCACCCCCAAGATCGCCGAGACGACCCGCGCGTTCCGTCAACTGGGCATCGGCTACGCGAACCTCGGTGCCCTGCTCATGGCGACGGGCCACGCCTATGACTCCGCTGGTGGCCGCGCGATCGCGGCGGCGATCACGTCACTGATGACCGGTGCCGCCTACAAGCGGTCAGCAGAAATGGCGGCGGTCGTGGGGCCGTACGACGGCTACGCGCGCAACGCGACGGCACATAAGCGTGTCATGCGCAAGCACGCTGCGGCGAACGATGCTGTCCGCGCGCTCGGCGGAATGGACGAAGAGATCCTCAGGGCAGCCACCAAAGCGTGGCAAGACAGCATCACTCTTGGCGAGGCAAATGGATACAGAAACGCCCAAGGCAGTCTGCTGGCGCCTACTGGAACCATAGGCCTCATGATGGACTGCGACACCACCGGTGTCGAGCCAGATCTCGCTCTGGTGAAATTCAAGAAGCTGGTTGGCGGTGGGTCTATGCAGATCGTCAACCAGACCGTGCCGCGGGCCCTCAAGAATCTCGGCTACCAGCCCGAACAAGTCGAGGCCATCGTCGCCTACATCGCCGAACGCGGCCATGTCATTGACGCGCCGGGTTTGCGCCGCGAGCACTACGAGGTCTTTGACTGCGCGATGGGTGAGCGCTCGATTAAGCCCATGGGCCATGTCCGAATGATGGCAACGGTGCAGCCATTCCTCAGCGGCGCGATCTCCAAAACGGTCAACATGCCGGAAAGCGCCACGGTCGAGGATATTGAGCATATTTTCTTCGAGGGCTGGAAGCTCGGTCTCAAAGCGCTCGCGATCTACCGGGACAACTGTAAGGTCGGTCAGCCCCTTTCTGATGCGATGAAGAAGGCCGCCGAACATCCTGCGGCGGCCGCACGCGCCGGCAAGGCCGAACCGCACGAGACCACGCCGGTGCGCCGCCGCCTGCCCAAGCAGCGCAATGCGACGGTTACATCATTCTCGGTGGGTGGCGCCGAAGGATACATGACCGCGTCGAAGTACCGTGGCGACGGGCTCGGCGAGGTTTTCCTCAAGCTGGGCAAGCAAGGCTCCACGCTCGCGGGCGTTATGGATGCTTTCTCGATGGCGATCTCGATCAGCCTGCAGTACGGCGTCCCGCTGCGAACCTGGGTGGAGAAATTCACCAACATGCGCTTCGAGCCGGCCGGCGTCACCGACGACCCGGACATCCGGATCGCGAGCTCGGTGATGGACTACATCTTCCGTCGGCTGGCGCTCGACCACCTGCCCTACGACGAAAGGACCGAGCTTGGCATCCTGTCCGCCGCCGAGCGCAACGCCGCGCTGGCCGGCGACGACCCGGCTGAGCTGGCGGAAGCGGACCCGGAGGCAATGGCTCAGTCCGCACCGCTCGAGCATAAGTATCCCGAACGGCTGCCGCACGCCGCGCCATCTACGCCCGCGCATTCCTCCATGGAGTTGATCGAGCAACATCAGGGCCGCACCGCGGACGCGCCGCTCTGCCTCACCTGCGGCACAAAGATGCGCCCCGCGGGCAGCTGCTACGTGTGCGAAGGCTGCGGCTCCACCAGCGGCTGCAGCTGAAAGTGAGCGGTATTGCATCAGATGCAACATGCCCTGGAGACATGGCCTGGATCAACCAGGCGAGTAGCACTGGCCGCTTCCTAGCGGTCAGCGCAACGGGCGCCCAGCCGTGCAGGAGGCGGGCGCCCGTCGGCAAGGACAGTGATTGCCTTGCGGTGTGCAAGCAGCATGCCATCACGGTCCTCGCCGCAGATCAAGCCGAAGGGAGGGATGATTCATGGCAACCAGCTGTGATCGCAAGGGGACCGGGCCGAAGCCGGCGAGCGATGCCGGCAAGTTGCTGCGCAAGCCGAAGACGCCGAAGGACGTCAAGGACGTCGCGGCGAGCGACCTTGCGCAGCATCAGCACCGCCGAACGCTGGTCACAGTGGGCCAAACGAGACTGGGCCGCCTACATCGCCCAGCGCACAACGGATGGTGAAACCTAGTTTGCTACCGCTGGTAGCATAAATCTATGAGCGCTGAGCCGGTCCGCACGGAAGAGCAGGAGGACCACCTACAGGAGGTGGCCCGGCTTATCCGTGCACTCGGCACGCATGCCCCAGCCGGACTGGCCAGGCTGCTCACATCACTTGAGTTGGGGGACGACACAAGGTGGCGTGCTGTCGAAGCCCTTGCCGCCCTCCAGATGGCCGATAAGCCGCAGCTGGCCAACGAACTGATTCAGCTGCTTGAATCCAAGCATCATGGCACTACCGCGGAGGCGTTGGACTTCTTCGCTGAGCACATGTTTGCGCAGGTCAAGCATGCTGGCGCAGCTCGCAAGGTCAGTGTTTCGATGCCTGCGGATCTCACTGCGGCTGTCCAGCAGCGCGTCGGGCGCGGGAAGTTCAGCCAGTACGTGACCGAAGCCGTCACCCGCCAACTCGAACTGGACTTGCTCGCCGAACTGTCAGAGTTGCTTACCGCCGAGTATGGGCCGGCTCCCGAGAATTACCTCGCAGAGGCGCGCGCCGCGTGGCCGGACGACGAAT
>WNFX01007343.1_pt1 | contig 26080 bp, 17 predicted proteins | sample 5400111 | NCBI WGS metagenome assembly WNFX01 (sample SAMN13153363, study PRJNA577476) | soil metagenome | isolation source: 40 cm soil or saprolite under grassland replicate 1 | place: USA:California | collected 2016-06-15
CGCTCCTCGGCCTTGCGGAGGGTGAGCACGACTTCGTCGGGCCGGAAGGGCTTGGGGAGATAGTCGTAGGCGCCCTCCTTCATGGCGGCAATCGCGGCGTCTTCGCCACCGTAGGCGCTCATCACGATGACGAGCGCATTGCCGCCGCGCTGCCGGTACGAGCGCAGGAACGTCAATCCATCCATCTCGGGCATCCGCACATCACACAGCACGAGATCGAACGCCTCGGCGATGGCGCGCTCGAGCGCCCGCTTGCCGTCTTGCTCCGCGGTGACGGTGTAGCCGGCATCGGTCAGCAGTAGCCCGAGGCTCTGCCGGAGGCCCGGCTCGTCGTCGACGATGAGGACGCGCTTCATCTGGGGAGCGCGATCGGAAAGAACAGCTTGAATGCGGCACCGCCTTCTCGGGCCTGATCGACCCACACGACGCCGCCCATCTCGTGAACCGAGCGCGCGACGATCGCGAGGCCGAGCCCGGTGCCGTGCCCGGGCTCCTTGGTGGTGTAAAACGGCTCGAAGATCTTCTCGCGGTCCTCGGGCGTGACGCCTGGGCCGGAGTCGGCCACGAAAATCAGTGTACCGGGTTGACCGGCGGCGAACTCGACCCGCGCGGGCCGCCGCTCGGACACGCGCGGGAAGCGCACATCGCCCAGGTCGCTCGCACGCTTGGGCAACGACTGCCCTGGCTCGTACGCCCAGCGTCGCGCGCCGATGATGATGGAGCCACCCGGCGGCGTCGCATCGATGGCGTTGAGCAGCAGGTTCACGAGTGTCTGCTCGAGCACGTGCGCGCGTCCCATGATCTCCGGCACGTGCATTCCCAGATCGGCATCGGCGGTCACGTTGCGAAAGGCACCCTGGGCCCTGAGCAATTCGAAAGCGGCGCGCACGATCCTGTCGGGATCGACGGGGACGAGAGGATCCTCCTGCGGTCGCGCGTAGTCGAGCAGGCTGCGGACGATGCGATCGACGCGTTCCAGCTCGCGCGTGAGACCAGCCATGACCTCCGGATCGGCACCGCGTCGCCGCAGCACCTCGACGTATGTCCCGATAGCGCCGAGGGGGTTGCCGACCTCGTGGGCGAGGCCGGCCGCGAGGCGCCCGATGCTCGCCAGCTTCTCGGAGCGCACGAGCTGGCTCTGCGCGTCGAGGAGCCGGTCCGTCATGCGGTTCAAGCGTTCGGCGAGGGTGGCGAAGTCACGGGTGTCGGCGTCCGGCGCGCGCGCCTCGAGGTCACCGTCGGCGACCGCATCGGCTGCGTCCATCACTCGACTCAAGGGGCGCAACACCAGACGCGTGACCAGCGATCGCCCGTACAGCACGAAGATGCCCACTTCGGCGGCAACGAAAATGACCACGAGGACAATGCCGCGCTCGGGCGAGATCGCGAGCGCGAGCTGCGAGGTGGCCACGCCAACGAGGATCGCGAAGGCGGCGAGAAAGGTGAGATAGAACAACAGCTCGACGCGCAGCGCCGATTTGGGCCGTGCCATTAGCGCCCCAAGATAAGACAAAAAAACGAAGCGGCGGGGTTTCCCCCGCCGCCGTGGTGCATCAAGCCTGAGCCCTTACCTTACTGACACTTCGGCTCGCCTTCCTTGTTGGCAGGCAACAGCGGAGTCGAACCCACGTAAATCACGCAGGTCTTCGTCGTCGTGGTGTGGGCCACCAGGGCGGTCCACCCGTCAGCCGTCACTTGGATGGTGGGGCCAACCACGCCGGTGGTCGTCGCGTACTGAATACCACCCACGCCGATCGTGTTCGTGTATTTCACCGAGTCGGCGAAGAACGCCTCTTCGGCCGTCACGAGGTTCCGCAAATCCGACTTCATCGATGCGAGGTACGCCTTCTCCTTCGTATTCGCGAACTTCGGAATCGCGATCGCGGCCAAAATGCCGATGATCACGACCACGATCAGAAGCTCGATCAGTGTGAAACCCTTGCGGTTCATCTGAACTACCTCCCCTGTAAGGATCTAGCTGTAAGGATCTAAGACATGGGCGACACAGTTATTCCGAGCGTCCAACAAGCACGAATCGTGCCCTAACGAGCTAATCCGACGGAACTACAGATGCGGCCAGAATTTACGCTGATCGTCGGGCTTTGCTGACGCCCCAAAACGATCGATAAACTCAGGTTTTTTGCAACTCGCCGCGCCGGACGCAAGAGACGCGTAAGTCATTGTCGAAACATCCGATACCAACTCTGCTCGCCAGCGAACCGCTTGGCCGCCGAGTCGGCTAGCGCGGCCGCTTGCGCGCGATGCTGGCGCGCGAGCTCGAGCACAAACTGGGCGCGCAAAGTCATCCGTTCACCCGTGCGCGACTGTTGTCCTCGCTCAATGAGTGGCACGGCCGACGCGGTATCCCCGATGCCGATCAGAAAGATCGCGTACGCGTCGTAGAGATACGGATCCTGTGAAAACAGCGAGTCCGCGATCCGATATTCGCGGCGCGCTCCGGCGGTATCACCGATCCCGGCGAGGACGGCGGCCGCGGATGCGTGGCCGCGATACGATTCTGGATGATCGCGGAGCAGCGTGAGCACCTGCGATCGATTGTCGCGCCAGGCGGGCAGTCGCGCGAACGAGCGACTGCCACACGCGATCACGAGGAGACCAGCAGCGGCGGCAGCGGGCCGGAAGCCACGCTGCCTGATCAGCGCCTCCATCATCCAGCCCACGAGCGCGCCCGGCAGCGCTGCGGCCAGATAGAGATTGCGCTCGGCCAGAACGACGCCGGAGGCGAACAAGATGTTCGCCGTCGGGAGGTAGGACAGCGCGGCGAGTCCTGCAGCAAACGCAATCGCCGGCGCGCGGCGGCGGCACCAAAAGACCAGCGCGGGAACAACCAAAACGACGCACACCCCCAGTAACGCTTCAACTGACAGCGCTGAACGCACGGGCAAGACCTGCGGTCCGTAGTCGCTCGAGAGCGACGCCGGCCACAACAGCAGCGCGGCGGCGCGCAGCATAGCCGGCAATGCCATCGCGAGCCGTCCCCAGAGTCCAGTCCCATAGAATGCGACGGCAGCATCGTTCTCCCCGACCCAACCGACGGCAAACCACGCAACGACGAATCCGAGCGTGACCAGCGCGAGCGCGAGCCAGAACGCGACGGGATAAGGTCGCTCGTCGGACGGTTGGAGCCACTTATCCAGCAGTATGACGACACCGGCGATGACACCATGTTCTTTGCTGAACATGGCGAGTGCCGCGCAGGCCACCGCAAGCGCCCAGCGTCCACGACGCGCTAGGGCCACGGCCCCGAGAATTCCCACCGCCGCGAGCAGCTCGGCGCGGCCGACCAGATTGGCGACGGCCTCCACGTGCACCGGATGCCAGGCGAAAATCAGACCCGCCCCGGCGGCCGCGACGGGTGGCAGCCACCGCGCGATCACGACGACGAACAGCGCGGCGGCAAGACCGTGCCACAGCGCGTTCATGAAGTGGAACCAGCCCGGCCGCGCGCCGGCGATCGTCCAGTCGAGCGCGTAACTGAGAATGGTGATGGGACGGTACAGCCCTGCGCCGGTTTCGCGCGGCCAATAAGGAGCGTTGAAAGCCTCGACGGCAGCGCCCAGCGAATGCGCGCCCGGATTCAAGACGATGGCTGCCCGGTCGTCCTGCACGAAGCCGTAGCGGACGGTTGGCAGGTATAGGACCACCGCGGCGAAGAAGACGAGCAGGGGCCCGCGTTTCATGGCATGCGCGCGAGCAGCGAGTCCGCAACCGCCGAATCGCCCCGCGAGCGCGCCGCGAGCGCCTGCGTCCGATAAGAACCGGGGCAGCGATAACACAGCCGCTCGGCGCGCGCCAACAGCGAATCGGCGAGCTGCGAATTGCCCAGCGTCAGCGCCGCATCGGCCCCCGCAATGAACAGCGTGGGGTCACGGTCATAGATGCGCGTGGCTTCGCGCAGCGCGGCCAGTGCGCGTTCCGGTTGCCGGCGGCTCTGGTAAATCGCGGCGATACGGGCAGGGCCACGATACGAGTTGGGCGAGTCTTCGAGGATGCTTGCCGTCACGGCGAAATCGTTCCGCCAGACCGGCGTTCGCAACGCCGACCGAATTGCACCGGCCAACGCGAGCAATGCGAGCGCGACACCGAACCGTCGAGCGGGCAGGCGCGCGAGCGCGGCGCCCGCGGCGAGAGCCAGGCCGGCCGAGGGGAGATACAGCGTTCGCTCGGCGAGCAGCACACCCGTCGAAAACAGGAGGTTGGAAACGGGAAGAAACGCGATCGCGATCCACACCAATCCGTACGCCTCCACCTTCCGCTGCCGCCGCCAGGCCATCACCAACAACCAGGCCCACAAAGCGAAGGATGCCAGGCCGAGGATGAGCCGCCCGTCCAGCACCGACCGCACAATGGTGCGCTCGGCGGGTGAGTAATCCACGCGCAGCTTCAGCGGAAAGACGAGCAGGCGGAGGACATCACTCAGAACCGCCACGGCCGTGAACCGTCCCGCGATGGCGCTCTCGCCGAGGAACACGGGAGCCGTCGCTTGCAAGCGAGCGTACGGATGAAGAACGACGCCCCGGACTGCGACGTACGCGCCGGCGATCACCAACCAGCTCAGCAGAAACGCGGCCATCCGCTGCCGGGGGGGGCGGGGGCGGGGAGTGGGTTGGATAATCCAGGCGGCGACAATCAGCGCGGGCGCGACGAGCGCGTTCTCCTTGCTCAGCAATCCCAGCACGAGAGCCGCGCCGCTCCACCACACGTTTTGGCGAACGACAGCGGCGTACACGGCCAGGCACACACCGGCCGCAGCCATCAACTCGCCGAGACCGATGACGTTGGCGACTGCCTCCACGTGCACCGGATGCACCGCGAAGAGCAGCCCCGCCGCGAGCGCTGTCCTCACCCCCTGGCCCCCTCTCCCTTCGGGAGAGGGGGAACCAAAAGCGAGCGCGGTTACGATTACCGCCACCCCCGCATGCCAGAGCAGGTTCATCGCGTGAAACCAGACCGGGTGACCATGGGTGAGAGTCCAGTCCACCGCGAACGTCGCCAGTGGGAGTGGGCGGTACATCTGGCCACCAAGGTCCGGCGGCCAGTACGGCGCGGCGAACGCGCGCCATACTCCCTGCAACGAATGCACGAGCGGATTCCAGACGATGATGTAGAGATCGTCCAACGCGAACCCGTTCCACAGGGAGGGCACATACGGCACGAGCGCGCAGACCGCGACCGCGAGGTAAAGCCGGCGATCCTTACTGTCCACGATTCACGGCAAAGAGCCAGCGGCCGTCGGACCAGCGATAGATGGCGGTGAGCAACGAGGGGTAGGCGCCAAGCAGGCTTCGCAACTCGATGGCGGACGGAGACGTCGCGCTGGCCAGCAAGACATGCGTGACACCCATGCGCTCGAGATAGGCGCGATGCTCGGCCGGCGTGGGGCGGATCAAGTCGCGACCGTGATAGCGCTCGAGATAAAGTGGGACGGAGCGACGTCGGGTATAGAGCCAGACGAGCGCCTCGTCGTCGGTCGCGACAACGGCCGTGTCAGGCAGGTTCTGAACGACAGGTAGCAGCTCGACAAAGTTGGCTGAAATGGCGCGCGCCTGACTGTCCCACCACCGGCCCTTGAAGCCTTGAAACTCGTAACGGAGGTAACCGCCTGCCACAAGCGCAGCCAGCAGGCCGACCGGTATGCGGGCGCGGGGGGGGGGCCAACGTCGCCAGAGCTCCGCGGCTCCCGCCGCCCAGGTCAGCGCGAGCCAGGGCAGGATCACCCAGAGAAATCGATCCGGTGGGTACGGCCAGATGGCCAGGATGATGAGATAGAAGATCAGGGAGCAGCCGATCGCCGAACGCCGCGAGACCAAAAACAGCCCGTACAGCCCAACGCCCAGGGCGGCTGTGGCGAGTAGGACGTACAACCACCGAAGCTCGATCCATCCGAAGGCGACAATGCTGGGTCAATCCGGCCGACGTGCGTCGCGACCCAGATGCCCCAGGCCAGGAGGGCGATAACCGGAGGAAGCAACGTCGCGCCCCAGACTCGCAGGGGTAAGCGGCGTGCGAGCAGAAAACAGACGGCGCCGATCACGATGGCAATGCCGATCGAGCGTGTCAGCAGAGCCAGCGCAGCCACACCTCCGGCCATCCACCGCGACCGCCCATCTTGCTCTGTCGGAATCGCATCAACCAGGACTATCACGATGACGAGCAAGACGCCGAACAGCGGTTCAGCAAAAAGCACGGTCTGCGTGGCAAGGACGGGCATGCCAATCGCAGCGGCGGCAACGATCGCCGGGGCTACCCACCGCGGCAGGCCCGATCCAAGCAACTCAGATCGGCTGGCGTGCCATGCGATGAGTCCTGCAGCCGCGGCGGCCAGCAGCGCATTCAGGATTTTTGCCGTCAGCGCCGCAGCCGAAACAGACAGGAGCCCGAAGAATGGGGCGAGCACTACCGGATAGAACGGCGGGAAATGCACGCCGCCCGGCATTCCCGGAAGATTGGGATGCACATAGCCGTGACCGCTCGCGAGCGACGTCGCGAGGCCGGCGTACAACCCGTCGTCATAGAACACACCGACGAGCGCCTGATTCAACGCTAGAATCCCGACCGCCAGCGAAACGGCGGCGGTGATCAACCCCGCCTTTACTTCGCTGGTAAGCGCCACGCGTCGGAGCTGGCTGGGACGATCAGGTTGTAGCGCAGGATGTGGAACAGGGCCGCGAGACCGTCACGCCACGTGATCTTCTTCCCCTCCGCGTACGTACGACCGCTGTACGAGATGGGTATCTCCCAGATCCGCGCTCGTGCCTGCGCCAGTCGTGCGGTGATCTCGACTTCAAATCCGAAGCGATTGGACGACAATGGCAGCTTCTTCATCAGGTCGGTGCGCACGAGCTTGTAGCAGGTCTCGAGGTCGGTGAGGTTGAGATTGGTGAGCATGTTGGACAGCAGCGTGAGGACGCGGTTGCCGACGAAGTGCCAAAAATAGAGCACGCGACGCGGGCCACCTTGAAAGCGCGACCCGTAGACGGCGTCCGCCTGGCGGGACCGAATGGGAAGCAACAGATCCGGTAGGTCCGCCGGGTCGTACTCGAGGTCGGCGTCTTGCACCACGACCACGTCGCCGGTTGCGACGGCGATGCCGCTGCGGATCGCGGCTCCCTTCCCCCGGTTCTTGTCATGGTGGATCACACGGTCGACGATGCCTTTTTCGGCCGCAGCGTCCAGTATCTGGCGCGTGCCGTCGGTCGACGCGTCGTTCACGGCGATGATCTCGAGCCGGAGGGGGACCGTGCGGACGCGGCGCAGCGCGGCGTCCACCGTGGCGGCCTCGTTGTACGCCGGCACAATCACCGACAGCAACAGATTGGGGGAGCGACGTTCTTCCCGCATCACGGCACCTGTCCGATCGCGATGAGCGATTGGCCCACCCGCCAGGGCAGTAGCCACTCGAGCCGGAACAGCGGAACCAGCGCATCGTACAGCTTGAGCGAACCCGCAGGAATCATTTCGCGGCGCAGGACTCGCCCGGCGAACCACCAGCCAAGCACGCCCGCGAGGTTGAAGTATTCGATATGCGTCACCGTGTAGCCGGTGGCGCGGAGCAGCTCCGCAAGGCCGCCGCGTTGGTAACGGCGGTGATGGCCCAGCGCCCGGTCCATCGTGCCATAGAGCGCGGGAAGGGCGGGCACCAGGAGGGCGAGCCGGCCACCCCGCGCGAGCAGCCCGCGCATCGCCACCAGCGAGCGGACGTCGTCGGCGACGTGCTCGAGAACATTGAGACAGATGATCGTGTCGAAGTGCTGCCCGGCGAGCGCCCCGTGCTCGTCAGGCAAGTAGAGCCGTTCGATCGCCACGTTGGGGTGTTGTGCGAAGCGCGCGCGCAGCCGGTCGAGATACTCGTACCGCGTGTCGGTGACCACGAGCCGTTCGGAGTTGACGAGGTACGCGGACAGGTTCCCGATGCCGGACCCGATCTCGAGCACCCGCCGTCCCACCCAGCGACGGAGGCGATGGAACATCCAGCGGTTGTAGCGGGTGGCACCGGAGAGCTGCTCCAGCGTCGCCACGCCAACCGGATCACTCGGCCGGAGAACGGGAGCCTGGAGGGGCTGGTGGCGACGTAGGCTCGGAATCGGACTTCTTCTCGCTGCCGTCGTAGCGACTCAGTTTCCGGTACAGCGTGGACGGGTCGATTCCCAGGACCTCGGCGGCGCGAGTTTTGTTTCCCCCTTCGCTCTGCAGGACCCAGGTGATGTAGGCCTGCTCGATCACATCGAGCGACGGGTTCTTGTGCAGCCGCTCGGCGACGAGCGGCTCGGCCTTGCGCTCGCTGATCCGGTCGGGGATCGCGGCGCGCGGGATCACGTCGCCTTTCGTCAGCGTCACGGCGCGTTCGAGCGCGTTCTCGAGCTCGCGTACATTGCCCGGCCAGTCGTACGCCATGATCACTTCTTCCGCCTCGGGCGAGAGCGTTTTCCCCGTCTCGCCGCGCTCACCCGCGATGTGCGCCAGGAATTCCTTGACGAAGATCGGAATGTCGTCGCGCCGATCGCGCAGCGGGGGCAGATGGATGTTGATCACGTTCAGCCGATAATAGAGGTCGGTGCGGAAGCGCCCCCGCTTGATGTCCTCTTCGAGGTCGCGATTGGTCGCGGCGACCACCCGCACATCCACCGGAATCGCCTCGGTACCGCCGACGGGAATCGCTTCGCGCTCCTGCAGCACGCGCAACAGCTTGACCTGCGTGGCCGGCGACATCTCGCCGATCTCATCGAGGAAGAACGTCCCGCTGCGGGCGGCGGCGAAGAGCCCCTGCTTGTCCCGTACAGCGCCGGTGAACGATCCCTTCACATGGCCGAACAGCTCCGACTCGAGCAGGCTTTCCGGGAGCGCCCCACAGTTCAGCGAGAGGAACGGGCCCTCGACGCGCACCGAGAGCTCGTGGAGGTAGCGGGCGATGACTTCCTTCCCGGTGCCCGATTCTCCCTGGATCAGCACGGTGCTTTCCGTGGGCGCGACCTGCTCGGCGAGCCGGAGCACGTCGCTAAACAGCCGGGACTTGCCGAGCGGCTTGACCTGCCCGGAGCGCTCGCGGCGGCGGATTTCCTGCTTAAGCTGCTTGTTCTCGGCGCGCAGGCGCCGGTGCTCGGCGGCGCGGCGGCAAATCGCCACCATGTCGTCGTTCGAGAAGGGCTTCTGTATATAGTAGAAAGCGCCCTCATTCACGGCCTGAATGGCTGTCTGCAGCGATGCCTGGGCGGTCATCAGAATGACGGGGGTCTCAGGGTCCTGCCCCCGCACGGCTGATAGGATCTCGATGCCGGTGACGCCGGGCATCTTGAGGTCGGTCAAGACGATGTCTGGGGCCGAGTTCTTGAGCTGCTCGAGACCCGCCTTGCCGCCCTGCGCGATCGTTACATCGAAGCCCTCGTTCTTGAGCAGGATACGGAGGGTTTCGAGGATGCCCTGTTCGTCGTCGATGACGAGGATAGACGGAGCGTTCGCCATTACGCGGCTTCCTCCTTCCGCCGAGCGGCCGGGAAGTAGACGGTGAACGTCGTCCCCCCACCCGCTTTCGTGTCAACCAGCACGAGGCCGCGGTGCGCTTCCACGGCCCGCTGCACGATGGCGAGTCCGAGCCCCGTGCCGCCGACGCGTCCTGTAGAGAACGGCTCGAACAGGCGGTTCTGCAAATCGTCGGGGATGCCGGGACCGTTGTCGCTCACGCGCAGCGCCACGGGGTTATCGATGCCGGCCCCGCCGGGCAGGTCATTGGCGGCCGCGCGTCCGGTGCGGACTTTCACGGCCGCTTTCGGGCCGGCAGCCTGCACGGCGTTGAGGACGAGGTTGGTAACGACGCGGTGCAGCAGGTCCTCATCGCCTTCCATCGGCGTCGGCCCACCTTCCAGCGTGATCTTCACCCCGGAGCCGCAATCAGGATGCTGGCGCACCAGCCGAATGGCCGCCTCGGCGACCACGTGCAGATCCATGGGCCGGCATTCGGTCACGCGCACTCGCGAGAAATCGAGAAACTCCGACAGCAGGCGCGACAGCCGGTCGCTTTCGCGCACGATCAGGTTGGCGAGGAACTTTTCATCCGGATTGGCGCGCGAGGAGCGACCCAGCTGTTCCACCGAGCTCCGGATGGACGCCAGCGGGTTTTTGATCTCGTGCGCGAGGCTCGACGACAGCTCGGCAACCGCCTCGAGTCGCTCCGCGCGCAAGTGCAGCTCCTCCAGCCGCTTGGAGTCGGAGATATCGGTGAAGATCGCTGACACACGGGGCCGAGCGCCGACCGGTCCGTCGAGGGTCGTGGTCGTGACGCCGATCGGGAAGGTGCGATCGGGTCGATGGACCGTCGCCTCGACCCGCATCAAACGCACGCCGCGGCGCGCCGTCGAGGTGACCGCGGCCCAGAACTCGGGGGCCAGCCGGGCAAACTCCGGCATGACGGGTCGCCCCAGCCACTCGCGTGCCTTGAACCCCAGGATGTCTTCAGAGGCTGGGTTGGCGTAGAGCAGGCGGCCGTCGGCATCCACGGTGAGCACGCCCGTACGGATATTGCGGAGCACGTCATCCGCCTCGAGCTGGACCTGGCGCACCTCCGCGGCGAGGGCTTCGCGCTCGGCGCCCATCACGTTGACTCGGCTGGCCACGTACGCCATCACCATGGCGACCAACATGAAGACCCCAAGCTGGATCCAGACACCGGCGGATATGGTCCCCTGGTGCCCCCAGAACACGTCCGCAAAGTAGACGAGCCCGGCGAACAGCGTGACCAGACCCGCGTTGGCCGGTGGCATCAGCAACGCCGTCACGGCGACGAGAATGACGTAGAGACTGGCGAGGTCGCTTTCGGCGCCGCCCGTCATGTGGACTACGGCCGTGATCAGGAAAACATCGAACAGCGCCTGGAGATACAGGAACGTCGGACCGGGGATCCTTCGACGGAAATGCGTATGCCAGTAGGACGCGAGCGTTACGGCGGCGGCGGTGACCAGGACCAGCGATGTGACCAGAATGTCGAGCGGTGCCGCGACCCTGACTTTGAGGGCGGTCGTGACATAGATCGCGATCGCCAGGCACATCCGCCCGGCATAGACAAGGCGGAGGAGCTCGCGGGCGGTCGGGATAGCGGACGACTTGACGCCGAGCCAGCGCATGGGGGGCCATTATTGGCTGGGCTCTGGCAAAATGCAATAGCGGTGAGCACCGAACTGCGGGCAAGGCGATGCACGTAGCACGTCTGCACGTCGGCACGATGTGAATGACGCTCTCGTGCCGACGTGCCATCGTGCCCACGTGTTACTGGACGGCGTTGACCATGTCGAAAATGGGCAGATACATCGCGACCACCATGCCGCCGACGATCACGCCCAGCACCACGATCATGATCGGCTCGAGCAGCGAGAGCAGCGCGCTGACGGCGGCGTCGACTTCGTCGTCGTAGAAGTCGGCGATCTTCGTGAGCATCTCGTCCAGACCGCCCGTCTGCTCACCCACGGCGATCATGGAAATCACCATGGGTGGGAAGACCTTGGACTTCTGCAGCGGCGCGGCGATCGTCTCACCGCCCGCGATCGAGGCCCGTGATTCCATCACGGCGTTATGGATGACCATGTTCCCGGCGGTACGCGCCGTGATTTCGAGGCCATCGAGAATCGAAACGCCCGAGGAGATCAGCGTGCCGAGGGTGCGCGTGAACCGCGATACGGCCGACTTGCGCAGCAGGTCGCCGAGCACGGGCAGGCTCAGCAGCAGTTTGTCGATCTGAAGCTTGCCGGCCGTCGTCTTGTAGTAGCGGTTGATGCCCACCACGGTGAAGACCGCGACGATGATGATCGCCCACCAGAAGTTCTTGAGGACGTTGCTCGCGCCGATCACGATGCGGGTCGGCAGCGGCAGCGCGAGGTTCACCGACGCGAACATGTTCTGGAACGTCGGGATGACGAAGATGAGCAGCACGGCGACGGCGATCCCGGCGACCGAGAAGATCACGGCCGGGTAGATCATCGCGCCCTTCACTTTGCGAATGATCGAGTCGTTCTTTTCCAGGAACTGCGCGAGGCGCAGCAGAATCGTATCGAGAATACCCCCCGCTTCACCGGCGGCCACCATGTTGACGTACAGATCGCTGAACGCCTTGGGATGCTTGCGGAGCGCGTCGGCGAGCGTGTGCCCGCTCTCGACGTCGTACACGACCGCGCGCGTGACGTCCGCCAGGACCTTGTTTTCGGTCTGCTGCGACAGGATGTCCAGCGCCTGCACCAGCGGCAGGCCGGAGTTGATCATGGTGGCGAACTGGCGGGTGAAGATCACGACGTCGCGCGTCTTCACGCCAGCCTTGAAGAACGCCATAAGACTGCCGCCGCCGCCCTTGGCCTCGCGGACTTGTACGACCACCATGCGGTTCTTGCGCAGGTGGGCGATGACATCATCGCGCGTCGCGAGGTCGATCTTGTCGCGGACCAGATCGCCCTTCAGGTTGCGCGCGGTGTACTCGTAGACCGGCATGATCTATTCCTCCGCGCCGCGCCTCACGGGCGCACGGCGACCTTGGGTGGGGCGCCCTTCGGCAGCCCGGCCGTGACCGGCGGACCGTCCTTCTCGTCCGGGGGCGTTTCGCCGATGGATCGCAGGAAATCGTTGGGCTTGGATGTCACACGCAGGCACTCGTCCTTGGTGACCTCACGCGCCATGTAGAGCTGATAGAGCGCGTCGTTCAGCGTCTGCATTCCATACTTCTTTCCGGCCTGCATCGACGACTCGATCTGGTGCACTTTGTCGTCGCGGATCAGGGCGCGAATCGCGGGCGTACAGATCATGATCTCGGCGGCCATCACGCGACCGCGGCCCTTCGCCCGCTGTAGCAGCGTCTGGGTAATCACGCCTTCGAGCACGAACGCCAGCTGCGCACGCACTTGCGATTGCTGGTGCGACGGAAATACGTCGATGATCCGGTTGATCGACTCCGCCGCCGAATTGGTGTGCAGGGTGGCGAACGCCAGGTGACCGGTCTCGGCGATCGTGAGAGCCGCCGAAATCGTCTCCAGATCGCGCATTTCGCCGATCAGCACGAAGTCGGGGTCCTGCCGCAGCGCGTACTTCAGCGCGTTGGCGAAGCTGTTGGTGTCGGTCCCGACCTCGCGTTGGTTCACGATGCATCCCTGGTGCCGATGGATGAACTCGATCGGGTCCTCGACCGTGATGATATGCCCCTTCTGCTCCTTGTTGACCTTGTCGATCATCGCGGCCAGCGTCGTGCTCTTGCCCGACCCGGTGGGTCCCGTGACGAGCACAAGCCCGCGCGGCCGATCGGCGAGCTGTGCCACGACGTTGGGCAAGCCGAGCTCCTGGAACGTCTTCACGCTGAACGGGATCTGCCGGATGACGACCGACACGCAGCCGCGCTGCTTGAACGCGTTGCCGCGGAAGCGCGCCAGATTCTGAATGCCGAACGAGAAGTCCAGCTCGTTCTCGGTCTCGAACCGCTTCTTCTGGTTTTCGGTGAGCACCGAGTACGCGAGCGACAGCGTGTCCTTGGGCGTCATGACCTCGTCGGTGGAGGCGTTCACGATGTCGCCATCCACGCGGAGCTTGGGGCGCTCGCCCGCCACGAGGTGGAGGTCGGACGCGTCCTTCTCGATCATCTCCTCGAGGAGCGCGCGGAGGTTGACTGGCATTGCTTCCTCTCCTTATCCGGCAGCGGTTTCTTTGACGACTTCTTCCAGCGTGGTGACGCCCTTCTTGACCTTCACCATGCCGTCCATGCGCAGTGTCAACATGCCTTCCTTGACGGCAAGATCGCGCAGCTCTTCCGTGGAGGCGCCCTTCAGGATCTCGCGTCGCAGCGGGCTCGTCAGCGCCATGACTTCGTACAAGCCCTGCCGCCCGCGGTAGCCGGTGCCGGCACACGTGTCACATCCGGCGCCCTTGAAGAACGGGCCTTCCTTCTTGTCGATGGCGAAGGCGTGCATCTCCTCGGGCGAGTACTCGTGCTGCTGCTTGCACTCCTTACAGATGCGCCGCACCAGCCGCTGACCCACGACCAGATTCACCGCGCTCGCCACGTTGAACGGCTCGATGCCCATGTCCACCATGCGCGTGATGGTGGAGGGAGCATCGTTGGTGTGCAGCGTCGAGAGCACGAGGTGGCCCGTGAGCGCCGCCTTGATGGCGATCGAGCCGGTCTCGAGATCGCGGATCTCGCCGACCATGATGATGTTCGGGTCCTGCCGCAGGAATGCCTTGAGCGCCGCGGCGAACGTCATGCCGACTTCGTTCCGCACGAGCACCTGGTTGATGCCGAGCAAGTTGTACTCGACCGGATCCTCGGCCGTCATGATGTTCACGTCGATCTGGTTGATCCGCGACAGGGCCGAGTATAGCGTCGTCGTCTTGCCGGATCCTGTGGGGCCCGTCACCAGCACCATGCCGTAGGGATTCTCGATGGCGCGCAGCAGGTTCTCTTCGGCCTTGGGCTCGAACCCGAACGTCTTCAGGTCGAGCGTCAGGTTGCCCTTGTCAAGAATTCGCAGCACGATCTTTTCGCCGAACAGCACAGGGAGGGTCGACACGCGGAAGTCGATCACCTTGCTCCCCATTTTCAGCTTGATGCGCCCGTCCTGAGGTACGCGGCGCTCGGCGATGTTGAGCTGTGCCATGATCTTGACGCGCGACGTCAGGGCGGCGCGCATCTTCACCGGCGGCTTCATCACTTCCTGCAGCGCGCCGTCGACGCGGTAGCGCACCCGCATCTCGTGCTCGAACGGCTCGATGTGAATGTCGGAGGCGCCGCGCTTCACGGCGTCAGTCAGCAGCCCGTTGATCAGCTTCACCACGGGGGCGTCGTCGGCCAGGTCCTGTGCCTTGACGTCCTCATCTTCCTGATCCTCGACGACCTCGAGATCCTCGGCCGCCTCGACCGACTTGAGCAGCGTCTGCAGCTGGGCGTCCGACTGCTGGTAGTAGCGGTCGATGGCGTTGCGCAGCGTGTATTCCCCGGCGATGACCGGAAAGACGTCGCAACGGGTGATGAACTTGATGTCCTCGATCGCCGTCACGTTGTTGGGATCGGCGATGGCGACCGTGAGGGTTCTCCCCTCCCGTTTCAGGGGGAGAACCGTGTGCTTGCTGGCGATGTCGGGGGGGAGGAGTCTCAGGATCTTAGGGTCGACCTCGAACCGCGATAGGTCGACCGCCGGCATGCGGTACTGCCGGGCCAGCATCTTGCTGACCTCGGTTTCCTCTATGAAACCCAGCTTGACCAGGGTATAGCCCAGGCGCATCCCGGAGTTTTTCTGCTCCAGAAGGGCCTTTCTGAGCTGTTCCTGGGTGATCAGGCCTTCACGGACAAGAATTTCACCGAGCTTGTCCTGGGTAACCGCAACGCTCGCCGTATGCAACTCGTTGAATTTGAAGGGACTAAAATGGGAGTCGGGGGTACCCCGGTCAAGGCTGGACGACAAAAGGACGGATGGCGTCTAATAATTTGGCACCCACGCCGGGCACGCTGTCGAGCCGCGCGAGACTGCCAAATGGGCCGTGCTGGGTGCGCCACGCGACGATGCGCTGCGCGAGCGCAGGACCGACGCGAGGTAAGCGTGTGATTTCGCTCACGTCGGCGTTATCGAGGTCGATCTTTTCGCCGGGAAGCAGGGGTCGCGAGAGCTGGGCGGCGCGTCGCGCCGTTTCGCGCAGCGCGTTCGGACGGCTGGCCAACGAAGACTGGAGCTGCACGTCGCCAGGAGGAGAAGCAGGAGAAGGCGAGAGGAAGTAGCGAACGCCCGCGCCGGCTAGTGCCAGACAGGCGAGCATGAGAGCGGCACGCTTGTCGTCCATGCCACAAACATGACAAACCTACCGCCTACTGTCGTACCAAAGAAACGGCGACATCACCGACAATCTGCAGACTTTCAGCGCTGACTTTGTCGAGCGTATCCTCGATCGCGTGGATGCCAGCCTTCTGTAACGCGACGTGATCGTCGGTGAGCGTGTGCTTCACGCTCGGGATGAACTGGCGTTCATGCCCGCGCTCGGCCGCGACCCGCCACACGCGTTGTACGACCTCGGGCGCAAATGCGACCGACTGGCCTTCCTGGTAGATCTGCAGGTCCTTGTCGCCGACCATGTCGAACAGCACGGCGAACAGCGGTTGATAGCCGGGTGGCTGATGCGCGGCGAACCAGCGGGAGCCGATCAGCACGTCGTTCGTGTCGGCGAAATCGCCGTAGTCCTCGCCGTCCACGAACAGGAGATCGACACCGTACGCCGGCGGCCGAGCCTTGAGCGCGTCCGCGACCCCCAAGAGCACCGCTACGCCGGACGCGCCGTCATTGGCGCCGGGCACGGGCATCCGCTGCTGGCCGAGATTCGCACTCTTGTCCGCCATGGGTCGCGTGTCCCAGTGCGCCAGAAACAGCACCCGTTCGGTGGCCTGTGGTTTGAACCGGGCGAAGAAGTTGCGCAGGTGCAGGACCTCGCCGCTGCGCAGGCGATGCGCAATGTCCTGCACGATCACCGTATCGGCCCGGGCGCCCAGCTCGGCCAGCAGCCAGTCGGCTTCCTGCTGGTGACCGGGCTTGTTAGGAATCCGCGGCCCGAATGACATCTGACGCTCGATATAGGTGAGCGCCGTCCGCCCGTTGAATTCGACCGCGGTCGAGCGGCTGCCATCTCCCGCACGCGCCTGGCACGCGGCGGGAAGCAGGATGAGGAGGATCGTGAAGGTTGGTGGAGGTACCCTCATCGGATCTGCCCCACACTCGTCGACAATTGGACAAACGCCGTGATCACAAACTGCGCGATCTTGCGGTTGGTTTGCCGCTCTTCGTTCAGCACATAGGCCATTTGGAGTCCCGCGCTCATGTTGCTCGGTAGATCGGTGTCCATGGTAAGCTGGGCCTGTGACTGCCGGCTGTCCACATAAGGGACGCATGCTTCCTGCCCCGCGCGGCGCAGGCAGGTCGTGTTGTCAGCCACGGAATACCCAGCGGTGGTGCGGATGTTGGAACGCCAGCGCGGATTGATGCGTGGCGCCTTGAACGAGAAGGTGACCGTAGCGTTCTGCGTGTTCCGCGTGCTGCGAAACAGGTTTCCGGCACTGAGCCTGTCCGACGACGTCCGCGACAGATCGACGCTCGTAAACACGCCGCCCACCCACGTTACAGACGCCGCTGGAGTAAACGCTTTCTCGACCGTGCTGTTGATCCCCGTAATCCCTGGCGTCGCAAAGGTCGGCTGCTCGTTCAGCGATAACGAACGGCGGTAGCCAAGGCGGGCATTGATGTTCGTCAGTATCCTCCCCACCAGCTCTCGAGAGGGTGAGACGGACCAGCTGATCGACCCGTTCGGCCAATCCCGCGTGCGCGTGCGAATCGGCACCTGCTCGTCGGTCCGCAGAGTCCAGACGATTCCGCGCGTCAACCGATAGGTGACATTGGCGCGCATGCCGAGGGGCAGGATCGCCGCCCCACCGGTCGAGAGAGTCCGGGTTTGTATCGCCGAGGTGGCGAGTAATCCGTTGACCTGCCGGAAGCCATCGAATCCACCCAGCGCCAGTTGATAGCCCGCATCCGGCGCGTCCGTCGCTCGGCTGAACGTCGACCCCTGCTGTTCGCTATAGGTCACGTCCAGGCTCGTGATGCGACCGAGCCACGCCGCCAGCCCCGCGGAGTCGCCGAAGATCGCCTGCCCCAGGCGACGCGCGTCGAGCTGCGCGCCGGTCTCGAACCGGCGCGCGTTGCTGAAGGCCGCCGGCACGCGAAACGCGCCGGTGGTATCGCCATCCGCACGTAACGGCTGGCGGGCGTTCGGGTCGCGCGTAAAACCGAACGACGATCCGACGGTGGCGCGCGGCCGGATCCACCCTCCCGCCACGCGCGGCGTGAGCGCGAGGGACGTCGCGAGCAGCCGCTGCGTCTCCACACCGATATCGCCGCCGAACAGCGAGGAGCGCTGCTGGCGAATCACTCGACCCATCGTCGTCGAGTCGCCGTAATCGCGCAGATCGCGCGTCGACACGGCGTCAACGCCGAGCTGGACGCCGCCGACGGGCGTGAGCTGCACGCCGCCGGAGTTCTGCCACAGGCGAGTTCGTGAGATCGCAGGCGGCGCCGTGTCGCCTGGCTGCGCGATCGGCACGAGAAACGTGAACCGCTCCGCATCGCTCCCGATCAGACCCGAACGGAAGTGGATCCGGGACGGATTGAGCCGCAGCGCGAGCCCCGCGACGTTGACCAGCGCGGCACCGGGCGACGCCGTGTAGTCGAGCGTAAAGACGTAGTTCGACGAGCTGGCGCGCGACAGCGATGTCCGCGCATCGCCACTCGCGTACGAGCCGGTCACCGACAGCGGATCGAGCAACCAGCGCCCCAGTCCACCGCTTGCGTGCCGCACCCGCCGCGCCGCGAACGCGTAACTCGACGCGCCGGTGTGCGGCGTGCGGAGACCCTGCAATGCATCGGCGCGAATGTCGGTGCCGCTCACGTAGAATGGCTCACTGCCCGCCAGCGTCCGCTGAAACGTCACCGGAATCGAGAGACCCCAGCGCTCGGGAAGAAAGCGGTCCATCCGCACCGTGCCGCTGAAGCTGGCGGCGTTGTCGGTCGAGTATGAGGGATCGTCCGTGAGCTGCCGGAATTGCCCGTCCCGGCGCGACAGGCTGAGCGCGAGATCGGCCACGTCGGCGGCGGCGAGCGCGATGTCGACGGCGCCGGCCGCGCCGGTCTGCTGAACGACGTCGCCGAGGCGGATGTCGTCAATCCACAACTCGGCCTGGTCGATGACGGAAACGGTCTGGACGCGCCACATCCCTGCCGCGATTTCCTGCACGCGCGCCAGGTTCGGCGGTGCGCTGCCGGGATCGCGGATGTGCGCGATGTACGGCCCGTCGCACATCACGAACGCGCTGTCGCGCCGCACGAGCGTGGAGTCAGGACAGCCGGGGTACACGTGCGCGCTATCGCCCGATAGCCATGCCTGCTCGATGCGCGCGCGCAGCGCGAGCCAGCGCTCGAATTGGACCACGACCTGAGGCTCCCACGATGTCGTCTTCGCGGGCGTGTGATACATGTAGAAATTGTCCTGGTCCTTCCCCGCCTTGATGAAGAACTCGAGGTCGCCGTCCTCCCAACCCACGCCACGCCCGCGCGCCCAGACGCGCAGCGTGCGGTACTTGAGAAAGTTCTTGTCCCCTTCAGTCGTGAAGCGCAGATAGGCCTCGGCGCGCTCGCCCACGCCGAGTCCGCTGGCGAGCAGGCGCATCGAGTGTTCGTTGATTTCGGTCGCGCCGATCTGAAAGCTGGCATTCTTCTGGGCCGCTTCGTCCACGACGCCGGGCGGCGGCGTGTAGCCGAGGTCCTGGTTCTCCGTGCTGACGACCGAGGCCACGACCTCTCCGGCACCTGTGCCGAGCTCGCCGCCGATGCCCAGGATTGGGGTGTCGGCGCGCTTCACCCAGGTGCTGCCGACCAACCGCACGCGTGAGAGCGCGAACGGTAAGTCGACCTCGGACCCACTCGGCGCCGGCGCCACCACGGTAATCCGGAGTGACTGCACCTGCCGCAGAGTTGGGTTGCCGATCTGCAGGGTGTCGGCGCGAAACGGGATCCGGTAGAGACGCCACCCCGCACCATCCGTCTCCGTGCCGCCATTGCGGACGAAATAGCGGTCGTCCCCGATCGGAAATACGTAGCGCACGAAGCTCTCCGCAGTGCGGACGCCGCTCGTCGAGTCGAGCGCGAAGTCACCGTCCTGGTCTTCGGTGTCCACCGCGCCGTTGTGGCGCCCGCAGCGCGACCGAATATCGCCGAACACAAACGGGATGAATTGGCCGTTCCGCGTGGCCGAGCAGAGCGGCAGCGTATCCACCACCACGCCGCGAGTGGCGTCGACAATGCCGTCGACCACGCGGTCGGACAGGATTCCCTCGTCGTTAAGGGTGGCGCTCCACGTCTGGGTCCGCGGGTCGCGCTCGGAGTCGAGCCGGCCGGCGCCCGCACGTCGCACACCGCTATAGGTCGTATCGCCTGTCGGACTCACCGTGAACGAATCCGGCACGAATGCGAGCGCGTCCTCGAACACGCCGCCAAAGTCGAACAGCAGGGTGGTGCCGTTGGTGTGGGCGGTGCGCGGCGCGTCCTCCCACACCCAGAATTCCAAGAACTCGACGCGGGAGAGATCGACACCCGTGGCCGACAACACTTGCGTGATCGAACGCCAGCGCGGCCCGTTCTGCGACGGTCTCGTCCAGTTGGGAACGCCGGCCGGATTGGCGAGCCCCAGCACGCTGTCGGGCTTCAGCATCAGCCACAGCACGGGCTCGGCGACCTGTGCCTGGCCGGTGAAGCGCAACGTGGGATCGATCTGCTGCGGCAGGAATTGCCGTGGGACCAATTGATTGTTGCTCACCACGTAGGGCAGGCTCTGCCACGTGAGAAATGCGGCCTGGCTCGGATCGAACGCCGTGAATCCGAGCGGCTCGATGCCCCTCACGGACGTCGGGATGCTGCCCCAATGCCAGGTGTTGTCGGTGAGATTGATTGAGCGTGCCGCCGACCCTTCGAATTCCTCGAGATAGGCCTGGCCAAATCGATTCGGTGACGGCTTCGAGATGGCCAGCTCCCCGTTGATGCTGAGGGCCGACGGAACGGTCGTCCGGACGCCCGGGAGCGCGTTCATGAACCGCGTCATCCAGTCAGGTTGAAATCGCAGCTGCGTCGAGATGCCGCCGATGAAGCCCGCCGCCGGCTCGAACCCGAGTGGCGGCCGCGTAAACGTGCTTTGCTCGCGCTGGAAGATGCCGAGGAGGTTCACCTGCCCGGTGGCCCCGAGATCGTAGCGAGCGGCAAGCCCGTACGTGGTGGTGGGCGCGAGCGAGAACGCGGCGCGTTCTTCGAATTGGGCGCGCACCTGGGCGCCCCCCGCCCCCGCCCCCGCCGCCCCCGCACCAGCCAATCCCTGAAACAGCGCGTCGGGATTCTTGAATTGCACCTGGCCCGTCGTGTAATCGATGGCGTAGTCGGTCTCGCGCGTGAGCAGCCGGTTCCCCACGTAGATCCGCTCGCTGCCTTCCCGGATCTGGAAGCTGTTCAGCGACAGTATCGAACGGTCGGGCGACGATGTTGCCGCGGCATGCAGGCGCAGCGCGAAAACCGACGGCGGTCCTTGCGTGGAGAGGTAGGCGCGGGGCGTGCGATACAGCGAGTCGTTGCGCTCCGTCGCCGCGAGCTTGCTCGAGTCGGCGAAGGGCGCGAGGTGCGGAAACACGATGAAGAGATCCCGCACCGGATCTCCTTGATTGGGATCGCGGATCCGTGGAAACAGGCGATTGTACTGATCGAACTGGGTCGGATCGTTTGCCAGCGCCACGCCGAGCCGCTCGAGATAGGTATCGCCCGTCGCGCCGCGCTCCCGTTGGTTCACGCTGAGGGTCAGCGCGACACTGGTGCGATCGATCTCCCGTCCCCCGACGCGGTAGGCGTTGCGAATCTCGAAGCGGAACGACGGCGACGACGCGTTCACCGCCGGCTTCGGGTCGTACACGAGCCGGAGCGTGTCCACCACCGCGGTATCGCTGCGCGCGTCGACCGGGAACGTCCCGATCGAATCGAGCCGGCTCGCGGTGATGTAAGAGACGGCGAGGTAGTCGCTCTGGTCGAGCCGGTTGGCGAGCGCGAACCACGTCCCCGTCGGATCGACGTAGAAGTCCCTGCCCTCCTGCAACACCTCCCACTCGAACGGGCCCTCGCGCTGCGCACGGCAATCGATGGCGGTGATCCCGGGCCCACAGGCGACGGCACGGACGCCGCCCGCGTTCTGGTTGCCGCTCGACGTCGGCGCGATGGCGCGGCGGCGATACACGCGCAGGGCGCCGACGGTCAGGGAGTCGGGCCGCAAGAGTTGATCGAGCTGCAGGATGTCGACGGCGGGATAGCCCGGGAGCGCGGCGGGATCGATGACGAAGAAGAATCGCCCCGCCTCGTAGTCGAGATCGCGTGCCTCGCGATCGAGCGGCTGGCTCGTCACGTCGCCGACCGTGTAGAACCGGTCCTTCACGATGTTGCCTTTTTGCTGCGCGACGATGCCGCGGAGCTCGAGGGGACCGATCTGCGCGATCGCCTGCACCCCGAAATTGTTCGCCGGGATCGCCGCCGTGATGAAGCGCGACGGCGGCGCCTGGAACGTCACATTGCCCGCTTCGACGCGGCGCAGGATCTCGTCCTCGAGCCCCTCGTACCAGACGTGCAGGTTGTTGTTGGCATCGAACTCCCGTTGGCTGTCGAAATCCACGTCGACGTGCAGCCGCTGGCCCACGATCCCGCCGGTGCGGATCGCATATTGCGGATTCGGCGTGATCGTCGGAAATCCGGCGCTGCATCCCGAGAACGTCGCCTGCTGCTCCTGTGACGTGCAGCGCAGGTTGCGGAACTGGTCCGCTTTAAGTTCGAAGCGCAGGTTGAGGTTCATGCCCAGCTCAGCCGGCGGTGGAGGAGCTGGAGGTTGTGGAAGTTGTGGAGGTTGTGACGGCGGAGCGACAGCGACGAGCGATGGACCCGGACCGAACAGCGGCAGTCGTCGTGCCAGTACCTGCTCGACCCAGGCGCGCGCTACGAGCGCGGGCGGGACGCGCGCGCCTAATCGGCCGCCGGGCGCTAACGCGGGATTGCGCGGCGTGACGAGCGGCGGCACGCCAAACGTGTACACAGGAGCCTGCGCGTGAACCCGGGGTACGACGAGCGTGAGGGCGAGTCCAACTAGCTGGGCAAGACGCCGCATCCCTTGTAGAGACTTGGGGTTCCGAATATAATGGCGCGACCAACCGTGCGCATCCTCAGCCGTTACATCCTGCGGCAACATCTCCCTCCGCTCGGCTACGCGATCGCAGCCCTCACGTTCGCGATGCTGGTCAATCAGGTCGCGAAACAGTTCGGCAACTTCGTCGGCAAGGGCCTGCCGTGGGGCGCGATCTTCGAAGTCTTCGCGCTCTCCATTCCGTTCATCGTCGCGATGACGCTGCCCATGGCGGTGCTCGTGGCGGTGATGTACACGTTCAGCCATCTCGCCGCCGACAACGAAGTCACCGCGATGAAAGCGAACGGCATCAGCATCGGCCGGATCCTCGCGCCCGTCCTGGGCGGCGCCGCCGTGATGACCATGATCTCGCTGTTCTGGAATGACCAGGTCCTCCCGCGCTCCAATCACACGCTGCGGACGCTCCTCGTCGACATCCAGCGCAAGAAGCCGACGTTTCAGCTGAAGGAACAGGTGATCAACGAGGTCGTGCCCGGGCAATTCTTCCTCCGCGCCGCCCGCATCGACCCCGCCGCGAACACGCTGAACGATGTGACGATCTACGATCTGCAGGATCCCGACCGGCGCCGCATCATCATGGCTGATTCGGGACGGATGGCCTATACCGGCGGCGGCACCGACCTCTATCTGACGCTGCGCGACGGTGAGGTGCACGAGATCAAGCGCACCGATCCGGAGCACTTCAATCGCACGTTCTACACGGTCAATCGCATCAAGGTCGAAGGCGTCAGCAACACATTCGAGACGACGAAAAACGACGAGTTTCGCAGTGACCGCGAGATGGGTATCTGCGCCATGCAGGGCGTCGTCGCGCGCGCGCACCTGGATCTGGGGCACGTGCGGAGTGAGGCGATCAACTCCGTCGCCGGCGAGCTCCGCCGCGTCGCGCGGCTCGCACCGCTCCGGCCGGCCGTCGCGGATACGACCGCACCGCACCCGAGCCTGTACTGCAAAGCGCTGGGGGCGATCCAGCGTGTCCTGGGTGGCCCCGGTACCGCCCACGCCGCCGAGACTGGCACCACCGGGCTGCCGCCGGGTGTGGTCGCCCAGGAGGTGACGACGCCGGCGGCATACGCCCAGCGCCTGCGCGCGGCGCGGCAACGGGCGGCGATCTACGAGGTCGAGATTCAGAAGAAGCTCGCGATCTCCGCCGCCTGCATCATTTTCGCGCTGCTTGGCGTGCCGCTCGCCATTCGCTACCCGCGTGGCGGCGTCGGGCTCGTGATCGGCACCAGCCTGGCGGTCTTCTCGGTGTATTACGTCGGTCTCATTGGCGGTGAAGAACTCGGTGACCGGCTGATCGTCCCGCCCTTCTTCGCGATGTGGACCCCGAATCTCATTTTCCTGATCGTCTCGATTCCGCTGCTCTGGACTGCGCGGCACGCGGGGAGCACCGCGCACGGCGGCGACTGGGAGGAAGTGAAGGAGACGCTGTTCGGCTGGGTCGGGAAGCTCCGGAATGCGATTTAGTACCCTCGACCGCTACCTGCTCCGTGAATGGGGTGGCGTGCTCCTCATCACGCTGCTCGGCTTCCCGATCTTGGTCATCGTGATCGATCTGACCGACAAGCTCGACACCTATCTCGGCCGTGGCATCAAGCCCGCCGTCGTCGCACTGTCGTACGTCTTCGATTTTCCCGAAAAGATGTTTCTCATCCTGCCGGTTGCGGTGCTGTTTGCGACCGTGTTCACGGTCGGCTCGCTCGGCCGCCATTCAGAGCTCACCGCCGCGAAGGCTTCGGGGATCTCCTTCCACCGGCTCGTGCTCCCGCTGTTCGCCGCCGCGGGCGCGGCGTTCGTGGCGGGGCTGGTGCTGGCCGAGATCGCGCCGGTCTCGACCTCGCGGCGCCTCGAGATGCTGGGCGAAAAGGCGATTCGCTCGACCACCTCGCGCTACAACTTCGTGTACCGGGCGGATCGCGGCTGGGTGTACGCGATTCGCGCCCTCGAGCTCAAGACGCGGGAGATGACCGATCTGATGCTGGAGCGCGAGGGGACCGGCGCCGCCTATCCGACGATCGTCCTGGCGGCGCAGCGCGCGGTGTACAGTGACACCGGGGGGGGGCCCGCCGCGCGGCGCCCGCGCTGGACCCTGCACCGCGGGACATTGCGCTATCTCGCCGAAAATCAGCCTGGGGGCGAGACCGCCTTCGAGTTCGATTCGCTGCGTTCGCGCACGCTGCGGGAGCGTCCGGTGGACTTGCTCGCCGAGCCGAAGGCGCCCGACGAGATGCGCTACGGGGAGCTGCGGCGCTACATCGACGCGTTGACGCGCAGCGGCTCGAACGCGAAGAAGCTGCAAGTCGAGCTCGCGCTGAAGATCGCGATTCCGTTCATCTGTTTGCTGATCGCGCTGTTCGGCGCGCCGCTCGCGATTTCGACTCCGAAGAGCGGCGCGGCGTGGGGAGTCGCCGCCAGTCTCGCGACGACATTCATCGTGCTGCTGATGTTTCAGCTCGCCAAAGCGGTCGGCGCGGGCGGCGTGTTGCCGCCGATGCTCGCGGCGTGGACGCCGAATCTTCTCGTCGCGGCCTGTGCCGTGTATCTGCTCCGGAAAGCACCCACCTAGTCCTCACCCCCTGTCCCCCTCTCCATTCTGGAGAGGGGGAAACGAACTTGACGCGGTTTCTGATCGGGACCACTTTCTCCCGGTCCCGGCGCGATCGCCGGCATCGTGAACGATTCTAGCAGCGGACCCCTCGAAGGTGCGCGCGTCGTGGCGGTCCACGGACCGTCGGGCACGACGTACGCCGCGCTGACGCGCGCGGACGGCCGATTCACGATCCCCGGGATGCGCGTGGGTGGACCGTATCGGGTCAGCGCGGGACGGGTTGGCTATCGTCAGGAAGTCCAGAACGGCGTGACCGTGACGCTGGGCGTGACGAGCGATTTGCAGTTCCGTCTCGCGCAAGCGAGCGTGCAGCTCGATCCGATCACGGTCGTGACAACGACCGGCGCCGTGTTCAGCGCCGGGCGGACCGGCGCAGCGACGACGGTGTCGGCGGACCAGCTCTCGCATCTACCGACCATCAGCCGCCGAGTCGAGGACCTGCTGCGGCTGACGCCGCAATACAGCCCGATGTCGTTTGGGTTCTCGTTCGCCGGGCAGGACAACCGGCTGAACAACATGACGATCGACGGATCCTACTTCAACAATTCGTTTGGTTTGGCGGGCCAGCCGGGCGATCGGACGGGAGTGACGCCGGTCTCGATCGATGCATTGGAGCAGGTGCAGGTGAACATCGCGCCGTACGACGTGCGGCAGGGCAACTTCGTCGGCGCCGGCGTGAACATG
>WNFX01003124.1_pt1 | contig 26077 bp, 29 predicted proteins | sample 5400111 | NCBI WGS metagenome assembly WNFX01 (sample SAMN13153363, study PRJNA577476) | soil metagenome | isolation source: 40 cm soil or saprolite under grassland replicate 1 | place: USA:California | collected 2016-06-15
GCCAAGCCCGCGTGGAGCACGAGCACCATGAGGAGCGTCCCGGCCAAAGAGCTGGTTCGCACGAGCGTGTCCTTCGGCTGATGAAACCCGGAACCGGCAAGGAAGATCCGACGCGCCGGTTTCGGCCGGCGCGCCGGATCCTTTTGCGCTGCAGCGAGCCTTAAGCTCAGCTGCCGGGCAGCGCGAACACCGTGAGCTGGCCGCCCAGTGCGGTGTAGTTGCGCAGGGCCGCATAGCCGCCCACTGCGCCGAGGCCGTCGGTCGGGTTGGTCAATCCGGCCGCAAGGCCGATGCCGGCCCAGCCGCCGACGCCCGACAGCACCGCCACGTACTGCTTGCCGCCGTGCTCATAGGTCATCACGTTGCCGATGATGCCGGACGGGGTCTTGAACTTGTAAAGCTCCTTGCCCGTCTTGGCGTCGACCGCCTTGAGATAGCCTTCGAGCGTTCCGTAGAACACCACGTTGCCGGCGGTGGCGAGCGCGCCCGACCAGACCGAGAACTGCTCCTTGTCGGACCAGACGATCTTGCCGGTCTTGGCGTCCCAGGCGATGAAGTTACCCATGTGGGTATCGCCGGGAGGCGGATACATCGACAGCGTCGCCCCGACGTAGGGCTGGCCGGCGGTGTAGCTCACCTTGAACGGCTCGTAGTCCATGCAGACGTGGTTGGTCGGCACGTAGAACAGCTGCGTGTCGGGCGAATAGGCCGCCGGCTGTTCGTCTTTCGATCCCAGAGCCGCCGGGCACACGCCCTTGGTGTTCTTGTCCTCGCCGTTCTGATCGGTCGAGTACTGCGAGACCACCAGCGGACGCCCGTAGGTCTTCGAGGACTTGTCCATGTCGACCTTGGTGGCCCAATTGACCTTCGGGTCGTATTTCTCGGCGACCAGCAGCTCGCCGTTGGTGCGGTCCAGCGTATAGCCGAAGCCGTTGCGGTCGAAGTGGACCAGGATTTTCTTCGCCTGCCCGCCGATGTTCACGTCGGCGAGGATCATTTCGTTGATGCCGTCGTAGTCCCACTCGTCGTGGGGCGTCATCTGATAGACCCACCGGGCCTTGCCGTCGTCGGGACTGCGCGCCCAGATGGTCATCGACCATTTGTTGTCGCCCGGACGCTGCTTGGGGTTCCAGGTCGAGGGATTGCCCGAGCCGTAGTAGAACAGGTTGAGCTGCGGGTCGTAGGAGATCCAGCCCCAGGTGCAGCCGCCGCCGATCTTCCACTGGTCGCCTTGCCAGGTCTTGACGCTCGAGTCCGCACCGACCGGCTTGCCGAGTTCGGTGGTCTTCTGCGCGTCGATCAGGGTCTGATCGTCGGGTCCTTCCGAGAACGCCCGCCATACCTGTTTGCCGCTCTTGAGATCGTACGCGGTCACGTGGCACTGCACGCCGAACTCGCCGCCCGAGATGCCGACGTCGTGTCCGCCTGATGCAGGATGATCTTGCCGTCACCATACGACAGCCCGCGGTTGACGGTGTCGCAGCACATGACCGGGATGACGTTGGGATCCTGCTTGGGTTCGTATTTCCACAGGATCTTCCCGTCGTTGTTGAGATCGAGCGCATAGACGATGTTCGGGAACGGCGTGTGGACATACATCACGTTGCCGATCACCAGCGGCGCGCCTTCGTGGCCACGCAGCACGCCGGTCGAGAAGGTCCACGCGACCTGCAGCTTGCCGACGTTGCCCGAATTGATCTGCTTGAGCTTCGAGTAGCGAGTGTTGGCGTAGTCGCCGGTCGGCATCACCCAATCTTTCGGGTTCTGCGACATCTTGATCAGTTCGTCATTGGCATTGGCGCCTCCGGCGGCGAACACCGCCAGTGCGCCAACGCAGGTCGTGAATAGGTATTTGCGCATCACGAGTCCTCCCTGCGACTTCTGCGTGGGTCTTGCGAGGTGAAGAGGCCCGATGTGCCGCGCCCCGGCACCGACCCTGGCAAATGGGATGCGCTTCCGGCAGCGTGTCACAGCCTCGACGAGGCAGGGCGAGATCCACGCCTCGCGCGACTTTCGAAGAAACGCCAGCAATCCCGGTCAACTGGCGCCCTTGAAGCCGGAAACTCGCAAAAGCTTATGCCGGGGTTTCAGGGCGCGCAAGAGAAAACCCGAATCGGATGCATCGCTCCGGTCATGAATCGCCATTCTCTGAAAATCGGCGACCGGCCCGGCGTCGGCCGTCGATATTTGCTGAAACTTTGTGCATGGTCCGCCGGATGTGCGCGACTGATGCAATATCAGCCTTCGCGGGCTCCCGGCCGCTGGAACTTTCGGCCGCTAGAAGCAGCGGACTTCGGCTTCGGCCTGGGCCCGGCGCAGCTCGGTGACGGCCGCTTTTGCCTCCTCGGGCGAGCGGAACATCGCCCCGAACCTGCCGGGCACCTGGGAGAGCGAGAGCACCGTCTCGGCGCTCACGTATCGCTCGTACGGCAGGATCGAGGCGATGATGTCGATCGAGCAGGAGCACTGCTCCAATACCTGGTGGGTCTCGCCATTGGCCTTCATGCAGGCGAAGACATAATCGGCACGGGCCGACGTCGGATAATCGTTGAGATCGGCCGCGCGCGCAGGGCGATCGGCGGCAGCGCTCGCGAGCGCCATGACGGAGATGCACGCCAGGCGGAATGCTGCCATCCGCGCCGCTCTCAAGACTTCTTCCCGTCCGGACCGAACTGCTTCAGATAGGCGATGAGGTTGTCGGTATCGGCCTGGTTCTGGAGCCCGGGAAAGATCATCTTGGTGCCGGGAATTTTCGCCTTCGGGTCTTTCAAATATTCCTTCAGCGTCGCCTCGTCCCAGGTCAGGCCTGAATTCTTGTTGGCCGGAGTGTAATTGTAGCCCTCGACCGACCCGGCCTTGCGGCCGACGATGCCGTTGAGAACCGGCCCGACGCCGTTCTTGGCGCCCTGGCCGACCTGGTGGCAGACTTTGCATTTCGCGAACACCTTTTCGCCTGCCGCAACGTCTTGGGCGATTGCCGCTCCGTCGAGCGCGATGAAGGCGACCAACGTCAAACCGAGTGATCGGATGCGCATCTCATGGTTCCCAGAATCATTCGACCAAATGCGATGGTCTCGACCGGAACCGCCCGGCCGCGCGCTACAGCATTAGCCAGCAGATCATGCGCGGGCAAGGACCACGGCCGGCCGGCTGCAGTCCAAGCGCACAGGTCTTGAACCGGGCGCCGCATTGGCGCTGAATGCAAAGCCCGAGATAGGGACGGCATCGAGGACGGCGACGATGATCGCTCGAGTGCGCTGGATGCTGGCCATCGGTCTCCTGGCTTTGGCCTCGACGGTCTCTGCCCAGGACATGATGCGCTACGTCGACGTCAATTCGCCCGAGATGACGAGCGCGGAGATGACGCGGGCCGAAGTCGAAGCCGCGCTCGCATCGGCGAAATCCGGCATGCCTGTCGATTTCAGCGGCAAGAAACTGTCCGGCCTCGATCTGTCGGGGCTCGATCTTTCGCGCGTCGTGCTGCGCGCCGCCAAGCTCAACAAGACCAAGCTCGTCGGAGCCAAGCTCGACGGCACGATCCTCGACCAGGCGTGGCTGCTCGAGGCCGATTTGAGCGGCGCGAGCCTGAAAGGGGCCAACATCTTCGCCGCACAGATGCAACGCGCGAAGCTCGACCGGGCCGACCTTTCCGGCGCCCGCGTTGCGGCCGACCTTTCCGGCGCGAGTCTCGTCGGCGCCTCGCTCGCCGGCGCCAATCTTGCCGCCGACATGAAAAATCAATCCATGGGGCTGATGCGCGCCGTGCTCAGATCGGCCAATCTCGAAGGCGCGAACCTGCGGGGCGCGGATCTCGCCCGCGTCGATCTGGAATTCGCCTCGCTCAAGCGCGCCGACCTCACCGGCGCCTCGCTCGTGAGCGCCTCGCTCGGCGGCGCGGATCTGAGCGGCGCCACGCTCGCGGGCGCGGATCTCGCCGGCGCGGATTTCAATTCGGCCAAGCTGATCGCGCCGTTCGGGCTCGACGCGGCAAAAAATCTCGACAAAGCGCAGAACCTGCAGCGCGCTGTGCGGCAATGAACGCCGGCTTCGCCCGCGGCGCGAGGATACGCGCATTCCTCCTGGCCATCGCGGTTGCGGCGCTGTTCTCGAACCCGAACCTTGCGGCCGACGGCAAGGGTAAAGGCATCCGCTTCTGGAATCTCACCTCCTCGACCGTGACCAACCTGCAGCTCTCGCCTGCCGGGCAAAACGCCTGGGGCGCCAATCAATGCGCGAACGATCCCGACGGAGCGGTCGATCACGACGAGCGGCTGCGCATCGTCGGGATTGCGCCGGGCCGCTATGACGCCAAGCTCGCCGACAAGGCCGGCCGGACCTGCACCGTGCACAACCTCGACATCAAGGAGAACGGCGTCTTCTCGATCGAGGACAAGGACCTGACCGAGTGCGGGAGGTGAGGCGCCGTAGGGTGGGCAAAGCGAAGCGTGCCCACCAGGGATCAGGTCAGAAATCAGAAATCCGATTCCTGACCTCTGATTTCTGAGCTCTGATTGCTGGTTGCGGAGGTGGGCACGGCGCGTTCCGCGCCTTTGCCCACCCTACATTCCGGGAGCGAGCTTCTATCGCGGATACGCGCCGCGGATCGTATCGAACACCTTGAAGGCCGCGACGTGCTCGGCGACGTCGTGCACGCGGAAGATCGCGGCGCCGCTCGCCGCTGCCGCCAGGTTGGCGGCCAATGTCGCGATCAGCCGTCCCTCGACGCCAACTTCGACCAGCGAGCCCAGGAACGATTTGCGCGAAACGCCGATCAGCACCGGCAGCCGGTAGTCGCGCAATTCGCCGATCCGGGCCACAGCCTCGACATTCTGCCGCGAGGTCTTGCCGAAGCCCACGCCCGGATCGAGGATGATGCGCGCTCTGGGGATGCCGGCGGCTTGCGCCAGCGCCAGCGAGCGATCGAAGAAACGGCGGATGTCGGCCAGGATGTCGATCGCCGCGTCCTTCTGCGCGCGATTGTGCATGATGACGACCGCGGTTTCCGTCTCCGCGACTGTATCGGCCATGCCGGAATCGTACTGCAGTCCCCACACGTCATTGATGAGGATGGCGCCAAGCTCGGCGGCGCGCCGGGCGACCGCCGCCTTGTAGGTATCGATCGACAGCGGCGCGTCGAGCCCGCGCGCCAGTTCGGCGAGGATCGGCTCGACGCGCTCAAGCTCTTCCGCTTCCGGCACCGGCGCGGCGCCGGGCCGGGTGGATTCGCCGCCGACATCGACGATGTCGCAGCCCTCGGCGACCATCTTCTTCGCCTGGGCGAGCGCCGCGTCGAGAGTTTGGAACCGGCCGCCGTCGGAGAAGGAGTCCGGGGTCAGGTTCAGGATTCCCATGATGATCGCGCGCGAGCCGATCTTGCCCAGAAAGGCGTCCCGCTTGGCGCGCGCGTCGCTTTGCATCAGCTCTTCTCGTTTCGCCCGGCCGGATCCTCGCAGCGCCAGCGCACCGCCGTCCATTTCGGGTGCTCGCCGACCCATTGGGCAATATACGGCTGCGCCGCGAACGCGCATTGCCGCAGCGAACCGCTCCATGCGAACTGCAGATGCTGCTCCTCGCAGACGTTCATGTGCGCCGTCGCGCAGACCGTCACGATCAGCTCGATCAAACCCATGGCGGCCTCCCGGAGAATCGACGTCGCATGGTCGGCCTTAATCCGTGCGTTCTTGTTTGCGTCGGCTAAAGATTGGAGCCGCGAACGACCCGGACAAGCCGGCCATGATGCCGAGGCCCTAATCTCGATCCTTCATGAACAGCTCCCCTTTGCCCAGCACCGCCATATCGCCGGCCAAGCGTCGCAACCTGCCGCTCACCAAAGATGCGGCGCGCTTGCTGTACTGGCCCGCGAATTGCGCCATGAGCCGCATGGCGATGAGCCCATGAGTGCCGCAATCGACGAAGGTCGGCGAGAGTTCCTCGCAATCACCCGCCAGCACGATCGTGCCCCGGCTCATCAGATACCCGGGCATGGGGCCGCAGTTCCGGCACAGGATCAGCGTCCCGGCGATCATCCGGCTGCCGGCATGAGCGCCCGCATTGCCCTCGATGATGATCGTGCCGCGGCGCAGGCGGTCGCCGGCGCGATCGCCGGCCTTGCCACGCACGACGACGACGCCGCCCCGCATTCCCGCCGTCTCGCCCGGCAGCGGGCCGCCGAGTCGTTCTCCCGCCGTCCCGGAAATCTCGACGTGCCCCCCGCGCATGCCGGACGCGGCCCAAGCGCCGGCGCCGCCTTCGATCGCGAGCCGGCCGCCGCGCATCCCTCGGCCGGCCCGGATGCCGACGTCGCCCTCGACCCGGATCTCGCCGCCGTCCATGTCCTGCCCGATCCGGTCGAGCCGGTCGCACGCGCCCTCGATCCGCAGCCGGTCGGCGTCGCCGATGCGCAGTCGAAACGCGTCGCCGACCGTCACGCGATGCTTGGTCGTCTGCAGTTCGATCCGTTCGATTTCGGCCGCCGCTTTGCCCGCGAGCAGATGCGGCACCAATGGGGAAAGATCGAGCCGCTGGTCCGGCCGTTGCCGCAAGGCGAGCACCAGCGGCCTCACGGCAACAGGTCCTTCAAATGGAAGTGATGGGGCCCGAGCTTGCCGCCGTAGTTCCCCGCGCCGATGCGCGCGACGCCGCGCTTGGGACCGAACCTCACCACCGCGGCAATCGCGGCGCGCATCGCCGCGGCGACCGCCGCAGGCGTAAGCCCGTCGATGACGATCTCGAGCACCGCGGCGATGTCGGGATCGAGCGCGCTTTCGACCGCGCCCCTCAAGGTCGGGCAATACGCATCGTTGGTCGACGCCGGCACCTTCTTGTATTTCGAGCCCACCTTGGAGCCCGAGCGCGCGATGCCGCCCGGAAACGGCGCGATGGCGTCGGGCACGGCCCGGATCGCCTTTGCGGCCGCCTCGGCCGCCGCCAGCGTCCGGCGCGTCTCCTGGCCCATGAGGATCAAATTGCCGCCGCCTACCGCATTTTTGGTGAGGCCGGTCGTCGCTTCGCAGACGAACTCGCCGTCCATGACCGGCAGGCGCCAGTAACGTTTTTCTCCCAATCGCTTGGCGATCTGCCAGCCGTCGCCGAAATAGCGCAAGGCATTGCCGAGCTTGAGCGTCTCCTCGCCTGCAAGCCCCGCGTAACAGGCGGATCCGGGGCTGGTGAGCACGCATTGCGCTACCCGGGTCTGCAGTTGCTTTTGCAGTTCGGCCGTGGAGACCGCGAACAGCAGCACGCGCACGCCGGGCCGGCCGTCCGGCGTTGCACCGGCCGCGAGCTCGTGGTCGATCGCCGCCTCGCACCCGCAGCCGATCACCGATGTGGCGAAGCCGGTCATCGTCTCCGCCGCCTGGCGCGCCCAACGCGCGCTCTCGGCGGTGATCACGATGGCGGTCGCGCGCATGCCGAAGGCTTCGGCGAACGTGTCGTCCACCCGCACGCCGTTTGCAATCAGCCGTGGCATGGCACCAGCTCGAACGGATCGGGCCGCTGAATCGCGCCGTCGGGCACCTTCATGAAATCCGGGGGCAGCCCATAGCGGTCCCCGTAATGGTCCCTCATGCGCCGATCGATGCCCGCGTCGTGGTCGGGGCGCACGTAGAGCGCCCGGCCCCAGCGATAGCGCGTCACCCGACCGTCGCGCACGACGAGCTCGCCATCCTTGAACACCAGCGCGGCGGCCCGGAACATTTTGGCCCGGTCGCTCGCCTGCGAATAGACCGCGACGTCCGCAACCGCGCCGGGCCCGAGATGTCCGCGGTCCGCGAGACCGAGAAGCTTCGCCGGCGCGCCACGCGTCATCGTGGCGATCTCCGTGAACGAATACTCGCGCTCAATCGAGCGCAGATTAGTCACCTCCAGCACTTCCGGGGGCAATTTCGCCATCCATTCGGCGCGGAGGTCGCGGTTCATCAGCAGCGCAAAAATTTCCGGATAGGTCGTGAACGGCGCGCCGTTGGGATGATCGGTGGTGAAGAATACCCGTGCGGGATCCGTGATGAGCAGAAACAATTCGAGGCCCACGGCCCATTGCACCGCGTTGTGGAAATTACCGGGCCTGTAGTTGTACGGCACGATCCCGCCGCCGTTGCCCTCGGCCTCGAAGATCGTCCATTTTCGTGGGCTCGCCCCGGTGCGGGCGTTGAACTGGCGCAACACGTCGGACGAGATCGTCACCGTCTGCCCGAACATGACCTGGCCGACGTCGATGGTCAGGCCGTCGGCGGCGTTGACCGCCTCCGCGATGCGCGCGGCGGCGGACGAGAATCCGCGCGGCCCCTCGTTGCCGTAGCCGTAGAACTGCAGGTGGGCCAGGTGCAGCGGCAGACCTTCGGCGGCCGCGATGGTGGCCAGCGCGGTTTCGGAATTTCCCGGCAGGCCGAGGTTGTTGCAATGCACGTGCAGCGGATGCGGCACGCCGAGCTCGTCGACCGCACGCTGCAGCGCCTTGACGATTTGCCGCGAGGACACGCCGTAGGACGGCACGACGTCGTCGAGCGAGAATTCCCGCACATTGGCCTTGAATGCGGCGGCGCCGCCGGCGTTGATGACCTTGATGCCGAGCGCGCGGGAAGCCTCGAGCGTCCAGGCCACGTAGTCGCCGATGAGCGAAGGCGTCTCCTCTCGGCGCAGCGCCTCGAGCAGGAAATCGTCATTGCCGAGAACCACCAGGATCGCCTTGTCGATGATGGGAACGTCCGCGAGCTCCAGATGCGCGTGGAGTGCCGCGTCGGGGGCGACCGCCGGCTCGACCACGGTCGTGAAGCCCATGCTCGCATACAGGCACCCGGTCTCGAACGTAGAGGAAGGCGCATTCGACAGCGGGGCTGCCGCGGGGTTCGGCGCAGAAGCGCGGTGAAGCTCCGGAAGCAGCAAGCGCGCCCGGTTCACGTTGTCGCTGGCGATGTGGGAATGGATATCGATCGCGCCCGCCATTACGATCTTGCCGGTCGCGTCGTGGATCTCGTCGGCACGGGTACCGCCCGGCGGCGCCCCCACGATCCTGCCGTCACGCATCCACACGTCGCCGACCGCATCGCGGCCATTGGCGGGATCGATGACGCGGCCGCTTTTGATGCAGGTCAGCAAGGCAATGCCCTGTCGCTCGCCAGCCCCAACGCGATCTGGCCGATCGCCTGCGCGACCGAAATCGCTTCGCTCTTGTGCTTTGCCGAGGTCCACGCCAGCGTTGCGGTCGGGACGAACCACTCGACCGCGTCGTGATCGAGCCCCGGCCTGCCGACCGCGATATGCACCCGGGGCGGCCGGCGGCGGAATTTCGCGTCGGCGCCGGTCAGGGCGATGGTGGGCAAATTCCCGTCCCAATCGGGCGCGGCCGCGCGATAGGCCGAGATCCACAGCGCGCAATCGGTCTCGCCGCTCGCCACGAGGCGGCTTGCCTCGAAGCGCCAGGGATCATGCTCGGGGAAGCCGCGGGAAAATCCGGTGCGCATCGGAAATCCGGTCATCCAGCCGCAGACCTCGAGCACGCCCGCGGCGTGATCGCCGGGCGTGAGCGGTAATCCGGAGAAACGCGTGGTCCCGTTCAAGTCGTTCACCAAGCCGCACAGCATTTCGATCGTGAGCACGTCGAGCGCCGCTGCGGACCACAGCGCCACGCCGAAGCGCGCGGCGCGAAGCTCCACCGGGCCATGCGGTCTTAAGTCCGGGGCCGACCATCAGCAGCGTATCGGCCCGCAAAGCCGCCTCGTTGGGCGTTGTCACCATCATGCCGGCCTCGCGCGCGACGTCGAGATCGCGCAGCAGCGCCCCAGAATGCATATGGTCGATCACGCCGCCGAGCTGCGCGGCAAGGCCGATGGCGGCGCGCGCGCCGTCCACATCGGTCCCCAGCCCGGCGACCAAAGGCAGCCGGCTTGCTTTCAGCAATTTCGCCGCTTCGGTCGCGGCAGCGCGCAACGCCACGGGTCTGCCGTCGATCCAGGCGTCGGCCATTTCCGCTTCCTCACCGCGCGGTTCGGCGCTCAGGCGTCATATTTGACGTAGGCGAAGCGCTGGTCTTTTTCGGGAGTTCCCTCGAGCGCGCCACCTTGCTTGCCCGGCTGCCAGTGCACCACTTCCTCGATCTTCTTCGCGAGCTCGAAATCCTTGTCCGTGATGCCCTTGGCGGCGTGATTCTGCAGACGCACCTCGACCCATGCATAGGATGCGGTGATGTCGGGATGGTGCCATGCGGCCTCGGCCAGATGCCCGACCGTGTTGATGACCATCAGGGTGCCCTTCCAGCCGTGGGTTCGGTAGCGACGCCGGATCCAGCCGCCCTCCAGGTACCAATGCGGCAAGTCCTGCTTGAGCCGCGCCTCAACCTCCGCATCGCTGTACGTGCGTTCCTTCTTGACCTCGTTCATGTGGACCAACCTTTGCCGACCCGCCCCCGTGCCGATCGCTTGTACGGCTTGTCTCCACTATCCTAGCAAAAACCGTTTGGCGGAAGAACACCGGGAGAAACCGATTGGCCGGCAATTCTGCGCCGACTGCGGCAAGCGTCACCGTCACGGCGCCGGCGCGGTTGCATCTGGGTTTCCTCGACCCGAGCGGAGGTTTGGGGCGGCGTTTTGCCAGCATCGGGCTGGCGATCGCCGAATTGGGCACGCGGATCAGCCTCCGCGCCGCAGCTTCGGCGGGCATCGAGGGCCCGGAGCACGCGCGCGCGGCTCGGCACCTCGAGATTATGCAGCGGCATCTGCGACTGAGCGGCGCCCATGCGGCCAAGATCGAGCAAACGGTTCCCGCCCATGCGGGTCTGGGGTCCGGAACGCAGATCGCGCTGGCGGTCGCCGCGGGCATCCGCCGCCTGCACGATCTGCCACCCGATCTCTGCGGCGACGCCATTCGGCTCGGGCGCGGTGGCCGCTCCGGCATCGGCATCGGGGTATTCGATCGCGGCGGCCTCATCCTCGACGCCGGGCGCGGCCGCGCGGCGACACCGCCGCCGATCATCAGTCGATTGCGGTTTCCGGAGCAATGGCGCGTCGTCCTGGTGCTCGATCCGAGCCGAAGCGGTGTGCACGGACCGGAGGAAGGCGCAGCCCTCGCAATGCTTGCGCCGTTTCCGGAACGGGAAGCCGCGCACCTTTGTCGTCTCGTGCTCATGCAGGCGTTGCCGGCCGTCGCCGAAGGCGACCTGGCGAGCTTCGGCGCAGCGATCCGTGAGCTGCAGTCCCGCGTCGGCGATTATTTTGCGCCGATCCAGGGCGGCGGCCGTTTCACCAGCCCCGATGTCGCCGCCGCGCTCGCGCGCCTCGACGAGGCGGGAGCCTACGGCATCGGACAAAGCTCCTGGGGACCGACCGGGTTTGCGTTCGCTTCCTCGGCGGCGGAAGCAAGCCGGCTCGTCGCGCTTCTGCGTGACGACGCGCGACTGCGGGCACTGGACATCCGCGCCTGCACCGGGCTCAATCGCGGAGCTCAGATCGACGTCCATTCTGCGCTCGATTCGCAAAGCGGATGAGGTGCCAGGAGAACGGGATCATGGCCGAAAAATATATTCTGCACATGGTGACGCCGCTCAAGCACATGAGTCCGTTCGACGTGAACATGGCGGTGGACGCCGGTTGCGACGTCGTCATTACTCATACGGACGCGAGCCTCGGCGAAGTTTCCGGTCTGGTCCAGGACGCCATTTTCTCGCGCCCGCCGAAGACGGGCGCGCGGACCGGGATGTTCTTCGGCGGCAAGAACGCCGTGCTCGCCCTCGACATGATGGCGGCGGCCAAGAAGGCGCTGGTGCCTCCGTTCGGCCTGTCGCTGTTCGCGGATCCGGCGGGATCGTTCACCACGGCCGCGGCGTTGGTGGCCTGCGTGGAGAAGACGCTGCGGCAAAAGAAGACCCGCGATCTGCGCGGCCTGAAGGTCGCCGTGTTCGGCGCCACCGGCGTCGTGGGCTTCTCGGCCGGCGTGATCGCCGCGCTCGAAGGCGCCAAGGTCGTTCTCGTCGGCTATGATGGAATCCGCCGCGTCAGCGACGCCGCCAAGGACGTCAAGGCGCGGTTCGACGTCGATGTCACGCCGGCGGACGGCAGCGACGACGCCAAGAAGGCGAGCATCCTCACCGATGCCGACGCGGTGTTCAGCGCGGGCCGCGCGGGTGTCCGCGTGCTCTCCAAAGCTCAGATCGAAGCGGCGCGAAATCTGCTGCTCGCCGCCGACGTCAATGCGGTGCCGCCTTCCGGCATCGAAGGCTTGGAAGCAAACGCCAACGGTACGCCATTGACCGCGTCGAGCGCGCTCGGCATCGGGCCGCTGGCGATCGGCGGCGTCAAATACAAGACCGAATTCGGGCTGTTCCAGAAGATGATTTCCGCGACCAAACCCGTGCATTTCGATTTCCGCGACGCCTTTGCGCTCGCGCGCGAGCTGAATGCCTGAACCGGCCGCAGTGCTGATCGCCGCGGTGTCCGGGCGGGCGCTCGCCGCCTCGGCACGCCGGGCCGGCTTCGTTCCGCTGGTCGCCGATTGCTTCGGTGACGATGACACGCTGGCACTGGCGCGCGCCCATGTTCGTCTGCGCTGGGGCGCCGGGCGCGGGATCGATCCCGAGGAGCTGCTGCCGGCTTTGGAGCGGCTCGCCGCGCAGCACCGCCCGCTGGGATTCGTGTACGGCACCGGCTTCGAGGATCGGCCGAAGCTTCTCGGGCGTATCGCGGGGCGATGGCGGCTGCTCGGCAATGCGCCGGAAACGATTGCGCGGCTGAAGCACCCCGGTTCGTTCGCGGCGCTGTGCCGGGACTGCGACGTTGCGCATCCGCACACGAGGATCGACCGCCCCGCCGACATGGCCGGCTGGCTCGCCAAGCGCGCGGGCGGCGCCGGCGGCACCCATGTACGCAGCCGGATCGATCGCGAAGCGGGCCGCGGCACGACCTATTACCAGCGCCGCGTCTCCGGCAGTCCGGTCTCCGCGCTGGTGCTGGGCAATGGCCGCGCGGCGATCGTGCTCGGGTTCAGCGCGCAATGGGCTTCTCCCGCAGAAGGCCGCCCGTTTCGTTACGGCGGCGCGGTACGGCCCGCCATGCTGCCAGCGGAATTGAGCGCCGCCTTGACGGGCGCGGTGGAGCGGCTCGCATCGGCGCTGCCGCTGATCGGGCTCAACAGCTTCGACTTCCTGGTCGAGGACAACGCGTGTCGGCTGCTCGAGATCAATCCACGGCCGGGCGCGACCCTGGACATTTTCGAGCCGAGCGCGGGTTCCCTGCTCGGACTGCACGTGGCCTCCTGCGAAGGCGCGCTTCCCGAGCAAGCGCCGAATTTGCCGGGTGCGGCCGCCGCCTGCATCGTCTACGCTGATCGAGACGTCGGGTCCGTGCCGGTGATGGATTGGCCGGCCTGGGCCGCCGATCGCCAAAGCGCCGCGAGCTCGGTCAGGACCGGCGACCCTTTTTGCACGGTGTTTGGCCGCGCGCCGACCGCGGCCGAGGCCAGGCAACTCGTGAAACAACGAGCCGCGGCCATTCTCGCAATGCTGGATGCGCGTCTTAAATGATGAACTCGCCGCGGATCAGCGTGAATGCCCGGGCGGCGGCGCTGATCGAGCGATTGCGAGCGGATCCGGCCGAGTTCCGCGTCGCGATCGACAAGGGCGAGCTCGGCGAAACCCGGATCGATGCGGGAAGCCGATGTCAGGGCAGCATTGCGGCGGGGCTGAGCCTGGCTCAAATCTGCATGGGCGGGCTGGGAACGGTCGAGATCACGGCCAGCGCCGCCACGCCGAATTGGCCTTGGACGCTGGTCGTGCGCTCCTCGCATCCGGTCACGGCGTGCCTTGCCAGCCAATACGCGGGCTGGAAATTGTCGCACGGCGCCGGCAAGGACGCGTTCTTCGCGCTCGGCTCCGGGCCGGCCCGGGCACTGGCGCGCAAGGAGCCGCTGTTTTCCGAACTCGATTATCGCGACGAGACGGAAACGGCCGCGCTCGTCCTGGAGAGCGCCCGCCCGCCGCCGCCCGCGATCGTCAGCAAGGTCGCGCAGGATTGCGGCCTCGCGCCCGACCGCCTGACCTTCCTGTATGCTCCCACCCAAAGCCTCGCCGGCAATGTGCAAGTGGTGGCGCGGGTGCTGGAAGTCGCGCTGCACAAGGCCCATGAGCTAAAATTCCCGCTCGATCGCATCATCGAGGGCATGGGGGCGGCGCCGCTTTCACCGCCCCACCCGGACTTCGTCGTCGCCATGGGCCGCACCAACGATGCCATCATCTACGGCGGGCGGGTTCATCTGTTCGTGAACGGGCCGGCAAGCGACGCGCGTGCTCTTGCCGAACAGCTGCCGAGCCGGCGCTCGCGGGATTACGGCCGGCCGTTCGCGGAGATCTTCGCGAGCTTCAATCGGGATTTCTATGCCATCGATCCCATGCTGTTCGCGCCCGCCGCGGTGATCGCCACCGCGCTCGAAACCGGCGAAAGTTTCCACGCCGGCGGTCTCGACCCGAAGCTGCTCGATGCCGCATTCCGGTGATGCGCTCGCCGCCGCCGGCGGCACCTCCTCGCTGTCGATCGCACTGATCACGGACCGGCGCGACTGGCACGCGCGCGAGCTCGAAAAGGCGCTGGCCGGCTTGGGCGCCCGCGCGGTTTGCGTTGCGCTGACGGCATGCGGGTTCGACACCCAAAGCTCCTTCGGGCTGAGCATCGCGGGATTTCGTGACCGGTTGCCGAGCGCGGTTCTGGTCCGCTCCATGGCGGGCGGAAGCTTCGAAGCGGTGACGTTGCGGCTCGGGATCCTGCATGCGTTGCGCGAAAACCGCGTCCCGGTGATCAATGACGCGCGCGCCATCGAGCGCTGCGTCGACAAATCGACGACGAGCTTTCTGCTGGCCCGGGCCGGCATCGCGACCCCGGCGACCTGGGCGGTCGAATCGCATGAGGCCGCCGCCGCGATCGTGCGCCGCGAGATCGGCGCGGGGCCGCTGGTGCTCAAGCCGTTGTTCGGATCGCAAGGCCGCGGCTTGCTGCTGGTCCGCTCCGAGCAAGATTTGCCGGATCCCGGAGCCGTGAAAGGCGTCTATTACCTGCAACGCTTCGTCGGCGTCGAACGCGACGGCTTTCGCGATTTTCGCCTGCTGGTGTCCCGCGGGCGGGTCGTCACCGCGATGATGCGCCACTCGACGAGCTGGATCACCAACGTCAAGCGCGGCGGGCGCCCGGTGGCTGCCGTCGTCGATGCGGACATGAAGGCACTCGCGCTCGCCGCCGCGGCCGCGGTCGGCGCGGATTTTGCCGGGGTCGACGTCGTGCACGATGCCGGCGGACGACCGACCGTGCTCGAGGTCAACAGCATGCCGGCGTGGTCGGGACTGCAGAAAGTTGCGAGCGCCAACATTGCCGCGATCCTCGCCGCCGACCTTCTCGCCGCTCTCGGCGCCCGGGCGGGGCGGGGAGCGGCCGGGTGAACCTGCTGTCCGAGCGCATCGCGGCGGCTTTCAAGGCTTCCTGTCGCGACGAGCTCGACGCGCCCAAGCCGGGAAATGTCCATGTTCTTTCGGCCGCGGGCCGCAAGACCCCGGCGGATTTTCTGCGCAGCGCGGAAGCGGCGGCGGCGCCGCTCACCGTCGCGGGCGCGCGGGTGGGCCGGCGCATTTTCGCCGCGGTCGAAGCGACTCGGGCGGCGGTCGGCCGCAACACCAATCTGGGTATCATTCTGTTGTGCGCGCCGCTTGCAGCCGCGGCCGAGCAGCAAGCACCGGATTTGCGCGAAGCACTGGCGCGCGTGCTCCGGGAGCTCGATGTCGCGGACGCCGAGCTCGCATTCCGCGCGATCGTCGCGGCGGCTCCCGGGGGTCTCGGCCGCGCCGAGCGGCACGACGTATTCGCGCCCGCACAGGTGACGTTGCGGCAGGCCATGGCCGAGGCGGCGGATCGCGACCGCATCGCGCGGCAATACGTGTCGGATTTCGACGACGTGTTCACGCTCGGCGAACCGGTTCTCGAAGCGGCGCTGGCGCGCGGGAGCGAACGCAAATGGGCGACGCTATCGATCTTCCTCGGCTTTGCCTCGGCGTTTTGCGACAGCCATATCGTCCGCGAGCACGGCGCCGAAACGGCCGAGGAGGTTCGCCGCGCCGCCGCGCATTTGCGCGACCGGCTCGAGGCCGCACGCGACCCGGGCGAGATCCTGCCGGAGCTGCTGGCGTACGACCGATCGCTGAAAGGGCGATCGGTCAATCCCGGCACCAGCGCGGATCTGACCGTCGCGACGCTGTTCGCAAATCGGCTACGGAACATCTTGCCGTCCGCCTGCAACAATGATTGACTTTGCCGAGCGGGACGCGCTTCCGCAGCTATCCGGCTAACCGGTCCGGCATCTCCTGCCGGATGCTGACAACAAGGGTAGCCATTCTGCCGGTCGACGGACACGTGGCCGTCGGCGAGGCGTCGCTTTTCCTCGGGAGGAGTGTTGGCAAATGGCAAAGATCACGAAACTCTGCGTCGGTGAATCGCTCGTCGGCGAAGGCAACGAGGTCGCCCACATCGATCTCTTGATCGGACCGCGCGGCAGCGCAGCCGAGACCGCGTTCGCGAATGCCTTGACGAACAACAAGGAAGGCTTCACCTCGCTGCTTGCGTTGGTGGCCCCAAACCTGGCCTGCAAGCCTTCGACGATTCTGTTCAACAAGGTGACGATCAAGGGTGCCAAGCAGGCTGTGCAGATGTTCGGGCCGGCGCAGCATGCGGTGGCCAAGGCGGTCGCCGACAGCGTCGCCGAAGGCGTCGTCCCGGAATCCGAGGCGGACGATCTCTTCATCTGCGTCGGGGTGTTCATCCATTGGGATGCGACCGATAACAAGAAGATCCAGGATTACAATTATCGCGCCACCAAGGAGGCGCTGGCCCGCGCGGTGGCCGGCGAGCCCAAGCCCTCGCAAGTGGTCGCGCAGCGCGACAAGGTCAAGCATCCGTTCGCCGCCTAAGCGGAGGCCGGACGAGATCGGCCGTATCCGCCGAAATGCCGCGGAAGGGAGCTATGGCTCCCTTCCGCGCGCGTAAGCGCGCGCGCCGCTCAGCGCGGCAATGTCCCGCGCGGTAAGAGCGCCGTCGTGAAGGCAGGAGGCGACGAGCGCGCCCGCGACGCCGGCGCGCGCGAGATCGGCAAGGTCCGCGGCGCCGCGAATGCCGCCGGCGGCGTAGAGTTTTCTCGGTCCCGCGAGGGCGCGGATCGCGGCGATGCGGGAGAAGTCCGGTCCCGCGCCGCTGCCGACGCGCGCCAGCGTCATGACGATCACGCGATCGGGCCACGCATCCGGCTCGGCGAGCAGCGCCGGCGGCCCGAGGAAATCTTCGCCGCGGAAATCGAGCGAGAGCACGACGTGCGGGTCGGCGGAAAGGCGACGCACGGGCACCGCATCCGTCTGCGTCTCGCTGCCGAGCACCAAATAACCCAGTCCTGCGTCGAGCCAATCGCGCGCGGCGACGAGATCGGCAATGCCGCCGTCCACCCATAATTCCAGGTCGAGTTCGGATCGCAGCCGGCGCAGCACGGCGCGATGCTCGCCCTTGCCCGCGATTGCGTCGAGATCGGCCACGTAGAAGCGCTCGAAGGCGCCGATGCGCAACAATCCGCGCGCCACGTCGAGCGGATCGCTGCCGGGAGACAGCGGCGTCGCGATGGGCCGGTAGTGCGCGCGATCCCCCATGCGGGCGCGCACGACCGACCCGCCCATCAGATCGAGAACCGGAATGACCTCCATGGTTCGCGGCTTTTCCAAGAGAGCGATGCCGGGTGTATTGTGCCGCGACGCTATCATGGGGCGGCGCGGTCGGGACATGGCTTGTGTGGTCGGGTGGGACATCGGCGGCGCGCATCTCAAAGCGGCGCGTGCCGAACACGGCCGCATCGTCGATGCCGTACAGGTCGCATCTCCGCTCCGGCTGGGTCTCGAGGCGCTCGAGCAGGCTTTTGCGCGAGCCAAGCCGAAGATGGGCAGGGCCGACCGCCACATCTGCACCATGACCGGCGAACTGGCCGACACGTTTGCGTCCCGGACTGAAGGGGTCGAACGGCTGGCGGCGGCGGCCGTGTGCGCACTCGAGCCGGAACGGGTCGTGCTCTATGCCGGCCGGGCGGGTTTCATCGCGCCGCAAGCGGCGGTGCGCCACGCCGAGGACATCGCTTCGGCGAACTGGCACGCGACCGCGGCGCTGCTCGCAAAGCTTCCGGGCACCGCGCTGCTGATCGACATGGGATCGACCACGACCGACATCGTTCCGGTCACGGCGGGCGCCATCGTGGCGCGCGGCTACACCGATGCCGAACGGCTGGCGTGCGGCGAGCTGGTCTACACCGGGCTGGTGCGCAGCTTCGTCATCGCGATTGCCGAACGCGCGCCGGTCGCCGGTAGCTGGACGCCGTTGGTCGCCGAGAATTTCGCCAATATGGCCGACGTTCACCGGCTGCTGGAGAACCTGGCCGATGGCGTCGACCAGATGCCGACGGCGGACGGCCGCCCCAAGACGCTCGCCGCCTCGCGCGCCCGGCTCGCCCGCATGGTGGGGCGCGACGTGGCGGACGGCCAAGACTGGACCCTGCTGGCACGATGGTTCGCCGAGGCCCAGATCCGCACCATCACCGATGCCGCCCTGTTGGTCGTGTCCCGCGGACAACTACCCGGCGAGGCGCCGATCGTCGCGGCCGGCATCGGTGGCGCGATCATCGGCGAAGTCGCGCGCCGTCTCGGCCGCACCCGCGTCGGCTTCGAGAGCTTGCTCGATGTCGCGCCGCATGTGCGCGCGGCGGCGTCTCATTGCGCGCCCGCGGCGGCGCTCGCCTTGCTGGCGGGTACGGACTGAGATGGCGCTTATGAGATCGCACGTGCTTAGCGGCTGGCTCCGAACACCTCCCCCTCGAGAAGCAGGCCTATCGCATTTGACTCCAACCGAGCCACGTTCTGCTCCCTCCCCCCTTGTGGGGGAGGGATGGGGAGGGGGGTGTTTGTTCGATTCTGCCGAGGCACGCTCACAGCGAACAAGCTTCGTTGCAGCTGCCATCTTTGCGGCAATGCTATGGTCTTCCGTTGCCCACGCGCAGCGCATCGATACCGAGCATCTGTTCGGATTCATGATCGGGACCGACGTCGGCGAGCCCGGCGACAAGGAGATCGAAGGCGAGACCGTCGCGCGCTGGGGCAAGCGGCCCGGATCGTATTTCGCCGCGGCTCCGGCGTTCGAAGCCGAGTTCGTACCGATCGAGAATTTGCGCGCTTCGGCAACCTTGTCCGCGGCCTATCACGATATTTCGCGTATTGCCGGGCTCGAGGACCGCCGGCAAGGCGCCTTCGATTCGCTCTCGTTCGATCTGCGATACCGGCTGATCGAGCGCCAACAGGCGGGATTTGGGCTCGCCATCGACGCGGAGCCGCACTGGGGCCGTGTCGACCCCACGAGCGGCGAGCCGGTCGACCGCTACGGCGCCGATCTCTCGCTCCTGCTCGACAAGGAGCTCGTGCCCGATCGGGTGCTCGCCGCCTTCAACCTCGTCTGCCAGCCCGAGGCGACGCACTCGCGCCTCACCGGCGCCTGGTCGCGCGAGGCCACGTTCGGGCCCGCCGCCGGACTGATGGTCCAAATCGAGCCGGGCATTCTCATCGGTGCCGAAGCGCGTTATCTGCGCGCCTATCAGGGTTTCGCGCTCGAAAAATTCGCCGGGCAGGCGCTGTTCTTCGGCCCGACGCTGTATGCGCGACTGTCGAAGCGCCTGTGGGTGATCGCGGCCTGGAGCCCGCAGATCGCCGGCCGCGCCGCGAATTTTTCCGGCTCGCTCGACCTGACAAATTTCGAGCGCCATCAGGCCAAGGTGCAATTCGGGCTGGAGTTTTGAGGCATCAAAACGTCGCGCGCAGTCCGGCATAGGCCGCGAGCGGCATGCCGGGCGCCAAGGTGCGAGGGTCGGTCAGTCCTAGGAACGGGATCGCGTGGGGATCGAAGAACGTCCCGAACGTGTAATAGCGCCGATCGAACAGGTTCTGCACCAGTCCGAACAGCTCGACGTGCTTGGAGACCTGATACGAGGTGTGGAGATTCACCACCCAATAGGCCGGCACCTTCGGATTCTGGTTGGACTGGTCGCCCACCAGGTACTGGCTGCCGACGACGTTGAGATCCGCTCCGATCTTCCACGGCTCGGTCACTGCGTATTCGGCGCCGGCCTTGAACCGATGCTGCGGCACCGCCGGAATGCGATCGCCGGGAACGACGAAGATGTTCCCGTTCGCATCCGCGGCGGGATTGTTCGGCGACGACAAGGTCAGCCGGCTCTGGAAGGTCGCGTCGATGAAGGTGTAATTGGCATACGCGGTCCAGCGGTCCTGCTTGTAGGAGGCGCTGGCCTCGAGGCCTTCCCGCCGCGTCTTGCCGCCGTTCTGGAAAAATCCGTGTCCGGCGACGGGGCTGGCAATATTGATGATGTCGTCGGTATTGCCGGTCCGGAACAGGCCGAGACTCCAGTTCAGGCGGCCGTGGCCCTCGCCCAGGTCCAGCCGACCGCGCAGGCCCGCCTCGTAGGTGTGGGAGACCACCTGCTTCAAATGGGGGTCGGAGACCAGGAAATTGTCGATCAGGCACGGCCGCGTCGGATCGGCGCAGCCGAGCTCGAGCGGGGTCGGCGCACGGTTCGCCTCCGAATAGCCGGCATAAGCCGTGAGCTCCGGCGCGATCTTGTAGGTCGCGCCGATCACCGGATTGAAGCGGGAGAATCTTTCGTTGCCGTTGAGCGCGGTGCCGATCTCGTCCTCGAGCTTGATCTGCGCGATGTTGAAGCGCCCGCCGGCCGTCACCGCGAGCTTCGCCGTCACGTCGAGCGTATCGGTGGCGTAGATGCCGGTGTAGCGTGTCGTCGCCAGCAGGGCGACCGGCGCAACGTCTCCTGCCGGCTGGTCGATGAAGACGCCGGTTCCCGTGACGAACAGATCCTGGCCGATGGTGCCGAGTTCGCTGTTGCCTGTGTACTGCACGCGACCATGATCGAGGCTGACGCCGACGACGAAATGGTTGTCGTGCTCGAACACCCGCTGGGTACTCGTCGCTTGCAACGACCCGCCGAAGCTGTTTGCGGCGGTCCGGGTGCGATCGATCTCGCCGAACACCGTCCCGCTGGGAAAGGGGTTCGGAACTTTCCGGCCCTGGATCAGGGACGTCGTGTTGTCGCCGATGCAGAGCAACTTCGGGTCGGTGCAGGGCTGCGCCTCCGACGTATTGGCGTCCACATGCCTCTGCCAAAATCCGCGGTAGTAGAGGTTGCCCTGGAACGACAGCGTGTCGGTCGCCTTGTAGCTTCCGTTTGCGGTCAGGAACGCGAGATCGTTCTGCGTGGTCTGCGGCCAAGTATAGACGCTGTTCCAGCGCCGGCTCAGCAGCTCGATCGGCGTGACGGTGATGCCCGCGAGGTCGTTGGAAGCCCCGGTGAAATTGACGTGGAACTCGCTCTTGTCATCGCGCGCACCCACGTCGGCGTACATCCGGCGCAGCTGGGAGGGCGAATGGTCGCGCCAGCCGTCGTCGTTGATGGCGTCGGCGGCGACGTAGGCCGCCCAGTTGCCGTTCTGTCCCCCGGCCTGGCCGGCCACGGCGCGCCGGCCGAACGATCCGCCGCGCACCTCACCCTCGACGCCCTGATAGGTGAAGCCGTTCTTCATCTCGAGCGAGAGCGCGCCGCCGAGCGCATTGAGTCCGTAGATCGGATTGTTGGGAACGAGCGTCATGCGCTGGATGGCCATTTCCGGGATCAGGTCCCAGTTGACCGTGTCGCCGAACACTTCGTTGATGCGCACCCCGTTCTGATAAACCGCGATGCCCTGCGGCGTTCCCAGCACCGGCGAGGCGGTAAATCCCCGGTAATTCAGGTCGAGCTGGAACGGGTTGCCGGTCTGGTCGCTCAGCGTGACGCCGGGCAGATGTTGCGCGATCGCCTGGAGCAAGTCCGGCGATTTTGCGTGGTCGAAATCGGGCGCGGACAAGCTCTGCACGTTTGCCGGAACCTTGTCGCGGTCGAGATCGGCCGGCGACAGCGGCGAGGATTCGACGACTTCGATGGTCGGCAGCTCGACGGCACGCGGGGAAGCTTGGGCCCATGCCGCGGCGGGCACGAGCACCAGCATCCCTGCTGCAGTGACGCGAACGCACCCCGCCATCGACCACCCCGGCACGCGCAGCTCGGCACGATGCTAGTGGACGCGGGCCGCGATTGCCAATCGCGGATGAAGGCCGCGCAAGCGCGCCGCCGCCCGGCGCGGGCGGGCGCGTGCGTTCGCAGACGGGCGGGGCGGGGCCGCCGTGCAATCGAGCGGTGAGCGGCTCAGCCGACGTTCTTGGTCGGGGTGGTGCCCTTGATGCAGAGCACTTTGACGCTCTCGTTTTCGGCCAATTGCTGGCCGATCGAGGTCCCGGCCACATAGGCCTGACCATGCATGAAGCAGAAGCCGGGCACCGCGTATTGTTCGGGTACCTGGACCACGTGAACGGCATTATTGCGATTGCACTCGCGCAGATCGGGCGTGATCGCCAGCGAGCAGATCAAGACCAGTGTCGTGAACAATGTACGCTCCTAACTCCTCCCGCTCTCGCTTGTACCTGCAAACAACTATGTCGGCGCGACCTGGTTCCCGCCGGCTGAGGCCGCATCGTCTCCGGCACGCGATCCGCCGATGTGCTACATGGAAAACCCGGATTTGCCGGCCGATCGCGTCGGCACGATGGATGAAATCCTGCGGGGAGGAGGGAGCATGAAGGCCGCCGATCATTTTCGCGCGATGCGCGGCAAGAGCCCCGAGGAGGCGAAATTCTTCTGGTCCGGCGGCCCGGTCGAAGTCGCGGAACGGACCTGGTTCCAATCGCGATTCAGCGGGGTTACCGCGTTCGAGACCGATGAGGGAATCGTGCTGGTCGATTCCGGAATGGCGCCGCTCGCGCCCGCGCTCGCCGCCCTGCTGCGCGAGAAGACGGCGGCGCCGATCCACACCGCGATTTTCACCCATGGTCACGTCGATCATGCCTTCGGGCTTGCGGCGTTCCTGCAACCCGGACAGCCCAAGCCGCGGATCATCGCCCAGCGGGCGATTCTCGACCGTTTCGAGCGATACGAGCGAACCCGCCGCTACAATGCCGCCATCAATGCCCGGCAATTCGGCGGCAGCGCCGAGCGCACGCAGGCGGGCGAGGAATACGACAATTTCCGCCGCCCCGAGTTGCTGCCCGACACCCTGTTCGACCGCGACTTCGCGTTTCGAGTCGGCGGGCTCGAGTTCGAAATCCATCACTGCCGCGCCGAGACCGACGACCATTGCTGGGTTTGGTGTCCACAACGCTCCGTGCTGTGCACCGGCGATCTGATCATCAACGCGGTGCCGAACGCCGGCAATCCGCAGAAGGTGCAGCGCTATCCCTGGGACTGGGCGGACGGGTTGCGCCGGATCGCGGCGCTCGCGCCCAGCAGCCTCTGTCCCGGGCACGGCGGCCCGGTGGTCCGCGATCCGGCGAAAATCCAGCGCATGCTGATCGAGACCGCCGAATATCTGGAAGCGATCGTCGAGCAGACGCTCGCCGCGCTCAACGACGGAGCGCCGCCTCACACCGACATCGTGCACCGCGTAGAGCCTCCGGCGTCGGGCTCGCCCTGGCTGCAGCCCGTCTACGACGAAGCCGAGTTCCGCAACATCATCCGCTTTTACGGCGGCTGGTGGAACGGACGCCCGAGCGAGCTCAAGCCGGCGTCGCGCGAGGCGCTGGCGCGGGAGATCGCGCAGCTTTGCGGCGGCGGTGACGTGCTTGCTCGCCGCGCCCGGGAGCTGGCCCGATCCGGGGACCTGCGCCTGGCCTGCCATCTCGCCGATTTCGCGCTCGAGTGCAGCCCGGAGGCGGCCGAAGTCGGCGATGCGGTTGCGGCGATCTATGAAGCGCGCGCCGGCGCCGAGCCCGGGCTGATGGCCGAGAATTTGTTCCGTTCGGCTGCCTGCTATGCGCGCGAGCGACGGCCTTTCTGTTAGATGCCGGGCATCACTCGACCATGATCCGAGCCGTCATGCCCGCCCAGTCGTGGTCGGCGCAGGTCAGCTCGTAGGAGCCGGCCCGCGTCGCGATGAAATCCATGTCCTTTGCTTCGTTCGCCCGCACCACGATCCGCGTCGCATAGGGTCCCAGCACTTCCGGATTTCTCAGCTCGATCGCCTTGAAGAACTCCGGCGCGGAAAAATCGTGAATCTCGGATCCGTGGTTCTCCAGGTGCAAGCGATACGGCACGCCACGGCGAAAGCTGAGCCGGTCCGGAACAAATTCGTAGTTCACCATGGTGACGGCCACGATTTCGGCGTTCGCCCAGTCCACATCCGGCGCGATCCGCTCCGGCGTCTGGGCGTCGGCGCAGCATGGGCCGGCGGCAAGCACCAGGGCGGCAAGCTCGAGCCGGGACCTGACGGCCGTCCGCATTGCGCTCGACCTAGTGCAGCGCCGCGTAGACTGCGGTTTCGAATTGTTCGAACAGGGCGAGCACCTTCGGATCGGCGAACGGGATGAGCTGCGCGAGAATGACGCCCGCCACCCCCTCATCCGGATCGATCCAGAAATAGGTATTGCCCAGCCCCGCCCAGGCGAGGCTCCCTGCGCCGCGGCGGCCCGGCACGCGCTCGGTGTTGATCATGAATCCCAGGCCCCATTTCTTGACCATGCCGGGAAAGAATTCCGCGTCGTTGGAATAAGGCGGCATGGCGGTCTCGAGCAGGCGCACATGGAGATCGCCGATGTGGTTCTGAGCCATCGATCGCACGGTCTCGGATTTCAGCACCTGCGCGCCGTTGAACCGGCCCTCGTGCAGAAAAGCCTGCTCGAACTTGAGATAGTCGCCCGCCGTGCCGTACAGGCCGCCCCCGCCCATGTGGAATTCGGGTTCCTGGGGCAGCTCGAACGGTATTTCCTGCAACGATCCGTCGGGCTGGCGCGCATGCATGCCGGAGAGCCGTGCGCGCCGGCCAGCATCGAGCTTGAAGCCGGTATCCCGCATGCCGAGCGGCCCGAAGATGTTGTCGCGGAAATAGGCGTCGAGCTTCTGTCCGCTGACCTTCTCCACCGCCTTGCCGACCCAATCGATGTTGATGCCGTAGTTCCATCTCTCGCCGGGGTCGAACAGCAGCGGCGTGGTCAACGCCACATTCTGGCAGCTGATGACGCCGGGGATGCCCTTTTTTTCCTGATAGCGGATGAGATCGGGGCTCCAGATGTCGTAGGCGAAGCCCGCCGTATGGGTCAGCAAATGCCGAAGCGTGATGTCGCGTCCGGCCGGGCGCAGCTTCGGCTCGCCCGCGGCATCGAATCCTTCCAGCACCTTGGCTGCGGCGAGCTGCGGCAGCACGTCCCGGATCGGCCGGTCGAGCGCGAGCTTGCCGCGCTCGACGAGCTGCATGGCGGCGGTCGACGTGATCGCCTTGGTCATGGAGGCGATCCAGAACAATGTGTCGACGGTCATGGCGGCGCCCGACGGCAGCACGCGCTTGCCGAACGCACCCTGGTAGACGGGACCGTCCCGTGTCGCCGCCATGGCGACCACGCCTGGTACCGCTCCGGCCTCGGCCGCCTCGCGGAGCACCTGGTCGGCTTGTGAGAACTCGCGCATGGTTTCCTCCCGGCTGAATGGATTTGCGGGAGTATCCGGCGATCTGCGCGCGAACTCAATGATGGTGGGAAATCGACGCGGGCTCGTCGCGCGAGCCTCGCGGCGAAAGCGTCACTTTTGTGCGCACTCGGTGGGACGTTTGCTCGGACCGCGTTTCTCGGGCGGCACGCGGCAATCGTTGACCCGCTGATTGTCCGATGCCTTGTCGCCCAGCCGTTCCTTCCCGGTCGCGGCCGCCGTGGTGGCGGCCGCCATGGCGCTGCCGCGCGGCGGCTGCGCGGCAGCCGGCAGGGCCGAAGCTGAAATCCAGACGCCGAGCAGGGCAAATATTCGCTTCATCGCGCCGCTCTCTGCGCCGACACGGGCGTGCCGATCATCGCCGCTTTGCATCGTACCGTGACGGCCCCGCCCGCCCACCCGATTTCGCGCGACCGACGGGCTCCGGATCGGTGAAAGCCGAGGATCACAG
>WNFX01001616.1_pt1 | contig 26065 bp, 24 predicted proteins | sample 5400111 | NCBI WGS metagenome assembly WNFX01 (sample SAMN13153363, study PRJNA577476) | soil metagenome | isolation source: 40 cm soil or saprolite under grassland replicate 1 | place: USA:California | collected 2016-06-15
CTCCGTCAGGCCGGAGGGCTAAAATAAAAGTACCAAGCGAAAACTTTGTTCAGTTGGGTTTCTAAGTCAGTATTCATGTTGGTTGGATTGTACACGTTATTAGCTCAAGCTGTCAAGGGGTTTTTGTCAAACTTGACATGCCTGCTACCTTCCCCTACACTCACTACAATCGTTTTTCGTGATTTCTAATTTTTGGGTAATCACTCTGTATAGAGGTGATAAAGAAATGTCAAATGGCACGATCTCGCTTACAGGGTGGCCTCTTGAGATCGCCGCTTGTATACTTTAAGATGGCTCTAGCGGCGCATCACCTCTATAGAGAGTGACTACCAATTTTTGATCGATTGGGAAATAACGTGGAAGCTTTGCCTCGCAAGGTGCGTATACACTCATCTGGGCCTTTAAACGGCACGATCTTACCACCATCTTCAAAATACCATACATTGCGCTATATTCTTGCGGCTTTCTTAGCGCAAGGGGTCAGTACAATTTATTATCCTGCTATAAGTGATGACACAGATGTGTTACTTCAAGCATGCAGCCAGTTGGGAGCAGATATTCATGTGGAGAATCAAGCTGATGGACGTCAAATTCTCTCCATCAGAGGAACGGGAGGCGTTCTCACAACGTCTCCGAAGGCACCAATCGATGTTGGAAATGCTGGAGCAGTGCTACGTCTCCTCCTGGGAATAAGTGCTCTATCGCCCGAAACTATTACTTTTACTACTCCCTACCTAGAGTCGCTTGGTCGCCGTCCAAATGCTGACCTGTTGCAGGCGCTTGCCCAACTTGGCGCAACAGTAGAAAGCCAGACCAGTGAGGGAATATTGCCGATCAAGATTCGAGGAGGCCAGATACATGGAGGGAAAGTACGGATTTCTGGCAAAAAAAGTTCGCAATACATCAGTGCACTCCTCTTTCTTGCACCCCTGCTAAAAGAGGGACTGGAGATAGAGATAGTCGATGAATTGACTTCTGCCTCTTTTCTCGACCTGACCATACAGATACTCGAGGAGGCAGGGATAACAGTTATTGCCGAGGAGCGCTACCGGCATTATGTTGTGCCTGCAATGCAGCAATACCAGCCCAGAGAGTTCGTTATTCCTGGTGATTATCCATCTGCCGCCGCACTGTTAGCAGCTCTCGCGATTGCCAAAGGTAAGATTACGCTTGCCAACTTGCAATCAGATGATAGCAATGGAGAGGCCATCCTGGAAGTGTTTTCTGAGTTGGGAGTGCGGATCACAAGAACTGAGAACACCATTACAGCTCAATGTCACGAACCTCTGCACGGTATTATTATCGATGGTAATAAAACCATCGATAGTGTACCCGTAATTGCTGCTGCTGCTTGCTTTGCCACTACCCGCAGCCGCATTTATAACGTGGCAACCCTTCGTTTGAAAGAAAGTGACCGTATCAATGACCTGTCTAAGGAGTTGAACAAAGCAGGTTGCCATGTGCTTCCTTCCACAGATTCAATCGAAATACATCCATCTGACCAGAATGGTATACAAGGTGGGGTGGACCTCGATGCACATGCTGATCACCGTCTGATTGAGGCGTTTGTAGCTGTTGGGCTGGGTAGCAAACATGCAATTTCGGTGTCCAATGCATTTCATATAGCCAAAAGCTATCCCTCATTCTTTGATGATTTGATGAAGCTTGGGGCAAAGATAGAGCGGGTTTTCTAAAGTGACTTACATGAGAAAAAGAGCTTACACTTGATGCAGAAAATTTTTTTAACAGGTCTTTCGGGTTCAGGGAAATCTACTGTTGGAAGACGGATTGCAGAGGTTTTACGATGGGACTTTGTCGATACCGATACACTTCTCGCAGAACGTTGTGGAATGCCCGTTGGGCAGATACTAATTGAACATGGTGAGCAGAGGTTTCGTCAGATGGAATCCGAAGTCCTCATCTCAACTGCTAACCTGGATCAGTTCGTCATAGCGACCGGTGGGGGAGTCGTCATTGCAGAGGCTAACCGTATTTTTATGCAAGAGTATGGCCTGACTGTATATTTAGAGGCTTCGGTAGAGATTGCCTGGCAACGGGTACAAGAGCAAATGCGCCAATTTGGCAATGTTGCAGTGCGCCCACTGGTAGTTGGAATCGATGGACAGCAACATTTACAGGACCTGTATACAGTGCGCAAGCAATGGTATGAGCAGGCGGCAGTATGTATTAATACTGATGAGGATGCGCCAGAAATCATAGTTGGTCGGATTGTGGCCTTTGCACTCGCAAATGGCTTATTGGGTTCTTCTTCGCTGCCGCGAGAAGTTGTTACTCTTCAACTTGCTACGGCTACCTCTCAGGCTGTAATTGAGTGGGGTGGGCTGTGTCACCTGCCACAATCTTTACAGTCATTGGGATTTTCAAAACGTGTTTTTGTTGTTACTGATTCAGATGCTGGCCGAATTTATAGTGAACCAATTCAGAATATGCTCGCGGGAGCAGGTTTTATTCCACAGGTTTTTATCATTCCTGCAGGAGAGTCCAGTAAATCATTACAGTGCTGGGAGCAGATACTTGATTGGCTTATTGAACAGAAAGCCGAACAGCAGGAACCAATACTTGCATTAGGAGGAGGAGTTGTGGGCGATCTTGCTGGCTTTGTAGCAGCAACGTATCACAGAGGTGTTCCACTCGTTCAGATTCCTACCTCGTTGCTTGCGCAGGTTGATTCTGCAATAGGCGGCAAAACAGGCATAAATCATCCACTGGGCAAAAACCTTGTAGGAGCATTTTATCAGTCAAAGCTGATAGTAGTAGACCCGGCTTTTCTTGTGACTCTTCCAGAACGCGTTTATCGCGAGGGATGGGCAGAGATTGTTAAATACGGTATGATTCTTGATACCAACCTGTTTGAGATGCTGGAAAAGCAAACCTCTTTGTTGCATGCGCGCGATTCAACACTGCTAACGAAGATCATCACTCGCTGCATACAATTGAAGATGGACGTCGTTCAGCGTGACGAGCGAGATGAAGGGCTGCGTAACATCTTGAACTACGGCCACACCTTCGGTCATGCATTAGAAGCGCTTACAGATTACGGTACGTTTCTGCACGGCGAGGCTATTGCTGTTGGAATGGAGGTAGCTGCCGAAATTGCAGTAGCCAGAGATTTGCTATCAAATGAGCATGCGCATCGCCAGCATCAGTTATTGCAAGCTTTAAAATTGCCTGTGTGTTGTCCTGGTATCTCGACCGAATTAGTGCTGGAGAAGAACTTGTACTTCATGGGCCTAATCTTAATATGTTGGGATCAAGACAACCAGAAATCTATGGCACTACTACACTGGAACAAATTAATGATCAACTGCGACGTAAAGCTAATAGCCTTGGGAGCGAAGTTGAAGTATACCAGTCAAACTCTGAGGGTGAGCTGATCGACATTATTCAAAAAAAGGGAGCAGCAAGCGATGGTCTCATCGTTAATCTTGGCGCATACACCCACTACAGTATCGCGCTGCGAGATGCTATAGCAGGGTTGTCGAAACCAACAATTGAAGTCCATCTCTCTAATATCTATGCGCGAGAGCCGTTTCGACATACATCGGTGACAGCGCCAGTGTGCCGTGGGTTGATTACAGGCCTGGGCTGGCGAGGTTACGTTCTGGCCCTGGAAGCGCTCATCGGTTTGCTACAAGAGGGTGAGGAAATTTCGTGAAACATTTAGGTCTTATCGGATGTCCAGTAGCTCATTCACTCTCACCACGAATGCAGCAGGCTGCGTTTGATGTGCTTGGCATAGAAGCCCATTATGCTCTGTGGGAAACGCAACCCGATAAACTGGCAGAAAGAATAGCTTCCCTTCGGTCTCCCGATATGTTGGGTGCGAACGTCACAATGCCTTACAAAGAGGATGTTGTGCGGTTGGTTGATGAGTGTGATCCGGTAGCCGCTCAAATTGGGGCCATCAACACCATCGTGAATCGAAGCGGTCGCTTAGCTGGGTACAATACGGATGCTCCGGGTTTCATACGGGCTTTGACTGAGTTTGCAGCGTTTGCTTGCCCTGGGAAAAAAGTCGTGATTCTGGGTACAGGTGGGGCTGCTCGTGCCGCTACTGTAGGGCTTTTGGGGAACGGGGTAGATGAATTGATGTTGCTTGGACGTAATGAAAAGCATGTAAATAACTTACTTCGTCACCTGCAAACATTGACTACTGAGAAATATGGAACGACTCGTGTATATGGTGCCTTGCTTGGAAGTCCCGAAGCCAGCGGGTTTCTGTCCAGTGTGGACTTGGTTGTCAATGCCACGTCTGCAGGCTTAAAGGCGAATGATTCAGCATTGCTTCTTGATGTCAATATGCTGCCGACCACAGCACTTGTAATGGATATGATATTTAATCCTCCTCTGACGCCACTATTACATGCTGCCAGATCGCATGGGTGCCAGGTCTTAAACGGCTTATCTATGTTGCTCTATCAGGGTGCTCTGGCATTTGAATTATGGATGGGTCGTCCCGCACCAATGGAGATCATGCGCAAGGCGCTTGGCCTTGCGAAGGAAGGCTAAAAAGATGTTCAGATTTCTCACATCGGGTGAGTCACATGGACCTGGACTCACGGCAATTATAGAGGGTATACCTGCCGGTTTGAAGCTTTCTGCTGAGGATATCAACTACCATTTGCAGCGCAGACAGGGTGGGTATGGCCGTGGTGGAAGAATGAAAATAGAGAAGGACCAGGTCATATTCCGCTCCGGTTTGCGCCACGGATTAACACTTGGCTCACCTATCACCGTCGAGATAGAGAACAGAGATTGGGAGAACTGGCAGGTCAAGATGAGTGCAACACCGATTGATGAGCCTGTTGAGGCTGTTACGCTAGTGCGTCCGGGGCATGCAGACTTTGCGGGTGTAATCAAGTATGGGCATGATGATATTCGCAATGTGATTGAAAGATCCAGTGCACGCGAGACAGCGGCAAGGGTCGCTGTAGGTGCCGTGTGTCTGTCATTGCTGAAAGAGTTTGGCATTGAGATACGCAGCCATGTACTTTCTGTTGGGCCGGTTGGTACAAGAGATGCCCAGAGGAGCGCTATTGCGAACAATTTTACCGCATCGTACTGGGAGCAGGTTGAACAATCTCCGATGCGTTGTGGAGACAGCGAGTTAACAACACAAATGATCAACTATATTCATGAATGTAAATCCAAAGGGGAAACGTGTGGCGGGGTATTTGAAGTGGTAGCTACGGGAGTTCCAATTGGTTTGGGTAGCTATAGTCAATGGGATAGGCGTCTCAGCACAAAGCTGGCGATGGCGCTGATGAGCATTCCTTCGGTCAAAGGCGTTGAGATTGGAAGAGGCTTTGAATCCAGCAGGTTAGCGGGTTCGCAGGTGCATGATGTCGTGCAATGGAGCGATGAGCAAGGTTGGCAGCATTTGACAAATAATGCCGGGGGAGTTGAAGGCGGGATCAGTAATGGTGCGCCAATCGTTGTCAGAGCTGCTGTCAAGCCAATTTCCACGCTGGCTCATCCTTTGCCAACAGTTGATGTTCGAACGCATGAAAATGTAAGTCAGGGTCGCTACGAACGCAGTGATGTGTGCGTTGTACCTGCTGCGGGCGTTGTGGGCGAGGCGATGCTGGCTATCGCACTCACCGAGGCATGGTTAGAGAAATTTGGTGGTGATAGTATGGTGGAAATGCTGAGAAATTTTCATACATACATGGCCAGCGGTATCCATCCTCTTTCTCCATCTGCTGGTGCTCCTTTGGAGGGAACATAGGGTGTTTTTCTTTTCACGAGAGCAGCAGCCTATTTATCTCAACAATACCAGCGAGCAGGGAGATTGCCAGGTTTTGGCATCTCCCATTGGCTTTGTTGCTCTATCCTTGACTCGTGTAGGTAATCTCGTAGAGATATCGGTCCCTGGTGACGTAGAGCACATGACATAATTGGTCTCGGGCACTATAGAATGACGTGATATCAACTACGTTTTCATCATGAACGAGTTGGGTGGGTGGCCGATTGGCGCCGTATGTATTGTAAGCGTGATCTTTCAGCCAATTCAGCTGGGTTAACACAACAATATGTCGATAGTTGGTATCGGAACTAAAGAAAGCGGTCACATTCTTCAGATGCTCGTCAAATCTGGTTCTCACGTAGTTCTGACCAACGGTTGGAGGAACAGGTTTATCGTAAGAATAGTCGATGTCGTAGATCTCCCCAGAATCATTTCGAGCGACGATGATGTGAAGAGTGTTGGGGTTCTCGTCTCTCGAGAGAAAACCACTTATCGAGGCGACTTGACTGATGTTGGGTGGAATCGTGATAGTTTTGCTGTTCGTTGGATGGTTCGCTTTCCAGGTGATATCCACAGGGTTTCCATTACCATCTACAACCACCACGTGACGCAAGTTATCGCAAGATGAGTAGAATCCTGCCATTCCTTTCGTCGGCTCAAATCTGCTGTGATAGGGCAGGACGGTTGTATTGGTACGAGGCAATTCACCAAGTTTGTACCAAATTTCATGCAGTTCGTGATCGCTGGTACCGACGACTGCGTGGTGGTAATTGTCATCAGGCGTAAAAAAACCTGCGATTGTTTGCAGACGACCCTCGAAGTGCCAAAGTGGGTCAACAGGGGGATACCCAGGTGCTACCTCACTGGGATCCCACGTCACATGGTACACATTGCCGTCGTTCCCAGCAGCAATCACATGCTGCGAACGGTCATAATCGGTGTAGTAGCCGGCGATACCGAAGATGCTGGTAGGAAATCTCGTAATGTTAATTGGTCCATTTACCATGGTGCTCGCTCCTTTCTTCTAGGGACGAAACTAATTCCGACCAGGTAAGCGAGCTACTACTCAAGGAACTTGAGTGCTTGTTGCTCACATTGAGCAGTTGCAGCTCTCAAATGCGCCACAGCCATGAGTTGCAGCTCTCTACTGGCCTATTCGTGCTCTTGCTACCTTATCAGAGAAGTATCTTCGAGGATGCAGAGCCGAACGTGATTACTGGAAAGACATGTCAGCATGCATCCCTCTGGTTGAGGAAAACTTGATGACATTTTCACTCATCTCGAATTCAAAGTAACGGCCTGTCTCATGGGTGATATCAATGGTCAGGGCTTTTCCGTCCGAACGGGTGATGGTCATAGAAGCGTACTCCTGCTCTGGGTATAAATTGAAGGAGTACCTGAGAAACCCCTGAGGTCCTGGTTGAATGGACCAATTTCCCTCTCCGAGCTTCACCTCAGTGAACGTGACGATCCGGTCATTAATGCTACCACTGCCTGAGCCTGACATGATAGAAACCTCCTTGCTTGTTAGGGGACATCCAGGAATCACCTGATGTGGGAATCCCTCTCGTGAGAGCCACTTGAAGCTACTATCCTTACGAGAATCATCAAGGTATTTCCGTATGAGCCCTTATTCTTGTACATTCGCGTTGAGACTACACAACTTTCGCCTACATGAGGGGTTCGATAGCAGCGAGACAAGTGCCAACGTGAGGGACCTAAGACAGCTTGTCGCGTCGCCAGCAGAGATGCCTACTCTTTCTCAGAGCACAACCGCTGATACTGGTGGTGATTAACGCCTCTTTCCTGTGTCTCCTGCTGATCCTCCGCTGTTGCAGCTGTGAATAGCGGGCAAACGGTCCGCTAATACGACACAGCCTTTCCAACACGTTGGTTTTTGGGCCGCTTGCTACCGGAACCCAACTACAATTTGTTCGCCGACTTAGCTATTTTCGGTACTTTCTCCGGTCATTGCTTCCTCATCTTGCGCATTTCCCACCTGGCTTGGTGCATGTTCCAGGCTCTGCCGCAGCAGGGCTGCCAGGGCAGACAGGTCGATGGCCAGCTGCTTGCCCGTGTGAGCATCTTCGATGGTGCCGCGAAGCAGTTCGCCATGCTCGCCCACCCAGAGGTGGACTACGAGCGAGAGATAGCGACCGGGCGCTGGGAGTCGAGGGTACGTGGTGTCTTCACTCAAGTGGTCTCCCCTTTCCCGGCCTGGCACGCCCGCCAGCATCTTTATCTCTGGTCGCGCTCACCCTGCATATCCTTATTCTAATCTATCCCGCTTAATGTTCTCTTAATTTTTGCTTAAGGCATACCAAGCGACGTCGATGGCTGCATCAATTGCTGGTAGAGCAGGGTGGTTTCAGCAGCAGGGGCCAGGTGTAAGTCACGATGCAGCCATCTGCAGCAGGTGAGGTAGGTCTGTTTGATCTCCGCCGGACGCCCAGCGGCGCCGTAGCAACGCATCAGCAGGCGATAAGCATCTTCGCGATAGCCATCAACGGCGAGAAGCTCGCGATAGCACGCGATCGCCGGTTCCCAGGTTCCCGCCTGGCTGTAGCAGGCGCCTAACCGCTCGAGCACGTGGAGCTACCTATCTTGAAGGCAGGGATCTCGCGGCCGTTGCAGCGGAGGTGGAAGCTGCCCAGGCACGTGATTTCCCAGTCACCGATTACGGGTACACGTAACCTGGACATGTCCGGCATGATGGGGTGGGAAGCTGGCACGGTCTCCGGTCGTGCTATGGGCGCTGGTTGCCCCTGCAAGCACTGGCGCAGTTCCTCTACGTCTTGTTCCAGGCGGGAGATGCGCTCAAGGAGACTTGTGAGCGAGGTCTGAGAGCACTCTGTGTCCATGATTTTCCCTCTGATTGATCGCAGCAATCGTCAGTCGATAGACGACCTACTCCACGGGGGGAATTTTCTGTGGCAAGATTCTGCCTCATTTTCCTCTTCAAATCACTACACCACCGCGCCTGCCTGTCTCTATTATAGAGAAAGGCTTTTTTATTGACCCTCCACTCAATCCGTGTATAGAATAGAGGTCAGATGTAGAAGATCACGAAGCCGTTGAGATGAAGGAGAGGAGCTTGTTATGCAGTTCAATCGTGTTTTCATACCGTATGGCGCTTACTGGTCCACACCATTTATGCGCTGGCAAGGTAATTTTGCCCATCTTCATCCCATAGTGTTTGCTGCTGATGTAACCAGGAGAGCCTTGCGCGAACATGATATCGCGCTTGAGATATTCGATTCGCTCTTTCTCGGCATGACTATCCCTGCCGAACACAGCTTTTATGGTGCGCCCTGGCTGGCCGGGCTTATTGGCGCAACAACCATCTCCGGCCCGACCATCAACCAGGCCTGCGCTACTTCAGCACGAGTTGTAGGTAGCGCTGCATATGAGGTCGAGACTGACACGGATCGCTGCATACTGGCTATCACGTGTGACAAAACGAGCAACGGGCCGCATATCTATTACCCCAATCCACTTGGCCCGGGTGGCAAAGGTGAGGATGAAGACTGGGTATGGGATAATTTCAATTTTGACCCTTTTGCTGCCAATGCCATGCTCGAGACAGCGGAGAACGTCGCCGGTGAAGCCCGAATCACGTCGGAGGAGCAGAATGCAGTTACCCTGCTCCGCTATCAACAGTACCAGCAAGCGCTTAAAGATGATGCTGCATTTCACCGGCGCTATATGGTCACGCCTATCGAGGTCAAAGATCCGGCAGGGCGAAAAGTCGTAGCTACTGTAGCAGACGATGAGGGCGTATATGCAACAACAGCAGAGGGATTGTCTCGTCTGCGCCCGGTGAAGGAGGGTGGTACCGTTAGTTTTGGTACCCAGACCCATCCAGCCGATGGCAACTGTGGCATGGTAATAACCTCACTGAAACGAGCGCGAGAACTCAGTAGTGACCCGGGGGTAAATGTCCAGATCGTTTCCTTTGGGCAGGCTCGTGCTAAAAAGGGTTTTATGGCCCAGGCTACCGTGCCAGCCGCACGCCAGGCTCTAAACGCAGCAGGTATTCGTCTCGCGGATATAAAGAGTATCAAGACACACAACCCGTTCGCGGTCAACGACATCTACTTCGCCCGCGAAATGGGTATCTCGTTGGATGCTTTCAATAATTACGGCTCTTCACTGATTTTTGGGCATCCCCAGGGTCCAACAGGTATGCGGCTGATGATTGAGTTGATCGAGGAGCTTGTCTTGCGTGGTGGTGGCTACGGTCTCTTCACTGGATGTGCGGCTGGAGATACGGGAGCAGCACTTGTCTTGCGCGTAGATATGGCTTGAGATTCTACCCTCCAAGGGCAAGATTGTACTTCCTGTGACCTGCCCGTGATAATGCACTCTCTTACTGTGATTCTTTTGTAACATCAACACTCTATACTAATATACTGTGGTAGACAAGTTAGGATATTCTGATCATGAGTATAGTGAGGATGCAATGGATAAAACCAGAGAGAAGATACCCCTAGAGCGTGTCGATACTTATCGCTGGCGTATTCCTCAGAGTTATCAGCCTGACATGCATGTTCCAGGAATGGTTTATGCCGATGACGAACTCATAGAGCAAATGATCGATGAGAATGCACTGCAGCAAGTAGCGAATGTAGCGACGCTACCAGGAATCGTGGGGTATTCGCTCGGAATGCCAGATATCCACTGGGGCTATGGCTTCCCTGTCGGTGGTGTTGCAGCGACGGATGCTGAATCTGGTGTCGTATCACCTGGTGGTATCGGTTTTGACATCAACTGCGGAGTCCGTTTGATCTCTACTGACCTGTCGCACAAGCAGATTCAGAAGCGCGTCGATAGGCTTGCTGATGAATTGTTTCACCACTTACCATCGGGTGTAGGCGGTGCGGGCATGCGTGAACTGAGCGCCAATGAGATCCGTGCCGTGATGGTACGCGGCGCGGCCTGGGCTGTTGAAAAAGGTTATGGCTTTGCTGAAGACCTGGAATTTACGGAAGAACATGGTTGCCTGGCTGGCGCTGATCCCGATGTTGTGTCGAACGCAGCAATCCAACGTGGCATCAAGCAGCCTGGTAGCCTGGGTTCAGGCAATCATTTCTGTGAAGTCGAGGCGGTAGATCATATCTATGATGCGGAGACTGCTCGTGCTTTCGGCATAGATCATGTTGGTCAGATCGTGGTGACTGTACACTGTGGTTCGCGCGGCTTTGGCCACCAGATCGCACAGGATTATATCAGGCTGGCAGAGTCGAAGCAGCGTGAATTTGGTTTTCACCTTGTAGATCGGCAACTGGCCTGTCTACCCTTGCAGTCGAGTGAGGGGAAAGCGTATCTTGCGGCGATGGCATGCGGCGCGAACTTTGCCTGGGCGAACCGCCAGTTGCTGATGCATGGTGTGCGGCAGGCTTTCTCAACAGTGTTCGAACGGCAGGTTTCACCCCGGGATATGCCACTTGTCTATGATGTGTGCCACAACATTGCCAAGATGGAAGAGTATCAAGTGGATGGGCAGAAGCTACGGGTTTGGGTTCACCGCAAAGGGGCGACACGAGCGTTTCCGGCTGGAAACCCGGCCATTCCTGAAAAGTATAGGACCGTGGGGCAGCCTGTGCTGATTCCAGGTGACATGGGTCGTTACTCGTTTGTGTTGGTGGGAGCACAGGGTTCGATGGAGCAGAGCTTCGGTTCTTGCTGTCATGGTGCCGGGCGCAGACAGAGCCGCACCGCAGCGAAGAAGTCGCTATCGAGCAGGTTATTGCTCGATCAACTGACCTCTCAAGGCATTACAGTACGTGTACATAGCAAAGGATTGCTCTCTGAAGAGGCTCCCTCAGCCTATAAGGATGCGCAGCAAGTCGTCAACGTGGTGCATAACGCTGGCCTGGCAAAACTGGTAGCAAGGCTGAAACCAGTAATTGTGGTGAAAGGATAGGAATGACTATCTTGTGAGATATAATTGAATATTAGGAGAACAAACACTATGCAAGATACATCATCGTCTGAACAGACCCCCATCGAAAATTGGATCAAGCTGATTGAGAAGACTATGAAGGTAAATCCAGTCGCCCAAACTGCCAATGAACGCGAATTGGTTGATAAGGATGACCCCTGGATTACCCTCATTGATCAGCTTTGGCAGATCAATCCCTATAGCAAGTTACTACCTATGAATCCAGTCGAGACTATTCATGCTTTCCAGCACATCTGGCTAGATGCCATTACTAATCCCACCCGTACCTGGACTAACTACAGCAATTTCGTTCGTGAGTATACGCAGTTGATGGCTTCAACCACCCTTAAGTTCTGGGGACTTGGCCAGGATGTCGAACCAGTCATCGAGCCTGAGAAAGGCGATAAGCGCTTCAGCGCACCTGACTGGCAGCAAAATGCCATCTTCGATGCCCTCAAACAAAGTTATCTACTTGCTGCAACCAGTATACTCAAGACCGCTTCCGAAGTTGAAGGTCTGAATGAAAAGCAGCAGCATAAGCTAGTCTTCTATATACGCCAGTTCCTTGACGCCATCAGTCCGACCAACTTTACCTTTACAAATCCTCAGGTTATCCATGAGATCATTCAAACTGGTGGACAAAACATGGTTACCGGTATGGAGCATCTCTTACGTGATCTGAAGGAAGGCAAGATGAAGATGACCGATACCGATGCTTTTGCACCCGGACGGAACCTGGCAATAACGCCAGGCCAGGTGATCTACCGCAACGAGCTCATCGAACTGCTCCAGTATACACCGGCAACTGAAACAGTCTTCGAGACTCCATTACTCTTTATTCCTCCCTGGATTAACAAATACTATATTCTGGATATGCAGCCGAAGAATAGCCTCATCAAGTTCCTGGTGGATCATGGTTTCACGGTCTTTGTAATCAGTTGGAAGAATCCCGATGAATCCATGGCGGATACGGGCTTTGAGGATTATATGACATTAGGACCTCTAAGCTCATTAGATGTTATTAAAGAGATCACTGGCTCACAGAAGGTCAATACTGTTGGCTACTGCATTGGCGGCACATTGCTCGCGATGGTTCTGCCCTACCTTGCGGCCAAAAAGGATAAGACTGTGAATTCCGCGACGTTCTGTGTCTCCCTGGTTGAATTTACAGAGGTAGGTGATATAGAAGTGTTCGTTGATTCGCCTCACTTGAGCTATATCGAGGGGGAGATGAACGAGAGAGGCTATCTGGATAGTGGTTGGATGGCTACGATGTTCAATATGCTGCGTGCTAACGACTTGATCTGGAGCAACGTGGTGAACAACTATCTGTTAGGTAAGGAGTCACCAGCCTTTGACCTGCTCTATTGGAATAACGATGGCACACGCATGGCTGCAGCAGCACACTCGTTTTACCTGCGCAATACCTACTTTGAGAACAACCTTGTGAAGCCAAACAAGATTATCTTGAACGGTGTACCTATTAATCTTGGCAAGATTCGCCAGGATATCTACGCAGTTGGTACGCAGCAGGACCATATTGTTCCCTGGAAGTCTGCCTGGCGTATCTCACAATTCGTCAGTGGTCCTGTACGTTTTGCCCTGGGGGGGAGCGGCCATATTGCTGGTGTCATCAATCCTCCCAGCAAAGGTAGAGGTTACTGGATAAACGATAACCCTGTAGAAAGCGCTGAGCAGTGGTTCGAAGGCGCCGAGTACCATGAAGGCAGTTGGTGGACTGATTGGCTGGAGTGGTTAAAGCCTCGCTCTGGTGAGCAGGTTGCTCCTCCCTCGGTGGGCAGTGAAAAATATCCTCCGCTTACTCCTGCACCTGGCACTTATGTGCTGGAGAAAGGATAGCAATCTATAGCTGAATGCTCTCCGCCAAATCACGTACTGCTGTGACAAAGCACTCCATAGGTGGGCGCACAATGCCAGCACCAACCTGTCCTACCCCCGGCAAGCGATGAGCGATACCGGTGTTGATGATCGGCAATAGATTCTGGCGCACGACCTGCCTGATATCAATGCCCGTTGGTGTCCCACGGAAACTCAGCGGCGGCAGTTGATACTGGCTATCTTCGGCCACGGTAATATCGTACATCTCTAACGTATACTGCAACGCATCGGCAGGTGTCCCCCCAATGAACTGTACAATCGCCGGAGCCGTAGCCATCGCGAATGCACCGATGCCTGCTGTCTCCGAAATGGTACTATCGCCGATATCGGGATTGGCATCTTCCTCTGAGTAACCGCTAAAATACAATCCCTTGACTTTCTGCGATGGACCCACGTACCAGCGATCACCCAGTCCGCTCACGCGAATGCCGAAGTCCGTACCATTGCGCGCCATGGTGGTTACCACGCTACTGAAAGGGATGTTGTACGCTGCCAACGTTACTGCCTTACAGGCAGCCATCGAGAGATTCAGGTAAAAAAAGTCATTGCCGTGGATGTAGCGCAACACACTTGCTATCTCCTCGGTGGAGGTTCCCGTTTCCACCAGGAATGCTGCGATCTCACGGAAGAAGAGGGAAGTCGCCGCCTTGTTGCGATTGTGTAACTCATCGCCCATTTGCAGCGCCTGCGCCGTCATGGGCTTTACTTCTATGCCGCCTGTTGCGCGCACGGCTCGAGCTAGCGCTGGCCCGAGAACTTGCTCAATCCAACGCAACTTTGCCAGGACATCAGGGCTGTTGGCGCCGTAGCGCAATACCTTACCAAGCCCCTCGTTCAGAGTACTGAAGGTCTGGTGTCCATGCATCGGCTCCTCAATAACCAGAACCGGCATAGATGCGCAGATGAGGCCCGCCATAGGCCCGACTGCATTGTGGTGGTGACACGGCTCGAAAGCGATTTCGCCGCTCGCTGCTAGCCGCTCTGCAGTCTCATGGTCCGGCGCTAACCCCTCATAAAGCAACGCTCCAATGATCGCGCCTCGCAAGGGACCCGACATGCGCTCCCAGGTGATTGGCGGCCCGGCATGCAGCAGCAGGTGCTTATGCATTCCTGGAATCGCTTCATGAGCCGGGCGTACGTCCACCAGGCGCGGGCGTGCGGTGATCATGCGCTGCACTGCCTCCTGGTTGGCATGATCCACTCGTTCATCCCCCAACAGCACGCTCAGCGCTGCATCGGTATTGCCCGCTGCTGGCTGCCAGGCAACGCTGGTTAGCGGTGTGCCCTGAGAAACTAGCGGATCGGCAAAAAGGTCAGCGCCGACATTAATGATGTGTAAGGGAGAGTTAAAGAGGCCGGGGTTGGGAGTATCAGTCATGATGGACCTCCTCTGCTTGATGAATAGCATCGCTAACCAGTAATGCCGCTGCACGTGCCGCCACCTCATTGCTTTCATACACCAGCGCACCGGCAGCTTCGAGCGCCGTTCGCTGCATCGAGAGTCGCTGGGGGTCGCCCTCAGTCCCGCAGAGCGAGATGATCACCGGTAGCGATCGTCCGGCATCTCTTGCCTTCTCACGAGCCTGGACAATGGCCGGGGCATACACAGCCGCTGGATTCTGCTGTGCGCAGAACCCCAGGACGATATCCATCAGAATTACCGCCGTCTCTGGGTCTTCCGCAGCGCGAGCAAGATACTGCAAGCGCAAGGTCGGGTCAATCATCGGATGGGGTCGGCCACGTGTGAATTCGTCGGAACCCAGGTCCAGCGCCGTGTGGCCGCGAAACGTCTCGCCAGGCGTTAGCGTCCACTCCGGACGTAGAGGAATATTGGATGCGATGGCGCCCACCTGTTCGCTGAGCAGGAGCATCGCCTCATCACACAGCGTGCCTCCGGAATAGAGTGCGCGGATAAATTGCTGTGGCGCTTTAGATGCGACCCTTGTGATCTCCAGCTTCGCTCGTTCTGCTTCCAGGTCGTACTTATTGAGTGTGTCCTTGCCCGGTACACGTGTGCGATCACCACCCGCCAGCGAGACCGCCAGTTCAGCGCCTTCGGTTAATGTCCGTGCCATGTGCGCATTCCCTGCTTCGCTAGCAAACCGCTCCGCTGCTGTGCCCAGGAAGACGACCACTACAGGTTTGGTAATCTGCGCTGCTGCCAGAATCTCGTGAGCTACTCGCTCAGCAGGTGGTTTAGAGACCAGTACAATTACCTCCGTTTGCTCATCGTTAGCCAGCAATTCAAGTCCGCGGCGCATCATGACGCCGCCGATGGCTTCGGACAGATCACGCCCGCCAGTTCCGATGGCCTGGGAGACACCCATACCTGTTGCGGCAATCAGACAGATAAGCTGCTGCATTCCGGTGCCCGATGCTCCGACGATACCTATGGAGCCGCGTGATACTACATTACTAAAGCCAAGCCCGATGCCGTTGATGATTGCCGTTCCACAGTCCGGGCCCATCAGTAGGAGTCCTTTATTGGCAGCCAGGATTTTGAGCCGCTGCTCCTGCTCAACGGGCACATTGTCGCTGAAGAGGAATACATGCAGTCCGTGGCGCAGAGCCTGCTCTGCTTCCAGCCAGGCATGCTCACCAGCCACTGAGATCACCGCCAGGTTCGCAGCTTCATCGCGCTTTAGCGCCATCTCCAATGAACGTGCTGGCAGCGTTTCAGTGCTGCTCGGGGCACCCCATTCGGCTCGTGAGGACAGTCGTTCTTCTGCAACAGCTAGTGCTGCCTCTGCAAGCGATTCATCAATTGCACGCGCCACGATCAGCAGATCCTCAGGACCAGGCGATGTCTGCTGCTCAGCAAGAAATGCAGTAGGCATCAAGTTAGCGTTGAGCAGCAACTCGAGGTTCACTTCCGTCGCCATGACCGCGCCGATATCTTCTACACCAGGAAGGTCCTTAGCGGCCTGTGCCACGGACATCAAGGTAATCGAATCATAATAGGTATTACGCTTGAGTAGCGCTCGAATGACCATAGATACCCTCCAATTTAATTGAGTTCACCTTCCAGTGTTCGCAAGCCTAGCAGTATGCCTAATAAGGTATCGCCACCGGAGCTTGCGCCAAAGGCCAGGACATGATCTGCGGCATTCAGCACAGCCTCAGGCGCTTCAGCAGGTAGCGTAAGGGTCAGTAACAGCGTGCCCAATTGCTCCGCTACTTCGCCGCAAGCGGCATGTGCCAGCAGGACAGCGCTCAGCGCGGTGGTACGTGGTCTGGCGGTGGCGGCAATAGTGTTTGCAATGTATACGCGAGATGCACCATCTGCGCTGAGTTGCGGGCTGAGCAACATCATGATGGAGATGAAACCGCCCAAAGCGTCATCACCGGATGGTGTCAGGCCCGGTCCAAGCCCGGCCAGCCCGCGTGTTGCATCCTCGATGCCTGTAATATCTTGTCGCCAACTTGCCTGCGCGATCATCCGCAGCTTCGGCAGTGCCATTCGTGATAGTGGCGAATCCGGTGCCGGCCGTTCTAGCAAAAGTGGTCTGATCAATAAGGCTAGCCCTCCCTGCTGTGCCTGGTCAGCGAGATAGAGTGCAAGCAAGCGAACATGTCGAGCGACTATCTCGCGGCGCCAGAGGTGTGCTGATATCTCCGGTCGAGGCTCCCATGCAGGCCTTTCGGGCAAGTGAAGTAAGAAGCTGCGAGTTGGAATAAGCAGTCTGCCATCCCCTATCCAGACTTCCATGCCGGGTCGCAGTTGTGGCAGTAGGTCCCCTGCTCCGATTGACGGTAGCCGTACGCTGTTTGGCATGCGTGGCAATTCATCACTCAGCAAAGCCAGTATGGTGTCGTCAAGAGTAATATTCACGGCCTTGTGAAAGACGCTGTGGATGGTGCCGGCTCGTGGCTCCTGCTCGAATATTGGCTGGAGGGGTCGGCTATAATCTGTAGCTACCAGGGAAACGGTCATGCTCTACCTTTTGGCAATACATATCAGCGGCGTTTGCCAAAATCTTACCACATTTGAAATCAGTGGTGTTTGTTTGGGCTAAGGGGTCTCCCTGGGTGAGTGCAGATATTGTTTGAACCAATCCGTTGCTAACCGGGCTACTTCCTCTAGCGTGCCAGACTCTTCAAACAGATGCGTTGCCCCCGGAACAATCACTAACTGCTTCTTCCCTTTTAACCTTGCATAGGCTTCGCGATTCATCTCAATAACGACATCATCATTGCCCCCGACAATCAAAAGGGTAGGAGACTGAACATGCACGAGCGCTTCTTTAGCCAGATCAGGACGCCCACCACGAGAAACCACTGCGCCAATCTTTGAACCTTCTACAGCGGCTGCTTTAAGTGCCGCTGCTGCTCCCGTGCTCGCTCCAAAATACCCGATCAACAGGTCTTTTGTGCGCTGCTGCTCTTGTAGCCACTTTGTAGCCAGGAGCAGACGCTCGGTCAGCAGATCGATGTTAAACCGGGTTTGGTAGACAGCGTCTTCCTCCGCTGTAAGTAAGTCCATGAGCAGCGTTCCGATACCAGCTTCGCGCAGCACTCGGGCTACAAAGTTGTTCCTGGGGCTGAAGCGACTGCTCCCACTTCCATGAGCAAAGACAACAAGGCCTTGCGCCTGCCTGGGAAGAGCAAGTGCCCCCTCGAGCTTGATGGAATCGATTGCTACCTGTACAAGCTGTTCATCATAGTTTGTTGCCATTGTATTTTCTCCGAAGAATACTTATTGTCATTACACAGCCTTCACCTGCTTAACTGGTGTTGTGGACCTGGCTCGCTTCTTCTGAGATGTTCCTGTCCCAGACTTCCTTTTGGGTTTTTGTTGTACAGCCGGCAACCCCTGATTGGCCTGTTCAAGCAAGCTGCGTACTTCCTCGTCGGACGTTTGTGAAAATTGTCTGTACCAGTAGCCGACTGCAATGAACGGCTCTGGTCGTATAACGCATACTAGCTCATCTACTTCTGCCGCAAACTCATCGCATGTTGAGGGCGCGGCGGTTGGAACAGCGATGATGATGCGGGCAGGCTGCCGCTGTTTCAGTGCTGCGACAGCTGCATGCATAGTTGCTCCGGTCGCAATGCCATCATCCACAAGTATGACCGTGCGACCGTGTACATCATAAGCAGGGCGGTCTCCGCGAAAGAGGCGTTCGCGTCGCTCCAACTCCTGTAGTTCCCGTGCTGCGATCTTATCGATCATCTCGTCGGAGATATCCAGAAATTGCACGACGTCATGATTGAGTACGCGCACGCCACCCGTCGCTATAGCTCCCATCGCCAGTTCTTCTTGCCAGGGTACACCAAGCTTGCGAACGACAATGACATCCAATGGAGCGTGTAGCGCTCTGGCTACCTCAAATGCAACTGGAACGCCCCCACGGGGCAAAGCCAGCACGATTACATCGTGCAGGTTGGTGTATGCAGTAAGCTGTTCCGCCAGCAGTTTTCCTGCTTCTGTTCGGTCATGAAATTGTGTTACCATCTTCAGTCCTCCATTTCTCCGAGACTATATGCTCCAATCTACTTGCAGGTATCGCTCAAGCAGGCGTTTACGCCATATCCAACGCAAGGTCAGACCCCAAATCACGGCGACGACCCCGATCAATATGTACACGCCGATTGGTAGCTGTCTTATTTCGAAAATCGCACCTAGCGGAGGTATGGCCAGCATTACTCCATAACCTACAAGCAATCCGAGAGCCATCAACGTTGGTCGCCAATCACTGCTAAGCGTATTCCCTCCCACCCAGGCCTTTGTTGGTGGCACGACAAAGGGGATGAGAAGCAATCCGCAGACAACGGCGAAGGTAGTTAGCGCGCTCTGGGCTGCTGTTAATTGGGAGGTCCAGGAGAGCACTGCAAAAAACACTCCCAGACCCGCCAGGCTCAGCGTCGTTGCTGCTGGAATAATGAAATGCAGGAATGAGCGGTATAGATATCTACGTGGTGAAGGACCCGGATGTGTCCAGGTCGCCAATCCAAGCGTCGGGATTCCCTCTGTAAAGAAAGTCAGAATTGCATTCTGCTTGGGCACAAGAGGGAATCCGTCTACTATTGTGGTTCCTACCAGTAGTATTGTCATGTATAAAACACGTGTCAAGAAGAGTTTCAAAATGTTTTGCATGCCATTGCGAATGCGTTGCCCTTCATGAAAAACCTGGGGGAGGGATTCAAATGAGTCACGGAGTAGCACGATATCGGCCACGCTGCGTGTTGCCTGACTACCACTGTTCATCGCGATACCAAGGTCTGCCTGTTTCAGAGAGAGCACATCATTCACGCCGTCGCCGATCATCGCCACGTAGTGATCACGGCTGCGTAGTGCCTGCACCAGGCGTTCCTTTTGCTGTGGTGTGATACGCCCGAAAATAGTGGTCTCTTCAGCGACCAGAGCCAGTTGTGCCATATCCATCTCAGCCAGACCCTCTCCTGAGACCACCTTTATGTCGTTGGAGTCAAGCCCCACTTGCTTTGCAAGCGCAGCGACAGTCTTGGGATGGTCGCCGGAGATGATCTTGAGCTGGATACCTACCTCAGCGAAACTGGTCAGGGTCTCTAGCGCCTGCGGTCGCAACTCGTCCCGCAAGCTTACCAATCCAAGGGGAGTCAAATCTTCCGGCAAGCGTGGCTCACCTGAGCTATCGAGTAAGGGCGCATGTGTAGAAGATTGGGCGAAGAGCAATACTCGTCTTCCTAGAGCAGTCTCTTCATCAACGAGCGTTGCCAGGTCAGTGCTAGGAGGTGCTGATGGTAGGAGTACTTCAGGTGCTCCAAGTACGTAGACTCCTTGTAATGCATCATCGTCGAAAGATAGCGCACTCCACTTGCGAGTAGAGGAGAATGGCACCTCCTCGCTAACCTGCAGCGCTTGACCACTACACGCCGCGCCGATTGCCTCACTCGTAACATTGCCGGCAGACAGACTGGCAACATAGTTACCCAGCAAATACAACAGTTCGGACTCATCGATGTTTAGCACGTGTACTCTCTCGAGTGCCATGTTATTGGTTGTCAGTGTGCCCGTCTTATCCAGGCAGAGCGTATCCACATTGCTCAGTGACTCTACCGCATTGGCTTGCTGCACCAGCGCGCCCTTCCCTACGATTCGCACTGCCCCCAGCGCATAGGCTACGCTGATTGCCAGAATAAGACCCTTTGGCACGATACCGAAGATTACCACAGCCATTTTGACGCTTTGCACGAGTATAAAATGACTGAACAGCGCATCAACCACCAGCAGTAGCTCGAAAAAGAGCGCTAACAGTAGAATCGCCTGAATGAACACGTTAATATCGTGCTGCAGCGGTGTATACATGCGACGAAAGGCGCGAGCGCCTACCGTGAGTTGGCTTGCCACAGTCTTTGCGCCGACCTGCACAGCCTGGTAGCGGGCGCTACCTGTTACACAGAAACTGCCCGAGTAGACTGCATCACCCGTGCGCTTGGAAATCAGGTCGGATTCGCCTGTGAGTAGCGATTCGTCGACCTCCATGCGACCATCTCCTACTACCACGCCATCAACTACGATTTGATCCCCTGGACGAACGACCAGAATATCGTCAATGACAAGATCACCTGGGTCAACTTGCCTCTCCTGTCCTTCACGAATGACGGCTGCCTTGGGACGGGTCAGTAGAGCGATGCGATCAAGGGTACGCTTTGCTCGTATCTCTTGCACTACGCTAACCAGGATATTGAAGGTCACGACACCGACAGATAGGAGAGCATCAGAGTACTGTCCTAGCAAGAGAAGAGCAATGCCGAGTACAAACATAAAATTATTGACGGGAATGAAAACATTCTCCCGTACAATTTGGAAGTAGGATCGGCTGGTCTTCAGCGGCGCTACATTAGCCTGACCCTGCTTACGACGAACTTCGACCTCGCTTGCTGTGAGGCCTTGAAGGTTCTGGATGCGTATTATCCCTTGAGATCCTTGTTCTGCCATACCTGCTGCCATTGCAAGCCGGTCTCCATCAGAGTATTTTTTGCCCATCGTCAAACTTATAGCTTTCTGTACAGGCAATGTACAAGATTGGTGTCACAATTCCCTATTATTATTGTATCTGGATATCACAAAGTAGTCATAGCGAATGTATCACAGGGTGTTTTCGAAGTCTAGTGGGCCGAAAGTATGAGACCAGCAGTTGTGAGAGATTTGTGAGGAAGCTTTCCTCACATGTGATAGATGCGTGAGACGCTCATGCTAGGATAGTACCAAGGAGGATTGTGTACGACAACCCGTTCGAGCAGGAAGCCCGGCCATCCCTTTCAAGGGCAGAAAAACGGAGGCGTGTCCATGAAAGCATTAGAAACCGAGGTACCAGCAAACTCCAAGCAGGAACGGCTCTTCTATCTGGATTGGCTGCGCGTGCTTGCTGTGTTGGCCGTCTTTTATTTTCACACCCTGCGTCCTTTCGATTTAACCGAGTGGCATATCAAGAATACGCAACAGAGCCTCGTCGCCACGATCTTCCTGTACTTCTTCTCCCAATGGGGCATGGCCCTGTTCTTTGTGCTGTCCGGAGCGGCATGCTGGTTTGCGTTGCGCTCCCGCTCGGGTCGCCAATTTCTCCGCGAGCGCTCCCTGCGTCTGCTCGTGCCGTTGGTCGCCGGGTTTCTGCTCTTCAGCCCGCTGCAGGCCTACCTGGAAGCGCTCAACCACGGAAGCTTTGCTGGCTCCTTCCTCCAGTTTGTCCCCTGGTTTTTTGAGCACATACAGATCGGCTGGCACGCACCATGGATCAGCTATCCCTATCACCTCTGGTTTCTGGAGTTTCTCTGGTTGTATGCCGTGATCGCGCTCCCACTGTTCCTGTTCTTGCGAGGAGCAGCAGGAAGCCGCGTGATTGACAAACTGGCTGCGTGGTGCGCCAGGCCAGGTGTGATCTTTCTCTTCATCATTCCCATTGCGCTGATTCGGGTGAGCCTGGCGGCCGCGTTTCCCGGTGAGCACGATTGGGGAGAAGTCCTGTACTACCTGACCTTCTTTGTGTACGGCTACCTGCTCTTCAGCAGGCCCTCCTTTGCAGAGGCCATCCGCAGGCAGGGATGGATCGCCCTGGGCATAGGCATCCTGTGTTTCCTGCTCATAGGAGCGACGTATGCTGCCGGCTATCTCGAGACCTGGGCATCCTCCCACAACTACACCGCCGGCGCCCTGCTCTATCAACTGCTGCTCAGCATCTACACCTGGGCCTGGCTCGTCTTCGTCCTCTCCTGTGGCATCCGCTGGCTCAATTTCAACAAGAAAAGACTCCCTGTGGCGAACGAAGCCGTCTTGCCCTTTTATGTCTTGCAGCAACTGGCGATCATCGTGATCGCGTTCTATGTGGTGCAGTGGAATATGACTATCCTGCCCAAGTGGCTGATCATCAGCACGCTCGCGTTGGCGCTGACACTGGCGGTGTATGAACTCTTGATCCGGCGGGTGAATGCGATGCGCTGGCTGTTCGGCATGAAGCCCCGCCAGCGCACCCCTCGGAAGGATACAAAAGGCGGAGGGAGGCAAGGGCGCGAAGTGGAAGCAATGGGAGGCAAAGCAGGTCAGCCTGCGCTTTGACATACCCATGCCAGGGCGACCGCAAGGGTATGCCCCCTACTATACGACGGAGCGGCTTGCCAGACCCGTGTATTAGGAGGGCAGGGGCTTGCCCCTGCCCGCGAATGGCTATGTGGGTCAATCCGATAAGGATTCTTTGATGAGATAGAGGGCGTGAGAAACTCTTTTCATCTATACCGTTCTGTCACCGCTTTAGCATGCGCGGGGAAGCCTTCAAATTCAGCAAGACGGCGCGTCATCTCACTTAACGAAGCATACCCCTCCCGTGTCAGGTAGGCGATGCCAGTGCGTTTCAGGAAATCATATACCGTCGTGCAGGAGAATGTGTGGGCAAAACCACCCGTAGGTAGTATCGCATTCGTTCCCACACAGTAGTTCCCTGTGCAGTAGGGAGTATAATGTCCTATCAGTATTTCGCCCGCGTTCTTCAATTTGGGCAGTAGCGCAAACGGCTCGCGAACCTGTACTTCCAGGTGCTCCGGTGCATACTCGTTGACAAAATCGATTGCTTCATCCATGCTCGCCGCCAGCACAACGCCACCGGTCCCCTCCTGCGCCTCGAACACCGTGCGAACAAAATTTTGTCGCCATTCTGGAAGTGCCGCCATTTTTTCGGGTAGCAGACTCATCACCGCTTCGGCAAGAGGGTGGCTATCAGTCACCAACAGGCTGGAGGAATCAGGCCCATGCTCACCCTCGATCAACAAATCACATGCCAGTAGTTCAGGATCGGCGCTGTCATCAGACAGTGTAATTGATTCGCTTGGACCGGCAGGTAAGCCCACATCTACCGTTCCATATAATAGCCTTTTAGCGGCGGCTACATAGCCACTTCCGGGGCCAGTAATCTTATGTACTCGCCGTATTGTCTGTGTTCCATAGGCAAGCGCCGCGATGGCCTGTGCACCGCCGACACGATAAATCTCATGCACACCGCACAAATCGGCAGCTACCAGCGAAGCCGGATCAACCGTTCCGTCCGGTCCAGGAGGTGTGCACACAACGATACGTGGTACGCCGGCAATGCTGGCAGGCGTGGCAAGCATATACATCACAGAGGGGAACGCGCCTTTTCCTCGTGGCACATACAGCCCAACAGAGGTAATCGGTGTGATCTTCTCTCCCGCCATCACGCCTGGTTCAACTTCCGTGAACCATTGCTCGTGTGGCATCTGTTTTTCGTGGAACGTGCGCACATTGCGAATAGCATGCTCAATGGCCTCTCGCACTGCGGGGTCAAGCAGCCGGTGAGCCTGCTCGATTTCGTCATGGCTCACGCGCAGTTGATCAGGTGAAAGTTGCACGCGGTCAAAGCGTGCTGTTAACTCAATAAGCGCTTCGTCACCGCGATCACGGACTGCCTGTATAATGGGGCGTACATGCTCAGTGAGTTCATCGATGCGTAATTCTGCGCGGCGCAACAAACGTACTCGCTGTGTAGCGTTCATCGTCGCTAATTCATAAAAGTGGATCATATATTCCTTTCATTCTGCTGACTGCGTAGCAGTAGCTGCGCAGCAGCGTTGCAGAATGTATTTCAAGAAGCGACAGCGCTCCTGCATTACTGCCCAATCAAACCTTTCCGGCGCATCTGTGCCAGGTCAAATTCGACCGGGGCCAGGGGACTTACCCCTGCTTCAGCGCACGCCCAGCCGATTAACGCAAAACCAATTTGCAGTCCCTGTACAATCATTGCAGGGTCGTTGCCAGCCAGCAGACTCAGGCAGTTCTGCTGTTGCTCTATCGACCAACCTGTGTCGTGCTTCACATAGTATCCATCTAACACTGCCAGATGCGGCCTAAAATCATCGTACCGTATTTTCTTGACTGCTGATAACAGCAGCAGCCAGTATCCGACCTGGCTGCCTTCAAGAATCGTGTCGGATTGCCGATCAGTATGCATATGTTCACCACTTTGCACTTCTGCCAGTTCTTGCAATTCATCTCCCAGCCGTGAAACCAGGTAACTCTGGCTATGCTCCTGCATCAGGCGCGATGTGTTAGACTCCTCGCTCAAATCATGATCGCGCAAATAGATATAGGCGCCATATAATGGAAGCATTTTCTTCTCTAAAGCTAAACTAAGTTGAGTTCTTGACTGTGCATCTTTAGCGTTCATAGACAATCTCCGGATCAAAAATGCGGTCAGCCACCGTTTCATACCTATCATCCGGCAGCAATCGACGATAAAAGCAACTGCGATAGCCCTCGTGACATGCCGCGTCACCATGCTGCACCACCCGGATTAGCAAACTATTCTCTTCACAATTTACAAAAATATCCCGCACTTCCTGCACATGACCCGACTGTTCCCCTTTGCGCCAGATGGCATTTCGCGAACGGCTGAAGAAGTGGGTGAAGCCTGTCTTGCTGGTGAGGCGCAGTGCTTCTTCGTTCATGAAAGCCACCATCAGCACTTCGCCTGTGGCGTCATCCTGGATGATAGTGGGTATCAGATCCTGGCGGTCAAATTTTAGCATGGTTGGTGTCCTATTCTCATTTTGGTCTGGTTGCTATGGCTCTGATGGAGAGTTCCCTACTATTGTCATGGCTTAAGCAAACATTTATGAATGACGCTGTTGCAATCACTATACGTTACCTGCCAGTGAATTTCAAATCTGCTTATGCGGTTCAGCAAGACTTTTTTACTGGTAATTACCCAGAAGTCCCCAAGGCTACGTGAGTCGGGTCTGTGGGACGAATGCGCGCGACGGATCCTTCGCTGCGCTCAGGATGACAAATCCCCTGGTTGTCATCCTGAGCGCAGCGAAGGATCTCTGGCGGACTTCTGGGGAATCACCAGTTTTTAGCATTGACTGCCAGCGTATGTTTGACGAGAGGGTACAAGGTGCGTTATAAGTAGCATAATGACCTGTTATACTTATTTCTGACGATGAGGACGAAACGTCGTTCTTTCTAT
>WNFX01001275.1_pt1 | contig 26039 bp, 20 predicted proteins | sample 5400111 | NCBI WGS metagenome assembly WNFX01 (sample SAMN13153363, study PRJNA577476) | soil metagenome | isolation source: 40 cm soil or saprolite under grassland replicate 1 | place: USA:California | collected 2016-06-15
CACCTTCACAGGCGACTACAAGCATGGCAATCAGAGCGAGTAGGATCGGAAGAAACCCCTTAGAGAATTTCTTGCCAGATTTCATAAAAATCTACTCCTTGAAGTATGTAAAACAAAAAATTTGAGTGAGAAACTCTGCCCGGATCAATCTCTTTCGGCCAGGAAAAGACTTCTTGTTTTGGTTATCGCCTTTCAGTGTAGCATTGGTTCGCAACCGTGTACCGTTCAGGTGGTTAGAATCTGGAACTATCATGCAGCCGAGCATATAGTAAATGAAATTGCAACAAATGATGGTAATATCTATTACTTACTACGTCTTATAATGGAAGTAATTTCTCTTGAGCCTGTTCACAATAGATGGGGTTAAACGTAGGGCAACCCTTGCGGCCAATACATTTCAAATAGAGACCATCTCGCATTATCATCCTGAGCACATTCGCTCCGCTCAGGGTAAACTCCGCGAAGCATCTCTCGCCGGGCAGCTGCAGATCCTTCGCTGCGCTCAGGATGACACTCCTGCGTCGGCTTCGGTTGACTCGCAACACGTCTTCGTTGAAATGTATTGACCCTTGCGGCCACCCAATAGGCATCAAGAAGTCATGCTCCAAAGGCGCACCACCCTGGATGAAAGGTGCTCCTCTGGTGCTGATCCGTTTCCATCCTGGGAGAGACTTTCAAAAGAACCTAAGTTACCTGGCACTGTCATGCTGAGCCCATTCGCTTCGCTCAGGGTAAACTCCGCGAAGCATCTAGCTCGAGGGGCAGAGATGCTTCGCTGCGCTCAGCATGACAAGATGGGTGCTCAGCATGACAGGACTGGACCTTACTGCCGTGCTTTGGCAAGTCGAGAGCGTTCTCCCCATTGTCAGCCCAATCACAGCATGGTCTAAGCACGGAAAATACACCCTTAATGTTGAACAATATAGATGTTTGCCCAATCGTCAGGAGGAATCAAGCCTTGCTGGTTATCAACAAGGCCAATCACATAGGGTTTGAGTAAGTAAACATTTGTTACCTGCTCCATTGGCATCCATGCCACATCATTGATCAGTTGCTGCTCGGCCTTCTGATAGACGTGTATACGCGCATCCTGTTGAAAATTGGCATCGGCATTTTCCAATTGTGATTGTATGGCTTGCTGCCGTGACGCATTGCTACTGGAGTTTTGACCGTAATTCATGCTATTATTCGGTACTCCCCTGTCAAACTGCCGCGTCAACCAATCTTGTGGATCGGGATATTCAGCCACCCAGGCGAGGCTCCAGAATGCAATGCCCTGGGGATTATTGGTCGCTGCTGTCACCTCGTCGAGGAGCGTGTTATAGTCTATAGGATTAGCTTTCACCGTGACACCCAGGACGCTCTGCCAAACCCCAATCAAAGCTCTGACCTCCTGATCAAAGTTGCTCACACCCATCGCATACGTCAATTTGATTGTTGGCATCTGGGCAGTACTTGACCAGCCTTCTTCCTGTAATCCCTGTTGTAACAATGCTCTGGCCCTATCAGGGTTCCCTTTCAGGGATGGTGTTCCATCAGGGCCTGTAAGCGTTGGATTATAACCCGGCATGCCCAGAGGCACGATATGGTTTGTGGGTATCACCGTCCCTTGCCAGACGTTATTCGCGATGGCTGTCTTGTCGATTGCCAGGGAGAATGCCTGGCGTATATGGATGTTGTCGAATGGCTTGACCAGGTAATTCATGGTGTAGTAATTGATCCATAATTGTGGAACCTGGTGGAAATCTGCACGTTTCTTATCGTTGCTAAAGTTAGCAATTGGTACCCCTGTATAATCAACTCGGCCATCCTGATATGCCTGGTAAGCAGCCTCCGCCTGGGGGTAGAAAGGAAAGACTACTCTTTGTAGTTGGGGTAAGGTATTGTAATAGTTAGGATTGGGTGCAAAATCAATTTCTTTGCCATGGATGTATTGTGTTACCCTGAAAGGCCCTGCTCCACCACCTGACATCAGGTGATCGGTAAAATTCGCTCCAAATACGTCAATCAACTTCTTCTCGACAATATAAGAGCATGGATAGGTCAGCATAGCCAGAAAGTATGCCGCCTTCTTCTTTGTTTGTATCACGACTGTGTTTGGGTCGGGAGCCATCAGACTATCGTTGATCAAGGTCTGTATTCTACCTCCCAATAGCTTGTCGGAATCGCGAATCAGATCCAGGTAGATTGGCGCAATTGTGGACTTTGTGGTTGGCTGTAATGCGCGATCAATACTATAGATCACGTCCGCCGAGGTTAGCGGGCTTCCATCACTGAACTTCAAGTGCGGTTTCAAACGAAATGTCCAGGTTAGTCCATCGGGCGTTTGTTGCCAGGACTGCGCAAGTTGTGGCCGTATCTGGAATTTATCGTCGAGTTGTACCAGTCCCGTGAAGACCATCTGAATGGCTGAAATGGATGAGGCGTCATATGCAAGCGCCGGGTCAAAAGTAGTAATATCCGAAGCACCCAGGACGGGAGCAATGTATATCTGCTTAGCGGCTGGAGCCTTCACAGGCTTGCCTGGAATGTTCGTATTGTTGCCTCCAAATAGATCGCAAGATGTCAGAAGTAGAGCAACCAGACATAAAAAAAGCCATATTAAACGGTTACTATGTTTCTTTTCCCTAAAATCCATTCGTATTTTTCTCCTCTCAGGCATCCACCAGCAATATATTAAGACCATAGTTATGCAAAAACGATTATAGAGTATTTATTTGCGCGTTAGGGAAGCACGTAGATAAGTTAGCGGTGTGGAACCTGGCGGGGGCCAGCCCCGCCACTACATCTCGCATAATTTTTGTTAATGAACATTGAAATGTAGTGGCGGGGCTGGCCCCCGCCAGGCCTCTACATGCAAAATTTTGACCATCACAACTTATCAACCAGCGTATTGCGTTTGGCAAATGCGGCAGCGCGCAATGCTACTTGCACAAATCCCTCGATGCTGGTATCTGAAAGGGTTGCTGGCCAACTCAAATACTCTTCACCTGCTGCCTGCACGATCTGCATTGTATGTCCCTGATCAGCGGCTGCATCTTCTTTGGCAGAAGCCAGGCCGATGATGGCAAACAGAGAGCGTGCATCGTGCCCTAATTGAATAAAGCGGCGCGCAGTCGAAAGTGCTCCGGTCAGATCCTGTGCATCCAATTGTGCACTCAGTGTCTCCAGCAACGCTGGGGCGATCAAACCACCACCCAGAACGGGAGAGCGGGTGCCCGCTGGCTGTGCTGTAGCGGTCTGCTCTCCCAGTTCCTTATGGAGAGCATTCAAATACGATGCAGAGGTGAATAGGAGGGGTAAAGCTTCCACTTCCTGTATTTGCGCAAACACCAATCGTACTGCTGCTGAGAAGAGCAGGCCATGCGCGGCATATACGAAGGCACCACGATCACTATCACCGACCCTTTGCATCAGATCGGTTGCGGTAAGCGCGATCACAGAGCCAATGCCGTGAGAAGATGCTCCTTTTTTGATAAGTGCGTCGAATACTCCCTGACAAATCTGCGGGGTGTCAGCATTACTGAGGATGAGACGACGTAAGGGAAGCGCATGTTCTTCTTTTGGCGCGGCCAGGCGTGTGCGGTAACTGGCTAGACTGTGAATTGAATCGGAAAGAAACGAGCGGACTGTATTGACCCATGCTGGTTCTTCGGTGTGCAAGGGCAAATGCGGCGCAAGCCAGTGGATAATATTGGGCGCCCGGTCACCCCATTCTACCGCATCCAACAACTGCATGCCCCTTACCGCAAACATCAGCGGGTGTCCGTCGTTCTGGAACGTGGTCGAAATACTATCATATGCCCGTATCTGCATAGTGCGGTAATCAGCGCCTGTACCGTACAGACCCAGGAGCAGCCGCTCAACCATTGTTGCGTCATTACCAAAGACGGCATCATGCATTGCTGAGTTAACGGTTTGCCCTTCCTGCAGTCCGCTCGGATACAGTGGCGCCGGGTAACTGGTTTGCTTTTGCTTACCTGAGCGGACTGCAGGCGCTGCAGCGGACAGCGCCTGTACGAGGAATGGTAAGCCTCTTGTATGGACAGGTGTATCCTCTGCAAAAGTAGAGCGGAGGGCTATGAGCCAGCGAGACATCATGCTTGCGGCATCGAGTGTCAATATCGTATGTCCATCGCTATCTCCGTGAGCGGCAACCATGCCCATACGTCCAATCAACTCAGAAGTGTCCGCGCCACGCTGTGTCAGTTCATATGCAATAGCAATGACCTGGTCGGTGTTACCAGCAGCAGTAGCATCAATAAGAGACGAAATATCGGTATTCAATCCAACTGATGGCATAAGTAAGGCATCCTCTACTCTTGTAAATCTCGAATAGCTCGCTCGATGCCTGGAATGTCGGCATATTCCTCATCGAGTAGTTTGTATGCTCGTTCCAGGTACAGTTCAGCAAGCCTGGTCCCTCGCTCCTTTGGATCAAAGGCGGCTTCTATGAGTTCAGCACTGCGGTATTTCTCTGCCAGTGGTTCCGCGATATGCCACATGCGTTGTTTTGTATCCTGCAACTGATGCGCATCGTGTCCTTCGAGCGCATAACGTGCTACTCCTGCTAACTTGCCCAATTCTGCCAGCCGCTGTCGATCTGTCATCGTTTGTATCAGCAGCTCTTCGGCGTCCAGGTCATCCAGCGCGATCGGCGCTTCTTCCGCAACAGCCGCTATCGATTGAACCTGTGCAAAGGTTGAAGCGAAGTTCACATAGAATTGTCCATACTCCTGGCACCCTTGAGCGACTAATTGCATGCGTGCCGCTTCATCTTTCGGATTGACAGTGCCAATATCGCACAGGTCATCGTCACGTCGCTCGGCCAGCATCTGGAGACGCTCCAATGTGCTTCCCTCCTCAAGCATCGGTGGGATCGGCATGACGGGAACATTTGTCGCTTCCTGTAAATCCTCTGGGGAAAGCTGAGAAGCCAGGAAAGAGGGTAGATACTTCGCCAGGGAAAGAGGCATGGGAGGTACAACGCAATAGGTAGCTAAGACGGTGCGGTTATCGGTAGCACTCCGTGCAATAAAAATGGCATGCCCCTTTGGTGACTGTGGATCGCCGTGTAAGAAACGAATAGACATAGCGAAGAATCCTCTCTGCTAGAGTAATGTTTTTGTTCAGAGCCAGAAAACCCATGCAAAATTACATATTTTCTCTAGCTTTATAATATGCTCTTTGGCATCATATAGCAAGAGTTAGCATTAAAGAGTCTATGACTGTTACCTCTACAGGCATCAAGTTGACGTCGTTACAAAGCCACCACCCCACTCCAAGGCGGCCGCAAGAGGCGAGGGCGGGGGCAAGCCCCGCCCCTACTATACACGAACGCGATTGACAAGCCATTTGAGAGTAGAGTAGGGGCGGGGCTTGCCCCCGCCCTCGCTCGTTACTGTGGCTGGTGCCCCTATAGGCGCTTATGTAATGCTCGCAACCGCTTAATCAATTCGTTGTTAGCGTACGCCTCATCTTCGCTCACCTCATCGCCTATTCCAGGAATAGAGTCCTCATAAGCCTTGATTTGCTGTTTGATTGCATCTCTACCAGCAATGTGAGCAAACGAAGAGAGGATCGAATATGCCTGGCTATCATGATTTCGTCTCACTTCAGTAATAGCGGCTTGTGCGTAAAGTTCTGTATATTGATGCAGGAACGTACTCAATTGGTCTGGCGAACTCAACGTATGCATAACTTGCTCAACCAGTGCGATTGCCTGAGCTAAATCGTCCATAGCAAGATCAAACTGTCCACTTGCCAGTGTGATGCCTGCACGTTCATAACGTGCGTCAGATTCATCCAAAGGTTGATGCTGCTGTTGATACCTTGTTACTGCTTGCTCGAATTTTACTACTGCTTCATCCAGATTTTCTTTGCCTCGATGTGCCAGTCCTAAAGCAAATATGGTATCGGTCTCCCCGACCACATCACCACTCTGCTGAAATCGTAATAATGCTCCTTCACAATGTTCAATCGCTTCATCCCATTGCCCTTGTCCGATGAGCGTTTGAGCAACGCCTAACATGGCTGCGCCATCCCCATCCGTACTCTCCAGTAATTGAAACTGTCGTCCTGCCTCGAGAAAATTCATCGACGCTGCCTGTAATTCTTTACGAGACAGTCGTGTTTGCGCCAACCCCAATAGCGCCTCAGCAGCAAGTAATGGCTCTTGCTGAGCCTCTGCTTGATTATAAGCATCACTAAAACGGGCCTCTGCTTGTATATAATCTCCTCGAGTCAACAGCAATTCTCCCTCAATAAGTAATGCCCTGGGCTTCACCTGAGAGGAAAGAGCATTCTCCGTCATTATTGCCTGCGCATTTACCAGGCACAATTCTGTTTCATCCAGCCGTCCTGTAAGTACCGCTAATCGTGCTCTGCGCACAAGGGCTTCTACTGTAATGATGCTATGTGCAGGATCGGAAAGTCGCTCCTCCATCCCTTTTTGAGCATCGTAATAGTAGTTCCCTGCCTGAATACTCTTGCCTTGCTTGCTGTGAATATCACCAAGGCCAAGTAATGCTTGACTTTCAACTAACTCATTTCTCAGCGAATGTGCCTGCTTTCTTGCCTCTTCAAAAGTCTGCAAAGCACGCTCCAGAAAACCTCGTAAAAATTGAAGCTCTCCTAACCCTACTGCTGCCTCTGCCTGTCCTATGCGATAGGCAATGGCCTTGTAGGTGCGTAGAGCGCGTTCCATCATGCCGTTAGCATAAGAAAGCTGGCCTCGGCGCATATTAATCTCGCCGAGCAAGCGACTGGCGTTGGCAGTACCTAGCGGATTGCGCATATCTGTATACATTTGTAACGCAAACTGTGCGCTTATCAACGCCTGGTCAACTTGATTGCTTAACAGCGAGATTTCCGCCAGCCCCAGATTGCTGTCAGCTTCACCCAGTTCGTATTCAATTGAACGTGCCAGTTTGCCAGCCTCAGCGAATGAATCTGCTGCCTTATCGAATTGTCGCTGATCCAGGTAAATTCGCCCCAGACCTAACAGTGCATCAACGACCCCGAAGTTATCTCTGTTTGCTTGATAGACTTCCAGAACTCGTTGGTAATCGACGATGGCTTCTTCAAAGCGTCTTGCCAGTCGCTGTAGATCAGCAAAGCTACGGCGCGCATCAGCTTCATTGATGCTATCGTTGGCACTCACAAAATATGCAATCGCGCGTGCATAGTGGTCGGCAGCTTGATCAATTTTGCCGCGTTGCATCTCGATATGCCCCAATGCCAGGGCCACATTCCCCTGCCCCTGTATATTCCCCTGGCTGACATAAAGATTCCAGGCATTTTGATAAGACTCCTGCGCGCGATCAAGGTGTGCCAGTTGCCGTTCTACATGTCCTAACGAGAGTGCGCTTGCTGCTTCATTCAACGGGTGACTGGCATCCCTGTAGAGCCGTATCGCTTTCTGATAACTATTTGCTGCCTGTTCAAGCTGATTGTTCTGGCGTTGTACATCAGCAAGCATAGCACGGCTGTCTCCAGCTCGCTTAAAATCGCCGAGCAATCGGAAACGTATTTCCGCATCTGAAAAGGCTTCTGCTGCTGCATCCAATTTACCGTCATAAAAAGCATCAATGCCTGCTTGTAAGCGTTTCTCTGCTGCTTTCTCATCTTGTGTCGACATGAATATCTGATCCCTGATTTCTCTATCTATGTAGATACAGCCCCTGTCATGCTTTAGTGATTTTATTGTAGTCCCTTGAGGTGGGAAAGTCAAAAACAACTGCTAGGCATGATACAACGGTTGTGGTAAGATAAGCCCTATGGACGGAATAGCGTGGCGGTTCGATCCAGTACATTGCTTAGTACGAAGGAGTTATATTATGCACGAAGATACCCTAGCACGTGTTGATCTGTTCGCTGGTTTGGACAAGAAAGATTTACAATTACTCGCGAGCGCTTGCAAGGAACGCAAGTATAGCGCAGGCTCAACATTGATCAAACAGGGCGATACAGGTGTTGGACTTTATGTCATTACCAGCGGTACTGTTCGTATCACTAAAGCGACAGATCCTGATAAAGCAGAAATTGATCTCGGCACTGTCGGCTCAGGAAATGTACTCGGTGAAATGTCCTTGCTGGATGACTTGCCCCGTTCGGCAACCATCACCGCTGTAGACGATGTCACAGCCCTTCTCCTGCCGGTCTGGGAATTTCGAACAACCTTACGAAATCAGCCCACTATTGCTTTGAGACTTTTATCTACCCTCAGTCGCCGCCTGCGCAAGGCCGAAAGTCATAGCCGCGATTAATCGAATGCCAACCGCATCTCATTTGGGAAATAGTGGTAGGGAAGCACACCTGCGCTTCCCTACGCTTCGTTGTCTGTATGGTATGTTGTCCCTTGCGCATGTCCTGTCGGTTCAGCTTTCTTCCGATTCAAGAGATCCTGCAATTCCTCAAGCATGGTCTCAACGTCATTAAACGAGCGATACACACTGGCAAAGCGAATGTAGGCTATCTTATCCATCTGGCGCAGCCGTTCCATCACAAGTTCCCCAATGACACTGCTTGGGACTTCCTGTTTTCCTTGCCGGTACAGTTCCTGCTCAATCTCCTCGACAGCATTTTCAATTTCGCCTACCGGCAATGGACGTTTCTCACAGGCTTTGCTAATGCCTACGAAAAGCTTCTGCCTGTCAAAAGCTTCGCGCCGTTGATCTCGCTTAATGACCATCAGCACAGATTTCTCGACACGCTCGTATGTACTGAAGCGCCCTTTGCACTGCTCGCATTCGCGTCTTCGATGAATCGCGTCACCAATATCTCGCGAATCTTTCACCCGTGATTCTGTGCCCCCGCAAAATGGACATTTCATGCAGTTCTCCCAAATACTAGCGAAGGAGTGAATGTCTATCAATGCGGGTATTGTAACATCAACGTATGGAAAGTAAAATACAGAAATTATCTTGGAGGGCTTTCTGATTTGGAGAGCAAGAATATGTCCATGATGTGTTCTTTCATGCCCCGGGCTTTGAAGCGTTTCTCCAGTTCTCTTATTTATTATCTCGCAGCAACAGATTGAAAAAATGTTCCCGCTTCGGGAGGCATTTTCCCAATATATCCCGAACGCAGACGCGATCCTTCGCGCCAGTAGGCGTACCAGTATGGACCGTGGCCCTGCCCATCGCGGCAAGTACTACATGTGGGTTTTCCACATTTGCGGAACTGTAATTGATATGTTATATGCTGGTCGCTTGGTAACTGATTCATGTGCCATTTACCCTCCCACTCATCAGCATGTGGATCATCTTTGAACATGCCTTGAACAGCATCATACCATTAACAAATGAACATTTTATGAATCTCTACTATGAGAAAAATTACTACATATTCATCATTAAACGTGATCAGGTCTCGCGTTCGATAACAGGATTTTCATACAACGGATATCTGCATAGTATTTGGTTCTCCTCTCTTCTTGTGATTGAGTTGTGATATAGGAGAATTGGCGATTTTCCCTGCCTTTTGTTGAAGAATGATATAATTAAGTGTGTGACATTCCTATACCAGTCGGGGAATCTCCTGTTACATATGTTTTGTCATATTGTTTGATCGGAAAGAGAAGGCAAGCTATGCAAATCATTATCAAAGGTAAACAGACTGAAGTCCAACCTCGTTTGCGTGAACACATCGAACGCAAAGTACAAAAACTCTCTCGCCTGGTTGATTCAAATGCGCGTATCGAGGTGACTGTTTCAGAAGAGCGAACCCGCAGCGCTCAAGACCGTTATACGGTGCAACTGGCACTCTCTAACAACTCCCATCCTATTCATAGCGAAGCAAGCGCAGCAAATGCTAATATCGCTCTTGACTTGTTATTGGATAAAGTCACCGCACAGTTAGGGCGTTATAAAGATCGCCGGACTAGTGCACGACGGCATCGTACTTCTCCTGTGAAAGTTCTCTCATTATCGCGCTCCGGCAGCCTTTCCTCAATTGAGGAGGAGAGCGTTGAAGTGAGTGAGCAAGTGACAGCACCCATCACCGAAGAGCGTAACGAGGAAATATGGTCTAGAATTATAGAAATCCGCAGCATTGAGACCAAACCGATGAGTGATCAAGAAGTCATTGCAGAAATGGAGGCACAAGGCTTATCCTTCTACCCGTTCTTTAACGTAGAGACCAGGAGTGTTAATGTAATGTACAGGTTAGATGGAGGTGGCTACGGGTTGCTTGTGCCCGCATTAGAGCAAGTTACTGAATAAAACGGGTATAGCATCCTTACGGGCAATGCATTTCAAACAATTTAAGAAGAGAAGCCTGGCAAAGGTGAGCCTTGCCAGGCTTTCTATTTTCTACATTGTGACCTCAAAACGCCAGGGCTGTAGTGGGGGATCCTCGAATTGACCTAAAGGATCGACAGCACGTATCGTCATAACACGTGTATCAGGCGAAGGTGGCGGACTAAAACGCGCGCTCCCTTGATAGACTGCCTGGTGGGGATCGCTGGTAAGTTCAGGGCGTGCCAGAAGCATGCCCCCTCGTTCTCCTGCCCACTGAACTCCAGTATTATCTTCAACTAGAAAAATGATGCGAGGAACAAAAGCAAATCCTGCTCGAAGTGGTGGTCGTATCCATACATAATTAAATTCAAAATACTCCTGAAACAGTCGCAACTGGTGCAGCATTAAGGTCATGTCATGCTGTTTCTGCTCTAACTCGATTGTGATACTGCGTAAAGGTTCTCGTGGCTTTGCTTCCGGCATCCCTTGTCGCCCAGATTCTTGTGGAGCGGCAATCACCACTGGAGGACGCGTGGCAAGTTCCAACGCTTTGGCAGAAAACGGTGTTGGATCGTTAAGAATTTCGTTACACAGTTGCAGGCAAAATTCACATATATAAGCAGCGCCCGGTCCAGCTACCATACGCTGTACTTCTGGTGGGCGTTTCCCGCAGAAAGAGCAACGTGCCAGTGACCGATCTATACTCATAGCTACCTTTCTACTGTAGTCTATTGTAATCTATGTTACTTCTGAATGGAGGCGGTTCCGGGCAGGTGCAGAACTGTCCCAACATCTCCGTAGGTACGTAAGGCATCAGATGCTGCATTATATAACCCCAAACGCTCGAGTATAAAGGCATGGGCCTCCCACTCTAACGTATCGTCCAGAGGTGTTAGAAATGTTAAATGATCATCTTTGACATCGAGTTGCCTTCGGCCCCTGGTGACCCATTTACCTGTCTTTGCGCTTTGAGTAGGTGGTGTAGACCCATTATGCGAATCCATCGAATGGACAAGGTTTTCAGCAGTATGATCGCTCCTGCCATAGGTCCGTTCTAATGCCAATGCAATCAAGTGATCGGCAAAATGCGGATTCTTTGGTAAGAGTGAACCATGCATATAGGTCCCAAAAGCGTTTCGATACACAGCTCCCTCAGTATGATCTTCTGCGTTGTTTCCGTAACCCTTGAGCACTTTTCCTAATGGTTTAGCTGTGCCCAGATAGGTACGACCTCCATGATTTTCGAAGCCAACTAACGTACTACCATTCCAACTAATAGCTATATCTCCAATACAGCGAGGCGATTGCACTCCCTTATGGATAGTCCATGCGTCGAATACTCCGAGTCCTCGCATATCAGGCCCATCGGCTGGTCGATAGTAGTGTGCCAGCAACTGGTAGCCGCCACAAACTGCCAGCACAGGCATATCGTCTTCAATCGCTGCCCACAGGCCGATACTTTTCATCTCGTGCAAATCCTGAGCAACTGGAGCTTGCTCTTTATCCTGCCCACCACCAATAAACAACATATCGTACTCATCTGGCGCCAGTGCATCACCAATTCCTAAATCGATAACTCGCAGATCTATACCACGGAGTTGACAACGCCTGAGCAATGTCAATATATTACCCCGGTCCCCATACAAATTAAGTTGATCAGGATATAAGTGTCCGAGTTTTAATGTGAAGCGGGACGCCAAATCGTCTCTCAAGGTCCCTTTTCCTCCCAATAACGAGGCGCTAAACCACGACGTTCCAGTTCGCGATGAATTTCCAACAAACCAGTATACGTCGGTACAACGAATAATGTCTCACCAGCAGGGGTTTGATGTATTGCTGTATCCAACGCCTTAGCGATGCCATGACCTGTAGGAGTCTGATTTATTACATCATCGGTGGGCATGCTCATTTGAGTGCTACGTACCGCTCCTGCCTTTGATGCACGCCTGTGTTGGCGCGCGCTGCGAGCCTTTGACTTGTAAGCGATCTTAACAGCTCGTAAAGGGGCAGAGGTCACAATCGTCATAGCTTGCTGCTCTACTCCCGCGTACTTCAATCGCAGTGCAAGGTCAAGAGCACGAGTTCCTGCCACCGCCAATGTCGCTGTATGCTGAGCAATGCGTTCAAAATCAACATCCCAGACCCATGAAATATCTCGTCCATCGGCAATATTGTCATTTAAGACAAATAATACATGCCTTGGTATTTCATCACTAAAAAGAGTGCGCAGCACCTCATTGAAGCCTGTGGGATTCTTTGCCAGGAGCAGGCGCAATGTGCGTCCTTCAACCTGAACACGCTCTCCACGTCCGAATGCTGGCTTAAATTGTTCAATGCCGGACACTATCGGATCCCAGTTGATGCCCAGCGCCTGGGAGGCTGCAATTGCTGCCAACGCATTATAGACATTGTAAAATCCGGCCAGGGGAATCACGATTTCTCCCTGCTGTGTTCGCGTTTCAACCTCCATGCGGAGCCGATCAATACCATCAGTGACTACCTTCACTGCTCGCACATCTGCTTCAGGGCGTACGCGCTTGCACTTTGAGCACCTATAGTGGCCTAAATGACTGTAATATCGTACTGAGTAGATATATTCTCCTCCGCAATGGGGACAGACGCGTGTATCGATCGCTTGATGTCGCTCGGTAGGTGTACCTCCGTTTGGGAGATCAGGTGACGGGTCATCGATGCCAAAGTAAACTACCTGTCCTGCAAATAACTCTCCAAGATGAGCTGTAGTGGGATCATCGGCGTTAAGGATAAGTATCGCAGTCTCGGGTAGTAAGCCTACAGCCTGTTGCCAACGTGCTGAAACGCTGTCAACTTCACCAAAGCGATCAAGTTGGTCGCGAAAAAGGTTGGTAAAGACTGCAATGCGAGGTGGTAGAGTGCGCACAGCTTGTGGCATGACAGCTTCATCGACTTCAAAGATCGAGATAGCCTGACCTGCCCGGCGTAAGTTCCCATCAGGTTGGGCACGAATGACCAGGGCGCCCGCGACGCCTCCCATCAGATTTGAACCTTCCCTGTTTCGCCAGACTCGCAAACCCGCATCGCTCAAGATCGCAGCGATAAAACCACTGGTGGTGGTTTTGCCATTCGTCCCCGTTACTATTACACTTCCAAAAGCTAATTGCGTGGATAGGTGGCCTACAATATCGGGATAGAGACGTTGTGCTACCAGGCCAGCAATACTGGTACCTCCACCGAGATGTAAACGTCGACTGAGCGCTCCTGCCGTTCTTCCTCCTACCACTGCCAGACCTGCGCGAAGTGAACGACGCCAGCGTTTTGTGATACGCTGGCTGCTGGTTGCCTTACTATAGCCATCAACAGTTATCTGACTTTCGTCTGCACCGCTGCTCACCGGCTTTTTGCGCGCCCCTCTTTTAGTAGAACGAGGTGGCTTTTGTTCGCTCATGCTTTTCCTTTGCCTCCAAGATGCCAGCGTTTACATAAGTCTACCAGTTGCAGCATAGCATGCAAGCGTACATGGGTCAAGAGCAACCGGAAATGGAAACCAGGGAAGGGAATATCATCTAGACACAATGTGTTATCCTGGCATAGGATTTTTTCGGCAACATGCATATACCTATCCCTCTTGCCAGGATGTGCTATTCTATGCCAAGAGATCATTGTATCCGAGGATGAGTTAAAACGCAACGAAGGAAATGGAGTTCAAGTAGGGTCGATGGCTAAGAAACTAGTAATCGTAGAATCACCAGCAAAAGCTAAAACAATCGAAAAATTCCTTGGGCGTGACTTTGAAGTGCGCGCGTCCATGGGACATATTATTGACCTGCCCAAAAAGGGCCTCGGAGTGAACACACGCAAAGACTTCGCTCCACAATACGAAATCATTGAGAAAAAAGATAGATTGATTAATGAACTGAGAACCGCCTCGGGACGTGCTGACGAAGTATACCTGGCTCCAGACCCTGATCGCGAAGGTGAATTTATCGCATGGTCCCTGAAAGAGACACTCGGACTACAGAATCCTCGACGGGCAGTCTTCAATGAAATCACAAAAGGGGCTGTTCAGCAAGCAATTAGAAAGCCTCGTGACATTAACGAAGACCTCTTCAATGCCCAGCAAGCTCGCAGGGTGTTGGATCGGCTTGTTGGTTATAAGATTAGTCCGTTACTCTGGCGTCGCATTCAATCAGGCACAAGCGCCGGGCGAGTCCAATCTGTGGCGCTTCGTCTCATCTGCGATCGTGAGGCCGAGATTCGCGCTTTTATCCCTGAAGAGTACTGGAGTATCACCGCATTACTTAGTAAGCAGGGAAAGCCAGAACGCTTCGAAGCAATTCTGATGGCACGCCTCAAAGATATTGCTGAATTCGGTAATGGGGAGAACGCAACTGAAAGTGAGGAGCAGACATCAGGTTCAACCGAAGGGCAAAATGGCACGAAAAAATTGCAAACGGAAAAGGGTCGTATCAAAATCTCTTCTCAGGAAGAGGCAAAGACGATTCTGGCGGAGTTACAGGGTGCTGTCTATAGTGTTTTTAAAGTGGAGGAGAAAGAGCAGCGTCGCCAGCCCAATCCACCGTATACAACCAGCACCATGCAACAGGAAGCCTCAACGAGACTCTCCTTTAAGCCGAAGAAAACGATGAGCCTTGCCCAGCAACTCTATGAAGGAATTGAGCTTGGTGAACAGGGTCATCAGGGTCTAATTACCTATATGCGTACCGACTCGACACGTGTCTCTGATGAAGCGCGAGCGAAAGTGAAAGAGTACATCGCGAAAGAATATGGTCAGCCTTATGTTGGACAGGGAAGGATAGGCAAGGCCAAAGCAACCACCCAGGATGCCCATGAAGCGATTCGACCAACTGATGTCACGTTGACGCCTCAGAAAATCAAGCCGCATCTTTCAGCCGAGCAGTTTAAGCTCTACAACTTGATCTGGCGACGGTTTGTTGCTAGCTTTATGACGCCTGCCGTTTTTGATACGGTGCGGGTGGACATTGTGGCTAGCCAGTATGTTTTTCGGGCTACGGGTTCTCAGCTCAAGTTTCCTGGCTTTTATGCTGTCTGGCAGCGTGATGACGAAGAGAAAACACTTCCTATTCTCAGCGCGCAAGAAGTGTTGGACCTACATCAATTAACACCGGAACAACATTTCACTCAGCCTCCTCCGCGTTATAGCGAAGCCAGCTTAATCAAAGAGCTTGAAGAGCAAGGTATTGGCCGGCCGAGTACCTATGTGCCTATTATCAGTACTATTCAGGATCGCGGGTATGTCGATCAGGAGCAGCGGCGCTTTGTGCCAACCTGGTTGGGCGAGACGGTGAACGAAGTGATGAATAAACACTTTCCTGAGATTGTAGATACTGGTTTCACTGCTGAGATGGAGCGCAAGCTGGACGATGTCGAAGAGGGCCGGCAGTCATGGACTGAGTTCCTGCGAAGCTTCTATGGCGATTTCAAGGTTACAATGGACAAGGCCGAAGCGGAGATGAATCGTGTACAGAAGCCTCTCGAAGAGATAGATGAAGCCTGTCCCGAATGTGGGCGCAATCTTGTTATTCGTACAGGTCGTTTTGGGCGCTTTATCTCCTGCTCAGGCTTTCCCGAATGCCGCTATCGTCGCTCTGTTGTAAATAAAACAGGCGCGCTCTGTCCGGTATGTCAGGGTGATCTTGTTGAGCGCAAGACAAAACAAAAGAAGCGCATCTTCTACGGGTGCAGCAACTACCCCACGTGCAATTTTGCTATCTGGGAAAAGCCGGTACCCGAACTCTGTCCTAACTGCAATGGATTAATGGTTGTGCCGCGTGTAGGGCAGGACCCTGTTTGTTATCAGGAAGTTATCGCTATGCAGCGGGACACAGAGGCAAGACCTCAACTGGATGGTGTTCCTGCGCGGCGTGGTACTCGCAAGAAAGTTACGCCAACAGGGGATTCTGCGCTTGTATCGCAAACACCATCAGCTAATGGCCGAACCTCAACAACTGCGAAGAAAACCAGGACCAGCACAACACGAGGAAGAGCCACGAAAGCCACAGGAACTAGCAGGGCGAGAAGTACTACTATAGCAAAAAAGTCTGCCACCAGGAGTAAAAATTCCACAACGAAAAAGTCCAGCACCAGCAGGACTTCATCAACGAAAACCCCGTAAATAAGTCGTGTGCTATAATCATGTGTTGGTTATTTATTCATACATATTGTTAAAGCGCTACTCTTATGGAGGATTTCATGCCCTACGCGGTTACCCTTATTCCTGGTGATGGCACCGGACCTGAAATTACCGAGGCTACACGCCGTGTTCTCGAAGCGACTGGAGTCCAGTTTTCCTGGGATGTACACCAGGCTGGTTTAGAGATATTAGAGGAACATGGTACCGTATTGCCAGATGAAGTAATCGAGTCGATTAAGCGTACAAAAGTAGGGCTGAAAGGTCCAATCACTACTCCTTTTGGTAAAGGAATTCGCAGTGCAAATGTAACTCTCCGTAAAAAACTGGACCTCTATGCAAATCTTCGCCCTGCGAAAACCTATCAAGGACTACGTTCGCGCTACGATAATATCGATATGATTATTGTGCGTGAGAATACGGAAGACTTGTATTCTGGAGTAGAGTTTCAAAAAGGAACACCCGAACAGCAAGAAATCATTGACACCATTGCTCGTACTACCGGCACTCACCTTGATGTCAATTCCGCCATCAGTATCAAGTATATCTCTGTGATGGCTACACGCCGCATTGTAAAATTTGCTTTTGACTATGCCAGGGCTAATTCACGTCGTAAAGTCACTGCGGTTCATAAAGCTAATATTATGAGGTTTTCTGATGGGCTATTCCTTGCCACAGCTCATGAAGTTGCAAAGGAATATCCAGAAATCCATTTTGAAGATCGTATTGTAGACAATATGTGCATGCAGCTTGTACAAAAACCTGAACAGTATGATGTGCTGGTGCTGCCCAACCTGTATGGCGATATCATTTCCGATCTATCTGCTGGCTTGATAGGCGGTCTGGGAGTTGCCCCTGGCGCAAATATAGGCAGTCAATATGCCGTCTTTGAACCGGTGCATGGCAGTGCTCCCAAGTATGCCGGACAGAACAAAGTCAACCCGATGGCCATGATGTTTTCAGGCGTGCTGATGTTACGTCACCTGGGCGAGAAGGATGCTGCCTGTTCTTTAGAGAGAGCCATAGCTGCGGTCATCGCCGAGGGTAAGAATGTCACATATGATCTCAAGCCCCGTCCTGATGATCCTACTGCCGTCGGTACCTCGCAGGTTGCGGACGCTGTGATTGAAAAGCTGCTGAAATTGCGATGAATACGACAAGGGCCGGGCCCCTCTCAGCTTATTCGCGCCATACCTACTGTGTCGCCTGTTTTGCGCCACTTGTGGCGGGCTTCAATATAGCGCACTGTACCCGAGTGGGAACGCATCATCACCGAGTAAGTGCGAGCTCCCCAACCGAAATACTGTACGCCATTGACTAATTCTCCACTTGTAATGCCAGTCGCGGCGAACGACACATCATTGCCCTTAACCAGGTCATCCGTTCGAAGCACCTGGTTGAGATCGATGCCATCAGCTTTAAACTGTTCGCGTTCCTCATCTGAACGAGGCCAGATTTTACACTGAATTTCTCCACCAATACACTTGATTGCTGCTGCCGCCAGCACTGCTTCTGGCGCTCCTCCCGTTCCTATCAGCGCATCGACACCTCTAAAATCTTCCATCGCCGCTTGAATCGCCGCTGACACATCGCCATCCATAATCAAGCGAATGCGGGCGCCTGCCTGGCGAATCTGCTTAATCATCTCAGCGTGGCGTGGTCGATCCAGTATCACAACAGTCAAATCATCGACTTGAGCATCGCGTGCCCGGGCAATACGTTCCAGGTTCGTAATGACAGGCGCGTTGATATCAATTGCGTCTCGAGCAGCGGGACCGACAGCGATCTTTTCCATGTAGAACACTCCGGGAGGAGCTGAATACATTGTCCCTCGTTCGGCCGTTGCCACAACTGCGATTGCCCCTGGAAGACCAAGAGAGGTGAGCCTTGTACCATCAACAGGATCGACCGCCACGTCAACTTCTGGTGGGGTACCATTGCCAACTTCCTCACCGATATAAAGCATGGGAGCCTCATCCTTTTCACCCTCACCTATCACCACAATGCCGTGCATATCGACACCATCCAGGGCCTGGCGCATGGCATTTACAGCAGCATCGTCGACCGCAATTTTATCGCCTTTACCCATCCAGCGAGCGGCGCTCAGTGCTGCAGCTTCAGTCACGCGTACTAATTCCATTGCGAGGTTGCGCTCTTTAGTAGCGGATTGCATAAAACGTTCTTCTGACATAAACAATCATCCTCCTTGATAGCTCTAAATATCGATTTTACGGGGGTGTACACGACAATGTTCGGCTAGCATAATGGCACGCAGACAATCCACCGCATCTTGTAAGTGCCCTTGCCGGTTCGTGATCAGGTAGTCGTACCAGTGTTGTTCTGCCAACTCTTTGCGGGCATCTGCCAGTCGTCTCTGAAGTTCCTCTTCCGTCTCTGTTTGCCGGTCGGTCAGTCTCTGAGCAAGTTCCTCTAGTGAGCCAGGAATCAGAAAGATAAAAACAGCCTCGGGTACTTTACTACGGATAGTGGCCGCGCCCTTTACATCGATTTTCAGCAGCACGTCACGACCTGCAGCTAAATTATCTCGTATCGGCTTACGTGGCTGCCCATACCAGTTGCCATGCACATTTGCATACTCAAGCAGCTCATTTTGACTGGCTAAGTGTTCGAATGTTTCCTGGCTGACGAAATGATATGGATTACCCTCGCATTCATCCGGACGTGGAGTACGGGTCGTTACAGAGGGGACCACGTAAAAATCCATACCTTGCTGCTTGAGCGTGTTTATGACGGTGTCTTTTCCCGTTCCTGAAGGCGCTGAAAGCACGAAGAGGAGTCCCTGACGAGTTGAGGACTGTGCGGATGCGGGTTTCTGCTGTTGGGACACAAAAAGCTCCGTCTCAAGTTGCATGTCGTTTTCCTACATTATTGCTGGATTTGTGAAGCGTAGTATACGAGCAGGCTACTCTTTGCTATACTGTAGGAACTGCCCTTGACAGTATTGTACAACACTCGCAAGTATCTTGATAACTGGAAAGCTGTAACTATGCATATCGATGCCATTACTCTCGCAGCCATCGCCGATGAATGGCGCTTGCTACTCTCCGGTGCGCGCATTGATACCATCATACAGCCAACCGCATACTCCATCGCTATCCAATGCTATGCGCCATCTCAACAACAAGGGCAGGGTGGGCAGAACCGCTGGCTCTATCTCTCAGCTCACCCTCAGTTAGCGCGAGCGCACCTCACCGCGCTCAAACCTTCCAGGATTGTGAATGAACCGCCTGCATTTGTAATGTTACTGCGCAAATACCTGGAAGGCGCGCGCATTGAAGCCATTCAGCAACCACGTTGGGAACGTGTCATTGAAATTGTTGCTGGCCATCGTAGCGCTTCGGATCCTGAGGAGCATACCCGCTATCACCTTCTTATCGAATTAATGGGTCGTATGAGTAATATCATCCTATCTAATGAGCACGGATTGATCCTCGGAAGCCTTAAACATGTAGGGGCTGATGTGAATCGCTACCGCGTCATAGGCGCAAATGTCCAGTATGTTCCACCACCTCCACAACAACGCAAAGCCGGTGGTCAATCTTTGCCTCGATTTGAGCCAACAACTGTTACATCCGCCCAATTGGCTCAGTGTATGCAAGAAGACACGGAACTCACAAAGGGAGTACAGTCGCAAGATAAGAGGAAACATGCCAGGATTCAAGAGCCAAAACTATGGCAACTATTGACCAGAAATCTCCTTGGCTTCAGCCCATTACTAGCTCGTGAAGCCGTCTATCGTACTATCAGCAATCCAGAATCGCCGGTCAAAGCTGGTGAAGCCATCTGGGAAGAGCTGGCATGGAATGTACGCGAACTGGCTGCCCTGTTTGATACACATGCATGGAAACCACAACTTGTAGAGCGTGTGAAGGATAATAGCGAGGCGCAAACTTCCCTTTCATACACCATTCCTCTAGCCTTTGCTCCCTATGTCCTGGAGCAATATACTGAACAGCCCGGGGTGCGCATACGGGAATCCGCATCGATCAACATCTTGATTGATGAGTTTTATGCTGGTGCTGAGTGGCGTGATGCAATGGAAAACGTGCGAGCTCCCATAAGAAAAGTCTTACAAGCACAACTTGAGCGCTGTAAACGCAAATCAGCATTGTTGCAACAAGAATTGGCAGTCTCAGAAGAAGCGAATCGCTTTCGTCTGCAGGCTGAACTACTGTTAGCCTATCAACATGAAGTGAGACAAGGCCAAAGTAGTGTGATGTTGCAAAACTTCTTTGAAGTTGAAGCCAGCCCGTCAGAGGTGACCATTCCTCTTGATCCGCGCTTTGACGCTGTTGGCAACGCAAATCGTCTCTTCCACAAATACCACAAGTTGCGCCGCGCACTCTCGCTTGTACCAGGCCAGATCGAACAAAATGCGACCGAACTGGCAACAATCGAGCAGTTATTGGCTGATCTCATACTGGCCGATACTCCCGCTGAAGTGGCGCTGGTTAAGGCTGAGGTGCAGAGCGCCGGTTATATACGTGGCCCTAAAGCTGTTGCCGCCTCAGTTTCAGGCACCAGAAAGCAATCGCACAAAGGCAAGAGCGGTAAACAGCAGAAGGGTAAGCCAGTTCCACCAGGTGGTGGCGTCCCTTTGCATATTCAGAGCCACGATGGATTTACCATCTTAATTGGGAAAAACAGTCGCCAAAACGAAGAAGTAACATTTCACCAGGCCGCCGCTAATGATATCTGGCTGCATGCGCGTGGCGTACCTGGGGCGCACGTAATCATCAAAGCTGGAGGACGCGACATCCCTCGCAGCACTCTTGAACAGGCCGCAAGCCTGGCCGCATATTACAGCCAGGCGCGTGGAAGCACCAGCGTGCTTGTTGATTATACATTACAGCGTCACGTGCGGCATATGAAAGGTGGAGGCCCTGGCATGGTTATCTATGAGCGTGAAAAAACTATTCAAGCAGTACCTGAAGCAATCATGCGTTAGACGAAGAGCGGCTATATTCGTATCTCAAGGCGCTCTTCCTGCTCATCCCAGGTTGTAGTTGTATGTAGATCCGCACACAGCTTCCGCATCTTTGCAACGATTGCTTTTTTCTCAGCGCCAATTGCGCGCTTTGCCTGAAAATGTTGAATGACCGTTGGATAAAGTAAAAGACGAAAAATGTCATGACCATCTGTCTCAACCACAAAGATGAAACTCCGATCATTCCGTTCGATTTCATCAACAGCATAATCATCAATAAAGTCACCTGTGCAATACATGATTGGCTTTTGCTTATAGATCTCAATACCGCGAACAACATGTCCAGAATGTCCAAAGATTACATCAGCGCCAGCATCAATCAGGGCATGGGCGAAAGGAATATGTTCTGCTGGGGGAGTGTATCCCCAGTTTGGACCCCAGTGAGTAGATATGATTAGCAGATCTACCACTTCTTTTGTCCTACTTACCAATTCAAGAAGTTTCCCGGCACGGTGATCCTTCAGCCTGATAGGTACGTATAAAATTCCCGGTTGATCTTCTGTTGCTTCCCAATCTGGCTCATTATCCGTAAAGGCGATCAATCCGAATCTAATGCCCCTGGTTTCCCATATCGCTGGCTTAGATGCATCACTCAGCATTGTGCCCGCGCCGCTGTAGTGAATGCCAGCAGCATCCAGATTGCTCATTGTATGAGTTAGGCCTTCATATTCAAAATCAAGGGTGTGGTTATTTGCAAGCGAGACTGCGTCAATATGTGCAGCTCTCAATACCTCAACATTTATTGCATCAGATCGAAAATGAAAGACCTTCGGAGTGGCCGACCAGGGAGTTCCCCAATTGGATAGGACGCATTCAAGATTGCAGATTCGTGCATCCGCTTCTTTAAAAAGCGACAAAGTATCACCCCACGCATATTCGGGCGGCTTGTCTTTGAGGGCTGCATTCGCAAGCCGCCCAAGCATCACGTCGCCAACAAAAAGTAGGTTCATCTTCAATTTTTCCTGTCTCTCCTTCTCAAATGGAGGTACAGTTCATTAACTGAATATCGTCCTATGCGGATATTAACCTCAAGCCCATGTGTGAGTTCGTGCAAACTCAACCACTACAGGATGTACCAGTCGCTCAAAATCGGCATACTTGAGACTCATAGTATCCGTATATGTCCCAACAGGAAATACCATAGTCTCTTCTTCTGTCAAACGTTTCTCCAAATAAACTGCGATACCATACAAATTGCCAAAGGGGGGCATAGTGCCGACTTCGCAGTCTGGAAAAATGTTCGCGAATTCTGCTTCATGAGCTAGACGGATGTCCCTGGCTCCCAGCATCGCCTGTACCTTGTTTAGATCCACCTGATAGGAAGCGGGTAGAACCAACGCGATCAACTGGTTGTCAGCCAGAACGATGACTGTCTTGGCAACCATTTTGCCAGGAATGTGCTCACTTTCTGCAATCTTCTGGGCAGTAAAGGCTTGAGCATGATGTTGGTGCATGTAAGGTACCTGGTGCTCACGCAGGTACACTTCGAGTCGCTCCTTGCACTGCATGACATTTCCTCCTATCGAATACATTCAGTCGGAAGGTTAGTAGTATCTATTATAGTTCTCTTTTTCCAAATACACTATCTGTCTTTCAAAGAAGTCACTTTCATGCCCGTTATTCTCACGCTATGGTCACATTCTTTACACGTTACTTCTTGCGCTCTTGTGACGAATAAGACGATGCAGCAGGGCGACCACAAGGGTCGCCCCTACTATGGACGGGCCTGACGAGCTGCTTCGTAGCATAGTAGGGGCGATGGCTTGTCCTGGTCCTGGGTCTCTCTCCCCGACACTTTTAAGATGAGAAGAAAGAGCGAAAGGAAGCCAGAGGCCAAACAGAGAGCAGAAAGTCCTAGAGAAAGGCCAGAGGAGCAACCCAAGAGGAAAGGAGGACGTCCTTTCAAGCAGTGAATGAATATCTCAGCTTGAAAGGAGGAACTCCATGAAACGCTTCAGCCCATGATGTAGTCAATGGCACGGACAAGTCAAGCATTTTTTTACGATGTTGCATGGGCATCAAACAAAGGTGCTGGCCATGTTTGTGCTGGGAGCCATCAAAGCCGAAAGCATCGTGGTGCAACGCGTGGCTGAGGAACTACTCGAGGAAAGTGATGCGAAAGTACCCAGTATTGAACGGCGCCTCCAACGCTTTCTGAGCAATGAGCGCATTGAGGTCGAGGACATCTGGGACCAGTTTCTGGCGCAGGTCTTGCCGCCGTGGCGCAACCAACCGGTCACACTGATCCTGGACCTCATGCCCTTTGAGGAGCATGCGCAAGTGGTCTATGTGGGACTGTTGCAACAGTCGCGAGTCTTGCCCTTAGCATGGAAAGTGATGCCAGGCCAAGAGCAATGGGAGCAAGGGCAATGGGAGATCGTGGCTCAGCTCTTTGAGCGAGTGGCTCGTGCGTTAGGCGAAGCCGACTGTACCGTCATCGCCGATCGCGGCTTGAGTTGTCTCACCCTCATCCCGTTGTGCCAAGCCCATGGCTGGCACTATGTGTTGCGCATCAAACAAGACGAGTACGCTCAGCGCAAGCGCTCTGGCACTTTTCAAGGGTGGCAGACCGGTTCAGAGATTGTGGCGCGCCCCGGTCAGTCGTGGTTTGGCACGGTGCGCCTGTGGAAGGAGCACGAGTACGAGACGCAGTTGAGCGCGGTGTGGGAAGAGGGCCACGAGGAGGCCTGGTTCTTGATCTCGGACCGACCTGCCGGGCGCAAGCGCATCCAGCAGTATCGCTGGCGCATGCGGGTCGAGTCGACCTTTCAAGATATGAAAAGTCGAGGCTGGCAGTGGGAGTCGAGCCATGTGCGCCAGCGTGATCGCTTAGAGCGCATGTTACTGGTGTTGTTCCTGGCGTTTTGGTGGTTGATACACCTGGCCGCCTCCTGCGTCCATCATGGGCAGCGGTCTCGCTATGATCGGCACGATCGGCGCGATAAGGGTCTGTTACGCCTGGGTCGGCTGTACTTACGCGATAGTGAGCGCGGCGGTCACGATGGCGCACTGCGCCAGTGCTTACTCTTGCGTCGTCACCATCAACAATGGACCTTTGCCCTTCGCTTCTAAAAAGTGTCGGGGAGAGAGCATACGAACCCCTGTGTACCTGGTAGTTAAATCCATCCCTTACTCAGTAAAGCAGCACGCGCTGCCTCTTGCTCAGCAGTCTGCTTGTTGCGACCCTGTCCTTTTCCGGCCACCTCATCCCCCAGCAGCACTTCCACTGTAAATTCCCGCTTATGGGATGGCCCCTCTTGACTGACAACACGATACGAAGGCGTAATGCCAACATGCGCCTGCGCCAGTTCCTGAAAAAGAGACTTTTGATCTTTGAACAATTTCTTGCTGACAATGTTATGCGCTAATGGCTCTAGTTTCGGCAATAGAAAGCGTTGCACTTTCTCGATTCCCTGGTCTAAATACAGTGCGCCGAGAACTGCCTCAAATGCCGATGCAAGTACACGTTGACTAATTCCGCTGCTCTGTTCTCCCTTTCCCATCAGCAGGAAGTTTCCTAACTCGATTTCTCGTGCGAACGTTGCCAGCGTTTCTCCCCTCACCAGCGCTGCGCGTAGATCACTCAACTCTCCCTCGCTCAAATCGGGAAAAGCGCGGTACAGGTAGTCCGCACTGATAAACGCCAGAATTGAATCACCCAAAAACTCGAGCCGCTCGTTGGAACTTAATCCCTCACCGGCAGTTTCGTAGATATAGGAGCGATGGGTGAGCGCCAGTTTCAACAAGGCCGGATTCTCGAAATGTATCGCCAACGTCTCTTCCAACGATTTGTACATCAATAGACCTCCAGCACCACCTTTGCCTCTTCGTCGACCCGTTCTGTGACCTCACCGATATGCCAGAACATAACACCAGGCGCTAACGCGGCTATTTCCGCCCATATCTTTGGTTCAACAGCAGCGAAAAGCCCGCCCGATGTTTGAGGATCCCATAACAGCTCGCGATCAAAGGCGCCCAGTCGCTCGTCAATGTGTACATGCGGGGAGAGGTAATCTTTATTGCGTTGCGCTCCACCTGGAATGCAGCCCAATTCAGCATAATGTCGAACATGCGGAAGCAGCGGCAGGGCATCGAACCGGAAACGCATACTTGTGAGACTTTGCGCAGCCATCTCCCATGCATGACCGAGCAAACCAAAACCAGTAATATCAGTAACCGCGTGTACTCCTGGACGCCGCAACGCCTGACTTGCACGGCGATTCAACTGCATCATGGACTGCAGAGCTGCATCCAGGTCACTGGTTGCGACCTGTTCGCGTTTATGAGCCGTAGTAATAAGACCAGTGCCCAGTGGTTTCCCCAGTAGAAGGTAATCGCCGGGCTGTGCTCCACCTTTCGTCAGGATATGATGCGGGTGAACTATACCGGTGACAGCGAGGCCATATTTCGGCTCATTATCGGTGACTGTATGACCGCCTGCTATCACTGCATCTGCTTGAGCGACGATATCCGCACCGCCTTGCAATACCTCACTGAGTATAGCTGGCTCGAGGTTATCAGGCCATGCTGCAAGGTTGATAGCCATCAACACCTCGCCGCCCATCGCATACACATCGCTCATGGCATTGGCTGCGGCAATTGCTCCAAATGCATATGGATCATCAACCACAGGCGGAAAGAA
>WNFX01002184.1_pt1 | contig 26039 bp, 26 predicted proteins | sample 5400111 | NCBI WGS metagenome assembly WNFX01 (sample SAMN13153363, study PRJNA577476) | soil metagenome | isolation source: 40 cm soil or saprolite under grassland replicate 1 | place: USA:California | collected 2016-06-15
AAGCGTTCGCAAAATGTGCGAAGAACTCCGAATTTTCAATCCTGTAATCAGTAATTGTTCCGTGAAAGCAATTGCTAAAGTTCAATAGCATCTTGTCCGACTATGATGAGTTTAGCCTCCCGATCATCCCTTATATACAGTTCTAAGGTGTTTTGCAAAAATCGGTTACTGTGTTGTGTCACACGTCCAAAATGTTACTTGCGGCGGCGATCATGACTTGTCATTATGTCTCGGACAGCCCCATAGCTTATTCGCCCGGCCTTAAAATAAAAACCTTGTATCATAATGGAAGGGAATTGGTCTGGAGAGCAATGGAATGAGGTGGCAGCGAGCCATGTGATATCTGCAAAACCTATCTATAATGAAAATCTTAATAGGCCTCAGGAAGGTCCAAATAAATCTCAACCTATGGCAAGAATTGGGATTGTAGTTTTCCCCGGGAGTAACTGCGATCGAGATGTCCACTTTATCCTTAATTCTTTACTAAAGATTCCGGCCGAATTTGTTTGGCACTCAGATAGCAAGCTGTCGGGTTTTGATGCAGTCATAATTCCTGGCGGTTTTGCATACGGTGATCGACTTCGGGCAGGTGCCATAGCTGCACATACTCCTGCTGCCATCGGGTTGAAGAAGATGGCGAAGGAGGGACGAAAAATCCTTGGTATCTGCAACGGCTTTCAAATTCTAGTCGAGTGTGGCTTACTTCCAGGAGCATTTGTTATGAATAATTCTCTTTCATTCGTATGCAGATGGACTACGATAAAAGTTGACAACATCAATACAGCATTCACCTCGTTATTCAAGAGAAATCAAACAATTAGGATTCCGATTGCTCACGGCGAGGGGAGGTACGTGGCAAGTGGTCAACTTTTGAAATCCATTTTAAGAAATAACCAGGTTGTGTTCCGATATTTTAAAGACGATCCGAACGGGTCCGTAGATAACATCGCAGCTGTCTGCAATAAAGAAGGTAACGTAATGGGGATTATGCCTCATCCGGAAAGGGCACCTGTCAACGGATTTTCTGACGAAGCTTCTATGATCTTTCGATCCCTTTCGACTTATCTGTAGCCAGACAAGTCAAATGGTTTGAGATCGTTATGGCCGCCCTAACCAATGAGGAGTCGAGAGATCTCGCCCGCAAATTAGATCGTGAACCAAACAGAGTTGAAAAGGAAATTGTCGGAGCGGAATGGTCCGAACATTGTTCATATAAATCGTCGAAGAGATTCATCAAGATGCTACCTAACAAGGGGAAGCATGTTGTAATTGGTCCAGGCTATGACGCCGGAGTACTGGACATAGGAGATGGTTACGTAGTAACTGTTCATATTGAGAGTCATAACCATCCATCAGCGGTTGATCCTTACGGCGGGGCGGCGACAGGTGTGGGTGGTGTGATCCGAGACATAATTTCCATGGGAAGCCGACCTATCGCGCTCCTCGATGCGCTAAGATTTGCACCTCTTGATTGTAGCTCCAATTCAGAGTGGCTATTCAGAAACGTTGTCAAAGGGATCGGCGACTATGGGAATTGCATTGGAGTCCCCACCGTAGCAGGGGAAATCGAATTTGATCCCTCTTTTTCCGATTATTGTCTTGTAGACGTAGCCTCAATCGGCTTCGGTCGTAGAGACGCTATTGTTCAAAACACGGCAAATTTTGATGACTTGATTATTCTAGTTGGGGGTTCGACTGGAAGGGATGGAATTCACGGAGCTTCTTTTGCTTCAAAGACATACATACATCATGACAGATCTGCAGTACAAATTCCGGATCCATTTCTAGAAAAATTGCTTATTGAAGCAATAACTGAGGCTGTGGAAGAGGGTGCTATAAAGGCTCTCAAAGATCTAGGAGGCGGAGGTTTGTCCTGTTGTTTGTCAGAAATGTCAGATAGTTTAGGAAAAGGCTTCGATATTGAGCTGAGTGAGGTGCACGTCAAAGAGAAGAGAATGTCAGCGCTAGAATTGATGTTATCCGAATCTCAAGAACGAATGCTGATAATTACTGACGGGTTAAAAATTGATAAATTAAGACGGATCTTTGAGAAATACGAACTCCAGTTTGTAATAATGGGGAAAGTCAAGGATCATCGCAACTTAGTTATTAGATGTAAAGAAAAAATTGTTGCGAATATCCCTTCAAATATAGTCGCGAACGCGCCTATGGCTAAGAAATTATCTAAACGCCCAGCCTACCTGAGTACGTTAAGGCTTGCTTTCACACCGCCAGCGACCCCTTCAAATTTAACTAAAGTGTTACTTTCGATGCTTTCCAACCCGTCGATTGCGAGTAAGGAGTGGATTTATCGACAGTACGATCATGAAGTAGGATTGCGAACCATACTAAAGCCGGGATGCGCAGACGCTTCCGTTCTCAGGTTGAATAATGGTAAGTTCATTTCAGTCAAATTAGATGGAAATTCTAAACATTGTTACATCGATCCTTATCAGGGAACTCTGGGATGCCTCTCAGAAGCATGTCGAAATGTGGCTTGTACCGGCGCGTATCCCATTGGAATAATTGATCATTTGCAGTTCGGCAGTCCTGAGAACCCCGAAGTATTCTGGAGTTTTCGAAGGGCGGTGAACGCGATAACTAACTATTGTAAATACATGAAGATCCCAGTCATTGGAGGCAAAGTAAGCTTCTACAACGAAACTGCTAAAGGGCCCATCAAACCGACCCCAGTCATTGGCGCGATCGGTCTTATTGAAGAAAAACGAATGATTACGCAGCCTGCTTTAGACAATGGAGATGCCATTTTTATTGTTGGAACTACAGCTGACGAAATCGGTGGTTCTGAATATTACGAATACTTTCACCACAAAACCGGCGGCAATGTTCCCAAAGTCGATATGAATATTGATAAATTGAATCTTAGGAGTACATTGTTACTCATTGACAAAAATGTGGTGAGTTGTGTTCACGATTGTTCCAAGGGCGGTGCTGCAGTTGCTGTATCCGAGATGGCAATCTTGGGAGGGGTAGGTTTTAACATTTTCATCGATAAGATACCAAATTCTTGCTCTAACACAGATAATTTGCTTTTCTCGGAATCTCACTCCAGATATATAATTGGGACACAGGAGCCAAAAAGGGTCGAAAAAATATTGTCAGATATCGATGGCTTGGTTTTCTCTCGAATTGGTAAAGCTTGCAAAGAAAATGTGACGTTCAAGATGAAAAGTAAAATTCTGATTGATACGGACCTTGTGGCTATAACAAGAAACTTTAAGAGACTAGGACAAATTATGACTAAGTAAATCCACGATTGGTGATGGTGGTTATTGCAATGATGTCTTCACTTATTTTTTGGACCAGCGCGCGAATCCACAGATTCCTGCGAATTCGAACTGTTAAATACGTGGCATGTAGATGAGTGTCAATTTCGTGCAGTTTGTGCGTCTTTGTCGAAGTTCACTCTATTGTCAAGCACCTCAAGGAACGGATGTAACTAACATCGAAAATATGAATCACAATACTAGGTAGGATGAATGCTGGAGTCACCGTCTCTCCTGAGCTGAAACATAACAATTTATTTACCGCTTCATTAACAGCTTGATATTGACTCCTAAATTTCGACTTTTCAATAAAAAGGGTGAGTCATCTGAAGTAAGAATTGCAAGTAACCAATTACAAACATCCAAGGATGTGCCCATTTCAGAGGCGTTATCGCTTATCCGGTCCATTGAATCGAGAAATGTCGAGGCACTGTGTAGCAATCTAGCTTCCGTTAGAGAGGTTGTGGAAAAATCGTTGAGGACGATAGAAAAGCTTGCAAATGACTTGGAGAGCGAAAAGATCAAGATCGAGGAAGCAAAATTTGAATCAATTGTGGAAATTTCAAAGAGAACTGTTGTTGCAAGTTTAAGGAGGGAATCATCAATGAATTTGCCTACGCCGATATCTTACGGCGATTGCATAAAGTTCAAACAAAGGTTGGAAGCCATTACCAATCGATTCAGAGAAGTTAGCACCTCCCACAACCGGGTGTTCAATATTTTTATCAAAAAGTATGCAGGAAAGCTAAAAGACGAGTTTGAAACACTTTCTTCGTTATCTAAAGAAGTAAATTCCGATCTCGCCGACTTTGATATTAAGCAAAGACCGGTCTTGAATTGTGCCGACCTCCTGAACATGTTGTCCGATAAGATGAGTTCCATAAAGCTAGACGAAAAGCGTCTCGAAAACACTCGTACTGAATTGTCTCAATCAGAAAAAGAGCTCAAGGAATTGAACAACCGACTCCTAACCGTTGAAAATTCGGCGGAGTTTCACGAGGAGGCTAGGATCGGCAAGGAGATAAGGCGAGTAGAACAGGAGGAAGTGGAGGCGCAGCGGCGGTTGCTCGACCTTTTCAGTCCCATATCAAGGGCATTTACAAAATACTCTTATGGCATAACGAGGCAAACATCTGAGCGACTAAAAGTTTTAGCAGAAGAGCCATGGAATATTTTCTCAGAAAGCGAAATAACTCCATATCTTGATATCTTAATCGAAATTCAGATCGCGCTCACCAACGAGAAAATACGCCTAAAAGATGCTACTAAGATAGAGCGTCACTTAGACAATCTCATCCAGATACTACCAGATTTTAAGAACAAGTTCGAAACTAGGCAACAATATCTCAAAACTCTTTATCGAGCCAAAGAGGCAAATTCTAGGAGCAATTCTTTAGAATTGAAAGAAGAGATCAAGAATTCCACACAGCGTATAGATGACCAGAAAATCATGTTGCATCAGTTAGAAAAGGAAATAGAAGAAAAGAGAATTCAACTTATTAATTTGCGAAAAGAATCAGAGGATTGTCTTTTCAAAATATTTGGAAAAAGATACGAGTTGACCTCGTAACTCTTGTGTGCGTCTAACGCCAAAATATTGAAATCACACCTAACGATGCAATAGCAAGTCCTCCGTAAGATAGAAAGAAGACACCTAACACGTACCCACCTACTGTTATCCCGATTCCGCTTGCGATCATAAGAGCCTCCCCTATCCGCCTTTGACGCCTCATATACAGAGATTATAGATGGAAAGGAGATTATAAAAATATACTGAAACCGCCTGAAAAAATAATAAAAGAACTATGAGTATCAACGTCAAAAAAATAAATAAAAGTTAGAGGTGGATAAGGCTGCCTTGAGTACCAGTGTGAGGAGACTGACCCACAAATTTTCTTCTAAAGTGTCCTGAAGGTCTTTTTGAAAGAAGCTCGATAAACCATGCCTCGTGTTCTATTTCCTCTTGCATTATCCTCTGCGCTATGTCATATGTCCTTGGATCCTTACCCGCAGTCATATCACAAACCTCACCCCAAGACCTTATTGCACATTGTTCAGCCTCCAAAAGCACTTTCAATATGGAACTAAGATCTTGCCAGTTGTCTGGTAGATATGCATCAGGACAGCCAGCTTGGTCTGCAAACTTCCTAATATCTCTTGGAAGACCTCCACCCAACTCATATAACCTTGGAACCATTGCTTCAAAGTGGTTTCTATCCTCAATTCTCGCGTCTTCTACTATCTCCTTGACACCCTCACCTTCTAGTCCTGTACAATGCATCCTTAATATCGTATAGTAATAGTAAGTTGTAAATTCGGCCCCAACACCTTTCGTAATCAATTCTTTGAGCCTTTCTACATTCACACCGTTCTTTTGGAGAACTTCCAATGCAACAATTTTTGGAACTGATTCTTTCTGACTACTTGTCATAACTCCCATCCCGTATTAAAGTATAAAAGGTTTTTTTTATTCTTAATCACTCAAAAAGTTATTGTTTCTAAGCGCGGTCGTCATTAGCTCTTGACCCGTGCTACCTTAATTCTTTCGAGAACCCTCCAATACTCGACTTCTCCTCCTTGGCGAACCTTATCAATGATTTCTTGTTCTACTGCAGATGTTTCAAAAACTTCGAAGGTCTCCAGATCCATAATCTGTAGGACTTTTCCCGAAATCGAGATCACCTGACCGTTCCTCTTATCTATTAGCGGAACCTCGACACTTGCAGATACTGGTGATACTAATGTGTGCTTGGATCCGTCAAATACACTGATAGCAGCGACTCTGGCCTTAGCAGAACCGTGTTTTCCAGGTTTACTATGATCATACGAAACGATTCTACACGCCTCGCCGTCAATCACAATATACGAGCCGACCTTCAGGCTCCCCAGGTCCATCGGCTTACTCAACGTAATTCCATGCAATGAGGAAAAGAAGCATATTTAACGCTTCTGCTCACTTTAACTTATCCAAAATCGATAAACTTACGAGGTTAGTTAACGGAATTCCTTTCCTCGCTACATCCCTTCGTGTTCGTTCGCAATATTTCTGATCGCTTTGGTGGGTCTTTTCACCCTCGACTTCAAGAACGAACACATTCCTCGAATAGGGAAATGTGAACTTTGGCTGAGCTGTCGTTTGGAACTGCAAGTGCGCGAGAGTCAATTTTTTCACCCTCTCGCGTTTAGCTATTATATTCGCAATATCTGCTATCTCAGAACATCCATATACGTTCCTGGTGAAATACATTGATATATACTTAACATTTGAGGCCTGGCGCTCGAAGAGCACATCGCTCAGACTTGACATAAATGACAATCTCTCAGGATTTTGCTTACAAATCAAGTCTGAAATATCAGTAAGATCTAAATATGAAGCAAGGATGTAGTGATTCGCCCTGTTGGGGAAGTACAGCATGCTTTCAGCAGAAAATGTCGCAGTCACAAAGTAGATATTCGGTATGTTAAGAGACTTAGACCATATTTCTACAAGACTGCCAGATTCCTTTTCATGAGGCGTACAAATATATCCTTGTACGCTCTTGCCAGCACCAGCCAACCAAATTTTGATACTGTGACGGCGATAAATATATTACCATACCAATTAAGTTAGCTTCTCCGTATCTGTCGCTTTGTTGCTTGACTTGTAACTTCTAGCTTGTCATATCTGTTTGGAAAGAAGGATTGTTGGTTGAATAGTCTCTGGTGCTTTTGGTACTTTCTGCTATATGCCATTTACTAGAGTCGAGCCCTTTCAGCCTATATTTGTGATAAGGTAACAGCAAATAACACGCCGCGACTGCAAGCGCGCCTAAAGGGTCCGACAAAAATACTCGCACTGTCTGATGCAAGGCCACCTCAAGTGGAAGTCGAATATTGAACTTTTCGATACAATGTCGTATTTGTTTATGACCTTTGAGAGACCTAAGAACCTGTGAATTGAAATCTGCAATCGTCCCTGGGGGACAAAAATAAACGACCGACCGGTCATTATACGCGACATCCAAGTTAAATTCCAGTACTTTGCACTCTAGATAAAGGTCCACAGCAATAATGTCACTTGGAATTGCAATCTGCTTGGCAATGTTAGCTCGAATTGACAATCCTCGTCCTATTGCCGTGTATTGGGAAAGCCTCTTATTTCTTACAGATCTGAGCCACGAAGAGACATAAGTAGCCGCTCTCCCTGCCAAAGAGACAGACCTGATTGGCTTTGAATTCGATATGCTTACTACTACTCGCTCGTCTAAAGCTGATAGCATTTCATGGATAGAATCTTTATGAGGAATTACATCACCGTCGTACATTACAATTACTTCACCTTTTGCGTTCTGAAAAATTTCATTCCACGCATTTCCTACGCCCATTCTAGAAGAGTGGTGCAGACATCTTATAGCAACTTTAGAATTATCGGTGGCAAATTGCCTAATCAATCTACTAGTATCATCTGAGGAATCATCGGAAATGATAATTTCACATATTCCGAAATGCTCAGACTTTTGTTTGATGACTGACTCAAGAAGGTTTAGAATATTCTTCTCCTCGTTAAAACTTGGAATACCGACTGTTACCTTCAGCATCGTTATGTATAGAACTGCCTCGGTTTGCTTTTATGAAGTTTTTGGATCACGCCAAAGAGTCAAAAAGATTCATATGTGATTACTCAATTTACCTTCAGGATTTTGCAGAAGGGCCAACGCAACAAATGCGAACTAAGGGGGCTCCTGACTTCGGTAGGTCTTACAAAAAAACAATTGGTGTGTCCTTTATTCGTCAAAGACCATAGAGAAGAGCAGCGGCGAACCGCTTCTATGCCTGATGTCTCCGTAGTCCCTCTTGAGGGAACAACTTCACAGGTCCTAGAATTGATAGAGCTTGGAATATCATCAATTATTATATTTGGAGTACCTGCAGAAAGAGATGCTGTTGGTTCATGTGCGTTAGATCATAACGGCATTGTGCAGAAGACGGTAAGAAAGCTCAAAATGGAGTTCGGGAATGCTCTCAACATCATAACAGATGTATGCTTATGCCAATATAATTTATCCGGCCAATGCGGGTTATTCACTGGCCAGAATGATCCTGTCGACAATGACAGTACTGTACAAGCGCTCTGTGAAGTCGCAGTAACTCACGCTCAAGCAGGAGCAGACGTCGTTTCTCCATCATCAATGATGGATGGCCAAGTTAGCTCAATTAGAACTTCCCTCGATGATCATGGCTATGATAAAATTAAAATTCTGTCCTCTTCGGTTAAACATTTTTCTTCTCTGTACTCACCATTCAGATCATTAGCATTCTCGAAACAAATAGGTGATTACAAGTCTTTGGATAAGTCTTCATACCAGGTGCCATATACAAATCGAAGGGAATCAGTTCGAGAAATAGAGAACGACATTCGTGAAGGAGCAGATATGGTAATTGTCAAGCCTGCAATTATGTATCTGGATGTAATATCCATGATTAAAGAAAAGTTCAGATTTCCAGTTGCCGCACAAAATGTCTCAGGTGAATATGCAATGATAAAGTCTGCTGCCGCAAACAATTGGATTAATGAGGAAGAATGGAAGATTACTTCCATATATGCAATGAAACGCGCAGGCGCGGACAGCATTATTTCTTATTTTTGTAAGGACATAGCGGCTATACTTAACTGCTGATCGGAGCCTCTCCACCTAAATGAAGTGAGCAGTAGGGGAAATCAGTTGACTTTCGCAATAAGTAGTCACGATTATATAGTATCCTCGCGACACGAAAATGTCCCGCGGTAGCTCAGCCTGGTAGAGCTTTCGGCTGTAGATGTTGGCTGACTTAAGAGCTGACCACGTGAACCAGCCTACCGGGCATACAAAGACAGAAACCGAAGAGTCGCAGGCTCAAACAAGCTAGTCGCTAGCTAATTTGGAGTAAATCCTGCCCGCGGGATATTCCATATCCATCAGGTCGCAAATGGAACAACTACTGAATGTTACCTGATTCATATCCAGCAATGACCATAGGGTTGTCAGATGCTGCACTGTCTCACTGGCCAACTCTGCAATATTACTGACGGTGGCTTCGATCTATATTTATACAGATGTAGTAAACCTGGTCAATGGGTGCTGATGAAGAATAGGAAGAGCCGGCTGATGTGTAATGTGACTTGTTTGGTAGTGATGAAGATTATGAGTGCTGAGGCATCCTAATGTTATCTTATAATACCTCCGACATAAAACTGAAACTGATACTATCATTAATATGAGATTGCTTTCTCTTTATTCAGGTGGCAAAGACAGTACTTACGCTTTAGTTGAGGCTCAGGAAATGGGACACGATATTTGTTGCTTGCTAACAATGCAGCCGGATACAGACGCAAGCCTATTGTTCCATTATCCCAACAGTTGGGTTACAAGATATCTCGGCGAGGCGATGTGCATCCCTTCACTCGGATTCGCAGCACCATCAGGTACAAAGGAAGACGAGTCAAAATCATTGGAGCAAGCGATAATTGCCATCAAATCACTTCACGAAATTCATGGCGTTGTTCATGGGGGAATCTTCAGTACGTTTCAAAGTGAGATAGTTCAGAAAATTTGTCGGAAGCACAATTTAACAGTAGTTGCTCCTCTCTGGCACACTGAGCAATCTGAGTATATGGATCTTCTACTTGAGAAGAATTTTCAGATCAAAATTGTGAGTGTCTCTGCGATGGGGTTGGACGAGCGGTGGTTGGGAATTTCGCTAGATCCAGAGGCGTTAACCAGATTGAAGCGTTTGAGCCAAAAATATAGTTTCAGCCTCTGTTTCGAAGGCGGCGAGGCGGAGACCTTGGTGGTTGACTGCCCGATTTTCTACAAAAAGTTGCAAGTAAGGAAAGCCAACATCCAGTGGGACGGACAGCGGGGAATGTTTGAAATACTGGAAGTTGCCCTAGTAAAAAAGTAGCTATGCTCGATAATTTACGTACGGGTCTTCGGAGCGCGTTGAAAAAGATTGTTGGAGCTTCTGATATAAATGAGGAGATGATTGAATCCCTATGTAAAGATGTCCAAAGAGCATTACTGCAGTCTGATGTTAACGTTAGATTAGTGCTGTCTATTACCAATAACCTTAAGCTTCGTGCGCTAAAGGAACAGCCTGTGAAGGGACTTTCAAGGAAGGATCATATTGTTACGATTCTTTACGGCGAGTTAGCGAGTTTGCTTGGTTATACAGGGGAAACGATCAAAAGCATTGACAAGATCCAACGTTTGCCGGATGATGGCATAACGTTCAAAGCTGGAGAACAAAATATTGTGTTGATGCTTGGAATCCAAGGTAGCGGCAAAACCACAGTCACGGCAAAGCTTGCCAGGTGGTTGACAAGACATGGCTACCGTGTCGCGGTCGTCGGGGCGGACACTTGGAGGCCTGGTGCGTTGACACAATTAAAAACGACTTGCGGCAAGATAAGCGTGGAGGTTTTTGGTGATGAAGCAGATAAGGATGCAGTTAGTATCGTAAAAAACGGACTAGAACATTTCAGGAAGCAGGTTCTTGATGTAATAATCATAGACACGGCGGGCAGGCACAAGGAAGAAAGGGGATTATTGGAGGAAATGAAATCCATGTACGATGTCTCCGAACCAGATCTTGTGCTGCTCGTAATTGACGGGACAATTGGACAGCAGGCATATAATCAGGCAAAAGCATTCCACGAGGCAGCGCCTGTGGGAGGCATAGTCATAACCAAGCTCGACGGTACTGCCAAGGGCGGAGGCGTCATCGCTGCGTCTGCTGCTACCGGCGCTCGCGTGATGTTTATAGGAACTGGAGAACGCATAGATGACCTAGAACAGTTCTCACCCACACATTTCGTAGGAAGAATATTGGGAATGGGGGATATCAAGGCTCTGCTAGAAATGGCAAAAAACCTAGAGTTGCAAGAAGACGAAGGACAGGCTAAACGACTGCTAGGCGGTAAAATGACGATCGAAGACTTTTATTCGCAGATGGAAAACGTCGGAAAAATGGGCTTTAGGAATGTGATTGACAATTTGCCAGGGTTGTCAGGAATGGTGAAGGATGACCAGCTAGACGCGTTGCAAGAAAAAATGGAAAAATGGAGATTTATTATTCAATCTATGACAAGAATCGAAAAACGCAACCCCGAGATAATGAACGACTCGCGGAGGAAGCGTGTAGCAAGGGGTTCCGGTATGACAGAGCATGATGTCAAGGAATTGATAAAACAGTATAACAATTCTAGGTCAATGATGAAACAAGCAAAAGGTAGACAAATGCAGGGTATGTTACGGAGATTCGGTATTGGTTAATGTTCGCCAGCGTCCGTCCCTTAAACTGGAATTAAGAAAGGGTTACAACCTCTGCAGGTACTGTATAAGTCGTCAAATTACAGTTGCCAAATGCAGATGGCCTGATGAAGATTTCGATAGATGTCATATCTGTTGCGGCCTGATGAACAGATTAGACTTCATAGTTGGTCGCATCGAGGAGGCAGTAAATGAGCTTTATGAATTCGACACTTTCACGATAGGGGCTATTCTTCCACCCGACATTTATGAACGAGAAGATCAAATTAGAGCTCGACTTAAAATCAGAGGAAAGGTAAGTATAAAAAACCAGATCTTGAACGAACTCAGACGTAAGTTTGAAATCAATACAAAGAAAAAAGTCGACTTTTTCTTACCAGACGTCTCAATAAGCGTCGCCGTCGGAAACGGAAGGGGAGTCAATGTTACTGCAAAAGCACGGACGTTAACTCTTGCTGGCCGATATACAAAAAAACAAAGAGGACTGCCTCAAAGGCAAACTACGTGTACGCAATGTAAGGGGATAGGATGTGGAGTTTGTAACAATTCAGGCCTATTTGGACAGAGTGTTGAAGGTATTATTGCGCATCAACTTGTCAGTATCACTAAGGGTAACTCTCCAAGATTCTCATGGGTGGGCAGCGAAGATCAGAATAGTCTTGTCCAAGGCGAGGGTAGGCCTTTTTTCGTGCGTCTGTCGGATCCGAAAGTTAGGGAGTTAAAAAATAATCTAATTATTGATACTCCAGAGGTTAATGCAACCATAGAAGCAAAACCACGATGCGTTCCTAGATCACCGATTCGCTTTCTCACCAAAACAACAATCATCGTGGAAAGTGCTACTACGATATCTGAAAATAATCTCCAAGAATTGGATTTATTAAAGAATACACCGGTAAAATTTCAAAACAAAAATAAAGTAATTACCAAAAAGATCTATTCCGTCAAATTTAGCAGGATAAATGATAATCGATTTGAGATTACTCTGCTAACAGATGGCGGATTCGCAATTAAGAAATTTGTAAGCGGCCAACAAAACACTTCGCCAAATGTTTCCGAGATTTTGGGGAATAAATGTGAAAGTATATTGTTCGATATAACAGATGTACTTCTGCAGTAACATTTTTTTGAGACATGTTATACTGTGAACGTAGTTAAATGGTTTCAGATCCATTACGAATGATAGAGGATGCGCGGCGTTCTGCTCAGATCCCAGAGAAAATATATCAGCGTATAGCGGATAGATTTCATATCGTTATGGATGGCATTAACCGAATTGAACACGCATCTGGTTTAAAATATCCTCGTTATTATGTTCTACCAGAACTAGTACTTGTCTCCTCATCGGTGGAATACGACGAAGTAGGTATTTTCTTTGCGAGGACTATTCCCACAATAGGGTACAATAACAGATTAAATGTAGTGATACAAATTACAGCTCCTTTAGTTGCTTATGGACTTATTGGGACGGTGCATGCAATACTGGCACACGAATTCTTACATTACTTGGAACTAGTAAGAAGGATTATCAAGATGAATCTTGTATCAGATGAAATCTCCAGCTCATTATTTGAAGAAAAATATTCAGACGATGATCGATTAATGAACGCCAAAGTGGTTTTTAGCTCTGACCCTACGTTAATTCGGCATATCTCAAACAGGTTTAATGATGGATTCCGAGATCCAGGCTTGGAAAAAATAGCTATTAATGAATGGATAGACAAGGGGCTACCGGTAACGAAGGTGCGTATCGATTGTAATATCATAAAAATACCCTTTGAATCAATAGTTTCACTTGAAGTAGATGATGATGTAAAAGATAAAATTAGTGCCTATGAAATGGCTTCAAGGACCACGATGCCATCTTAGACTCGAATGTTAGAAACTTATCCGAATCGAGAGGGCACATAGAAACTTCTTTCCCATAAGAAAGGTTTGAATTTCACGCACTGAAAAAAAACGAATCCAGCAAGACGGCAGGATATACACGTCCTATTTAGTCAGTGTTTTTTTGTTGCCTTTTTTGAGTGTTCTGTAAACTCGGTGAAGCCACATTTACCACAGCTGTATCTGTCCCGATGTTCCGCCATAAACACGCCTTTTCCGCACCTGGGGCAGTCGCGCTTCTTCCTAGTGACTGTATTACCTTGTATCATGTAAAAATTGTGTACTGCTACCTCCCCCTTCAAAGGTTTTTTCTTGTCAGCCGTGCTACTTTCTACCCCCACTTTGCCCTCGCGTCTTCGATTGAGTAGTACTTGCTTGTTTTGCTTTTAGCTTTGCAGCCTTCTCTTCGGCAATAATTTTTTTTCGTTCGTCCTTCGGCAAATTCCTTAATAGCCTATATCGAGGAAGTTGTTTTATCGCAGCTTGTTCGTCTGTATAAACATAAAACACACCCCGGACATCCGTCTTGCCTTTTCCGCAAACCATTGAAATAGGAATAACAGCCTTCTTCTCGACATTATGCTGTTTGGCAATTATCTCTGTTGCTTCGGTTCTCTTGATTCTTCCTGCGGCATTCTTGAAGATTACACTTATTTCATGTCTATTTAATAACGAATTCTTTCGATCTTCAAATGTAATCAGTTCAACACTGGCCAAACTCTAGTCACACGATTAGCCTAGAGGAACTCATATAAATATTCCTAAAATGGAGCTTCGAACGTTAGAGAGATGAATCGGATGGAATAATGTCGTAATTAGATCCGTGACGCTCAAGTTTTATGACTTGATAGTGAGATTTTGTTAACGATGTTCCCGCTTTGACTTTGAGATAACACTATGAATTCGTGGTCCCATTGTCTAACGCGTCATCATTCTAACGCGGGCCCGGTGGGCTTCGATCCCACGACAACTGGCTTCGGAGGCATATGCTGCAGCGATTAGCACCCTATCCTGGCTGGGCCACGGGCCCCAGGTTCCTTTTTTAAATCGGTATTTAAGGGTACAGCCTCTTCTAATAGACTGTTAGTTGAGCAAAAAGTCATATCTTTTGAACAGAATCGGAGAGAAATTCTATAAATTCTGCATGTTAACTAGATTACTTATCGACGCAGACAGGTATTTTAAAAAAGTTATATATCCAATGAGGTAGATTATGATTTGATGTACGCGAAAATATGTGACCTGGAAATGTTGTCGAGTTACATTACAGACATTGTCGTCGGCGATGTTCTAGTCGTTCAGGCGTTAGTTGCAAACCCTCTAGATTGGCTTCATTTTTACGAAAGGATTTCAACAATAAAGAAAGGCGACCGAACGGACTTCACTATTGTCACGAAGGAAGGCGAAAGGCTGGTCGGTTCAGGAGATGTCCAGGACCTAGAGAAATGGAACAACAATGGTAAGTTCGGGTTTAAAATCAAGATAACCATTAGAAAACAAAAGTCATTATCAGACAGACGTTTGAGATTACCCCGTCGAAATTGGCAAAAATCCATCCAGCAAACTGATTTATTGGCTGTGCCGCTCAATCAGTCCGTGCAATAGATTTGGATGCATAACATGATTATCTGATCATTACACTTATACCTGAGAAATATTTGTCTGGAACCGGTGGACATTAAGGAACAACTGAAGAGTCCGTTTTGATATTATGGAGTGTGCATGAGTCTGAAGGATGTTAAGGTTTTTGCAGTCGATATTGACGGCACGCTAACAGAAAATGGTTGTGGGATGGCATACTTAGATGGTATTGCCACTCTGCGTTATCTCGAATTTCTTGGCTTAAAAGTAATTTATGTCACGGGAAGAGCGTCGATTGAAGCGTATGTTCTTGCAGTATTTAGCGGAACAACTCTAGTTGCAGTCGGAGAAAATGGCGGCGCCATAATGACTGCGCCTGACGAGCACATACTTCTGGCTGACAAGCAAAATTGCTTGAGGGGTTATGAAATCTTGAAAAAGAACATTGAGGGTGTTCAGATGAAGCCTGTCTTTAATAGACTTACAGAGGTCGTTTTGTCCAGAACCTTTGATGTGCGAGAAGGCAGGAAAATACTTGAAGAAAATAATCTGAATTTAAGTCTTAGCGACAGCAAGTATGCCTATCATATAAATGAAAAAGGGGTTGATAAAGGGGTAGGACTACTGGAAGCTTTAAGGATCTTAAATTTGGATCCTCAGGAAACAGTTGCGATTGGTGACAGCGAAACAGATCTACCGTTATTTGATCTGTGTGGGTGTAGTATCGCCCTACATCATGCTGAAGATATTGTGAAGGCTAGGGCAACTCACGTCGTTAGAGGTACAGAAGGAAGGGGTCTAGTGGATGCTATCGACCTTGTAGCCTTCAAATATTTGGAAACAGCTACGCAAAATGACTTTTCGCGCTCTATTAGATGAGATTCGCAGAGTCGTCTCTGCCGGTCTCTCCGATCTAGGCTATCCTCAAGAGATCTTTGACCTGTCAGAGCCTCCAAGACCAGAATTTGGAGACGTGAGTTCTAATGTGGCATTTCAGATAAGCAAAAAAATTAACAGCAAGCCGCACGACGTTGCCAGAGATTTTGTTGAAAATCATCTAAAACCAATCCTCGGAAACGAGGACAGGGGTAGTTTGCGGTCGTTGATATTATCAGTTGAAGCACATCCAGGGGGCTATATCAACTTCAGAGCAAATTATGGAAATCTAGCAGCGTTAACATTAAATCAAGCACTTGAAAACCCCTCTTACGGTTTTTATAACGTGGGAAAGGGAACTCGTGTCGCGGTTGAACATACAAGTGTTAATCCAAACAAGGCTTTGCATGTTGGTCACTTGCGGAATGTAATCCTAGGTGATACCATATACAGGATATTGAAAACAACCAATCACAACGTTATAGTTTTGAACTACGTGGATGATTCCGGTTTGCAGGTAGCAGATATTGTGGTAGCATTCAAGTTCGCCGGATTTCCTGTAGAACCTGCCGAAAAATCAATGAAATTTGATCACTATTGCGGGGATCATGTGTATGTAAAAATAAACGAATTGTATAAAACCGACCGTGGCTTAGAAGCACGAAGAAGATTCGTCCTGAAAGAATTGGAGCACGGTGGATCCGAATTGGCACGATTTGCATCGACTATTGTCTCAAGGGTATTGCACGACCAATTAATGACCTGTTGGCAAATGAAAGTTCATTATGACCTGCTGAATTTCGAATCCCAAATCGTTATTTCGAAATTATGGGAAAAATCATTTAGTTGGTTAAAGGATAAACGAATTGTGCACCTTGCCTCTGACGGGAAAAACGAGGGGTGTTGGGTGATAGGGAGTGAAAATGAGGCCGCTGATGAAAAAATAATCGTGAGGAGTGATCTTACTACCACGTATATTGCAAAGGACATACCGTATGCTGCATGGAAATTAGGGCTAGTAGAAGATCCATTTTATTACTACAAGTTTTCCAGCCAATGGGACAATACTTCGCTTTGGGCCACCACATTAGATTCAGCGCAGAATAACAACGACCATCCTAAATTCAATGCTGTCGAGAGAGCCATTACGATAATTGATTCACGACAATCTAGGTTACAAACTATCGTGTCTGACATACTGTCGCAATTCCAAGTAATAGAAAATAGATATCATCATCTCTCATATGAACCAGTCACACTAAGCTCTAAGACGGCAGATCTTCTGGGACTGGACATAGGAGACAGGCATTCGATCCAAATGTCAGGCAGAAAAGGAGTTTATATTAACGCTGACTATGTCATAGAAATGGTTCGGTCAAAAGCGTATGAAGAGGTTCGCTCAAGAAATCCAACATTTTCTGAAGAACAGCTTCACAAAGTTGCCGGAGCAATATCCGTCTCGGCTATAAGATACAATCTAATTAAGCATGATCTCGACAAGATCATCAATTTTGACATTGGTGAATCACTCAGCTTAGAGGGTGATACTGGTCCATATATTCAATACGCATACGCAAGGTCTCGAAGGCTGTTAGAGAAATCAACAGAAAAGATATCGCAACCCTCATTTGGCTTGCTGAATAAGGAACCTGAGACTATTCTTATCAAAGCTATCTCGAAGATAGACCTAGTTGTTGAAGATGCAGCAAGAACACTTAAACCAAAGGCCGTGGCCAGATATGTGCATATGATGGCAACAGCTTTTAATTTGTTCTACGAATCAATTCCTGTCCTCAAGGAACCGGATAGGGAAAAACGGATTACCAGACTAGCGCTAGTTAAAGCATTCCACAGAACATTCAAAAATGCTTTGTATCTTCTGGGGATAGAGCCTTTGAACGAAATGTAGGAGATAGGTAAACAGTTGCAGCGTGCTTTAATTAGCAAATTATTCTCATCGTCTTCTTTTTGTCTACTATCCAGACCTTTATCTACTATCCAGATAAATGAAATCCTATGGTGGAACAGAATCTGATTTGATATTTTTGCAACCTTATATTAAGGCCCATAAACTAATTTTATCTCGACAATATTCGATTTCAATTCATCGATAATCGCAAGTTCACAAACCGGTCCGGTTTGAAATTAACTATAATTTATCCTGCTGACACGACGGCGAATTCTCGCAACTTAAAGGTAAAGGCTTTCACGGAGGTGGCGTTTTCTAGACCAAAGTAGAAGCTGTCTTGTTTTAAATAAGTAATGCTTTAATTTTGGAGAATTTAGGACTAAACCTGAGGTGGGGTGGCAGAGCGGCCATGCGTTCGCCTGCAGAAAATAACCTTGAAGAGAGCGGATTTATAAGGGTTCGAATCCCTTCCCCACCTTGCGCGATTCCGATTTGATATGACATTATTATTTAGGAACAGGACATTGCGGGTTTGAACTGCGAAAATAGAAGTGCAATCCATTTGGCCGAACTGAATATTTCAGCAAGAACCAAATAACCCGTACTCACCTTATTGGAGGATAATGTCTATCGGAATCCCACAATGGATTAGCCTTATGATCCTCCCAAAAGGAACGGTTAAGAATGAAGGAATTTTTTTTCTAATGCTCACAGTGTTAATCGCGCTTATCATTTTAGCTATAGTTCTGCGAAAAAGGAGAAGCGAAAACGACATGGCAGAAAAGGAGTAGAGATCGAACGCCTGGTATCTTTCTAAGCCTTATCCCTGGCGAGGCTACAGTATTAACCACGTACCGCAACATTTTTTTTCGCAGAAATTAGGTTTAAGCGTCTACGGGGTAGATTGGTTTATTAACACTTCGTTGGCAATGCCACACACCGATTATGTCCTATAGAATTGATAGAGACTCGCTTGGTGACGTTAAGGTACCCTCCGAAGCGTACTATGGTCCGTTTACAGTTAGAGCATCTTCACAGTATACTGTTACAGGAGAAAAGGTAGAAGAGGACATGATCAAAGCATATGCGATGATAAAGAAATCTGCCGCAATAGCAAACATGGAACTTAACGTCCTTGATAAGACTAAAGCAAGCGCGATCATAAAAAGCTGTGATGAAATTCTGGAGAATAAGTTGCAGGATCAGTTCATAATCGATCCAATTAACTCTGGCGCTGGCACTGCTCTTAATATGAATATCAATGAAGTGTTAGCAAATCGCGCACTTGAGATCTTGGGAAAGAAAAAGGGAGAATATGATGTTATCAGCCCCAACGATCACGTCAACATGTCACAATCAAGCAATGACACATTTCCTACCGCAATGCATGTTGCTATTATAGCTAATATGTTAGCAACAATTTCGGCACTAGACGATCTAATTAGGTCGTTGCAGAGGAAAGCAATCGAGTTCAAAGACGCAATTAAAATCGGCCGGACTCATTTGATGGACGCCCTTCCAGTTACTCTTGGGTTAGAATTCGGAGAATACGCATATTCGTTAGAAATCGCGAAAAAGAAACTGTATCAAGCTGTCGATAACCTCATGTATGTTGGCCTGGGTGGCACCGCCGTAGGTACAGGTGTCAATTCACCGAGAGGGTTTCGCCAGATTGCAATCAGCAACCTTTCGGAAATCTCAGGACTAGATTTAAAACCATCTCCGAATGTCTATTATTGTTTACAGAGTAAGTTGGATGTGGCTAACTGTTCGTCTGCTCTGCGTAATCTTGCATTGGAGCTGATTAAAATTGCAAATGACCTAAGGCTAATGGCCTCGGGTCCAATTGCAGGATTTGCAGAAATTGTTATCCCTGCTGTTCACCCTGGGTCTTCCATCATGCCCGGTAAGGTTAATCCGTCTCTTGCCGAATGCCTTGACATGATTTGCTTTAATATTGTCGGAAATGATGTATCGGTTGCCATGGCTGCACAGGCCGGCCAATTCGAGCTCAATGTAATGCTACCGAGGCAAATCGGCAAAGATTAGAATCTCAAGTAGATAAAAGTCCTATTCTTGTTACTCTGCTAAATCCCCATATTGGGTACTTGAAAGCAGCCGAGATCTACAAGGAATCAACGAAAACTGGAATCAGCATTCGGCAGCTTGTTTTGAGTAGAGGCTTAATGTCAAAAGATAATCTCGATAAGGTATTGTCAAAAGATAATCTTTTAGGTGAGCTCGAATAAAAGATTGTTGCCATTAGTGGCAGTTCAAATTTGTGTGTCTTATGTATCTTTTTTAAATGTTAGGTCTTGCTGGCATTGGTAGTTTCATGCGTCTCTGCTGTTATGGCGATTCGCCCATTGATTGTCCATTGGGCGCTGCCCACGTTCCGTCCGTCAGGTCCTACGGCCCTTGGGATATCAATAATTAGATTTTCAAAAGTATAGGTCACAGCTGCACCTTTTCCAGTTAGCCTATCAAAAAGTTCTCCGATCAGCCCTGCCCGTTGCCCATTCGAATTCTTGGCGACACCACTGTTTTGATTCACGGTAATTCTTAGGACGACTTTGGATTTAAGAACTGCTACAAGAGAAGTTCTTGGTGCACGTAACCTTCAATTAACAGTCTAACAATAGTTTTTTATTGGCAGACAAATTAAAGGAGATAAGGGAAACAACATCCGATGCGGTTTCTATAATTCGTGAACTTGGGGCACCAGGAGTGCAGGACTCTCTAGGCAAAATTTTAGAAACAACAAAGGCTGCAAAAGAGATCGTAGACAAGCTCAAGGAGCCTGAGTTTGTCAAAAACATTGAGAATATTAGACTTACTACTGAATCTATCCAGGAGGCTTCAACCAAAATTGAAAATACTATTCGTGAGATAAAGCAGACGGGAGTCCTGGAGCAGGCTCGAGAAGCAATAAGGAGTGCAAACAACATCCTGGATTCTTTCTCCAACAACAAGGATTTTGCCGAGGGGACCGAAATCATGAAGGCAACGCTGAGCTCAATAAAAGATCTTGTTGATGAGCTAAGACTTATTGCAGTCTCTTCCAAAAAAACAGGCACGCTCAGCAATGCTGCGGCGATAATCAACGAATCAACAGATATGTATCGAAATATTACTGATTCAAAATAACGATATTATAAAAGAACCCTTTAGAAGGATTCCGTCTTCTATCATCCTCCTCCAACGTTAACGAGACCAATCTTGACAAGTTCGGCTCCGATACCGTAGCCAACTAGCGCTACGCCAGTTCCTAGCCCTGCCATTTCAATTCCACCTTTGACCCAGTTTTTCTTTGCCAAGCGACCTTTTACGGCTCCTACTATGAACGAAGAAACTACGCTGACTCCTATCGCAATGGCTATTGAGGCCCCCGAGGAAATTAGTCCGGCTTTGACAGCGAAATATGGCAAGATAGGAAGAATACCGCCCATCAAAAATGCTCCGAACATGACCAGTGCACCCCTCAAAGGACTACCCAATATTTCCAAGTTTAGCCCTAATTCTTCAGTTAACATCGTCTTGAGCCAGACATCCTTTTTTGAGGTTATTTTATCGACGACTGTCTTGAGTTCGTCTCCTTCAAAGCCTTTGGCTCGGTATATATCAACTATTTCTTGGCGTTCCTTGTTAGGCAGATTTTCAATTTCGAACTCTTCGCGTTTTATTTCCGATTCTAATATCTCTCTTTGAGACTTGACTGCTAGGTAATTCTGGACCGCCATTGCTTTGGCCCCGGTGAACATTCCTACTAAAGCCGCCAAAATCACGACATCTGCAGAAATTTGTGCGCCTCCCACGCCCGCAACGATCCCCAAGGATGTGTTTATGCCATCACCAAATCCGAAGACAATATCCCGGATATAGCTGCTTTCCTTTATGTGGGGCTCGATATGCGTAGAACCTTTAATCGACTTCAACCCCGTTATTTTGTCATTTCAATATATATACGATAGCGTTGTATTTACATCGCTTACAGCCGCTATTAATGCTCAAAACTTCAGGTATGCCCATAATCCTGTAATTCGGTGAGAGTACGACCTATCAAAGATGCATACCCAACATAGTGAGACAGGAAGTCGACCGTGGATTTCAATGCATCGCTACCTCTATAACCTTCGTCATATTTCATTTCTACAATTCCCTTATCTGTCTTGATTAGGACGGTGATCAAAGAGTATTCGCCCAAGCGTGGATCCCGCGATTCAATATATTGCCGTAATTCCATATGCTGGATAATGAAACCCTGGTTTTGGCTCTTCCCACCTTCTACAAGAACTGTGACAGCGTCAGGTTCTCCTTTGGCTCTATCGTCGGAAATGTCTATTTTTTTTATCATTCCGTCCTACTTGTCATAGTCCAAGAATCTTACCCACTCCGGGAACCACAGATTATTTTCAGGTACTCCTATACCACGTGCAAGTATTTCTGGACTATTATAATATAGGGCATTGGCTCCTATTTCCTTGTTTACATTTTCGTTTAGCTCATTTATGGATGACACTTTGCCAACGTACTTGTTTGCTATCAATTCTCTGTTTTGGGTATAAAGACCAACTTGCCTCCCATCTGCTGTCGGTACATAACTCACTACTATGTCGACACGTTTCACGCCGGCTTTGCGCAAATAATAAATTGTTTCCCGCGCGGTACTGCCGGTCTGGATTGTGCCTTGCACAGATGCTATTTTCTTATTGTGAACTCGATCTTGGATAATAAATTTGAGAGACTTCCCGGTGGTAAGTAACTTGTTTTTACTGACCTGTTCAGAGAAATCGATCATATGATCTGCGTCATCGTACCGGTCCTTAATTATTCCCTCTGCCATCTCGAATTTTTTCCAAAATTTTTGATATTCGATGCTAAAACCAAGAGTCATGGGACGTGTATAGTCTGGCTCTGCGTAAGCAGTATCAATCTCAAGTTCCATTTTACATCCTAGAAAGTCAGCTTGTTCCCTTCCAATATTTTTTCTGATTTCATAGATACTTTTATTGTTGAATATTGAAGTGACATGTGACTCTCTGATAAATTCAAACGGATCCATAAGTATCGTCTCCCGTGGCAAATTTGTCAATATCTCTTCGATCCCTCCTTTATGTAACGCAATTAGCGCACCTGCTCTTACGTCGCTGAACTTCATATCTATCAGGGATGTGTACAAAGAATTTTCTGAAGCGACAATACCCAATGTTTTGCTATTGTTAGACGCAATAGCAAGTGGTTTGAAACCACTACTGTTCCTAAAGGCATAGATGTCATCCTCGATTTTAATAATCAAATTTCCGCGAAGGTGCCTGTCTAAGAATTCTGCAGCTCGTTCGGGTTGAGATCGTTCGATCAGCAAGTTTGTGAAGATATGATAAATCTTATAGAGCGAATCTGATTCTTTTGCCCCTCCAACTAGCGGGTGTAGGTGAAGTTTTTCTGTGTCAACAAAAAAACCGTCAAGAACTACTTGAATAGTGTTCATGCTTTGGAATTGTGGAGATCTTTTGGATAAATAGCCGATCGCGCTCTTTCCGCTCAGCTTCTCTTTTCGTGCAAGTAATGAAATTTTATCATCGGATGGCACGAAGCCTTCTCCGCTTATAGCCTTCTTACCTACTACCATTTTCCAATATGCTTTTCCTCTGTGCTGTAGCATTCGTATACAATGCGAAAGCAGATAGACGATGTCGCTCCCGCCCACATCAGTAGTATTAATAGCAACAAGTCCGGCCAATATCGTATGCCAGCTGAAATCTGACCGAAGTTATTTAAATCTCTGTCCCTTATCGTCTAGTATCGATAACGATTTGAAAGACATTAATTCGGGTTAAGATAAATTGCATATCTCATGCTCATTGGTCTTATAGGGAAAGCCAATGTAGGCAAGTCTACGTTTTTCAATGCAGCAACCGAACTCGAAGTGCAAACAGCTAATTACCCTTTTACCACTATCAATTCTAACGTGGGGATGGCAAATACAAGAGTGAAATGTGTATGCAAGGAATTTCAAGTTCAGGATAATCCAATTCATTCTGTATGCATAGAAGGTACTCGATTTATTCCCATAAGATTGATTGATGTCCCTGGACTTGTAGAGGGCGCACATCAAGGTAAGGGACTCGGCAACAAGTTTCTCGACGACGCGCGTCAAGCAGATGCGCTAATTCATGTGATTGACGCTTCAGCATCTACGGACAGAGAAGGAAAACCTGTATTGGCGGGGACAGCAGATCCGTTATCTGATATTAATTTCGTAGAAGAGGAATTTGATTATTGGCTTCTGTCTATTGTCGGAAGAGAATGGACGAAGGTAGTCAGAGAAGCAGAGAATCAAGTACAAAAATTGGAACAGGTTCTTGCAAAAAGATTGTCAGGACTAGCCATTAAAGAAAGATCTGTTTTTGATGCTCTAAATGAAGCAGGACTAAACAATAAGAAAGCAGTGAATTGGACGCAACAAGATCTTCTAGATGTTTGCCAGAAGATTAGGTTAAGAAGCAAACCGATTATTATAGCGGCAAACAAGGCAGATTTGCAGTCAGCTGACCGAGTTATTCCACGGATCAAAAACAATAGACCGGAGGTTATTGCTTGTTCTGCTGAAGCTGAATCATTGCTAAGGAGAGCTACAAAACGGGGCATTCTGAAGTATCTTCCGGGGGATAACTCATTCGAAATAAAATCTGGCAATTCCTTAAGTGAGGCTCAGACAAAAGCGTTGGACCTAGTGAGGTCTCTGCTTGGTAGATACGGATCCACCGGGGTGCAAGAGGCTATAAATCGTGTTTGCTTTGGCCTATTGAAATTGATTGTCGTTTATCCTGTAGAAGATGAAATAAAACTAACAGATAAGAAGGGAAATGTGCTCCCGGATGCAAGACTGGTTCCGCAAGATTCAACTGCAAAGGATTTAGCCCGCCTCATTCACGAAGATTTAGCAAAGGGTTTTCTATACGCGGTAGATGTTAGGACCAAGCACAGGCTTGGAGCAGAGCACAAACTAAAAAACAATGACGTCATCAAGATAGTTTCTGCAACAAGCAGGGGATAGAACGAACAAAAAAATGCTTTGTCTTGGAATTGAAAGCACGGCCCATACTTTTGGATGTTCAATTATAGAATCCTCTTCTTCTGATGGTGTGCCGAGAGGCCGAATAGTTTCAGATTCGCGGCATGTTTACAAACCCGCGGAAGGCGCAGGCATCCACCCTAGAGACGCATCGAGGCATCATTGCGAAATTTCGGACAAGGTTTTCAGAAATTCGTTAACAGCCGCCAAGCTCTCAATTAAGGACATAGATATCATTTCGTATTCAGCTGGTCCCGGGCTTGGGCCATGCTTGAGGGTTGGAGCAGTAATTGCGAGGACCCTTGCAGCTTTTCATGATAAACCGCTTGTCCCAGTTAATCATGCTGTCGGTCACGTAGAACTTGGTGCAATGCTTACTGGCGCTAGCGATCCATTGGTTTTGCTGGTTTCTGGTGGACATACCATGATATTAGCTTTTTCTGAACATAGGTGGAGAATCTTTGGGGAAACGCTCGATATCACAATTGGGCAGTTGTTAGACCAGTTCGGAAGACAAATAGGGTTTTCGTCCCCCTGCGGTGACCGAATTGAAGAACTGGCCTGCCGAGCGTCGGGTGAATATCGTTCCTTACCCTATGTGGTAAAGGGAAATGATGTCTCATTTTCAGGTTTGCTTACAGCAGCTATTCGTGCCGTTTCAGATCAACGCAAGGAGCTGTCCTGCGGAGATATCTCCTACTCTTTGCAAGAGACGGCATTTTCGATGATTACGGAGGCTGTTGAGCGAGCGCTTTCATTTACCTCAAAAAGACAATTTTTGGTTGTAGGAGGCGTGGCAGCGAATCAAAGATTGGCAGAAATGCTCAAAGGTGCTTGTAGAAGACAAGCCAGCAAATTCTATCTCTGCCCAGCCGAATTTGCTGGAGATAACGGTGCACAGATCGCCTGGGCTGGAATGCGCGAATATATGATAACCAGAAAACGTATCGTAATTGAAGAGGCGTTGGTATATCAGTCATGGCGCATTGACGAGGTCGAGTTGGCTTGGAGTAGATGATCAGGCGGAATTCTTATGGACTTTGATCTGTTCCTCGATAGCCTTAGCCCACTTACGATTGCTATAGACGCCAAACTTGTAAACCGTTCCGTTCGTAATTAGAACAAGCTTGGTTGCA
>WNFX01003580.1_pt1 | contig 26039 bp, 19 predicted proteins | sample 5400111 | NCBI WGS metagenome assembly WNFX01 (sample SAMN13153363, study PRJNA577476) | soil metagenome | isolation source: 40 cm soil or saprolite under grassland replicate 1 | place: USA:California | collected 2016-06-15
CTCTGGGAAGAACTGGAGGAGTTCTGGGAGCAAGGGAGTCAATTCGCGGGCAAAGGGGGGCATGAAACTCCCGAGCCGAGCCGCAGGAGTATGCAGGAAGAGCGAACGCAGTAAGTCAAGCAGTGGAGCATAGGGACAAGAGAGATCGGTCGGGAAGCAATGGCCCTGCAAAGCCTGGAAGCCCTGAGCGACAGCCTCGGTTTTGAACTCAGTCACCAGGCGTGATTTCCCGATGCCCGCTTCCCCACAGAGAAGGAGAACCTGGCCCTGTCCGCTCCTGGTGTGCTCCATCAGGAGGTGCAGTGCCGCCAGGTGGTGATCCCGGCCAATGAGCACAGGACAGATGATCGGTTTATCCACTGATACAGTCATAGTTCCTCACAAGAGGCGCATGCTCGTCAGGCCAGCCCAATGACCAGATTTTCCCGCGCCGCCTCGACGACTTCTTTGGTTACCGTGTGGAGCTCATTGATCTGCAAGATGCGCTCCACCTGCAAAAGCCTCCGGTGGATCAGACGCACATTGCCTGCCGTGATACGTACAATGGTGGTGATCGCCTCCTGGGAGGTCCAATCCTCTGCCTGTCCAGCGACTCCCAAATGGCCCCAGCGCTCATTGAGCACAAAGCGCGTTTCGTCCTCGGAGAGCACCCGAAACTGATGCACGAACCCGACGCGGGAATACAGTTGGGGGTAGCGCGCCAGGCGCTTCTCTAAGCCTGGCATCCCAATCAACACCATCCCAAAATGCCCCCGATCGTAGAGATCGCGCAGTTGTTCGAGCCCAGCCTCTTTGAGCCGATTGGCCTCATCGACGATCACCAACTCGGTCCGCTCCGGGATGCGATAGGCCAGTAAAAAGTCATCGGTGCCCCGGCTGGCCTGCAGGGCCTCCTCGACCAAATAGGAGAGCGAGGCGCACAGTCCCATCATCTCCCACTCGATGTGTCCGACCGAGGAGGAGACCGGCGGAGTATAGAACACCGTCCGGCATGGTAACACCGAAGCTTCGGAAGGGGCCACCACAGATGCAAACGGCTTATGGGGAAAATTTCCATCGAAATAACTACGCCCTGCCAGCGTAAAAAGTTCTTCAGGCAGTAAAGGTGTGATGCGATCCCAGCGGGCATATACCCGCGCTGAGCGGGTCAGGCCCTCGCCTGGAGCACCATAGCACAAGCCAATGTACCGGTAGCGCCGACAGGCATCACAAAATTCAGCGAAGCGGCGGTATTCTTTGGTCGAGACATCGGGGAGTTCCGTCTCGATCTGATCATTCATTGGCATACCTCTTCAATCGGGGGCGAGCCGGAGTGCTCTCCGGCACTGATTCTCTCACCTTCGGTGCGTCTTCCTGATGCACCGCAATGAACTGTTCGACTATGGCTTGGCGTTCAGTCAGTCCGGCCTTGACCTGCTTACGGCGGGCGGCTCTGGCCTTTTCGATCTCCTTCAAACTGATCGTTTGTCCAGAGAGTTCTGGGCAAATCGCCCGGCAAAGGAAGCGGTCCTGATAGAACACGCGGATTTCGGCCATGTCCGCCGGGTCGTACCGGATCAGAACCTCCTCTTTGACATAATCGGAAAGCCCCGCATCAATATAGCTGTGTCCCTGAAAGCGAATCCCATCCTGCTGCACCCGACGGAGCTTGGCCACGGTCAGGAGCAACAGGTCGAGTTCCTCTTGTGAGTCAGGCATGCGGGGCAGAAATCCACCAGCTTCCCAACGCTCTTGGGGGATGCATTTTGTTTCACTATGGACCCGCTGATGATAGTCCTCAAGCAGCCAGATCCGAAAGTGCTCTTCAAAGGCTGGTAATGTCAGTTTCGCCTCCACCGCTCGATATCCTTCTGGAGCATAGCCAGGAAGATCTTGTAGCAATAACTGGGTGACGCTTCGGAAGAAGCGCTCGATCTTGCCACGCCCACGTGGAACTCCTTTTTCGGAAAAGATCAGCTCGATGCCCAGATCAGTGGCCACTTGCTCCAGATGCTTACTGGTAAAGTCTGATCCGTGGTCGGTGTAGAAGACGCTGGGGATGCCACAGACATGCCAGTGCGGGTCTTCTTTGCGCCAGATCGCCGTTCGCAGGGCTAACGCCGTGGTAAGCGCCGTGGGTTCCTGGAACGTGAGCCGGTAGCTGGCAATCGCGCGGCTGTAATCATCCTCGATTACCGTTAACCAGGGTTTGGCAGGCTTGCCTGCTTCATCCAGTAACCAGATATCAAGTGGGGTATGATCGGCCTGCCACATGGCGTTGGCGTGGGTCGCCTCACGCCGATAGAGCAGGTCAAATTCCTCCCGGTAGGCAGCAGCCCCCTGGTGGGCGAAGGTCACCAGCGCGGGATCAAGCTGCTTGATGATTTGGCGGACACGCGCATAACTCGGCGGTTTCCACCCCTGTTCTTTCGCGATGGCGCTAACCTGCCGATGGATGGAGGCAGCCGAACGCGGAGGAGTTTGTAAGGCTAACCCTTCAATCAACTCTATCGCGGTCTGTGGTAGGCTGCGAGGCGTTCCTTTGTCTGAGCGTGCTGCGTCTGCCAGGCCAGCTAACTCCTGCTCTCGATAGCGCTTTATCCAGCGCTGGATCGTGCGGAGGGAGAGCTGATGGGTACGTGCTACCTGCGCTTGGGTGATCTCCTTGTCCAAAGCGGGACGGATGATCGTAAAGCGTTGCAGGGCCTGCGCTCGTTGGGCCTCAGAGAGAGCCGTGAGTGGTGACGATGCGTGCGCGATGATGAACTGCCTCCCCATTCGAGATGAGAGAAAACACAACAATCTCGCTCAAGTATACCTGATACGTCACCGAATTGTCAAAAAACTACGACACCCAATTTTGTAATTTACACACCATTGCTCGCTCTTTGCCACACAGGGAAAGAGCGATGTGGAGCAAAATCCTGCCGTCTGTTGTCGCGATAGGAGAGATTCCTCATTTGGTAGACAATGTGGCTCCTCTCTTGTATCATCCACGTATCACTTCTTCCAAGGGACAGGAAAGGTAGATAGGTAAGTGGAAATCTTCTTCACCGATTATCAGCAACTCGCTGGGATCTCTCCAGATAAACAGGGTCTGGTCGAAGCCCTTCGTTCGGCAGGGGTGCCCGATCGGATGCCGTTCATCCTGGCATCTGATGGGTCGTACGATGTGCGACTCAATCGCTTCTTGCGGGAATTGCCACACAACGGCGTGCGGTCCTGGCATTCCTGGAAGAGTTATGCCCTGGATCTGCTGACCTGGTGCCGCTTTCTCCAGGAACGTCGGAACACCACCGTCTGGAAAGCGACACGAGCCGACCTCATCATCTATCACCAGACCCGCCGTGGAGGGCTTGAGCCATTGTCCTTTGATCCTGCCGTGACGGTCTCCATCGGTGCCGCTTCCTGGAATCGCACCGTTGCTGCTCTCGCTAAATTCTATCAGTGGGCGAACGTAGAAGGCTACGTCAGCGTTCTCCCTTTTACCTATCGAGAAGCACATTCCCTTCATGGTCACCACATGGCCACCGTGCGACGGAACACGGCGTTTGAGCGGGCTGCACGCCGCCAGGAGACGAAATTCTTGACGATGGATGCGTATCTCTTTTTCCGCGATGTTGGTCTGCGGGGCCGCTTGCCTGGTGGTGCAGAGGATGCTGCGTTCTGCGGACGCAATGGAGAACGCAATGCGACCTTTGCCGAGTTGCTGGTCACCACGGGCCTTCGCCTAACCGAGGCCAATAGCCTCGTGCTTCCAGAATTGCCAGCGATTCGGGAACCCGTGCCAAAGAGCGCTCCTTTTCTGCTGGCTTCGTCCACCGCAAAAGGGCAAAAGAGCCGCAAAATCTATGTTCCGACACGCATCGTACGTCAAATTACGTCATATGAGGAAATCGAACGAGCAAATGCCATTGCCCGTGGGCACCAAGCAGGCGTTTATGAGCGTTGGCCCCATCCTCTGCGGGTCATCAACGCATCTCGTCGGACGTGGATAGTGCAGGGAGGGGATGGGACGACAACGCTTTCGGTCTCTCGCCTGACGCCGCAGGTACGCCGTTCTGCTCTGCTCTGTCGGGCCGACGGCACCATCGAGGCTCCCATGAACCTCTGGCTGACCGAGCAAGGAACGCACATGACCTCGGATACCTGGGAAGCGATTTTTGCGCAGGCAAGCGCCCGATGCTGTCGCCTGGGCTATGAGTTGTACGTGACGCCACACATGTTGCGCCATACCTTTGCCGTCCACATGCTCGCCCAGCTGATTCGGGCTCAGGTAGGCGTTCTGTTTGAGCGACCGCCAGATGACCCTTCCGTGCGGGCCGATGCTTATCGTCGGCTGGCTGGCGACCCGCTGCGCACCCTGCAAAAGCTGTTAGGCCATGCGACGATTACGAGCACCTACATTTATCTCGACCATGTGTTGGAGGCGCAGGCCTTGATTGATGACGCACTGGATCGCTATGCTGGTGCGCTGGTTCCATCCCTTGAGGAGATTCATGATGTCTGAACCGTCCATCACGAAAGGGCGCCATCATGTGTCCTTCTCATCCCTTCCCGATGCGCCAGTTGATCTACCTCCCGCTCCTCTCGTGCCGCTCGACATGGTTCTGCGGTTTTCCGAAGGACGGCACTTCCCGGTCCACCTGGCGAAAGAACCCTGCTCAGCGCTCATGCGCGAACTGCTGATGGCACTGGTTGACCTCTGCAGTTTTGGTGGAATGGTGAACTCGCCTGGCCGGGCAGAGGTGTATACGATCAGCATCCGCAAGTTTGTACGCTATCTCTCCGCGCGATCATCCACACTGACGGTGAGTGATCTCACGGCGCACGACCTGGATAGTTTCGAGGAGCATCTGCGGGCACAGGCGACCCATGAAGAAAGTGTTTCTCCCTACATCTGGATGGGATCGCTTGTCCGCTTATTCCGCTGGTGGTATGAGACCCATCCTGAACGCCTTTCTGCTACGCTCGCGACGCGGCTAACGTATGTTGCCAATGGTTCAGTAGGTCGTTCTACTCCTCGCGATGGCTATAGCGGGCAAATCTCGGACGCATTGCGCGCGGCCTGCCTCAAGGACATCCCACCGGTCACCGAGCTGCTGACCGTCCAGTGCGATCAGCAGCTCGCCACAGGACGCGATCCCGAGGTCTATGGATGGCGGGACACCCACAATGTGCTCTGGTACATTGCCCAGAATGGGGTCATTCCGGCACACACGGTCGCCAGGAACCGTTGGTATCAAGTCTCAGAAGGATTAGAAGAGGTCCACGCACAGGTATTCCCGACCGCGCGTGATCTCGTCCCTTTTCTGGTGCTTCTTGCGCTCTCTACCGATATTGCGATCGAAGGTCTGAAGGATCTTCGCACGGACTGCCTCCAGAATCCTGCCAATGGGACAGTCGAGATCCAGTATCTCAAACGGCGTGCGCATCCCCAGGAATGGAAGACAGAACGCGTGCGCGACGGAGGAATCACCACGCCCGGCGGGATCATTCGCCTGGTGCTGCGGCTGACGCAGCGCGCACGCACCCACTTGGCAACCACGCACCTCTGGATTGCGTTTGGGCACGGACGTCTCTACCTTCCCCATTTTCCCGTCACCGGGGAGAAGAGTCCGGTCGTGCGCTTTGTGGCCGATCATGATCTGCGCGATGAGCAGGGAAAACCGCTCGCCTTACAGCTCTTGCGCCTGCGCAAGACGCGTCGCGCTGAGCGGTATGTGCTTGGTCATGGGCAACTGGAGGATGTTGCCAGAGGAGTCCACACGCCACAAGTAGCTGGCGATCATTACGCCGATATTCCTGCCTTGCGCCACATCCATGAAGCCACGATTGCCCAGGCACTTGAGGATGCCCTTCGGCAAACGTCTGCACACATCCTCCCGCCAGCCGAAGAAGAACGTCTCCGAGGCGATCCCGCTCGCACCTCATCGAGCCTGTCCGTGGAACCAGAGCAGGTCGAAGCACTTCTCTCAGGAGAGCAAGATGTGTGGGTCGCAGGATGCGCCAACTTTTACGCCTCACCTTTCGGTAAACCGGGCCTTGCCTGTCCGGTTCCGGTGTGGGGCTGCCTCGAATGCCCGAACGCAGTGATTACCAGCCGCCATCTTCCGACGATTTTGCTGTTCTTGAAGCGCATGGTGGCCGAGCGTGAGCGTCTGGAAGAACAAGCCTGGGCCGCGCAGTTTGGTCGAGCGTATGCACGGATCGTCCGGCAAATTCTCCCAGCTTTTCCATCTGAAGTGGTCACTGCGGCTCGTGCTATGCTGGAAGCGACCACACCGGTTCTGGCACTTTCGCCCAATCTGACTCTCTTGAGGCAAACACCATGACCGTTCCATCGCTTCAACTCTCAGTCTTGCCAGTGCTTCGGGTTGCTAAGGACACACCGGTATTTCCATCCTATGGAGGAACGCCCGAAGCCGCAAGTCTCCCACTCTTTGGCGATGATGTGTGGGATCTGCGCGTCTTGCGTGTGCGCCGTAACCAGCCCCTGGACTGGTTAGTCATTGATTTTCGCCCGTTCACCGACCCCATCCGTCGGTTGGCCGCGAAGGAATATCTCTATGCTCGGCTCACCATCAAACATCCCCGGTATCGTCTTCTGGCCATTACTGGTATGAAAAACGAGTACTATCCACTCCGGCGTTTTTTCACGTACCTCGACACTGTTTGGGAGGGTGTACGGCTCGCAGATGTGACCCAGACGATGCTCGATGCGTACCTGCTCTTCTGTCGCCAGGGAAAGAAAGGACAGAGAGTGACAGCAAGCGCAGTGCAAGATAACATCCTCATCCCGATCAAGTTGGCAGCGTATCGGACCGCTTTCTCAACGGACGCCCTCGCGCTCGATCCATGGAAAGGCAAAAGCGCCCAATATGTAGCCGGTGCAGATCGATCCGATGAGAACACCACGCCGCGTATCCCTGAAGTAGTCCTGGGGCCGCTCATTCAGTGGGCCCTCTTCTATGTCCAAATGGCCGCAAAGGATATTCTGGCTGCGCGTGCGGAACTGGCAGGGTATCACCAGGCCTTGCCCAGAGCCACCACACCCAGTCGCCGTGCCCGCCTGGAAGCGTGGATTACCGCTCGCCGTGCTGCGGGGCGCGGCCTTCCCGCGAACGAGGTACGCTTTCAACACCATTACAAAGAGCCAGCGTCGGCCTTAAACGGCGTCAACTGCAGACTCATCGGACAGATGGCTGGGGTCAGCCAGATCAACGATCGCTTTTTACGACCTCTGGTGGAACAGGCTGCGGCGGAGATGGGCCTGGAACCTGGCGGGATGGACACACTCATTTCTTGCCATCCGACCACACAGCAGCCTTGGCGGGAGCGTTTTTCTCCCCTCTCTTTGCATCATGAAGAGTACATGCTTGTTGCTGCGTGCTACATTGTTTGTGCCTATTTATCTGGGATGCGGGTGAGTGAAATCATGCAGCTCCAACGGGGCTGCCACTTCACGGAAACCACTGCCGATGGCCTCATCACGCGGCACAAACTGCGCGGGACGACGTTTAAGGACCATGGGCGTAGGGGCATCCCTGCCACCTGGGTCGTAATTGGGGTTTGCCCATGGTTGGAACAGAAAGTTGGAATAGGAATCTAGCCCAAATGGGCCAATACGATAGCTCCTTTGCTATCTCACTCTATCTTTTGAGAAAAGGGCCTCATACCACTTGCATCTCATATCAACTTGTTACACCAGCCCTGGGCAGGGAAATGGCATGAGGATATCTATCTATCAGGATGTAGATGAGTATTAGAAGTCTATGGGTGGACGGACAGTTCTGGTAGTAAACCGTAGTAGCCAAACGTGCCCTTGAGAAATTGGTCGCTTGCTCTTTGATCTGTGACTTTATCTTGCTTACTTATGGTTTCTGGGGATGCCTCCTCGATGACTATCTTGAAGAAATTTCCCTCTGAAAGTATGAGAGAAGAACCTACTTTCGAATCTATTCCAATAACTTTTCTCATGCGTTCTTCATCAACCTTCGCTTGCTGGTTTTCAGATCTTCTTAGAAGAGGAACACCTGCCTTACTCGCGATCCCCTCGACCCGTTCCTGTAAATCTCTTAGAAACTTCTGTTTATCTTTCCTTAGCTCATTGTTTTCGTCAAACACTGATGCAGCATCTTCCCATTTGGGATAGCCTTCAGTTTTTAATGTATCACTGAGAGCCAAAATGTATTCTACAACTTGTTCAGGTGGTATTTCCTTACTCTTTTGTATCTCTTTAACCACTTTAACTATGTAATTTCCCCAACTCCAAAGATGTTCCTGGTTTCTATGAATTTGTTTCCATTGCTCCTTCGCAGCATCAAGAGCAGTATTCCGCAGTTCATGAGAAAAATAAACGGCTCCCACACCTGCGGCTCTGACGCCTGCGAGATATTGCCAGCCCCTTCGGTACACGTCAAAGGCATAGCACAGAAGAAACTCATTTATGGATGAGTAATATTTTCCTTCTCCCACTCTTAGTCTGAGATATTGGGTAAGCTCCTGAGAAAGTTCACTTTCAGGTACGAAGAGCGGGCCTTGTAGTAATTTACTCAATCTCTTCTTGATCTGCTCGTACTGCACTTTCCAAACATCGTAACCATCTGGCGAAACCATTTCTTTACCCTGTTTGCTAACCCGATAATTGTGTCCCTTGGTCACAATAGGATTGAGTACCTGAAACCTAACCCAATCAATGAGCCATGTATTTCTTGGGTTTCCAACAAGACTGATGAAGCTGTCAAAAACCTCGTGCTCCACCAGAGGAGAGAGAGTTACAGCGGCTTGAGGGAGTTTCTGCAAGCGATGACCTTGATTTAACCGTTCGATCAAAATAGGCATTCCTGGATCTTCGTTCCTGGGCAGGGTACAGTACATAGTTTGAGAGTTCAGAAAGAGATCTACAAAATTCTGTAAACATTTATCAGCTCTTGGATCCAGAGGATAACCTCTTGGGTTTCTTAGAATGCAAGACTCGGCACCAAGTGCAAGTGTCATATCAGTTGCGGAAGAAGACATAATTACTTCTCCTTCAGAAGAAATGGATAAGCGTGCTGGCTGCCCCATTACTAGTGTTTCTCGACCTTTGCTTGATAATGAAACTGTCTTCTTCGTTTCGTTTATTGAGAAAGCTTCTTCAATTTGCTGAGACGGCTCCAAAGCTGCTACAAGCCCGCCCATATCTAATTTTTCAATAGCTTTTTGGAGGCCCTTGACCACGTCAACAAATGCCTCGTCCATGTTACGCCATCCACCACCAGTAACCGGTTTTGCGTCTGTTGGAAGAGCTTGTAACTTGCTTAGAGGCGCTATCCGCCAATCAACTGGACGGATAATGATAGGAATAACGCAAGCTTGACCAGCTTCATGTCTTTCTAGTGCTCGCGCCATCTCGACACTATAGCAATATCTGGAAGCTAAAAACGCCGCGCTCACAAGTAAGAGGATAATCTGAGCATTATCAAGATGGGTGTCGATTTCGCTTGCCCGTTCTGCTCCTGCAATGATCTTACGGTCATCCCATGTTGTGATCAATCCTTGTTGCTGCAACAAGGCAAGGTGCGTTCCGAGTTTCATTCGCAGACGCTCGTCTTCATGAGCATAGCAAATGAAAACGCGAATGTCTCTCTGCATAATACCTTCCACAGTCTCTTGCCATCCATTTAGGGCGAACAACTTCTTCCTCTGTTATGTCCATGCGATCTTCTCCACGTCGCGCTGTAAGTCCTGCTTGGTTCCGCGGATATAGAGCATGGTTGTATTCAGCGAATCATGGCCCATGATCTGTGCGAGTCGATACAAGGGAACCACCCCTGCCATACGATAGCCAAAGCGATGGCGCAGATCGTGCGGACTCACATCAGTCACGTGTGCCAACTTAGCATATTTGGCGATCAGGTGTCCCAGTGCTCGTTCAGTAAGTGCATTTCCCGTTTTTTCTGAGGGAAAGAGATGGGTACTTTCCTGTGGTTGCGTTTCAAGATACTTCAAGAGAACAGAGCGTGCTGTAGCGTTAAGAGGAACATCTCGAACTTTCTTCCGTTTGCCGATAATACGGAGTGTTCCATTTCGCTTGCCAACATGCACTTGCTTGTACATCAAGTTACACAACTCCTCTGCTCGCAGTCCAGTATGAAGCAAAAGCGTAATGATAGTTCGATCTCGCAATGTTCCATGTGTGTTGACAGCAGCAACAAGTGCATCTTCTTCATCGTCGTCCAAGTGCCTGGGAGCCGTTGCTTCTTTGGGGATAAACTTGACGGTGCTCGTCGGATCATCTTGGATGAGTTGCTCTCTCACTGCCCAAGTGAAATAGCGTTTGAGGCTCATAATTGCCCGGTTGATTGTAGAAGGTTTGAGCCAGAGCGCCGTTTGCAGATAGGTTCGATAGTGGATGAGCAGGGGTGGTGCGACCGCTTGTGGAGTAAACGATGGTTTATGCTGCTCTTCGTACCAGTGGCTCTCGCACCACGCCATGAATTGGCGCACATCACTCAGATAGTTACGGATTGTTACCGCTGAGAGATCTTCCACTTGCTTGAGAGCATAGGCATAGTGATCAAGAGCTTGTTGGCCTTCCACAGACAAGGCGGGTTGGGCTTCCCGTTTCATATGTCGCTTCCTTTGCAAGTGTTAGCAGACATGCTTTAGGGACGATTTTGCGCAGGTATAGCAGACATTGGTCCTGTTTTGTGTGCTCAGGCTTGCATCGATGATGTCTGCTCAGGTATTTTAGCAGAAGTCCATGCAGATGTATAGATGTGAAGATGGACTATGGAGAAAGGGGAAATACTGCATGCCTGTTGCTTTTTTGACTGCCGAGCAACGAAGCCGCTACGGATGCTATGTTGGGGAGCCATCCCCGGAACAACTCGCTCTCTACTTCCACCTCGATGATCGCGACCGTGGCTTGTTGGAACCCCGGCGTCATGACCATACGCGCTTGGGCTTCGCTCTTCAGCTTAGTACCGTTCGGTTCCTGGGGACCTTCTTGTCCGATCCGATCGATGTTCCTCACAATGTCATCCTGACGCTCGCCTCCCAGCTCAACATCGCTGATCCAACGGTCCTCTCCCGCTATCGCGAGGGCGAGATGCGCCGTGATCATGTCCACGAAATCATGCAGGAGTATGGCTATCATGATTTTGCCTTCCAGCCCGAACACTTTCGCTTTTTGCGCTGGCTCTACACCCGTGCCTGGTGGAGTGAAGAGCGCCTCACCGTCCTCTTTGATCTCGCGATGGCACAGCTCATCGAGCGCAAAGTCTTACTTCCAGGAGTCAGTGTGCTGGAGCGCTTAGTTTCCAGTGTACGCGAACATGCGTCCATGCGCCTCTGGCAGCTTCTTGCTCAGCTTCCGACACCACGACAAGTGGCGCTGTTGGAAACGCTCCTGGTGGTTCCCGAAGGAGAACGACAAACTCCATTGGACCGCCTACGTCGCGGACCAACACGCGTGAGCAGTCCGGCACTCGTCGCCGCATTACGCCGTGTCGATGCCATCCGTCTCTTTGAGGTGGAGCACGTTGATCTCTCCTTTGTTCCGAAAGGACGTGTGAAAGCCCTGGCACGGTATGCGACGACCGCACTGGTCCACAACTTACGGCAACTTGCAGACGTTCATCGCATAGCGACCTTGCTCGCCTTTGCCTATACGTACCTTTCAACCGTCCATGATGACGCTTTAGACCTCTTTGATGCCCTCATGCGAACCGCCTTCTCTACCGCTACGCGGGAAGGACAACAAGAACGCTTGCGCACGATCCACGATCTGGATGCCGCAGCACAAGTCTTATCCGAAGCCTGTCAGGTGGTCCTCGATGAGACACAAGACCCCGCCACGCTGCTTGAGCGCATCTATGGTCGTGTCCCTGTCGAGCATTTGCGAGCAGCCGTCACGACGGTTGGAGAACTAACACGCCCACCGGATGACACCTATGCACAAGAACTGCTGGGTCGCCATCTCATGATGCGTCGCTTTCTGCCCACCTTTTGGCGTACGCTCGCCTTTGAGTCCACACCGGGTGGGAGGCCGACGCTGGAAGCCGTCCAGTTTCTGCAACGCATTGAGGGGAGGCCGAGAGCATCGATGGGAGCCGCTCCACGTGCAGTGATCCCTCGGTCCTGGCAGCGCTACGTGCTACCGCGCAGTACTCCACGGGAAAACGGGCAACAAGAATCCCATGTGGATCGTCCGGCGTATACCGTGTGTGTGGTTGAACGCCTGCACGAAGCATTACGTCGTCATGACGTCTTTGTTGATCCCAGCGAACGCTGGGGTGATCCGCGAGGGAAGTTACTGCAAGGGGAGCAATGGGAAGGGATTCGGGCACAGATTTGTCAAACGTTGGGGCGAGATGTTTCCTCTGAGCCTGCGTTGGAGCGCCTCGGACAGCAGCTAGAGGAAGCGTATCAGCGAGTGATCGCCCATCTGCCTACCAACACCGCCTTGCAGATTGAGCAGCAGGACGGGGAAGACGTTCCCAACCTGGAGCGCCTCGAACGCGTGGTCGAACCAGAGAGCTTGCGCATCCTGCGGGAATCCATTGGGGCGCGTCTACCGCCAGTTGATCTGCCAGAAGTCATTCTGGAAGTGGCACAGCACACGGGCTTTCTGTCCGGGTTTACGCATGTCAGTGATAGCAATGCGTACGTGGAAGATTTACCGCTCTCGCTCTGCGCGGTGCTGCTGGCGGAAGCATGCAACATTGGCCTGACGCCGGTCATCCATGCTGAGATTCCAGCCCTCACACGTGACCGATTGTCCTGGGTGCGGCACCATTTTGTGCGAGCAGAAACCCTCACGCGCGCTAATGCCTGCTTAGTGCAGGCCCAGAGGGATATTCCGCTGGCACAGATCTGGGGTGGAGGCTACGTCGCCTCAGTCGATGGTCTCCGCTTTGTCGTGCCGGTACGATCTGTGAATACTGGACCGAACCCACGCTATTTCGGACAAGGACGCGGAGTCACCTATCTCAACTATACAAGCGACCAATTTACCGGACTGGGTGGGCTGGTTATCCCTGGCACGATCCGTGATTCGGTCTATGTGCTTGAAGCCCTGTTGGAGCAAGAAAGCGGGCTGACTCCCACAGAAATCATGAGTGACTCCGGGTCGTATAGTGACTTGATCTTCGGGCTATTCTGGCTGCTTGGGTATCAGTTTAGTCCCCGATTGGCCGAACTGAAAGAAGCCCGCTTCTGGCGTATGGACCCGATCGCAGAGTATGGTCCCTTGAACGGCCTGGCACGGCACCGGATCAATACCAATCTGATTGCCGCCAACTGGGATGATATTTTGCGCGTCGCCGGGTCACTCAAAGTGGGAACGATCCATGCCTCAACACTCGTGCAGGCATTACAGCGTGGAGGGCACCCGACGACATTGGGACAAGCTATTGCGGAGCTTGGCCGGATTCCCAAAACGCTTCATTTACTCAATTATATTGACGACGAATACTATCGCCGACGCATTCAAACCCAATTGAATCGTGGAGAGGGGCGGCACGGTGTCTCCCGTCATGTGTTTCACGGTCAGCGAGGCGAACTTCGTCAACGGTACCGACAGGGGCAGGAGGATCAACTGGGAGCATTGGGACTGGTCGTGAACATCATCGTGCTCTGGAACACCTGGTATATGCAGGACGCACTCGATGAGCGACGGCGCATCGGACAAGAGGTTCGACTGGAGGATGTAGAACGATTAGCTCCGCTGCGTTTCCAGCATATCAACGTCCTTGGCAAATACCATTTCACCCTCCCAGAAACCGTTGCTCAGGGACACCATCGTCCGCTTCGACAACTCTCCGCCCCGCCCGAAGAGCTTTTCTAAATTCCCTTCCAGAGAACCGTAGTTCTTTTGGGCTAGATTCCTATTCCAACTTTCTGTTCCAACCATGGGCAAACCCCTAATTGCGCCGGTTGGCGAAGCGATTGCCGTGTTAGAGCAGCTGACCGACCGTGACGAGCTGTTCTGGGCCCAGCGCATGAAACCACAGACGGTCCCCTATGGGGCGGTGGTGCAGCATACCTATTTCTTGAAAACCTTTTGCGATCATGTCAATCAGATGGCAGCCACGGGAGCCGTACCTATTGCGGCGATTCCAGAAGTAGATGGTGCTTCCTGGTCACTCAACTCATTGCAGTTCCGGCGCACGTTGGCCTGGCACATTGCCAACCAGCCCTTCGGGATCGTTGCTGGCAAAATCCAGTATCAGCATGTCTCCGTGACCACGTTCGAGGGCTATGCAGGACAATCGGAGTCCGGCTTTCGCAGCGAGATCGAGGCGGAGCGCCAGTTGCAACAGATGGAAGATGTCGTAGACCGCTACGAGGAGTATTGCCACGGCGTCAAAGCAACCGGGCCAGGAGCGGCACACATCGGGCGCATCTTTGCCCAAGTGCAGCAGGAATTGGGTGATTTTCCAGGCAAGATTATTGATCGAGGACGGGTTCGGGCGATGTTACTGCATCTGGGTCGCACCCTGTATCCAGGGCTCCTCAATGATTGTTTCTTCGATCCGGCGGTCGCGCACTGTCTGAAAACCGTCAAGAGCGAGACACCACTGATCGCCCAATGCCATCCTGACCGCTGTCCCAATTCGTGTATCACCGAGCGGCATCTGCCTGCCTGGGAACAAGCGCTTGCGACAGCTAAAGAGCATCTGAGCCAACGGCGTCTCCCCGTGCTGCAGCGAACGGTTATCGAGCAACAGATCGCAGATTTTTCGCGGGTGATTGCCCCTTTGAAAGGAGCCAAAAATGGTGGTGAGCCTGACAACGGAGCACAAACTCCGAGGAGCGATGGATCGTCTGTGTAATGGGACGTCGCAGCGCACAAATGGGCAACTGACGGTGAGCAATCTGGCCAAAGAGGCTGGTGTCAGTCGAGCGACAGCCAATCGAGCGGAGGCAGTGCTGGCCGAGTTTCATAACCGCACCATCGCGCTTGCAGAAACACCTGAGAAACTTCCAGGTCTTCGTGATCAAAACCGTGAACTCGAACATCGTCTGGCTCAGGTGACGGCCGAAAAGAATCAGCTCATCGCCGATTTGCAGGCGACTGTGACACTGCTGGCGCAGCAGATCCAGGCACTGACACTGGAGAATGAGCGGCTACGTACGAGCGTGGCAAGGTCGGTTGGCAAGGTGACTGAACTGCCTCGTCGGTGACAGAGGTGAACCACGGATGACCCAGAATGAGACAATTGAGACATGACCATACTTTCGAGATAACAGACCCCACAAGGAATAAAGTGACTGAAGAGCGCGATGTAGGTATCCGAGACATGATAATAGCCGATCCCCCCATAGCCGCCATAGTTATCTAAACTTGTTTGTGTTTTCACGCTCAGTACACGTCGTTGATATATCTTCCATGAAGGTATCTTTTGCGCAGGCTTTATCACATTTCCCGGTACACGTTACTCCTGCTTGGCCAGTTCTTTTGCCTTTTGCTCAGGCATATTCGTGCCTCTCCACTGCCTTTGCTTCCACCATGAGTGGTTGTAATGTCAGAAGTGGCTGAACAGGCACCACACACTGAGGGATGATCGTTGCGATTTCATGAGGGACGCTACTCGGGTCAGTCAGATCGACAATGATGAAGCGTGCTAGATGGGCGAGCGTATTCACGGTTTCTGTGAGGTCTCGGCTGGCTGGCTTCTCGAAATCAAACACCACAGGCAGGTAGTTCTGTTTGCGAAGCTCACCTCGGAGCGCGTTTAAGATCATTTTCCTCTCGGGAGTAAAGCGACCCAGAAGTAACACAACTTTCGAGGTGATGGTCGTAATAGCATCACGGATTTCCTGATTGTTCAGCAAGAGATAAATAAATTGGGCAATTTTGAGATTATCAACGGTAATAGTCGGTTGGGACCGAGGCGTAATGATTAAGTTCAGTTGTACGGCTCCTGCCAACTGAACATCCCAGACCGATGTTCCGTAAATCAAACACTCGTTTAAGGTGCTTCGAGCGAGATTTGTGCCGATGAGGAAGGCTCTGCTCAGGTTGGCACTGGTGAGGTTAGCACCGCTCAAATTGGCTTCACGTAGATTGGCCCCGCTCAGGTTGGCTCCGCTTAAGTTAGCGCCGTGCAGATCTGCATTCTGCAGGTCTGCATCACGGAGGTCTGCATAACTCAAGTTAGCTTCACTCAGGTCCGTTCCTCGAAGCTTGGCCCCACTGAAGTTGGCTTCACTCAGGTCGGCTCCTCGAAGGTGAGCGTTGATGAGGCTCGCTTCGCTGAGATCAGCTGCTCGAAGGCGGGTACGGTGAAAGTTCGCATTGATGAGCACCGCCCTGCTCAGATCGACACTCCCGAGGTTGACTCTGCCAAGGTTCACTTGACTGAGATCGGGTTGTATCTCAGGATGCTCTTTTCGCCAGGTATTCCATGGCTTTGCCCCTTGTTTGAGAAGAAGGACCTGGTGCTGGTCTGCCATAGGTATGACCTCTTCATCAATGAACAATGTTTGCGTGCGTCAATCGCCTTTCATTCTATCATGAAATAGTTCAACCAGATCATCAGAGTTTGTCGTACACCTTGCCGAGGGCAACCTGGAGTTCTTTCTTCAGTTGACGGTTTTCTACCTCCAGTTCTTTGATACGGCGGTCTTTAGCAAGGATCACCAGATCCCTACTCGCATTGGTTTTGCCTCCTGAAAGCACTCCTCGTTGCCGTATCATCCGTTCCTGTTCCTGTTGCCGCAGTACTTCGATACGCTTACGGAAATCTAACTGTGTGTACAGGTAGGATTTGGTAACGCCTGCTGCTGTGGCAACGGTATTGAAGTTAATCGGCTTGTGCTCGCGTACCAGCGTTGTAATGGCCTGATCTACTCGTTCGTGCGTTTCTTGAGCACGACGCTTCGCATGACCTTTCATCCCTTCAATATTGCGTTTCCATGTCATGGTGCGAGGCTCACCTTCCTGTTCCTTGAGCTATGTGGCTTGTTCCCTGCCTTCTTGCATGGAGTACTCTCTTCTGGTTTTACCCATCGGTTGATGCGTCTCTCCAGTACGCAAGAAGTCTCGGATTGGGAGTAATTTTGTCAATTTTCGTCGGTTTGCCTCCACCCAATGAGTGCGGTTGGCTGCTTCTCCCAGTTCAACTTGACCCTCCAGATCCTGCACTTCTCGCTCGATCTGTGGAAGAAACGCTGGCGTCGTCACAAACATGGGGCAACTGTAGCAAGGAGTCGCAGCTGCTGGACAATCAAATTTGGTATGCTTGAAGCAGAAGCCATTAGGGAGACGAATGGCATCAAGATTGGCCCGAACTTGTGCCAAATCCAATCCGTTCTCAGCCGTCACTGTTTCTGGATCAATTCGTTCTGGCTGTCCACTCGCCTGAAGGCGAACTGCTCCCTGAGCCATTGCCTCTTCCCATTTTTTGTGCATGGTCGAGTCAAGGAGTTTGGCGTACACCAATGTCATCTCTGGAGAGAGGTGGGCCATCCACTGCTGGACGTACATAAGCGGCATTCCATTGTTGATCAGTTCAACTGCTTTGGTGTGACGAAAGGCATGTGACCGGAAATGAAAAATTCTTCCATCAGGACCCCGAATTTGCTGTTTTTTCGCCAGAATATCGAGGGCGTCACTGACTCCTCCCGCAAACAATGGACGACCTGCACGCCTTGCATGGATCGCTGGAAACAAGTAGCGTTTTGGATTGTCCTGATCCGTGTGCTTTTTGGTGACGAGCGCAATTTGCGTTTGAATCAAGAGCGCCACCTCATCCGTAATAGGCACTTTGTGGCCGAGCACCTTGGTTTTCTGAATATCCCCGTAGAGAAACCATCCTCGCTCAGTCTGCTCCAGGCACGTATCATGGCGGAGGTTCAGCACATCGGAGATCCGCCAACCTGACGCACGCAAGACAGTCACAACGGGAAGGTAGGTAGGAGTAAGCAGGTGGAGATACTGATCGAGCTGTTGGATGACGGTTTCCGGGAGGTATTTGACCCCTCCTGGCCGTCGAACGTGCTTGTGGCCACAGTGCTCAGGCCAGATGATCTTGGTTGTGGATTGCTTTGGGGCAAGTGGACTCCCAATGCGTTCCAAGTATTGAAGGAAGCGTTCTAATGCAACCATTGCTAACCAGATCTGCTCCGGGTTAAACGTCCCTCTAAAGCGGTTGGGCTTGGCCCTCAGATGTATCAGATAGGCGTCCATATCGCTAGCGCAGAGATTCTGAAAATCCTCAGCGTGAGGATATTGTTCGACAAAAAAGAGCAAAAAGTAGCGCAGTTGGAGTAAGTAATGGTTTCCTGTGGCATAGGACTGCATGGAGAGAAGAAAGCGAAGAAATTGTTTCACAATGGGACGAAAACGTTCTGGGATCTGTGTAAAGTTGAGCAGTGGGCTGCTGTGGTGATCAGCGTAGTGGACGCCAGGAAGATTACGCGCATCCCAGATATCTTTGGCAAATTCTGTCTCTGTGCTCTCCGACCAGGAAAGGGCATCGACCGGATTTATCCGCTTGAGTGCAGAGCGCATCAGGAGTTCTCCTCTAACAGGGTTGAGGAATGACAAACATGCTTCTGCGTGCGTTCCCACGCTTCCCGTAGATCATCAGCGCTGGGATGAACATACAACTGGTAGGTATGCTGAAAGCTGGCATGTCCGGCTCGCTCACGAAGATGCTCTGGTGCCCAACCAGCTTTAGCCAGCCTGGTCAGTAAGGTGTGCCGGAAGAGATGGGCGGAAGCAGCGATGTCCGTTTTCTTCTGGAGTCGCTGGAACAGTGCATGAACGTCTGCATAGGTAAGTGGTTCCCCAGAGTGTGCGCCGTGGTGTTTGATGAAGAGATGATTTGTCGTGACTGTTTCGGTATGGGCACTGGCGACGTAATCCATGATCCGGTAGATTAACTCGGCAGAGACATCCAATGTGCGTTCAGCGGAAGGAGTTTTGATTTCCGCGCCATTGGCGAGTTCGCCTCGATCTCGTACATGCAGTTGGTAGCGAACGATGTCGATATCCTCCAAGTACAGAGCAAGACACTCTCCAATCCGCATCCCGCTTTCAAAAAGCAGCAGCAACAGGAGCTGGTCGCGTTCACTCTGACAGGCTGCGATCAGCTGCTCCATCTGTTGTGTGGTTAAGGTGTGTGGACGGCTTTTCGGCTCTGGCTGCTTGAGCAGGTGTTTCTCGATAGGGTGCTCTCCAGCGATCTGATGTAAAAAGCGTTTGTAGGTTCGAGCATGAGCGGGGACAGTGGTATGAGTCTTTCCGTGAAGATCGATGGAGAGAGTATCCATGCGCCACAGGTAGTCGTAGAAGCTTGAGACCACCGTCAAAATATGATTAATGGTTCGATTTGAGCGAGCCTGCTCTGTGGGCTGATGAGGGAGGACGTTGAGCATCCCGGAGGGCATCTTCAACCAGTGAACAAACCCGGCCATATCATCGACCGTGATGTGGTGAAAATCGATCCCTTTCTGAGCGACGTATGCAAAAAAGAGCTGCAAGCAGGTGCCGTAAGAACGGAGTGTGTTGCGTGCGTACCCTCGGTAGTCAAGGTGCTTGAGGTAACGGACAACAGGAAGAACCAGCTCCCCGTTGTCGTCGAGGACAACGTAACGGGTACGTCCTTCACTCGTCTGGATCTCGCTCAGTCGCATCATTCCTCCTCTTCCACTGGCATCAACTCCCCAGAGTGTTCTCTACTCTCATTATACCTGTGTCATGAAACGAAATCTATCAATCACTACGTCACCTACGCTGAAATTGAAGGTCTGATAACCAGGCAACGACGTACAAAAAACGGTCATGTTGTTCTTCGTCGAATACTATGAAGATACACTCCTCTGGAGATTTTGATAACCGTACCGGATGTGGTACTCGGCCAAGAGATTCTGCTCATACATCTCCCATTTGGTCCCATCAGCCGAAGCGTGTTTGCCCGTTCCCCAGAACCTGGGCAGGTCGAAGCGGTGATAGGCATGGATGATGAGCCTGATGGCTTCATCCAGGTTTTCGATGGTAATGTGGCGTTGATTGACCCAGGTGACATCTCGCCGATCCACCGCGTCCAGTGACCTGGAGGTCTGGCTGGGACCCAGATTACAGCCGAAGCAAAACACGGCGGTCAGGTACCGCGCCACGGGATGCTCCAGTTTGCTGTCGTAGCCCGAAACGGGGCCGAAGAAACGCGTCCAGTTGAGCCACTTTTCCGTATGCGTCAACACGTCGAGAATGTTGACCGGCTGGAGGCAGCCCTGGTCGAGCGCCTGCAGCCGGTCAACCCCTCTGGAACCGGTTTCTTGTCCAGGGGGCGAATGATCGGTTCGCCCTTCTCAATGCGCACGTCTTCGTTGGGGAAGGTCGCATCGGTCTGGCGTGCGCGCTCTTCCAGCCATGCGCGGACGTGCGCGACAAAGGCTTTTCCATCCGTCGGCAGTTCCACCAGTTTGCCATAGTCGGCAACCTCCTGGTGATACTGAGTCCAGGAGATGAGCTGGTCCCGGTAGTCGGCATAGTGATCACCGCCCTCGACATAGAGATCTCCTGACTTGAGGTCCCACATGAGCTGGGAGAACACACACACCTCAAAGTGCCGCCGCTGCACCCGATCTGGGCATCGCACCCGACGACTTGTGCCGCTGATCAACTTCCACCAGACATCAGGGACCCAGCTGAGATCAAGCAGTTCAAGACGCTGTTCTTCAGGTGTCCCCTCTTCTGAAATCTCGACGGTGACGAGCCAGTCACCGCGACTGGCCTGGGCGGCACGGAGAAAACGCAGCGCGGCTTCCATCGAGGTATCCTGCGTCGTGGCTCGGAAGGTGACGACGGAAAGCAAGCGAAAGAGCATCGCGCGATGGCTCTTGTAAGAGGGCCACAGAAACTGCTGGTAGGTGTTGCCGGCATAGGCGAGATGCTCCTCACACTGTTTGAGCACCTCTTCGCTCTGCTCCCCAATCACGCCTTCGATGGCGGCAAAGCGTTCCTCAGCAGTCCCCTCCTTGCGGTACGCCACCACCAGATCACGCAGGGTGGTAACCAGCGCGTCGGTTCGCGCCTGGTGTTCCAGGTGGTACTGTTGGAGAGCTTCTTTGCCTTTCTGGTGGATGGCCAGCATCCGCTTGATCAGCATCTCTGCCAAGTCATCAAGCGCTTGAGCAGACTGGACAAGGACCAGAGCTGCGGCCAGGGTGGAGCGTTTCCGTGGCAGCATCTCCCGCATCCTGGCAGCGTCGAGCGTCTTGGCTTCAGCGGCGAACTGCTTGATCTTGCCATGAGGAACACCTGCGAAGAGATCCGGGGGAAGCCTCTTGCGCTGCTCCGAGATGGACACGAGATGAGCGATGAGCAGTTTCATATGCGTCAGCGTAGGACTGGCCGGGTCACGTTTGAGATCCTGCCAAGCGGACCAGAAGGTGGTGGGTGAAACTTCAAACAAGGCGTCCAGCGCTGCGCGAGTCTCTTCAGCTTTGGTTCGTGCAGCCTCGATCATCGTGCGGAGAAACGCTTTCTGGGCAGGTGGACCGTAGGGCTGTATCGAGAGTGCTTCCCGGATCAAGAGCAGGTGCCGCCGGCGCGTTCCGGAGTCGTCGTAGCCGATCAGGTCTCGGGGGGAGAGCGAGAGAGTGGCACAGGCAGCAATGTGGTCGACAATCGAGGCAGGGATCTCGTTGGTCGCCACGGCGTAGCCCAGGCGCTGGAAGACCTTGAGGTGGACGAGAAAGCCAAACGTGGCGACTGGGCCTTTGGCCGTGCGATGAGCCAGGAAGATCTCAGCGGGAGTGGGCGTGTAGATCTCGTTGAGTTCTTTGGGCGTCAATGACCGTTTCAAGCGAGGATAGGCCGTGTGCTCAATGGATGTCACGAAACATCCCCCCTTCCTGCATCATCGGTATCCTTCCATCTATGGATGTGGTATACTGCCGCTAACTTACTTTAGCAGCAGCAAATGAGGCAAGAAACCAGGACTTATGTCTGCTAAGGTCATAAACAACTACCTTGTATTTCGTCTGCTAAGGTCATATGCAGGATGACAATCATGAAACGGACAGCGCAACCGGTGCTCTCGCAGGCAGGCGAATTGGTACTCAACCGCTATGACCAGCGCCTTCGTACCGAGGAAGACCTGTCAGCCGTGACTATTCGGAACTATCTGAGCGACCTTCGCCTGTTTATGGCTTGGTGCGAGTCGGTCTGGCGGCAGAGCCGTGAGGAGGCACCGTCGTTCACGCCTGAGGCAGTGACGACACCAACACTTATCGACTACCGCACTTATCTACAACAGGTTCTGCACCTCAAGCCCAACTCTGTGAATCGCTCTCTTGTCAGTCTCAAGCGCTACTTCGCCTGGCTGGTGAATGCCGAACAACTCAAATACGATCCAACAAAAGTCGTGAAACTAGTGGGCGAGGAGGCCACTCCTCCGCGGCATCTGGATGACCAGGAAGAACAAGCGTTAGTGGCAGCGGTCACAGAAACGGGGAGTGTGCGTGATCGAGCTCTTATCGTACTCATGCTTCATACCGGGCTACGCGCGCGCGAGGTCTGCACACTCAGCCGTGCGCAGGTCAACCTTGGAAAACGCAGTGGGACGCTCTTAGTGCGCGGCAAACGCAATAAGCATCGGGAGGTTCCCCTGAATGCGACGGCCCGCACTGCACTCCTCGCCTACGACACATCGCTCCAGAAACCGTCGCAGGATAGCACGCCACTGTTTCGTTCGGAAAAGAGGCACACGCAACTCACTGAGCGGGGATTAGGCTATTTGGTCAAAAAATACGCTGAGCGTGCCAGTGTGCGCAATGTGAGTCCACACGACCTGCGTCATCGCTTTGGCTACCGTATGGCCGCATCTGTTCCTTTACACCGGCTCGCTCAAATCATGGGACATGATTCCCTTGACACGACAATGCTCTACATTCGAGGAACAAAACAGGATTTGCAACAGGAAGTCGAGAAGATAGCGTGGACATAAAGGATGTACTTCTCCCAAATGCTCCTCACGTTGCGAAGCGGCTAAAGGAGGGGTGAGGTATGATGAAGGCTGAAAGAATAGAAATCTTTGTCAGTTATGCTCACAAAGATGAGAAGTTACGTCAAGGGTTGGAAAAACAGCTGAAAGCATTGCAGAGACGGAGACTCATCGATGTATGGTACGATCGTGAAATTGGTGCAGGAGCAGAATGGGAACGCGAAATCGATAGACATCTGAGCACAGCGCAGATCATCCTGCTTCTCATCAGCCCAGATTTCATGGATTCTGATTACTGCTACAGTATCGAGATGAAACAAGCGATAGAGCAACATAAACGTGGAGAGGCATGTGTTATCCCCATCATTTTGCGCCCGACAGACTGGCAGATACCCCCTCTCGACAAACTTCAGGCACTTCCTAAGGATGCAAAACCGGTAACGATGTGGCAAAATCGTGATGCTGGTTTTTTAAACGTAGCTCAGGGTCTCAGAAAAGTCGTCGAGGAATTAACCAGAAAAAGTTCCATTCCGCCGGCGATTCCTGAGCAGACAGATGACCAAGACGGCGTATTACTTGCCCCTAATTACCTCCAGTTTGGCTCGTACAAGAAGGCTTGGAGCCGGGACCATCGAGGGCTCTTTCTTCTATTACTCGACCAATCGGGCTCAATGAATCAGACTGTTCTGATGCAAGGACACACTTTCACCCTGGCTCAGATGGCAACTTCAATTATCAATAGCCTCCTTTTCTCAGTGGTAATGAAATCGACATCTGACTACAATACTGGTCGCCGAAAGGATTTTTGTGACTTCATTGTCTTTGGCTATAGGGATCGTGTGATCCCTCTGCTAAATACAGCAGGCACTCCTGTGCCGTTACCAGATCTTGCAGAGCGACCCCGGGGATCGCACCGTGTTCGTGTTAGCGCATATGATGCGCTGAGGGGTCGGGCCGTTCCAGTTGACAGAGAGGAACCTTACTGGATTGAGCCATATGCAAATGGCGTTGGAACCGAAATGTCGTCGGCCATCAGTAGAGCATACCAAACAATACAGCAGTGGCTTGATGCGGATCTCCGTAGACATCAGTCGTTCCCTCCGATGGTCATCAATATTACTGGTGGCAGATATATGGAGGGGCGTAATAGCAATTTTGTCCGAGAAGCAGCGTTATTGCGACAACTGCATACCGACGATGGAGCAGTTTTGCTGTTTAATTGCTACATCAGTCAGTCTAGTACACAAAGTCTAGCCTTTCCCAGCAATGTTGGGCAGATAAAGGACCTGGGCTTAACAGATGAAGAACGACTGTGTGCTGAACAACTTTTCGAGATATCCAGCATGGTGCCCGCCCCAATGGCAGCTCAAGCTGAACGAACATTCAGGGTATCACTTCCGTTTGGGGCTCGGGGGTTCCTGTGCAATGCAAGCGGAGTAGAATTGATCGACTTCCTTTCTTGGGGCACCCGACCGGCAGCAACACAGTCACAGGATATACATATCTGGCCTACAATTCAAGAATATGATAGCGCCTTACGAGAGGCGAGCACAAGGGTCAATGATCCTGATATTAAGCACAGGACGCTTCTTCAAGATGCTTCTGGGCCTGTGCATTTGAATTGGAGGAAAGGTTCCGTTTGTGTTTACAAGTTTGATAACTGGATCGTAAAGTGTTTCACAGGCACCCCCCCAGCAGACATGCGCGAGCGCTATCTGGCGATTAGCGAGTACTTCAGTCGGCACACTGCACGCCTTTCCTGCCTCATATTTCAACAGTGGATCGAAAACGGTATCTGGATCAATCATCGGAATTGGCCTTTTATCAAATCAGAATATATTCAGCATATACCATTAGGTACGTTTTTAAGAGATATGGCTCTTTCCCAGAATAAAAATCAAACTCTGGTTCTCAAGCTCGCGAAGCAGTGGCTAGACATGATCACTCTACTTGAGTCTCTCAATATTGCACATGGAGACTTCGATATCACCAACGTCTTGGTGTGCGGCACTCCACCTGATATTACATTGCGCCTGATCGATTTCGATTGTATGTATGTCCCTGCTCTAGCCGGGCGGCAACTTTGGGAACACGGTCATGAACACTTTCAACCACCTCAATCTAGCGTGAGGCATTTCAATAACGAGATGGACCGTTTCTCTGCACTCGTAATTTACCTTTCGTTAATCGCTCTAGCAGAAGATCCTTTGCTGTGGGAGAAGTGCCAAGCCGATAATGATGACAAACTGTTATTAGGAGCCGACGATTTTCGGAATCTGGCAACATCAAAGGCATTCCAGTTGCTACGCGAAAAGCAGAACAACTTGGAACTTCAGAAGTGCTTGACTGAGCTTGCGCTGTCGATTACAGAATTACGAATGCCGAGAAGCCTCTCTGAAGTACTAAGTTCTCCTGCGACTACCAATCTCCCTCTGCTCTCCGAACCAGAGCAGTTAAATGTCATACCAACAGGGCAGCCACAACTGCCCCCCCTCTTTGCAGACGATCCCCTGTATGCTATTGCTCGCCCTACCAAGGCTCGCCTCTTCATCAAAGCCAAAGGCAATGCTCCATTGGTCGACTGCGAAAATGCTTGTGCTATCTCTTCCGACGAGACGCGCGCGGCTGTCTGCGAGGGATATGGGACTTTTGCTCGCCCTTGGGCCGCATTGGTATCACAGCAATGGATAGAACAGCCTTGGATAGCAGCAGATGCAGAAACACTCGGCAAGTGGCTGAATAAATCTCGTGCCATCTGGGAGCAGTGGATTTACAATACATGGCTCCCCATCATTAATATACGTAACCGTGGCTTAGTGTTGTTTGTCGAATTTAAGTTCGTTTTTTCCTCTCCATAACTTTTCCTCGAATCGCCCTCGAACAGCTTGTAGAGCAGATACACACCATGCATCATTGGATGAGTCCTGCCGCGTAACTTTTCCGCGCCTGTATTGCCCGTTTTCTTGGTCACAATTCAGAAGATGTAAAACAGAAACAGGTCATTTCCAGACGCATATCTTTTCGTTTTTGGCTGAGTATTCGGCATTGTGAGTTAGGATTGAGTGTCTTTCAGATCACGCAGAGCAGACACCGTGTCGGAGAACCCATAAGTTC